>Ga0066662_10000047_pt1 | contig 40849 bp, 36 predicted proteins | sample GraSoiAngelo_111_FD_133939 | JGI IMG/M metagenome (GOLD analysis project Ga0066662, IMG submission 133939) | Grasslands soil microbial communities from the Angelo Coastal Reserve, California, USA - 14_0903_12_40cm | ecosystem: Environmental > Terrestrial > Soil > Grasslands | place: USA...
CCCGGGTACCGTGCCGAGATCGCGGCCGGCGTGGATCGCGCGCATGAGGTCGACGATCGTGCGCTCCCCCTCGCCGTCGACGATGACGTCGATCGCCGAGCAGTAGTCCAGCAGCGGCGCGCCGCCCCCCGACGGTCCGATTCCGCCGACGATGACGAGCGTCTCCGGCGTGCGCGCCTTGACGATGCGCGCGGCGGCGATGATGAGCGGCAGCGCGTAGCTCATCGCGCTGAAGCCCAGCACCGGCGCGGCGTTCTCCGCGAAACGGGCCAGCGTCGCCGGCTCCCACGGCGCGTCGAGCTCGCACAACTGGTAGTCACGGACGTCGACCTCGAAACCTTCGGCCTCGAGCGCGGCGGTGAGGTACAGAATCCCCTGCGGCGGAACCTTCACGTCGCTGGGCAGGACGGTGTTCACCAACGTGATGTCGCTCATGCCACTCCCTCGGACGCAACGTTGCGCAGCCGGTAGTCTGCAAGGATGGTCTCCAGCGCGGCGGCGAGATCGCCGGACTCGACTTCCACGCCGTCCGCCGCGAGTGCCAGCCGGCACGCGAAGTCGAAGTTGCGGGGCGACGCCGTGAACGCGCCGGCGTCCGCGCCGAGCGGCATGACGAAGTTGCGCAGCACGCGCAACGCGGTGTCGGCGGGCGCGATCGGGCGCAGCTCGCCCGGGCCGAGCCCGTGGTGCGCGCCCAGAAAGTACAACGCGGTCGCCGCAAACGCCGCCCCCACCGCGTCCCAGCGCTCCACCAGCCAGCGCGGTTCGTCGAGCAGCGCGATGTCCGGCGCGCGCCGCGGGCCGCCGCGCAGCACGAACGCCATCGGAAACGGCACGCACGCCAGATCGCGCCGCCGGATGCACGTCGTGTCGTCGGAAAGATAGCGGAAACCGCGTTCGAGCAGCCGCAGCGTGAGCGTCGTCTTCCCCGCCGCGGCTTCGCCGATCAGCACGACGCCGCCGCCGGACGGTCCCGCGAGCGATGCCGCGTGCAGCGTCACCATCTCCGGATCGCAGCGCTCCGCGACCCACAGCCGCAACAGCTTCGACGCGTAGTAGTGCAGCAGCGAGTCGCCCGCGATGCGCAGCCCCCAGCCGAACCAGTCGGCGAGCAGCACGTGCCCGTCGAACGCGGACTGCGCGCGCCCGAACCGGCGCGCCAGCCCGAGCTCCGCGCTGCTCTGCGGATCGATCAGGATCATCCGCCGCGCACCGGCGCCCGCGCGCGCGACGATGAAGTGGCCGTACACGCGGCGCAGGCGCGCGAGCAGCGCGCCCGACGTCGCGCACGCCTCGACCGGCGAGCCGAAGAAATCGAACGCGACGCGGTACGGCGACCGCTCCGCGAGCTCCGCGAAGAGCCGCTCGCGCTCGGGGAGCGCGAAGCACGCTTTCACGCCGCCGGTACCGGTGACAGCTCCGCGAGCGCGGCGGCGACGCTCGGGAAGACGTCGAGATACGCTTCGCAATACGCGTCCGGCGCGTACAGCTCGCCCGTCGTGCAGTACGCCGACGCGACGCTGCCGCCGCGGCAGATCTGGCGCCACACGCACTCGCGGCACTTCGGCGTCTTCGCGTCGCGGTCGATCAGCGCGGCGTACAGCTCGCGCAGCACGTCCGACGCCAGGATCGTGTCGAACGGCACGTCGCGCACGTTGCCGAGGTGGAAGCGCTCGACCGCGCCGAACGTGCTCGGAAACACATCGCCCGACGACGTGACGCGCACGCCGCGCCACAGCGGGTGCAGCTCGGCCGAGGTGCGGTCGACGCTGAACTGGCTCAAGATGTCGCGCGTGTCGTTGAGGTCGATCTCGACCCGGCCGGCGAGCGCGACCGCTTTGTGGTAGACCGTGCGCATGATCTGCAGCCGCTCGGCCTCGTCGAGCGCGAGCGTGCCGGCGAACTCCGCCGCGCGCCCGACCTCTTCGTAGATCGAGAGGTTCAGCCGCCGAATCCCGGTCTCTTCGACGAACGCGAAGAGCTTGTCCAACTCGCCGAGATTCGCTTTCACCGGCGTGAACGACAGGATGACGCGGTCGGCTCCGAGCTTTTCGAGCGCGCGCACGATCGTCGCCATCGTCGGCAGCGAGCTGCGCCCGCGGATGCGCTCGTTCACCTCCGGCGTGATCCCGTCGAGGCTGATCGCCACGTTGAACCCGAGCTCGTCGAGCAGCGCGAGCTGCGGCTCGCGCAGCTTCACCCCGTTCGTGATGATCGTGCCGTAGAGACCCAGCCGCGTGACGTGCCGGGCGACGTCCGCGAACTCCGGATAGATCAGCGGCTCGCCGCCGGAGAGGGTGACGTAACGCCCGCCGCCGGCGGCGAACTCGTCGAGCAGCGCGAACGCTTCGGCCGCCGACAACCGCTCCGTGCGTTCCGGGGCGCCGCCCATGAAGCAGTGCACGCAGCGCAGGTTGCAGCGCGCGAGCAGCTCGAGGTAGAGGTGCTCGACGCGATACTGTTCGAAGCCGGCCGGCGCGACGGTCGTATCCGCGCTTTGCGGCGCGCGCGCGAGCAGGCCGTTGCGCTCGAGCGCCACGAGCCAGTCGTCGAGCTCCGCGAATGCGACCGGACCGAACCGCGCCTCGAAGTCCGCGTGGATCTCCTCGACGCCGCGGCCCTCCGCGAACTCGCAGTAGCGCACGAGCGCCGCGGCGGTTTCGTTCAGCGACGCCCAGCGCGGGCGCACGCGGCTGACGGCGAGCAGCTTGTCGTCGCTGCGCAGCCAGTGGACCGGCGCGGCGAACCAGCGCGACGCGCTCACCGCGCCGGCTCGAGCTCGAGGATGCGCAGAGCGGCTAGCGCCTCGAGCGTATCGGTCACGTCGCTGCGCGCGCTGGCTTCGTCGATCGCGTACTCGCTCGCCACGATCGTGGCGATCTCGTCGCTGTCGCGCGTGCCGTCGGCGAGCTCCCAGATGCGCCCGGCGACGTGGTTGAGAACGTGGTATTGCTTGAGCAGAGCGTGCAGAATCAGCGTGTCGGCGCCGACCTTGCGAGACTGCACGGTGTCGGAACGCAGCGGAAACACCCTCGCCTCCTCGTCTCGTCTCGTACGTGTGCGTAACAGCGGGACGCGGACGCCGAAGCTCGGTGCGAATCACCGAGCCTCGGCGCCGGCGTCACCTGTTGTGCGCCGAAGCGGTCAGCCGGCGAAACCGCGCGCGGGGAACTTCGATCCCTTCGCGACCGCGCGCAAGACCTCGCGTTGGTCCAGCGTCTTCACTTCAGGCTTGGCGTACGCCGCCATGCCTTCTTGCGACGCGGTTTTGACGGCGTCACGCTCGGCTGTTTTCTTGGCCATACAGAACCCCTCACTGTTTGCTTGCAAAAAAATTGGTACGCCCGACGGGACTCGAACCCGCAACCCACGGCTTAGGAGGCCGTTGCTCTCAAAGGCGACCGGTCAGCTCGAGCTCGGGCACCCGAACCTTTCGCAATTTTTCGAAAGGCTGCAGACCGACCACGCCGCGACGCCCCCAGCGGCGAGCTTCGTGTCGAACCTTCGTCCGCGACCTGCAATTGCTCGAGTGCCGAACCCCACCTATCAGGTCCCCTTCTCTACCATTGAGCTACGGGCGCGAATGAGGCGATACGCGCGGCGCATTTGCGCGTCGCTCGTACGCCTGCCCGGACGTCCGGGACGCTGGGATTCCGGACGACGGGGAAGCGGGTCATCCCGAGGTCGGATCGCTCGCTCCTGCTGGGGGGTAGCAAAAGTGTCCAACCGGTTCGCAGTCGCGTTGCGCTCGATGCTGGGGTCGAGCGGCAAGCAGCCGCGTCGTGGTCGCGCGCACTTGCCTCGGGCTGGGACGAGGGATGCGCGGGAACCACTTCATGCGCTCACGCCGGCTGGGGAACGGTGTGAGCTACGAGGCGCTCTTCAGGCGGTCGCTTGGCGACCCTGGAGCCTCGCCGCGAGCCTCTCGATCAGCTCGCTGCTCCTGGCGAACGCCGTCACTGCCTCGTTGTGCATCCTAGCCAAGAGCGCACTCCTCTCGGCCAGCTTGGTCAGATGATCGGCGTTGAGCGTCGCCAAGGCGCGCATCCTCTCCGCGAGCTGCCTGATGAGGGCCAACTCGGGACGGGTCTCATCATTTGCCACGAACGATTCCCTCCTTTCCTCCGTATTCAGGCCCTTCGGCCTGGAGCCCAATGGTAGCGAAGCGAGGAAGCCCGCGTCAAGGCGACCAGCCCGAGCCCATCGTCCTAGACGCTCGGGTACACGCTCGTTTCGAACGTGCCCGTTGGTTCGTGGAACGGGATGATGCCGCTCGAGCGCTGGACTTGCGCGCCCAGCGACGACAGCGTTTCTTCCATGCGCTCGTAGCCGCGGTCGATGTACTCCAGGCCGATGATCTCCGTCTCGCCCGCCGCGGCGAGGCCCGCCAGCACCAAGCCGGCGCCCGCGCGGATGTCGGGTGCTTCCACCGGCGCGCCCGACAGGCTCGTGACGCCCTTCACCAGCGCCGTGTTGTTGTCCATCGCGACGCGCACGTCGGCGCCCATGCGCACGAGCTCGTTGACGTACGAGAACCGCGCGTTGAAGATGGATTCTTCCACCACGCTCACGCCCGGCGCCGTGCACAGGAACGACAGCATCTGCGGCTGCAAGTCGGTCGGAAAACCCGGATGCGGCGCGGTCACGACGTCGGTGCCGCCTTTGACGGTTCCGGCTTGCGCGCGTATCCAGTCGTCGCCGTTGCTGACCTTCACGCCGCACTCGCCCAGCGCGAGCTGCAGTGCGAGCACGTCGTCGGGACGCGTTCGCTTCACCGTCACGTCGCCGCGCGTGATCGCGCCGGCGATCAGCAGCGTTCCCGTCGCGATGCGGTCGGGGATGATCTCGTACTCGACGCCGTGCAGCTCCGCGACGCCGGTGATGCGCAGCGTGTCGCCGCCTTGGCCCGCGATCTTCGCGCCCATCGCGATGAGGAAGTTCGCGAGGTCCACCACTTCGGGTTCCATCGCGGCGTTGTGAATGATCGTGTCGCCCGCAGCGGTGACGGCCGCGAGCATCGCGTTCTTGGTCGCGCCGACGGAGGGCATGCGGAACTCGATGTCGCCACCGCTCAAGCGTCCGCCGTCGCGCGCGCTCGCGACGAGATACCCGTGTTCGACCGAGACGTTCGCACTCAGCGAGCGGAACGCCGCCTCGTGCATGTCGGTCGCGCGCGTGCCCAAGATGCAGCCGCCGGGCAGCGGGACCTCGGCGCGGCCGAAACGCCCCAGCAGCGGGCCGCACAGGTCGAACGACGCGGCGAGCTTGCGCACTAGCGCGTACGGCGCGCGGTACTTGTTGACGTTCGCCGCGTCGATGGTGATCGTGTTGCGGTCCTCCAGCGACAGCCGCGCGCCGAGCGCCTCGAGCAGCGACCACATCACCGACACGTCGGTGATGCGCGGGATGCGGTGCAGCGTCACCTTGCCGCGCGCGAGCAACGCCGCCGCCATGATGGGGAGCGCGGCGTTCTTCGCGCCTTGGACTTCGACGCTGCCTTCGAGGCGGGCGCCGCCGACGACGCGCAGCGTGGTATCGAGACGATCGAGGACGTTCATGCGACGCTCCATCCGACGAGCGGTTCCAACGCGATGGTTTCGGCGTCATGGGGTCCGCCCGTGAACGTCGCCTGCAGCCGTTGGTCGGCGGCGACCCCGATCTGGACCGTGAAGGCGCGCGTGCCGTCGACCTCGCGCATCCGCGCGCGGGCGCTCTCGACCTTGCCGGCGTACCGCGCGCCGTCGGTGTCCACGAACCGCATGTTCCCGTCCGCGTAGAAACCGAAGGTCAGCCGGCCGTCGCCGGCGCGCCCGCCGACGATCTGGGCCGTCGCGTCCGCCGCCTCGACGATGAACTCCGGAATCCCGCTGACGTCGTTCGCCTCGGCCGGCCGCTCCGGCGGCGGCCCGAACATGGGCCCGGGCGGCAACGGAGCGACGCCGTGCACGTTGGGCAGCGGCTCGGGGTCCCGCGCCGGCTCGGGGTCGGCCGGAAGCTCCAGCTCCGGGAACGCCGGCGGCAGCGCCTCCGCCGGCTGCTCAGCTACTGCCGTGGGGTTCTGCTCCATGCCCCAAACGCACAGCAGCAGCACGGCGAGCTCGATCCCGGCTGCGGCCACGAACACCCAGGGCGGCGTGCGTCTCATCGGCTGTGGGCTTCGGCGCGCAGGCGGATGTTTCTTAGCGCGCTTGCGCGGAAGAAAGGAACTACCAATCCGCCGACCAGGAGAGCCACTCGTGCAACGCAGCATCATCGCGCCCGCGGAGCGGGTCACCAACCTGCGGTGGGGCATCGCCGTCCTGCTCGGCATCGGCGTTCTCATCAACTACTTCGACCGCGTGAACCTCACGGTGGCGGGGCCGTCGCTGCGCAAAGAGTTCGGCATCGACGACGTGCAGTTCGGTTATCTGCTGAGCGGGTTCGCCTGGACGTACGCGGTGCTGCAGATCCCGGTCGGCGTGTTCCTCGACCGCTACGGCGTCGTGTTCATCGGCCGCGTCACGACGCTTCTGTGGAGCGTCGCATCGGGGCTGACCGCGCTGGCGACCGGATTCGGGACGATCTTCGCCTCGCGGTTGCTGCTCGGCGTCGCCGAAACGCCTACGTTCCCGATCAACTCCAAGGCGACGGGCTATTGGTTTCCGGTCAAAGAGCGCGGCCTGGCCACCGCGATCTTCGACTCGGCTGCGAAGCTCGCGACCGGCATCGGCATTCCGATGGTCTCGGTGATCCTCTTCTACTCCGGCTGGCGCATGACGTTCGTCGTCACGGCGATCTTGAGCTTCTTGTTCTTCGGCGCGTTCTATCTGTTCTATCGCAACCCGAGCGAAGACAAGCGGCTGACGCACGCGGAGCGGGAGTACATCAAAGAAGGCGGCGCGCAGCCCGAAGGTCTCACGACGGCGAGCAACGTCGGCGCCGCGCTCGGGTACCTGCTGGGGCAGCGCAAGGTGTGGGGGCTCACGATCGGTTTCGCGGCGTACGGGTACTCGTTCTACCTGCTGCTGACGTGGCTGCCCGGCTACCTCGTGAAGACGTATCACATGGACATCATCAAGAGCGGCGGGTACGCGATGGTGCCGTGGATCGTCGCCGCGATCGCCGACCTCATCGTGGGCGGCTGGCTGGTGGACTATTTGATCAAACGCGGCAATGAGCCGACACGCGTGCGCAAGACGATCATCGTGATCGGGATGCTGATGGGACTGACGATCATCGGGGCGGTGCTGACCACCAACCCCAACGTCGCGATCTTCTGGATCACCGTCGCGCTCACGGGGCTGGCGTGCACCGCGCCGATCGGCTGGTCCATCCCGTCCTTGATCGCGCCCAAAGGCAGCGTCGGTTCGATCGGCGGCATCATGAACTTCTTCAACAACGTCATGGGGATTCTCGCGCCGATCGTCACCGGCTACATCGTCGGCGCCACGAACTCGTTCACCAACGCGTTCATCACCGCGGCGATCGTGCTGCTGATCGGCATCGCGTCGTACGTTTGGGTACTCGGAAGGATCGAGCCGATTCCCGATCCAGTGTAGCGTGAGCGACAGTTGGCAAACCGCGCTGCGCGCGGTTTGCGTGAACCGAGCGCGACACGTCGCGCCTCCGCGGCCGGCATAATGGAGAACGACTCCGTTGCCTGACGCTGCAAATGCGGCGGTCGTCGTCGGCATCGATCTCGGCACGTCGGCGGTGAAGGTGCTCGCCGTCACCACCGGCGGGCGCGAGATCGCGAGCGGGTCGGAGTTCTACGGGCTCGAGGCGCCGCAGGCCGACTTCGTGGAACAGGACGCGGACGTGGTGTACCGCGCGACGATGCACGTGCTCGCGCGGGTGCTCGCCGACGTGCGCATGCGCGGCAGCGAGGTCGCCGCGATCGGCTTCTCCAGCGCGATGCACGGCGTGCTGTGCGTGGACGACACGGGCGAGCCGCTGTCGCGCGTCATCACCTGGATGGACCGGCGCGCGCACGCGGTCGCCGACGCCTGGCGCGCCGACGGCACCGCGCTGGAGCTCTATCAGCGCACCGGCGCGCCGATGCACCCGATGCTGCCGGTCGCGAAGCTGCGCTGGCTCGCGGAGAACGATCACGCGCTGTTCGAGAACACGCACCGGTTCGTCGGGCTCAAAGAGCTCGTCGTGTTCCGCTGGACCGGCGAGTGGCTCGTGGACCACGGCATCGCGTCGGCGACCGGCATGCTCGACCTGCGCACGCGCGACTGGGATCCACGCGCGCTGGAACTTGCGGGCGTCGGTGCGGAGCGGCTGTCGCAGCCGGCATTGCCGTCGACGGCCTTGCGCCGCTTCCGGCCGGCCATCGCGCGCGAGCTCGGCCTCACGGGTTTGACGGCGGTGGTGCTCGCGTCGTCCGACGGACCGCTCGCGAACGTCGGCGTCGGCGGCGTGCACGGCGACGTTGCGCTCACGCTGGGAACGTCGGGCGCCGTGCGCGTGCTCGCCGACGAGCCGATCCTCGACGCGCGCGCGCGCACGTTCTGCTACTGCGCCGACGACACGCACTACGTCGTCGGCGGACCGACAAGCGCCGCGGGAGCGTCGCTGGACTGGATCTTCAACCTTCTGCTGTATGAGTTTCCGAAGGGCGAGCGCTTCGCGCACGCGGCCGCGCTGGCGGCGGAGATCGAGCCGGGCGCGCAAGGTCTCGTCGTGCTGCCGTTCTTCGCCGGCGAGCGCGCGCCGTACTGGAACAGCGCGCTGCGCGGCGCGTTCGACGCGCTCGATCTCGCGCACGACCGGCGCACGATCTTGCGCGCGGCGTTCGAAAGCGTCGTGTTCGGCGTGTACGCGGTGTACGACGTGATGCGCGAGCTCGTCGGACCCGCGAATCGTTTGCTGCTCAGCGGCGGGCTCACCAAGGCGCCGCTCGTGCGGCACTTGCTCGCCGACGTGTTCGGCGTGCCGGCAGTGCAGCCGCACGAGCAAGAGGCGTCCGCGTTCGGCGCCGCGCTGCTCGCCGCGCAAGCGGTCGCGCTGGTGGACGACGCGCGCGCGGCGGCGCGCGCGGCCGGGTACGACGAACCGACGCAGCCGAACACGGCCCTCGCAGCAACGTACGGCGCCGCGTTCTCGAAGTACCGGCGCTACGTGGACGCGCACCTGGACCAGCTGCGGCCGGTTCCCGAGGTGCGCGAGGCGTCGGCAAACGCATTTCCGGGCACGATCCTGAAGTGACGGTCTTCGGCATCCACTTGGTCGGGCTCGACGCGCACACCGCGCTCAAGCTGGGCCTGACGATCGCACTCCTCCTCGGCTTCGGCGTGCTGCGCCGCCTGCTGCGCGCCGCCACCCGCACCGCCGTTCCGCCGACGCGCGCCGCGCGCGTCTCGTTCTGGACCCGCCAGATCATCAGCGTCGGGCTGATGGTGTCGCTCGTCGTGTCGCTGACGGCGGTCTGGTTCGACAACCCGTCGCGGCTGGCGACGGTCGCGGGACTGCTGAGCGCGGGCGTCGCGTTCGCGTTGCAGCGCGTCATCACGTCGGTTGCCGCATACATCGTCATCTTGCGCGGCTCCACGTTCTCCGTCGGCGACCGCATCGTGATGGGCAGCGTTCGCGGCGACGTCATCGCGCTCGACCCGTTCCAGACGACGATCATGGAGATGGGCCAAGCGCGCGGCGAGCAAGGTGACGCGCCTTCGCTGTGGATCCACGGGCGCCAATTCACCGGCCGCATCGTGACCGTGACGAACGGCGTCATCTTCGATCAGCCCGTCTACAACTACACGCGCGATTTTCCGTACATCTGGGACGAGATCGTGCTGCCGATCCCGTACGACGGTGACGACCAGCGCGCGGAGCGCATCATGCTCGACGCCGTGCGCGAGTTCGCCGTCGATGCCGACGCGGTCGCACAAGACGCGAAGGTGCGCTTGCGGCAGCGCTACGGCCTGGAGATGCCGGACATCGCGCCGCGCAGCTTCTACCGGCTCACCGACAACTGGATCGAGATTTCCGTCCGGTTCCTGGTGCCCGACCACAGTCCGCGGAACGCCAAGGACGCGATGTTCCGGCGCATCTTGACGGAGATTCGCGCCGCGGGAATCGAGGTCGCCTCGGGGACGTACGCCATCGTCGCGGTGCCGCCGCTGCGCGTGGAGATGCCGCCCGAGCCCCGCCCCGCCTAGTTCAGCCGCACAGCAGCGCGAACGCGTTCTCGCTGCGCATCGCTTCGCGCGCGGCGGCGTCGAATGCGTTGCACGCAAGAACCGTCGCGCCCGGCGGTTCTTCTTGCATCAGGAACGGGTAGTCGCTGCCGACGACGAGCCGGTCGGTCCCGGCCCGTTCGGCAAGCACGCGCAAGTTTTCCGGGTCGAACGTCAGCGTGTCGTACCATAGCGTGCGCGCCGTTTCCGATGGGCGGCGTGCGGTCGTTTCGCGCACGTCCTCGTATGCCGACCATACCGCGTCGAGACGCGGGAGCAGCCACGGCAGCGTGCCGCCGCCGTGCGCGAACACGAAGCGCACGCGCGGAAAGCGCGCGACGACGCCCGTCATGATCAGCGACGCCGCGCACAAACCGCTTTCCGAAGGATAGCCCGCCGCGAACGCGAGCCGCGCGGCGCGCAGCCGCTCGAAGCCCGGCGCGTTCTCCGGATGCACGAACACGAGCGCGCCGAGCGCATCGCAGCGTGCCCAAAATGCGTCGAACGCCGGATCGGTGAGATCGCGCCCCGCGGCGTGCGTGCCGATCTCGATTCCCGCAAGACCGAGCTCGCTGGTGACGCGCTCGAGCTCCGCGCACGCGGCATCGACGTCTTGCAGCGGCACCGCGCCGAGGCCCGCGAAGCGGTCCGGCCGCGCGCGCACCACCTCCGCGATCGCGTCGTTGTGCAGCCGTGCGAACCGCGCCGTCACCGCGGCGTCGAACTCGTACGCGAACGTCGCCGGCAGCGGGCTGAGCACTTGCAGATCGATCCCGGCCGCGTCCATGTCGGCGATGCGCCGGGCCGCATCCCAGCTCCGCGCGTCGACGTCGCGAAACGCCACGCCGTCGCGCGTGAGCTGCCCGCAGCCCGCGTCGTCGACCGTGAGGCGCGGCCACGCCGGCGACGGTGCCTCGAAGCCTTCTGCCGCGCGAGAGAGGTAGTGCGTGTGGAAGTCGATTCGCGGGGCCACGAGCGCGCTGTTGGCGGCGGCGCGCGAGCAACCCCGCCGCCCTTGGGGCGGTCGTCGCTGCGGTATGCAGGGCACGAACGCTTCACCGCGCGCGGGCGCCAAGGTCTATCTTGCGCTCGTCGTGCTGGCGCTGGTGTGGGGCTACACCTGGGTCACGATCAAGGTCGCGACCGAGGATGCGTCGCCGTATGTCGTCGCCGGCTCGCGGCTCGTCATCGCGACGGCGATCTTGTTCGGGTTTCTTGCGCTCACGCGGCGCTCGCTGAAGCCGCCGCCGTTCGTCCCGACGCTCGTGCTCGGGCTGCTGCAGACCACGGGCTGGACGCTGCTGCAAACGCTCGCCGTCGCGCAGGCCGGCGCCGGCAAGTCCGCGGTGCTCGGCTACACCATGCCGTTCTGGGCGGCGCTTCTCGCGTGGCCGTTCCTGGGCGAACGCATCACGGGGCTGCGCTGGATCGCGCTCGGGCTGGCAGCGGCGGGCCTGGCCTTCGTCGTCGCGCCGCTGGACGCGCGGTCGTTCGTCGCCGACGGCCTCGCGGTGCTCGCGGGGCTTTCGTGGGGCGCGAGCGCGGTGTGGGCCAAGCGCCTGCGCAAGCAGCACGACGTGGACCTGCTGTCGCTCACGACGTGGCAGTTGCTCTGGGGCACCATCCCGCTCGTCGTGCTGATGCTCGCGATCGGCGGCCCCGTGCACTGGACCAAATCGTTCGTCGCCGCGATGGCGTTCATGTCGATCGGCGGCGCGGCGCTCGGCTGGTTTCTGTGGATGTTCATCTTGTCGCGCCTGCCGGCGGGCGTGGCGGGCATCGCGTCGCTCGCGACGCCCGTCGTCGGCGTGCTGGCGGCGGCGATCCAGCTGCACGAGATCCCGTCGCGCAGCGAACTCGTGGGTATGGCACTCATCGTAGTGGCGCTCGTGGTCAACAGCGTCCCCACGCGAAGCGAACCGGCGCTCGCAGGCGCCGTGCCGATCGAAGGCCCGTAGCGCGGCAAGACTCCGAACCGCCGCGGACAATACCCAAGGCTTACGTATTTTAGGAGGCGGCGTGTCCAAGTTCCGCAGCGGTCATCATTTCTTGCAGATCCCCGGGCCGACGAACGTGCCCGAGCGGGTGCTGCGCGCGATCGATCGTGCCACGATCGACCATCGCGGACCCGACTTCGCGGAGCTGGCACTGGACTGCATCAAGCTGGCGAAGCCGGTGTTCCAGACGAAGGGCGCGGTGATCATCTGGCCGGCGTCGGGCAGCGGCGGCTGGGAGGCCGCGCTGGTGAACACGCTGTCGCCCGGCGACAAGGTGCTGATGGCGGAGACCGGCCAGTTCGCGGCGCTGTGGAGCAAGCTCGCGACGCGCATGGGACTCGACGTCGAGGTGATCCCGGGCGACTGGCGCCACGGCGTGGATCCCGACGGGATCGGCGAGCGGCTCGCGCGCGACAGCGCGCACGACATCAAAGCCGTCGCAGTCGTGCACAACGAGACGTCCACCGGCGTGACGAGCCGCGTCGCCGACGTGCGCAAAGCCATCGACGCGGCGAAGCACCCCGCGCTGTTCTTCGTCGACACCGTGTCGTCGCTGGGTTCGCTCGACTACCGCCACGACGAGTGGAAGGTGGACGTGACGATCGGCGGTTCACAAAAAGGCTTGATGCTGCCGCCGGGCCTGGCGTTCAACGCGATCTCCGACAAAGCGATCGCGGCGTCGAAGACGTCGCGGCTGCCGCGTTCGTACTGGTCGTGGGACGACATGCTCGAGAGCAATCGGACGGGCTGGTTTCCGTACACGCCCGCGACGAACTTGCTGTACGGTCTGCGCGAAGCGCTCACGATGCTCGAAGAAGAAGGCTTGAAGAACGTGTTCGCGCGCCACGCGCGGCTCGGCGAAGCGACGCGGCGCGCGGTGCGCGGCTGGGGCCTCGAGCTCGTGTCGGTGGACCCGCGCGAATACTCCGACACGGTCACCGCGGTGTACGTGCCCGACGGGTTCAGCGCCGACGCGCTGCGCGCGACGATCCTCGAGCGCTTCGACATGTCGCTGGGCACCGGGCTCGCGCGCCTCAAGGACAAGGTGTTCCGCATCGGCCACCTCGGCTCGATCAACGACCTCATGCTCGCCGGCACGCTGTGCGGCGTGCAGATGGGACTCGACCTCGCGGGGATCCCGCACGGTGACGGCGTTTCGCCGGCGCTCGCGTACCTCGCGAATCCCGCGGCCACTGCGGCCGCGCGTTCGCTCGCCGCAGTCTGAGTGAGCGCCACCGCGCCCACGCCGAGCGCCACGACCACGCCACCGGCGCGCGAGCCCGTCCTCGCGCGCCGGCTCGAGGCGCGGCTGCGCGCGGAGGTGGCCGGCGACGTGTGGTTCGACCGCGCGTCGCGCGGCATGTACGCGACCGACGCATCGATCTACCAGATCATGCCGCTGGGCGTGGTCGTGCCGCGCACGGCGACCGACGTGGAAGCGACGATCGCGATCGCGCGCGAGCACGGCGTGCCCGTGACGGCGCGCGGCGGCGGCACGTCGCAGTGCGGCCAGACGGTGAACCACGGGCTGATCGTGGACGTGAGCCGGTACATGCGCGACGTCGTCGCGCTCGACACCGCGGCGCGCACCGTGCGCGTGCAGCCCGGCATCGTGCTCGACGAGCTCAACCGCGGCTTGAAGAAGCACGGGCTGTTCTTTCCGGTCGACCCGTCGACCGCGAGCCGCGCGACGATCGGCGGCATGACGGCCAACAACAGCTCGGGCGCGCGCTCGATCCGGTACGGCATCATGGCCGACAACGTCGTCGGCATCGACGCCGTGCTCGCCGACGGTGCGCGCGCGTATTTCGGTGAGGTCGCGGGCGGTGCGGCGAACGGCGCGCTCGCGCCGCCGCGATACCGCGAGCTGGTGGAGCGCGTGCGCGCGATCGCGGCGCGCGAGGCCAGCGAGATCGACGCGCGCATCCCCAAGGTGCAGCGCAACGTGGGCGGCTACGCGATCCATACCGTGCGTCCCGGCGGCGACTTCAACATGGCGAAGATCCTCGTCGGATCGGAAGGCACGCTCGCGTTCTTCATGGAGATCGATCTGAAGCTGCAGCCGCTGCCGCAAGCGAAGGCGCTCGGCGTGTGCCACTTCCCGACCTTCGCCGACGCGATGCGCTCCACCGAAGCGCTCGTCGCGCTCGATCCGGTCGCCGTGGAACTGGTCGACCGCACGATGATCGAGCTGTCGCGCAAGATCGCCGCGTTCGCGCCGATTCTGGAGAAGTACGTGCGCGGCGAGCCCGGTTCGCTGCTGCTCGTGGAGTTCACGGGCGACGACCCCGCGCCGCTGGCCGAACGCCTCGATGCGCTCGACGACGCGATGGCGTCGCTCGGGTTCCCGCATGCGGTGGTGAAGCTGACCGACGCCGTGCAGCAAAGCGAAATGTGGGAAGTGCGCGCGGCGGGCCTCAACATCATGACGTCGATGCGCGGCGACTCCAAGCCGGTGTCGATCATCGAAGACTGCGCGGTGCCGCTGCAGCATCTCGCCGACTACACCGAACGGCTGAACCGCATCTTCGCGAAGTACGGCACAACGGGCACGTTCTACGCGCACGCGTCGGTGGGATGCCTGCACGTGCGGCCGGTGCTCAACGTGAAGCACGACGAGGACGTCGGCAAGCTGCGCGCGATCGCCGAGGAGGCGTTCGCGATCGTGCGCGAGTACGGCGGCGCGCACTCCGGCGAGCACGGGGACGGCATCGTGCGCTCGGAGTTTCACGAAGAGATGTTCGGCTCGCGGATCGTCGAGGCGTTTCGGGACGTGAAGAGCGCGTTCGATCCCGGCAACGTGCTCAATCCGGGCAAGATCGTCGACGCGCCGAAAATGGACGACCGGACGCTCTTTCGCTACGGCCCCGAGTACGCGCCGATCGCGCTGAAGACGGAGCTGGACTGGTCGGAGTTCGGTTCGTTCACCGGCGCGGTGGAGATGTGCAACAACAACGGCGCGTGCCGCAAGAGCGCGCCGGGCGCGATGTGCCCGTCGTATCGCGTGACCGACGACGAGCACCACGTCACGCGCGGCCGCGCGAACGGCTTGCGCCTCGCGCTCACGGGCCAGCTCGGACCCGACGGCCTCACCTCGCAGGAATTGTACGACGCGCTCGACCTGTGCGTGTCGTGCAAGGCGTGCCGGCGCGAGTGCCCGACCGGCGTCGACATGGCGCGCATGAAGATCGAGTTTCTCGCGCACTACCGCAAGAAGCACGGCACGCCGCTGGGCGATCGCGTCGTCGCCGCGCTGCCGCGCGCCGCGCACCGCGCGGGTCCGCTGCGCCGGCTCGCGAACCTGCGCGACCGTATCCCCGGCGCGGCGCGCATCATGGAGCGCGCGACCGGATTCACCGCGAAGCGCCCGCTACCGCGCTGGCACGCGAAGCCCTTTCGCGACGCCGCCGACACGTCGAAGCCCGGGCAGCGACCGCTGCCGAAGAACGGCGCCGTCGTGCTGCTGGTCGACACGTTCAACCGGTATTTCGAAGCCGATGTCGCGCGCGCCGCGGAGCGCGTGCTCGCCGCCGCGGGCTATCACGTGGAGTTCGCCCGCGCGAGCGATGGACCGCGGCCGCTGTGCTGCGGGCGCACGTATCTCGGCGCCGGGTTGCTGGACGAAGCGCGGGCAGAGGCGGAGCGGACGATCGCGGCGCTCGCGCCGTATGCCGAGCGCGGCGTGCCCATCGTCGGCCTGGAGCCCTCGTGCCTGCTGACGCTGCGCGACGAGTTCCTCGCGCTCGTTCCCACGGACGCCGCGCGGGCGGTGGCCGCGAACGCGCTGCTGTTCGAGGAGTTCGTCGCGCGCGAGCTCGACGCGGGCCGCTGGTCCCCGCCGCTACGCTCGCTGAGCAAGCGCGCCGTGGTGCACGGGCACTGCCACCAGAAGGCGTTCGGCGCGATGCCCGCCGTGGTGCGGGCGCTGCGCGCGATACCGGGGCTCGACGCGTCGGTGATCGAATCGTCGTGCTGCGGCATGGCCGGGATGTTCGGGTACGAAGCCGAGCACTACGACGTGTCGATGCGGATGGCCGAACGGGATCTTTTACCGGCGGTGCGCGCCGCCGATGCGGACGCGCTCGTCGTTGCCGATGGTATGAGCTGTAAACACCAGATCGCGCACGGTGCTGGGCGCCGTTCGCTGCACGTCGCCGAGGTCTACGCCGCGGCATTGAAAGAGGAGACGCCATGACGACCAGAGGGACGTTCGTTCGCACTGCCGCCGCCGTGGGCGCGGCCGGTCTTGCGGGAGGCGTGCCGCTCGGCGCGCTCGCGCGGCGAAAGAACCAAGTGACCGACGCCGACGTATCCAAGCTCTACGACGCGGCGAAAAAAGAAGGCAAGGTCGTGTGGTGGACGGGCCATTACACGCAGCAGGCCGCGGAGAAGATCGCCGCGTCGTTCAAGAAGAAATATCCCGGCATCGAGGTGGAGCTGCTGCGCCAGACCGGTCAGGTGCTGTTCCAGCGCCTCACGCAAGACCTCAAGTCGAACGTGCATCAAGTGGACGTGTTCGCGTCGACCGACGAAGCGCACATGACGACGCTCAAGAAGCAGAACGCGCTCGCGCAGTTCGTGCCCGCGGACATCGACAAGATCCCCAAGGAATACCAGCACCTCGACAACGAGGACACGTACCAGCTCGGCGACATCGCGCTGATGCTGATCAACTACAACCCCAAGAAGCTGCCGGCGCCGCGGCACTGGAACGACCTGCTGGACCCCCGCATGAAGGACCTCATCTCGATGGGGCATCCGGGCTTCAGCGGCTACGTCGGCAACTGGGTCGTGGCGATGAACGACAAGTTCGGCTGGGACAACTACTTCAAGAAGCTCGCAGCGAACAACCCGAAGATCGGGCGGTCGGTGTTCGACTGCACCACCGACATCGTGTCGGGCGAGCGCGTGGTGGGACCCGGCGCCGATAGCCTCGCGCTCGAGCGCAAAGCCGGCGGCAACGCGATCAACATCTCGTTCCCCGAAGACGACACGATCCTCGTGACCGCGCCCGTCACCGTGATGAAGGAAGCGCCGCATCCCAACGCCGCGCGCCTCTTCATGAACTACTACTACTCCAAGGAGTACTCGGAGACGGCCGCGTCCACGTACAACTTGCCGTTGCGCCTCGACGTGGCGCCGGCGACCGGCGTGCGCATCGACCGCCTGCGCACGTACCACGTGAAGATCGAACGGCTGCTGGTCGGCATCCCGGAAGTCACCGCGAAATGGCGCGAAACGTTCAACGTCTGAGATGAGCCTCGCAGCGGCGCCGCGCCCGGTGGAGCAGACGAGATCGTCGTTCGACGTCGGTCCCGTCTTCTTCATCGGCGCGGTCGTCGTGCTGGCGATCCTCGTCATCGTGCCGCTGGCGTATCTGTTCGTCATCAGCCTGCAGCACATCGACGTCGGCGGCTTCACGCTGGGCAACTACGTCGAGGCCTTCTCCAAGTCAATCTACCTGCGGCCGATCGTCAACTCGTTCGTGCTCGCGATCTCGGTTGCGACGATCGCGGCGCTGCTGGGGACGCCGCTCGCGTGGCTGATGGCGCGCACGAACCTCCCCGGCCGCAAAGGCTTGCGCGCGCTGATCACCGCGGCGTTCGTGACGCCGTCGTTCATCGGCGCCGAAGCGTGGATTCTGCTCGCCGCGCCGAACAGCGGCTGGCTCAACCGCGCGATCATCTCCGTCACGCACGCGACGCAGGGCCCGCTGAACATCTTCACGCTGTTCGGCGCGATCTTCGTGATGGCGCTCTACAACGTGCCCTACACGTTCACGTTCGTCGCGGGCGCGCTGGAGCTGCTGCCGACCGATCTGGAAGACGCGTCGTCGACGCTGGGCGCATCGGCGTGGCGCACGATGCGCTCGATCACGCTGCCGCTCGTGATGCCGGCGATCATCGGCGGCTTCATCATGTCGTTCCTCGAAGCGCTCGCGGAGTTCGGCACGCCCGCGTTCTTGCTGATCCCGGCGCGCACGCAGGTCGTCACGACGCAGCTCTATTTGTTCTTTCAGTACCCCGTGCGCACCGAGCTTGCCGCCGCGTACGCGATGCCGCTCATCGGCGTGACGCTGGGGCTGCTGCTGCTGCAGCGCCGCATCCTCGGCCGCCGCAAGTTCACGGTGGTCGGCGGCAAGGGCGGACGCCGCCGGCTGATCGACCTCGGCGTGTGGAAGTGGCCGTTGCTGCTCGCGGCGCTCGTCGTGCCGCTGTGCTCGGTGGTGCTGCCGTATCTCGCGCTGCTCGCGACGTCACTGTCGCACATCTGGAGCCAGGGCCCGGTGCCCGGCAACCTCACGCTGTACTGGTACCACTGGGCGATCTTCGACAACGCCGAGACGCGCCGCGCGATCTTCCACAGCCTCAGCTACGGCGCGGCGGCCGCGACGATCGCGACGATCGTGGGCTTCTTGATCGCGTACACCGCGAGCCGCCGGCTGTTCCCGGGCGCGCAAGTGCTCGGGATCGTGTGCATGGCGCCGTTCGTGGTGCCCGGCATCGTGCTCGCGATCGGCATCTACGCGGCGTATTCGCACCCGCCGCTGGTGCTGTATGGCACCGCGGCGATCCTGATCATCGCGTTCACCACGCGCTTTCTGCCGATCGCGTTCTCGAACTTGAGCACGATGGTGGCGGCGGTGAACGCCGACCTGGAGAACGCGGCGCGCACGCTGGGCGCGACGCGGCTGCGCGCGCTGCGCACGATCACCGCGCCGCTGCTGCGCCGCGGCTTGCTGGCAAGCTGGCTGCTGGTGTTCATCCCGTCGATCCGCGAGCTGAGCTCGGCGATCTTCCTGTTCACGCCGCGCACGGCGACGATGACGACGCAGATCTTCGACTTCACCGACGCCGGCAACTACGAAGCCGTCGCGACGCTCGCGATCCTCATCCTTGCGATCACGATCGTCATCGTCTCGGTGGCGTACCGCTTCCTCGGGAAAGACTTCATGGACAAAACGAGCGCCTGATGGCACGCATCGACATCACCGGCCTGACCAAGGCGTACGGCAAGAACGGCGCCCGCGCGGTGGACGCGATTGACCTTGCGATCGCAGACGGCGAGGTGATGGCGCTGGTGGGCCCGTCGGGCTGCGGCAAGACGACGACGCTTCAACTGCTGGCGGGCTTCCTCAAACCGGACGCCGGCACGATCACGGTGGGCGACCGCGTGGTGTCGTCAGCAAAGCACGTGGTGCCGCCGGAGAAGCGGCGCATGAGCCTGATCTTCCAGAGCTACGCGGTGTGGCCGCACAAGACTGTGTTCGAGAACGTGGCGTACGGGCTGCGCGTGATGAACTTGCAGCGCTCGGAGATCGAGGACCGCACTCGCGAGGTCCTCCGCAGCGTGCGCATGGCGGAGCTCGCGGACCGGTACCCGTCGGAGCTATCGGGCGGCCAGCAACAGCGCGTCGCGCTGGCGCGCGCGGTGGTGGTAAAGCCGGAGACGCTGCTGCTGGACGAGCCGCTGTCGAACCTGGACGCAAACCTTCGCGAGGAGATGCGGTTTGAGATCCGCCGCATCCATGATGCGACGGGCATCACGATGGTCTACGTGACGCACGACCAGACTGAGGCAATGGTAGCAGCGGACCGGATCGCGCTGATGCGTGCCGGAAAGATCGCGCAAGTCGGCACTGCGCACGACATTTACGAGAAGCCGGCCACGGCGTTCGTCGCGACGTTCGTAGGCGGCACGAACACGATCCCGGCGACCCTGGTGGAGCCGCATATCGTGGAGGTGTGCGGATCGCGGTGGCGTGTTCGGGATGACTTCGACCCAGCGCAGCGGGGGCCGGTGACGCTATGCGTGCGCCCGCATTCGGTCACGTTCGCCGCGATCGGCGATGACGCGGTCGGCTATCAGGAAAACGGCCACAATCGCCTATCCGGCAAGGTACTTCGGCAAGTGTATCTTGGAGACTCCCGCGACTACCTGATTGATCTGGGCCAAACGCAGATTCGCGTCTCGGCGCCGCCGAGCGAGGACCGAAGCGTCGGTACAACAGTTCACCTAGATGTAGCCGTCGAAGCGTGCAGGATCGTTCCCGGCGACTGACTCGACGTGACGGAAAATCGGTCACAGATTCGTCGTGAGACACCGACGGCAAACCCTGTTAGAACCTGGAGGGTGTTTTGCGAGTTGGGGAGATGTGGGGGCCACCGACTCGATAGGTGCCGAACCGACGCTTCTCGTCGCACCGCGAGGCCCGAAGCATGATATACATGGCCCTCGATACGAATGTGCTTTTGCACTACAAGCTCTTTACTGAAATTGATTGGCCTACAGTCGCCGACTCAAGCGACGTTACGCTACTTATTGCCTTAACAGTCATCCATGAGCTCGACGCGCGAAAATATATCGGCTCAGACGAACGCCTGAAAAACCGGGCTCAAATGGTCCTACGTCAGATAGAGGCCGCGGAGTCAATGGGATGGGCAACGCCGTGTATTCATTTGGCTCTTGCGCCCAGGGTATCCGTGGCTCAGCTACAGGAGCTCCAACTTGATCCGGAATCTGCGGACGACCGAATACTCGGGGAACTTCTGGCATTTCAAAGTGCGCATGACGGCGACATCCGCTTCGTAACGGCAGATTACGGAGCACGCGTCAAGGCGAAGGGGCACGGATTGACATGCATCGCACTAGCACCTGAGTTAGCCTCAATGACCCCGACCCTCGCGAGCAAGAAATTCGCCAGCTTCGCGAACGCCTTACCCGGTATGAAGCTGCACGACCAATGCTAAAACCCTTCCTCGCCGTCGGCGAATCGACGCGAATCATTTCAGAAGTTTCAATATTGGGCGACGCCGCCGTCGTCCGATATAATAGAGCGAGCTATCTCCCGGCTTTTCGAGCGGCATCACCATGCGCCCCAACAGGGTGACGGAATCGCGTGGGACGCTTGGTCAGAATACAAGCGCAAGTGGACTGTATATTTACAACAAGCTAGAAAATACATTGCGCAATACTGGACGCACAAGAATCGCACGTTTTACCTGCAGTTCGGCGCAGAAAATACTAGCGACCTCCGCGCGAATGACGTTCGAGCTCGTTTTCACCTTCCGCACGGTTTCGCGGTTCTTGATGCAGACGACTACAAGGCGCCGAGAATGAGCAAGCCACCGGAACGTCCCATGACGCCAAATGAACTACTTTTCCAGACGCTAGCAAATATCAGTTCGCTAGATCTGACGCCAACATTTCCCTCTTTCGCAACGTCGCTACGACCGCCGCGCTTCTCCGCTCCTCACATCGAAAAGAGCAACAGCTACAACATCAAATTTAGCAGTACCACAATTCCGCAGCGGGGCGCAATATTCTGGGACCCGATCGTCTTAAGATACGACAACGCGGTCGAACCGCGGTCTTTCGCAATCGATTGTTCGCTCACGATCGGAAATGGATTTGGCGTTTCGCAAGAATTCCTTCACGTCGTATTTGAGGCGCGCGCGCTGTCGTAACATCGGCTAGGCCTCCTGGCGCTTCTGGCCCAAGAGGACAGCAGAAGCGCCCCCGGCAACTTGCTGGCGCAATGCTATATCTTTGCTTTGCCTGGCGTGGACATATGCGAGTCGGCGGGTGGTTGTATCCGCCGATTCAGCCACCCAGACCGCTCTTGCGCGAAAGGTAAAGCGGTCCCACGTTATTGTCAAAAAACCGCGCGGCGACAACAATTTGCGTATTCTATCGTGCCCTTTAGACGGAGCGAAACCCGCAGCGCTCAGGTGACGTTTGCGAATAACTCACGCGCCGGAACGAAAGCCCGGCCGGTCTCGACCGCTTTGCGGGCTTTTTGATCGAGTAAGTGTCGAAGATCGATTTGCCCGCTAAGGACGTGCCAGAGGTCGCTTCCATCCAAGCAGATAATGCCGGTTGGCCGCCCACGTGCAAAGGCGGCAAGGCCGTCTTCAGTGTAGCCGGCATAACTGATAAACGCTCCACGGGACCAACTTGCCTTTGCTTGAACTTTGCCAGCGAAAACCATTAGCTCGGCGAAGCCGATCGGTGGCCCCGTCCATTTAGCCTCGACAAGGTACGTGTCGTTGTTAAGATCAAAGCTGCCATCGATCTGTTCGCCAACAAGTCGGAATGCGGATCGCGGGGCCAGTGAAAACGCGTGGAAAAGCTCGTTCAGTGTCCGCTCAAATGCGAATCCGCGCTGTTGGGGCGGCTCAACCTGCTGGAGTCCGATAAACTCGGTGCTCAAGTCTTTTAAGGCTACCACCGACGGAGTCGCCGTAGGCTTAGGCGCCCCAGTCGGCGGGGTGCCGGCAAGGGATTGTAGGAATTGCTCGTCCCAGAGCTCTGGAATCTTGAATTCAAAACTACGCAGCAGTTCGTTTACGCGGTCCATCTCGCGGCGAGTCAACGGATTCTTGTTCCGGCGGTAGATCAAGGCATTGTTCACGATGGCCTTGATAAGAGGGCAGAACGCGCCACGTCGATTTTCGAGCGTCGATCGAAGAAGCTGAGAGATCGCTGGCCCCTTCGACGTGCCGCTCCAATAGTGGCCAACGCCGGCAGCGGTGGCCGCTCCCGGAAAGGAAAGGCTCTGATCAGCCCTGGGGTGCGGTGTTCCTGGTAAGAATGTGTAGAGTGTGTCCGCGAGGTCCGTGACCGCGCGAACTTCTCGAGCTGATAGGGCGCTCACGACCGAATCTCCATTTCATCGTCTCCTCAGACGCCGCCAGGAAGAAGTTGCACTGCCCCGAGCTTGATCAATTCCTTCAAAAGCAGTAGCGATGTACCCGCGAGCTTGCCACGTTCGTACTCGATGAAGCCGAGGTCTCGAAAGTCACTTGGAAAGACTACGTCTTTCTCCTTAAAAATGACGATTCGCTGCCCATACAGTAACGACGCTGCACCGAGTTCAAAGACCACATTCATCCGCGGACGCTTTTCGATCTTACCTTCCGGCGTCGTGACTTCTTCGTCGCCTGAGAAAACGAATAGGCCGCCGGACGACTCTTTCATAAGATCCGCAACCTTTTGGGAAATCGGTCGACCAGCATGCGCTTCGTCGACAGCAGTCACAAACGGAATGCCAAGGTCCTTTAACATCGATTGAAGCTGCGACAAGGCCTCGCGGTCGCTTCCATGCGCAACAAAGAACTGACGCTTTTGAATTGTCGCAAAGGGTGACGCGGGCGGCGGGCGTTGTGTAGCGCTCGATTGAAACGCAGGAACGCCGTCTCCGCTTTCCCCGACCACGTCGGGTGAACGCAGCTCCTCGCCAACCTCTTCATCTAGCGGAGGAGGCCCAGCGTCCATCATTACGTATGGGCTACCGCTAACATCCCGGACCACGCCGACGAACCGAGCGGTCTCTACAAATACCTTGGCGGCTTCAGCTGTCCAAGCCGGATCGACACCATACTGACGTTCGAGCGTATTTGCTAAGAAGTCCGTAGAGGGAAGCTTTGCGTTGTTGAAATGTTCGAGCAATTGGTTGAACAGCGGGATACTTTTCATCGCCGTCCGCAAGGCATCAATCCGTTCGCTCGCGGAAGTTGGCTTCGTAATCGCACGGCCGACAGCGCCCAGCTCAATTACGTCCGATGCATAATTGCCACTCGTCAAGCCATAGCGCGCGGAGGCGGCGATAAGTTCGCGAAAGCCGCTGCTCGCTGGAGAAAACTTAACGGCGTTTGCAAGCAACAATCGCTTCATCGGGCGCCCCGCGTTGTTATCAGTAATAGCTTGCGGGATTCGCAGGGCCTCTTTCAATGAAACCAACGGATAAGGCCGCGACGGAGCTCGAACTCGTTTCGCTTGCCCTGCTTGGTCAGCCATCTTGCCGCTACCGCCCTGCGCATTAACGCGTTATTATGAGGTAATGGCAAAGCTACCATGGTCTAGCAAATCTGTCAAGGACTATTGGAGAGCCGTAATTTCCCTATTTTCCGTGTTTTCATCTTACCTGTGCGGGCCAACTGAGGTTTTTGGCTGGGCCCGCTACGCTACCGCCACATGTAGTGAGAGAATCTGCCTATGGCCGCCGGGCGGAGGGGCAGTCCGACGCCGGTGAAGCGAACCGGTGGGGTACCAAGAGAGCGGGCACAGCCGCAATCTTGGCAAGGGACTTCGGGCCTGGACCGAGGCCTCGCGCGACTACCGTGTGGCTAGTCCCGTCGCGCCATGAGACATGATTCGTTCCAGGCGGAGACTGCGGGGGGCCAAAGCCGACACTGCGGCGCGTCTTCAGCTACGCGGTTCCACGTACGGCGCCTGGCCCAACCATACTTTCAAAAGGGTGACATCCTTTCACGCTAGTTCACGTGGCACAAAAGCAAGGTGTTAGCGAGCCGATCGCGCAACGGCGACGACGAATTGACGATCGCGTCAATCCTTCCTCTGGCCATTCGAAGGTCGCCTCTCGAAATTTCGACGCGACGTAAACGCGTTGTCAAGCGATCGGGCTTTCGCGCGCTCGCCGCTAGGGAAATCAACTGACAATCGGCTTGCTAGTCGCGCTCTCGAATGCTATAATCTTGCCACGTCTAACGTGCATTAAGACATAGCGACTCGGCCGGTGCGCTAACACCGACCGAGTCCGTCACCCGACGGAGTAAGCCACCGAATGACACACACCCGATTCGACGCGCTCGCGTCGAAAACCCGGGCGCGCCGTGCTGGCGCGAGCCCACACACCAACCGCGGCGGTGTGGCTTTCCACATCGTCCGCGTCGTCTGGCTCACCGCACTATTCGCTCGTCGCGAGTCGGTGACCATCGCGGACTACCGGCGCCGGTTCGGCGTCTCGGTACGATCGTTTCGCCGCGACGTCGCGCTGCTGCGGCAAGCCGGTTTCTACCTCGAGAGCATCGCGGGTCAGCAGTACCGCATGCTCTGCTTCGACCGTGACTCCGATGCGCCGTAGCCCGTACGCTGACGCGCCACGGTTCGTACGCGTGACTTGGCTCGCCGTGCGTCTCTTTTGGGACGATTGGGTGGAGGAGGCCGACTACCGCTACCGGTTCGGCCCGTCCATGCACCGGTTTCGTCGCGAGGTGAAGGCCGCGCGCGGAGCCAGCCGCTTCTTCGACTGGTACTTCGCCTTCATCGCCGGCATGCTGTTCGTCGCGATGATCACGGGGCAGCGGTAGGATGAAGAACGTCGTACCGTTCCGAGCTCCGGCGAAGTTCGCCGAGTTCGGCATCGATTGGACCCGAGCTGCGCGAACCGAAGCCGAGCGATCGCTGCGCGAAGCGTTTCTCACCTACGAGGCGTCGTGCGGCCCGAACGGGCTCGTCTCGATTTTGCTGCTGGCTACCGTGTCTCGTCGTCAAGGCGCGGTCGCGGAAGATCTCCAGGCCGCCGCGGACCACGCAGAGATCCTATTGGACATGAAGCTGCGGCAGCACCAGCACGACGCGCTGGAAGCAGTTCACGACTATCTTACGCGCGCCGGCGCAATATGGTGCTAATGGTGCAAGCGCTCACGCGCGTTCCGCGTCGGCCGCACATAGTTGAGAAAGACGTTGCACAGGCGCGGTGATACATGCGAACGGCGAGGCTGACGTGTTCGAAAATTAAGAAGAGGAGGCCCAACGCCACGACGACCTTCATGACGTAACATCCATTCATCGTTCTTTACTCCTCCGATATCGGTCGATGACGAAAAAGACGGCCGATGCGAGGACCAGGGGCCCCGTCATCGGCCGTACGATCCTCATAACGTCTGCTGCTACTCGCCCTTCGGCGAAAAGCGCGGCTGCGGCTAAAAACATGAACACTTTCGTTCCGACACTGAATATAGGTCGCGATCTTGCGCGCTGTACGACGAAATCGACCATGATCAACATCGTAACGACGAAGATGCCGGCGCTCCGGCCGCTCATTCGCCGCTACACCTCTAGGAGTTCATGCAAAAGGCGTAATCAACCCCGTCGTTAGCCAGCAAACGGAGCATTATAACGTACCCGGCTAAGGCGGCCGCACACGCGGCGGGCCCCACGTAGGGAATTGTCACGACGGGCGTTTCGCAGGCGATTTCCGCCGCCGTTAGCGCGCCCGCAACGGCTAGGATGTCGAAAAGGACAGCCCATCCCAGAGCCATGCAGTTGAATGCATCTCCTCCGCCGCCCCCACCCGAACTGTTCGGTGGATAACTGCCGGAACTCGTTCCTATCGGCCCAGTACCTATGCCATCGACCTCTCCGCCGTCGGGCCAGTCCAAAGGGTCTACGTCGTCCTCCATGTCGCGCGTCGAGCGTCCATGCGCGGACGGCGCCGAGCCAGGGAGCACATTGCCGGAGGAGTCCACCAGGATGCCTGATCCAAATATGCCGCCCGAGTATCGCGTCTGTCCCGACGATTCGCTGTAACGGAATTGCATGAGCGTGCCATCGGGCATTCGGAGTGCCGAATGGTCAACGTTTGAAAAACCGAACCGGGCGCCGTTCGGAAGCCTGAGGCTTGTTTGAAGCGGAAGCGGAGTGGATGCGGACGCCGCCCCGCGCGCGCCTCGCGCAACGCGGCTACCGCCCAACGCTCGCCGAATATCCACATTCCAGTTCGGCTGCGCGCGATTGCTGAGGATGAGTGACGAGCCCGCCCGCGTTCCTGAGGCGGCGACGCCACGACTGTCGAGAAGCTGCACGAGATTTCCGGACCTCACCGTTCGAAGTCCAGACTCCGGTCGTGCCTCCCCGCCGCGTCGCGGAAGGCTGCTAACACCGCCGCCGTTGCATGCGGCTAGCGGTCCAGCAAGAAGAATGGAACCGCCAGCGACGAGAAAGCCGCGCCTGCTTTGAACTTGGATCGACATTGATAACACCCTCCAGTCGATCAGTTACGGAGATTGAGGCCCAGGTGATTACCCTGGTGGACGACCAAGTCCTCTTGCATCCTATCCGATGTTATCCGGTATATGCTGCGTTCAAGAGCGCGGACTTTCGAACATGTCTTCGGCGTTCGCGTACTAGCGACTTCGGAGAACGCCGCGCTCGCGAGACGCCTACGGGTGCGAGGATTGCCGGTTACCGGATCGGAAGGCTCGTCGGGATTTATGCAGCCGAATCTCGCGATTCACCATGTGTGCGGTCTGGACGAGCTTCGGGTTGCCCCGCTCTCATCGGCGGACCGGGTCGTCTCGATTCTCGATCCGGGTGCGCCGATGCCGCATGAATTGCGCTCCATCGACGCGCCGGTGCTCGTGCTGCGATTCGACGATGTCGCGGATGCCCGGGACGCTGCCGCCCCGCGAGCGGCGCACGTCCGGGAACTGCTCGCGTTCGATGCCGGCGCGCACGAGGACGAACGCCTCGTCGTTCACTGCGGCGCGGGGATCTCGCGGTCGACAGGGGCGCTCGCCGTGCTCTTGGCAGCGCGACATCCCGATCTGGACGACGACGATATCTTCGCGTCGATTCGGCAGATTCGGCCGATCGCGTGGCCGAACTCGCTCGTGGTGTCGCTCGGCGACGAGCTGCTCCGCCGGCGCGGAGCGCTGATGTCAGCACTTCAGCGCCACTACGAAATTCAAGCGCGCGAACGCGGGTACTGGCCGATGTTTTGAGCCTGACGGAGACACGGCGCTCAGTTCGAAGTATCGTCCATGGCTGAAGCGATCGTTCCCGTCCTGAGCTCGTCGGTCATGGGGCCGCTGGGCGTCAAGCACCTGCCGCGCCTGTGGCTGAAGATCTTGCTGCACGCGTGCGGACGCCTGCCCGGCGGCTACCGCCACGGCGTGGGCGGCTTCGACGAGTTTCTCACCACGACGCTCGGCATCGACCGGGACGCGTTCGTGAGCTACATCGAGACCGCGAAGCCGGACTACCTGACGATCGAAGCGTGGGTCCGCGCGAACGCCGCGGCGCTCACACCGGAAGCGATCGCGAAGGTCAACGAGGGCGTCGCGGCCACCGACATTCCGGAAGCGATGTACGCGGACCGCAGCGCGCGCTTGGGATTTGCGGACCCCGCGTACAAGAGGGCGGTCGCGCTCAACGATCTCGACGACTGGCTCGCGATGCACGAGACGTTGACGAAATGACAACGGCACGCTGATCTGGGCACGGAGGTTTCGATCACGCCGACCGAACGATAGCTCGCCGCGCGCGCTTGACTGATTGGTTCTAGCCATAGTATGGTGCGGGAATACTTTCGGTCCGACCCACGTCCGCGGGGGGACGCCCGTCATGCCGATCCGATCGCGCGCTATATCTGCGGCGCTCATTGTCATTGTGCTCGTCGCCGGTAAGGCGCCGGCGATTACGGCGGCTGACGCACCGCCGCACGTGTGGCGCGGGCAGCCCGCGCAGCCGCAGCCGTTCCCGACGCGATGGCACGGGCGGGCACCGGGACTCCGCCGACCGGTTCCGTTTGGTCCGGCGATCACCGGCTCGCGGCTGCGCCGTGTTCCGGCCGTCACCGATGCTCGGACGGGAAAGATCCTGTCGCTCGCGTCGACCATAGCGATGTCGACGGTGAAGACATCGGGCGCCACGGTCACGACGTCCGGCGTGCGGCGCGCGATGGACGTGAGCCCGCCGGGTTCCGCCGGGTGCCACGACTACGGCGGCGACGTGTGGGCGTGCGATGTCGTACCCGGGTCGAGCTACGATCTGCCGGTCTCGTCGACCGTGGATTCGTTCAGCGATCCGAGCATCTACTGCTACAATGTGTCGCCGGTCGTTCATTGGGTTAAGAGCCCGCCGCACGGCATATCGGTCGCACTGCTGAACGCGTCGGGCGCGCAGAGCTGCGGCGCGACGTGGACGGGCACGGTTCGCGTCACGCTCAGCACACAGGCGCCGTGGGAAGACAACGGCTCGCCGGACTTTTCGTTCAAGCTCGTGTATACGGCGTGCGGCTCCCATGCGCCGGCCGATTGCACCACCGGCGAGAACGGGTTCGCGCAGACGGGCGGCACGCGGTACTCGTTCTGGACGCCGTATCCGGCCCACGGATTTCCCACTATCCCGGAGCGCGCATGCGGCCGGTGCAACGGAACCACGATCGGCAAGCCGGTCGACGTCGCGACCGGAGAGGTTTGGGACGAGAAGACGGACCTCGCGTTGTCGGGGCCATTTGGTTTGTCGTTCACGCGGTTCTATGGCAACCAGTCCGCCGGCAGCGCCGACCTCGGCGGAACGAACTGGCTGCACACGTATGCGGGGCTGCTAGACGTGACGTGGCTCAGCAACGGCAACGTGACGTACTGGGACAATCGCGGAATGCCGTACTACTTTTCGTCGGTCGCCAAGGGCGCGGCCGCGGCGTACGACAACGCGAGCGGCATGTCGCTGGCGCTCTCAAGCGACGGGTCGACGTACACACTGACATCGTTCAATGCGCGAACTTGGACGTTCGATGCCGCGGGCGAGCTACTCGCCATCCATGACCGCGTCGGAAATGCGCAAACGCTCGTGCGGGACGCAACCAATGCGAACCGAATCGCGAGCGTCGCCGATTCGGCTGGGCGGCAGCTTTGCTTCTACTACGACACCTCGAACAGAATCGTCGGCGTCGCGGCGTGGATGAGGACCGCCGCGTGCCCTGCCTCGGCGCCGGCGAGCTCGGTCGCCACGCCGGTTGTGACGCTCGCCTATAATACGGGCGTCAACTGCTCGGCAAACAGCCTCTGCGCCGTCACGGAGCCCGACGGCAATACGTGGACGTACCAGTACACGGCGGCGGACACCACGTATCCGTACAATCTTTCCGAGGCGCTGGATCCGCTCGCCGATCCCGAAGAGATCAACGAATTCTCCGCCAACCGCATCACCCATCAGGAAACCGGATCGTGCGCGGGCGCCTCGCCGTGTGCGGACACGGGCGGCTACGTCAACATCGCCTATCCGGCCAGCGGTTCGTCTACCGTCACGATTACCGACGGACTAAGCCGCACCTCGTCGATCACGTACGATCCGAACACGTTGCTGCTGACGCAGATCAGTGGACCCGTGTGCCAGTGCGGCGGCGACCAAACGCGCACCTACGCATACGACGCGAGCCAGCGGCTGACGAGCGAGTCGGACAACGGAATCGACGGTTCCGTCAAGCACACCACCACGTATGCGTACACGCGCGACGCCAACGGGCGGACCTATCCGGGGCCCAACCGGGTCACGGAAACCGTCGATATGTCCGGCACGACCCGGACGGTCACGCTGACCTACTATGCTCCTGGCGACCCACGGCAAGATCTTGCGACAACCATACAGCAGCCGTCCGTCGACTCCCCGGGATCGACCGTGACCACGTCGGACACGTACTTGCCCTCGGGGCTGCGCACGCAGCGTACCACCACCGGATACGTGAACCAAGCTCCCACCACGTACACCTCGCGTTGGACGTACGACGGACGCGGGCGCCTCACGTCCCGAACGTCACCGCGGACCGACGTGAACGCGACCACCACCTATACGTACTTCTCCGACACCGCGGCGGACGGCGCTGTTGCCGGGCAATTGCGAAGTATTACGGACGCGCTGGGCCATGTGACGCAATATGCCGTCGTGGGCGGCTTCGCAAGTTATACTCCCTTCGGCGACCCACAAAGCATGATCGACCCGAATGGTGTCACCGATGAGTACGCCTACGACGCCATGGGCCGCAACGTGTCGAGCACGCTCCTGCCCGCGGCCGAAGGCGATCAAACGTTGGTTTGGCAGATGACGTACGACGGCGCGGGTCGCCCGTCGGCGCGCATCCTTCCGGCGAACAATCGCATAACGTTCGGATACGACACATCTAGCCGAATGAGAACGCTTGTGCGCGCCGACGCCTTGGGCGCGGCGCATGAACAATTGCTCGCGACGTTCAACCCCTTCGACCAGCTGGTGACCGCGACGGCGCAGCTCTGCACCACGCCGTCGGCGTCCTGCGCGAACTGGACGACCACATGGCAAACGACGAAGTCGTATTCCGCGACGACGTCCGAGCTCGCCCGGATTAGCAACGCGGACAACACCACGAGAAATTTCACGTTCACGGCGCAAGGCGACCTCGCGAGCTTCAACGACGAGAACCACCCGACGGGTAACAATGCCACGTACGCGTACGATCTTGCCGGCCGCCAGCTGTCGGAAACGCGGGTGTTGCCCAGCGCACCGGGCGGCGTGGCAACGAACAAGTACACGTACGACCTCGATGACAACATTACGAGCGCTACGGATCCCAACAACAACCCAACGACCTATCACTACGATGACTTCTACCGCGTAACGAACGAAACGTCGCAAGTGACCGGCGTGACGACGTATACGTACGACGCGGACGGCAACCTGCTTTCATCAGTGAACGCAAACGGTACGATCGCGACGTACACGTACGACGCGCTCAATCGTCGACTGACCGAAGCGGATACCAAGGGATCCGCAACTGCGAGTGAGGCATGGACGTACGACGACCCGACGGTCGGGCACTACGGCATCGGGCGGCTCGCGACCATGGCGGACCCTTCAGGCAGCACGGCCTTTTCATACGACCGCCGCGGCAACGTTGAGGTCGAAAGCCACAACGTCGCCGGAAATGTGTTCACGTACGGCTACGGCTTTGACATAAACGGAAACCGATACGTGATCACGTATCCCGACGGAACGATCGTGACCTACGGATTCGATTTTGCCGACCGCCCGGTCTCGGCGCAGCAGCTGGCGCCGCAGGACCCGGGGACCTTGAGCGTCACGCGACGGGCGCGAAGCCTCGCGCAACTTCGCACGAAAGGCCTCGCGGCACCAGTGCACGCGGCGAAGTCCGAGTTGCCGCACGCGCCAGCCGCCAGCGTCCGCACGACCATCTCCCTGTCCCCGGGGCGAACCGCGGCCACACCGCGCCGCGGCCTCGTACTGCCGTCAGCTGGCCGTTCGACAACAGTTGAGCCGGTGGGTATGACACGGCGTGCGTCGAGCAGCGCGCGACCCGACAGCGTCATCGTCAGCTCGGCAACCTATGCACCGTTCGGCCCGATGACGTCAATGGCATTCGGCAACGGGACGACGCAGACGATGATATACAACCAGCGCTACTTCCCACAAGAAAACAAGCTCGTCGCAAGCGGTAGGACGCTCGTCGATCAGGTATACTCGGCAGACGCGATCGGCAACATCACCGCGGTCAGCGATATGCTGGATTCGGGCTATTCGCGCAGCTTCGGATACGATGATCTGAACCGGCTGACGACTGCGAACAGTGGCAGCAAGCTATGGGGAACCGCCAGCGGGAACGGCTACGCCTACGACGCGATGGGGAACATGCTCAGCTCGCACCTTAGCGCATCGCGCACGGTCGGTTTTTCGTACCAACCGGGTTATCGCGGATCAGCCGGGCTCCCGCTACTCTCGGCCGTTACCGACAGTAACGGAACGCACCCGATCACGAATGACCCCGTAGGATCGCAGACGAGCGATAGCGTGGATACCATGGCGTACGGGGCCCGCGAGCTGATGGGTTCGGCACTTCCGAATCTGGCGTCTTACGCCTATGACGGATTTCGGCGACGAGTGCAGACGCAGACTCCCACCGGGCTCCAGCGGGTCTCGCTCTACGACATGGCGGACCGCCTCCTCGCGGAGAGTTCTAGCGCTTCGCCGTCGTCGATCTCATATGACTATGTGTGGTTCGGCGATCGGCCCGTGGCCGAGCTCGATACCGCCACCACGCATTGGACGGTGGCGGACCATCTCGGCACGCCGTTTCTGCAGACCGAAAATACTGGTGCCGTCTCCTGGCAAGCGGAATACGAGCCGTACGGGACGGTCTACGCATTGCGGGCCGGCGACGTGCATCAGCCGCTGCGTCTGCCGGGACAGGAGGTCCAACAGTTCGATACCGGCGCTGCTGGAATCATCCCCATGAGCTACAACGGAGCACGCTGGTATCAGCCGACCTGGGGGCGTTATACGCAGAGCGATCCGTTGCATCTCGGCGGCGGGATGAACCTTTTCGGGTATGCGAACTCGCGCCCGCTCAATCTCGCCGATCCATCTGGGGAATGGCCAGGCGCGCTTGCTGTGCGCCCCGGCAACCTGCCGCATATTCGGTGTCCGAAATGGGGCCTCGACCGCGTCATCGCTAATATACGCACGGTTCAGCATCACCCGCTCGACGAGAAGTGGTACAAAAGCATGGTCGGCCCTGGTGAGCCGTGGGATTACAAAGCCGGCGATTACAAGGGCGTGAACAAGACCGACCTCATCTTTCTTGGCAACTTTAACTTTGGTGCTACGGGATATGCGATCGGTGTTCCAACGCTCCCATGGCTGCTCGAAGCTGGAGCGACGACGAACCCCAAAGACCCAACCGGGCCCGAACCGGGTGGATCAGGAAAACGCGGCTGGCATGGGATAGGCGGAACATGGCCCTATGGCGAGCAAGAGTCTGAGGCTGAGGTGGAACGTGACGGTTGGATCTTCGGCTCGTTTATGGTGAACTACAACATCAATCTTTGCAAGAAGGACCCGCGCCGCGTTTGCCCCGTGAGCCGATGACGTGAAGGAATGGCGCTTTGTCTTTCACGTCTTCGTCGCAGTTCTCGGCGTTGGGGTCATGACAGTATCGTGCTCCAGCGGCTCCGATCAGACTACACCTGAGCCGTCTCAGCGCTCCCTAATCCAGAAGTTTCGCGTTCACCGGCAAGAATTCAGGTATATGCTATCGCTGGCAGATCGGAAACCCCGAATCACCGGCTTATTCGAACGCGATCAGCCGGTTTACGGCGAGACTCCAAGCGGCAAGGTGCCGGTCAGCGACAAACGTATCGCGATCCTTCGACGTGCAATGAATGAGCTGCACGTGACGTGGATTCGAAACGTCGGAGATGTGACGACCTTCACCGTGTGGCTGGGGCCGGCGTCATTGAAGGACCGGATGAGCAAAGGGATAGCATATAGTTCTAGGGCCGTGGAACCGATCTACCACGATGTTGACGCTTCTCGAGACAAGCGGACATCGTCGGAGTGGATGTACGCGCCGATCGAACGGAACTGGTACGTTTTTTGGGACTGGGGAGAGCCACTCCAGCGATAAGGCCGTCAGTCGTGTCGGAAGGCACGCGCCTTTTCCCGCCGCGCAACCTCGTCCCCGTACTGTAGGAACTATGCAGTCGAGTTTACGTTCGGCGATCGAGGAAGGGCATGTCGGCGAGGCCGCTCGGCTGTTACGTGAAGGTCAATCCATTGACTGGAGTGACGAAAGCAAGAACGATTTGCCGTTTCTGCATACCGCCGCAGCGCGTGCGGATCTTCCGATGGTTCGTCTCTTGCTCGACCACGGAGGTACCGCCGTTATCGATGACTTCGACGACCTCGGAATGACGGCGCTTGCCGCCGCCGCCTCAAACGGGCATACAGAAATGATTTCTGAGTTAATACGACACGGCGCAAACGTAAACGCGATTGACGAACGGCAGGATGGTGACACGGCACTCCTCCGAGCCATCAACGGCGGCCATCCACGAGCGGTCGAAGCGTTGGTCGACGCCGGGGCAGATCCGAACATTATGGGATCACGAGGCGAGGATGCGTGTAAGTTTTCAAAAGACATCGCGGCGGAGCGGCGGAACGATGTGAGTCGAGAAATCGTTGAGCTCGTCCACCGCTCACCGCTTCACGGATGGGACCATTGCCGGTTCTTCCCCGAATTGCCTACAGCCGAGTGATATCGCCTGGCGTCTTATCCCTGAGCACATTTCACGCACCCGCGGCTGCGCGTTCGATCCCGCAACAGCGCTGACCAGCTGACGACGGCCCGCACGGCAAGCAGCACGGCGAGATCCACCGTCGCAGTGCTGTTCGCCATGCGGGGTATGTCGGGCGGGATCAGTTAGAGCGCTCCGCCGAGCTGATCGAGAATGGCCGTCCAGCCCTTTTCGTGCCCGTCGCGCGATTCCACCGTCGCGAACTGCTCGTGGGTGAGCACGAGTTCCGTCCCGCCGTCGCGCTCGTTGAACTCGAGCGTCAGCAGCGTTTCCTGCACGTCTTCGGGCTTGTCTTCTTCCCAGCTCCACGTCATCGAGAGTCGCTCGGGCGGGCGCACGTCGCGGTAGGTTCCGCCGACGTACCACGTCTCGCCGTCCGGCCGCAGCATCGCGATGCGATAAGACCCGCCCGGGCGCACGTCCATGTCGATCGTCGGGACCGAGATTTCGTTCGCGCCGAGGAACTTCGCCGCGAGCTCGGGTTTCGTCCACGCGTCGAAAACGCGCTGCCGCGGAGCCGCATACGTGCGGCGGAGGACCAGCGACTGACCGGCGACCGGCGTGCGTGTGTCGTTCATCGTTTCTTCTTTCGTTTGGGAGGTTCTGCGAGGAGATCATCGAGGCGGTCGAGCGCGGCGTTCCAGAAGCTGCGCTGCTTGTCGATCCAGCCCGATGCCGCTTGCATCGCGGCGGGCGACAGCGTGCAGCGGTGCACGCGGCCCAGGACGTGCCGCTCGAGCAGTCCCGACTCTTCGAGCACACGCAGGTGCCGCGAGATCGCCGGCTGGGACACCGAAAAGCCCGACGCGATCTCGCCGGCCGACAACGGTCCGCGCGCGAGCCGCTCGACGATCTTCCTTCGGGTGGGATCGCCCAGGGCGGAGAACACCGCGTCGAGGCTTCCAGAACTATTAACCATAGCGTTATATAACGATAACGTTAACCGTCCGGGTTTGTCAAGCCCCTGGGGGCGTATCGTAGCCGGGCAATCGGGAAACTGTCGCTCGATTCGGAACCTTCATGATGACATGGCTATGACAAACGATACGGTTGCCACCGCTCGCGCCAGTTACGACGCCTATGTCCGGAAGGATCGAGCGGCGATCGAGGCCTTGATCGCCGACGACTTTCACTTCACCAGCCCCCTCGACAACGGCCTCGACCGCGCGACATACTTCGCACGATGCTGGCCGAACAGCGAATCGATCGAGGGATTCGACTTCATCCATCTCGTTCGCGACGGTGAACGCGTGTTCGTCACGTACGAGGCGCGCGCCGGCGACCGGCGCTTCCGGAACACCGAGGTGCTGACGGTCAAGAACGGCCAGCTAACCGACGTCGAGGTCTATTTCGGCTGGACGATCCCGCACGAGGCCCGACCCAGCGGTTTCGTCGTGAACGGCGGAACTGAAACGTAGTCCTGCCTCGCGCTGGGCCGTCCACGCGGATCGTTGTTCGACGATTCCGGATTCGAAATTCAGCCGCGCGAGCCGCCACGGGCGGCCGTCAGTCGCTCTTTTCGGGGATCGCACTCGGCGGCTCGTCCGGTAACAAGTCCACTTTGCCCGTCGCGAGGAACGTCACGACGTCCCACGCGTTGTGGATGCCGACGGCGATGAGCAGCGCCACCGCCGTGGCGGGCGCGAAGAGCGCGCCCGAACCGGAGAGCGGCAGCGCGATCGCGCCCGCGGTGAGCGTCGCGTACGCGATGAACGGCAGCACGACGTTCCACGTCCAGTCTTCCATGTCGGGGCGATACGTGCGCATCCTTGCCTGTCGTCCCGCGATGAGCAGGACGTAGACCATCCCGGCGACGCCGGCGAGCCCGAGGATGACGGTGATCGGTACGAGCGATGCGAACGGCGCGCACATGATCGCCGACGTGAGCAGCGCGCACGAAAAGTGCACGACGGTCGGCGTGGTGTACGTCGATAGCCCGCTTTCCGACTTCGCGCTGTCTTTCTCGCTGATGAGCGTGATCACGATGAACACCAAGCCGGTGAGCGCCGCGGCCGACGAGCCCGTCATGACGTAGAAGCTGTTCCACGAGCTGAGCATGTCCCCGGTTTCGTGCCGCCGGCCGGACGTTCTTGCGTCAGCCGCCGGGGAGATCGTTCAGCTTTGTATACGGCGTGCCGTTGAGATCCATGAAGCCTACCGTCTCGCCTTTCAACGTCACCTGGTAGAACGGATGATACGGCGAGCGTGACTCCACGCACGGACGCCATCCGAGCTCTTCGCGCACGCGATAGTCGCCGTCGCCGTGTCCGCCGAACGTGATTCGGCCGCGGCGAATCCAGCCCTCGACGTCACTGGGTTCCGCGAGATGATAGTGCGCGTCCGTCCTGATCTCTTTGGGCGGTCGCAGCTGCGCCCCGAGGTACGTGAGGTGCTGCACGCTGACGCGGCCCACGAGCACGGATCCGTCGGGCCACCGCAGCGGCACGAGATAGTACCAATCAGCGTCGTCCTCGAGGTATTGCACGACGCGGGGCCGGTCGGAGTGCGCCGCGTCGACGTCGGCCGCGAGCCCATAGCGATCGATCGCGCCGCGAACGACCTCGACCGGGTCGCGAACGTGACCGCGATCTTCATCATGACCGTGATCGTCGCACATGGGGATTTCCTTCGGCCGCGCGTCGCGCGCAGGCCCGCTTTCGCCGGTGCCGCCGCCATTCGGTGCCGGTGCCTGTGCCGCCATTGGCAGACCGGCCGCTCCGACGATGATGTACACGTCGGGCAAGAGAGGCGATTGGGTGGTCCGGCGGCACATCGTGACGGGCGTGAAATACGGGGGCGCGTACCAACCGGCCGGGACGGTCACGTGCTCCGCCTGACCTCGGATGCCGCCGCTGCCGCAGCCGTCGGTAGGAGCGTGGTGCGCCAGGGAGCCCGGTGCCGGCGGCCACGGGTTGTTGACGAAGAGCGCCTCCGGATGCACTCCCAGCGGATCGCCCGCCGGCATCGATGCACCGGTGACCGCGATCCAGTGCCCGCCGCCTTTGATGAGCGCCGCAGCGCCCGTGCCCAACCGGAGCGTTCGCACGATCGCCGCGGTCGCCGCGGTTCCGTTCACCTGGCTCGCAAAATAATAGGCTTTGAACTGGTGTTTCAAACCGCCGTGAGCTTGCTGCGTGGCGTTGAGCCCCAACTCCAACTGCTTGGGACTGGTCAGCCCGAGCTTGCACGACTCGCCGGCTGCGGGTGCGGCGCCCATCGTCGCTTCGATATCGCCTTGGTCCAGGAGCGCGTTGATGATGGGCTTAACGATCATCTGCGCCGTCGCCGGACCGCAAAAATTCGGCGTGTCTTGCTGGTGAAACGGTATCGGCAGCTGGATCATGGAGCATCCTCCGATGCCGCGCGCACGAACGCGGCGGTCTCGTCGTCGAAGCGATACGCCATGGCCGGATGCTCGGGCTCGAGCGCGACGAGCGTGGCGTTGTCGGGGATCTCCGGGGCCGCGCCTTCGGCAACATCCCCGGCTTGCGTCCAGAGGTAGAGCTTCGCGCCCATCGTGAAGTCGGCGGTGAAGCCCGGCGGAAGCGCCACCGCGTTCACGGGCGACCGCCGTTGCGAACCGTCGACCGTCGCATCTTGAAGCAGCCCGAAGCTCCGCGTGACCGGCGATGCGTTGCGCACGTCGTAATGGCGGCGCGGAACGCGCGGCGCGTCGGCCGGCTCACCGAACGCGTTGCCGTAAAACGGGTAGATGCGGCCGTCCACCGCCGGGTGAACGCTGTCGATGACGCGCAGCGCGTTGCCGTTGCCCATGGCGGCCTCGGCCGCGAACACGCCGTACTCCTCGGCCCACTGCACCGTCGTCGCCGCCTTCGGGCTGCACGCGAGCCACACGACGTTGGGCACGACGTTGCCCGCCGTTCTTGCGATCACGAGCCGCGCACATGCGTCCGTGAGGGCGCGCAGGCCGGCGGCACCGATCGCGAGGACCAGCGTGTACGTCATGACCATGGAGCGATCGTACGGCCCGGGGTTACGGCACGGTTAATGCCCGGCGCACGGCCGAAACGGTGATCGCGCTCACCGTGGCGTACAAGCCCGAAAACCCCGGCTTCCAAGCGACGGTGTAGTGGCTCGGCTTTTTGACGACCCCGAACCCCGCACGTTAGCGACGCTCGCAGCGAACGCGCCGCGCATGATCGTGCTCGCCGCCCCGCCGGGCTTTGGCAAGGGCGCCCTGCTGCGGGCGCATGCGGGCGCGGGCGCACTGATCACGTGCGATCTCACGGCGACCGGCGAACCACCGGACCTCGCGCGCACGGTCCTCGACGCGCTCGTGGGCGGCGACCGCTCGCGCGCGACCCGCTCGGCCGCCGACCGGCTCGCCCAGCGCCGCGAGCTCGCGCAGGCAACGTCGCGGGAGACGCTGCGCCGTGAATGGCCGCTGGACGGCGGGCGCGGCGTCTTCGTGTTACGCGACGTCGCGGCGCAACTCGCCACGCCCGCCGGCGTCGACCTGTTCGGCGAGCTCGTCGCCGGTTTGCCGAATGCCCGAACGCTCGCGATCAGCACGCGCGCGCCGCTGCCGCCCGCGCTCGCGCAGATCGTGGAACGCGAACGCAGCGTCACCATCGGCGCCGCGGAGCTCGCGCTCAGCCGCGAGCGCGTCGACGAGCTCGCGCTCGGCGCGGGGCTTTCCGCCGATGCCGCTGCCGCGATTTACGAGATTGCCGCGGGCTGGCCACTCGTCTCGGCATTGCTCGTCGGGCTCATGCGCCGGGGCTCGTCCGAGGAGATCGTCGAAGCCGCCGCCGCGCTTCCGCCGTCGTCCATGCTGACGTTCGCGGCGCACCGCACGATCGCGCGCTTGGGCGACCTCGAGCGCGAAGCGCTCGTCGTCACGATGCTGCTGCGCGGCGCGTCCCACGTCGAGCTCGTCCGCGTGTTGGGCGACGCGTGCGACGACCTGGTGTTCGCGCGCCTGACGAGCCTGCCGTTCGTCGAACACGACGGCGACCGCGCCGTGGTGCACCCCGAGATCGAGGCGCTGCTGCGCGTGCGGTTCGAGCAGCTCGTGAAAGCCCTCTACGAGCGCACGCTGCACGTGCTCACCGGCGACGGCGCATACGTCGCCGCGGCACGGATCGCGCTCGAGGGCGGCGACGGGACGCGCGCGGCGGCGATCATCGACGCGGCGCCGCCGTACACCTCGGCGCAGGTCCCGCTGCGCGACTACGAGCGCATCATCGACCGCATCGACCCCGAAGTGATCACGCGGTTCCCGAACGTCTGGGTCGCGACGATCCCGTTCCGGGCATTTCACGTGCACCGCGCGGCGTTCGTGCGCGAAGCCGAGACGGTGTTCTACTGCTTGCCGCACGGCACGCGGCCCGAGCTGCGCGCGGCCGCGCTGATGCTGCTCGCGTCGGCGTACGCGACCGTCGGGCGCACCGAACAAGCCGACGAGATCGTCGACGACGCGCTCCACGGTTTCGCCGCCGAACCGTCCGCCGCGCGCGCGTCGGTGCTGAATTTCGCGGCGTCACTGCGCGGCATCGAAGGGCGCTTCTCCGCTGCGCGCGCGCTGGCGGGCGAAGCCGCGGCGATCACGCGCGACAAGTTCGGCGAAGACCAAACCCTCCATTACATCGACATGCACGAAGCGGCGTTCAGCGGCAAATCCGACCGCGTCGTGGTGATCGTCGACGAGCTGCTCCGACGGCAGGGTCCCGACGAGCTTCCCCTGCACCGCGCGCACGTCGCGACGAACGGCGCGCTCGTGACGTGGGTGAACGGCGACGACGAGAACTTCCAGCGCTACATCGCCACGCTGGCCGATGCGCTCACGCCGGGCATCGAAGCGGGCTTCGCGCCGATGATCGAGGCGGCGCACGGCCGGCCGGCGCAGCTCGACCTGCACTTCGGTGGGCCGTTGCTCGCGGCGGTCGCGCACCTGTACCGGTTGGCGTGGGCGGATTCGCCGGCGAGCGCGCTCGACACCGCGCGCGCCGCGGTCGCCGCCGCGGACGAGCGGCGCGATCCGTACATCCAGATCCTCGCGCACGTGGCGCTGTAC
>Ga0066662_10000048_pt1 | contig 40506 bp, 42 predicted proteins | sample GraSoiAngelo_111_FD_133939 | JGI IMG/M metagenome (GOLD analysis project Ga0066662, IMG submission 133939) | Grasslands soil microbial communities from the Angelo Coastal Reserve, California, USA - 14_0903_12_40cm | ecosystem: Environmental > Terrestrial > Soil > Grasslands | place: USA...
CGGCTGAGTCCCTGCCAAAAGCAGTTGCCGCAGCCAGAAAAATTTCAGCATTTAATTCTGAGGTGCAGGTGCAGCCGGAGGTAGCCGACCTCACACCGGAGAACATTGAAGCGCTGCTCGAAAATGCAGACCTCGTTCTCGACGCTACGGACAATTTCGAGACGCGCTATCTGATGAATGATTTTGCCGTGAAATACAAGCGTCCGTGGATCTACGCGGCGGCGGTTGCCGCCTACGGAGTTACGATGAACGTGCTTCCAGGGGAAACCGCGTGCCTCTCCTGCGTCTTTCCTTCTGCGCCCCAGGGGACGGTGGCAACCTGTGATACCGCCGGAATCCTGAACGCGGCAGTCAATTGGGTGGGATCGATCCAGGCGGCGGAAGCGATGAAATTCCTGACAGGAAACAAGGACAATCTGCGGCGTACTTTGCTGTCATTCGACCTCTGGAGCAATGAGCGGGCGGAGGTTGCGGCTGGCCATCCTCGTCCCGGCTGCCCGACCTGCGATCAACACGGTTATGTCTATCTCGCAGGCAAAGGACGCGCGCAGATTACCTTGTGCGGCAGAAACTCGGTACAGATTCACGAGCGGCAACGCCCTGTAGACTTCCGGGAGATGACTGCGCGCCTCGAGCCCCATGGAGTGGTGAAGCACAACAGCTTTGTCCTGAAATTCTGGCGTGAGCCTTACGAGCTCACCCTCTTTCCCGATGGTCGCGCCATCATCAAAGGCACTACGGATACCGCCATAGCGCGCAGTTTGTATGCGCGATTCATCGGAAGTTGACCAGACCATTGCCCGCCGCCGCAGGCGAATTGATTACGCAATCTCGTTTAACAGCGCCGAAGCTGTAACCTGCAGTTGCTTGGCGATAATGAGCAGGGTCAAAAGAGTCACATTGGCCCGTCCCCGCTCGATCTCACCCATGTGACTGCGATGGATGCCGCAGAAGTCGGCAAAGGCCTCCTGTGACCAGCCTCTAGTGCGGCGAAGCTCACGAATACGCGATCCAAGTTGTAATTGAATGTGCATCTGATTCTCCATAAAACTACTGCTTTCGAGAAAACCTACTGCGGGAATTATAGGCGAATAAAAGGCGAAAATCAACCGTGGATCGATGTGGATAAATGGGAGATAAGTTAAAGGCGGGTTGCCGGTTTTAGACTGCGAGGACTTAACTGTAGCGTAGCTAAGCCACAACCAAAAGCTTTTAACCGCAGCGTGGCGAGCCAACCAAACGGCTTTAACCGCAGAGGGCGCAGAGGACGCAGAAGTAACAAAAGTAAGTTTATGTGTATCTGATCTAGCACTGTTTCAGTTCCTTAAGACTTTTTCGATCGCCAAAGCTGGATTGGAAGGGGGGTAAAAGCAGCATGAAATTCTTCGCAGGAAACAAGAATTTTGATATAGCAATGCAGAGGGCGCAGAGAACGCAGAGGAAGCAAAAGTAGTTGATGTGTATTGAATTTGGCGGTGTGTTGGGCCCTATGGACTCTACCCGCCCCTTGGCTGCGCGGGAGAATTCGTCGGAAGCAGAGAAGAATTCGAAACGTTAGTAATATAATACAAAGGGCACAGAGGAAAACTATTTGAGATCTGGAAGTAAGCCGCGAACGACTCAAATCCCACGGTTCTCAATTCCGGCGATTTTGGCAATGATGCGCAATTGCCTTGATACATCCCTGTTTACTACCCAGTAATCCAAATTGATTGAGAGTGTGTCTCAAAACGGGGTGTCCTATGGTTCGCAGGTTTCTGCTGGTTTCAATCCTTTGTGGTTCAGTCAGTCTTTTCGCTCAAAAAGGTGGGGGGAGCGCCGGTGGCGGCGGGATCGGCTCCGCCGGCAGCACAGGAGGAACATCAGGCGGCACTACTGCGACCAGCGGCCCGGCAGGAACTCCGGGTACGACAGCTCCGGGAGGCATTCCCACAACCGCAGGAACTGTAGGTGGCTTATCAGGCCAGGCAGCGTCAGGGCCGATCAATTCTCCCTCAGGAAATACCGGCATCCCCACCGTTCAACAGACCATGGGCGGACCAGCCGGAACCACCGGAACCAATCAGGGTGATATCAATAATCTGAATTCACCAACAATCGCCCCTGGGGGCTTTATCACTGGCGGCGGAACTACAGGTGGCGTGCTCCTGTCTACACCCTTTGTTTCGTTTCCGTCCCCGGTGCCCACGGCAGGCATCAGCGATGCCGGACGCGCAGGCATCAGCAGCAATACTTCTCTGGGCGGCGGCATGCAAGGAGCAGGAGGAACGGCTTTCTCCAACGGGGTCATCATCAATGCGGCCGCTCTGAATGGCTCCGGACGGCTCATCACCGATGTTGGTCCTTCGGAATTCATCGGCGCCGTGAATCAGGGCGCTCCGGCTCCGAGCCTCGCTGAAGCCGCAGCCCACTTCAAATCGCAGCAGAACAGCCAGAACGCGCGCACCATCACCAATGCCGACGTGCAAAGGCTGATTGGAAATAACATAAGTGCGCAACCCGCCACTGTGGCCAGCAACATGCCGCCTTCCGGCATGCCCGCGCCAGCGCAAACAGCCGGTACGCCGCAGAGCACAACGTCTTCCGCATCCGCGAGCAGCGCAGCGCCCGGGCAGCAGCAAAATGCTCCAGCCCAAACCTCGACAAGCAATCAAACCGGAGCAGGCGCCCAAAGCACTCAGAACGCCAGTTCCTCCACAACCCCGCAAATCAACCAGGGACAGTCAGGCAGCAACGAGAACAGCCACCTCCCTGCTACTTCGACTATTCTGCCATTGCTTGGATTACTGGGAGTGGCCAGCAGCGGAGTTGGTTTGTGGTATCGGAAGTATCGTAAGTAGTTTTACCGCGAAGGACGCGGAGGTAACACAAGAAAGCAGGTCTTCGGGCCTGCTTTTTTGTGTCGCCAAACCTACTTGACAAATTGTCAAGTTGCGCTTAAAGTGTCAATGGTACATGTTTACGCAGCGTCTGTCACGACAGGATGCTTTGAGTTTGCTGCGGCACTGCTTTGAGGAAGGCATCGTTCAATATCATTCTCACTTTCATCAAAGGTGCGTAGATCGCAAAGTAGACCCGATGGGAGCACAGCATGTGCTGAGAAAGGGCACTATCTTCGATGAACCGGAGTTCGAAGTTCGCTTTCAACAATGGCGGTACAAAGTCGAAGGCAAAGACCCGGATGGCGGCATGCTGAAGGTGGTATTTACATTCCTTTCCAGTAACCAAGTGCTGGTCCTGACAGTGCTGACCTGAGTTGCGGAGTAGATGCTATGAATTCAAATCAATGCGAATGTGGCGCTTCACAAGTCAGTTCCCGCAGAGATTACAAGTTTATTGAAAGCGGGCTGGATAACATCATTCTCAAGAATATTGAAGTGCTGGAGTGTCCGCAATGCAAAACCGTCAGCCCCAGGATTCCAAGACACAACAGCCTGCTGCGCACGATCGCTTTGGCGCTGATTGCTAAGCCTTATCCTTTGTCCGGCCCCGAGATTAAATACCTGAGGAAATTTCTGGCAATGACCCAGGAAGAGTTTGCCAAGTACGTTTCAGCCGATACAGCGGTAATCTCCAGGTGGGAGAATGACGTTCAGCCGGTTGGTCCGCAAAGCGACCGGTTGATTCGCTTGATCGCCCTGGGACTGGGTGAAGGGCTAAAAGAGAAAGCTGCCTCCATTATCAGAATGTTTGAAAACCTGCACGAGAGCCGTAAGAAAATTCGAGTGACTGTCCAGCCAGAAACAAACGAATATGACTATGAAGCAGCATGAATGGACGGAATCGTCCGTTCAGCATCGTTCTGCCCTGGCCTACCGCCAATCCGCGTCGTGTTTGACCTTCACGCTACAATGTCCTTTTTGAGGACATCATTTGATGCCTGAAGCCGCCAGTCCCAAGTCCCAGTTGCGCCGCGAGATGGGCCTCTGGGATGTCATGCTCTTCAACATTGCCGCCGTCCTGGGGCCACGCTGGATCGCGGCCGCCGCCCACAACGGCACCTCTTCCATCAGCTTATGGGTTCTCGCCGCGGTGCTCTTCTTCCTGCCCACGGCGCTCATCATTATTGAGCTCTCCACGCGCTTCCCTGCGGAAGGCGGTCTGTATGTCTGGAGCAAGGAAGCTTTCGGCGACTTCCATGGTTTTGTGGCAGGCTGGTCCTACTGGATTTATACGTTCTTCTATTTCCCTGGCCTGCTCAGCGCCAGTGTAGCCATGTCAGTATTCATCGGCGGCCCGAAATATGGCTGGCTGGCAGACAGCAAGGCTTATACCCTCGGCACTTCGCTGGCCTTGCTGGGAATTGCCGTTGTGCTGAATATCGTCGGCCTGAATATCGGCAAGTGGCTGCAAAATGCAGGAGGCGTCGCAACCTACGTTCCTTTGCTCATGCTGCTGGGTATTGGCGGCTATATCGCAATGCGCAGAGGCAGCGTTACTCACTTCTCCTGGCATTCTTCATTACCTACGTGGAACTGGAGCACGGTCAATTTCTGGTCTCAGATCGCCTTTGCCTTCACCGGCATGGAACTGGTATGTGCGATGAGCGAAGAAGTGCGCGAACCACGCCGCACCTTTCCACGAGCGATTTACTTCAGCGCATTGCTGATTGCTGTGATTTACATTACCGGCACCATTGCTCTGCTGGCTTTGCGTACTGCTCCCAATGTAGATGTAAGAAACGGAGTATTCCAGGCAATCACCGATGGCTCAACTATGCTGGGCATTGCCTGGTTTGGTGTGCTGGCGGCCTTGCTGGTAACCGTGGGTAATGCCGGAGGCGTAGGCGCAACCGTCGCCGGCATAGCCCGTGTCCCATTCGTTGCCGGAGTAGACCGCTATCTCCCCGGGTTTTTTGGCAAGATTCATCCGCGCTGGAAAACACCCTGGATTTCCATCCTGATTCAGGCGGGAATCTCCGCAGTGATCCTCGTTGCTTCCCAGATCAATACCACTCTGGCCAATGGATACCAGTTCCTGGTCGACATGTCAGTGATCCTGTACTTCATACCATTCCTGTACATGTATGCCGCTGTGATCAAACTCGCTTACCGGGAAGACCGCCAGAGTAATACGCAGGCGGTTCTCGTTCCCGGCGGTCGCGCCGGCGTGTGGATCACTGGACTGCTGGGGTTCATTGTTACCCTGGGATCGATGGGGCTGGCAATGATTCCCCCGGATACGGTTCGCAGCAAAACATGGTTTGAGTTGTACATCGTGCTCTCGACGGCGGGAATGATAGGCATCGGGCTGCTTCTCTACTGGCGGGGAGCCAGGACAAAGATCGGAGATCGGGAGATCCGGTGATCGGGTGATCGGGTGATCAATTTTGGTAAATGAGTAATTGGGTAAATGAAATACCCGTCTCATATCTGCGAAATGTCCGTTTTGTCGCATTCGATTACCTTGAACTGAATGTTATTCAGCGCTCGCGACCTTTTTGCTAAGCCAACAGCCATACAGGTAAAACTTACACTCTTTTTCGGGCTCTCAGGCAACCCAAGCTCCTGAAAGTGGTTCAAATTACCTCTTTTGGGGGGACGTAATCATTACAGCCACAGTATTGAATACAACGAACCAGCTACTTAGCCGCATCTCAGACGATAAGCGGCCTCAAAAGGGCAAATTGACACAAGCAAAGAAAACCATCGCAACGGGACTCTCAGAAGCAGAGGCCATTGAGCGTGCCAAAGGTGGTGACGCGGCGGCGTTTGAAGGTCTGTATGGTCTTCATAAGCGGCGTGTATATTCCCTTTGCCTGCGCATGACTGGGAATACGGCCGAGGCGGAAGATCTGACGCAGGAAGCTTTCCTGCAGCTTTACCGCAAGATCTCCACCTTCCGCGGCGAGTCAGCGTTTTCCACCTGGCTGCACCGGCTGTCGGTGAACGTAGTGCTGATGCACCTGCGCAAGAAAGGGCTGCCGGAAGTATCGCTTGACGAAGCACTGGAGCCGCAGCATGAAGACGGCCCCAAGAAAGACATTGGAGCGCGGGACAACGTCCTGGCGGGCTCCATTGACCGGGTCAACCTGGAACGGTCCATTGAAAGCCTGCCACCGGGATATCGCATTATTTTTGTGCTCCACGATATTGAAGGTTATGAGCACAACGAGATTGCCGAGATGATGGGATGTTCCATCGGCAACAGCAAGTCTCAATTACATAAAGCGCGCATGAAGTTGCGCGATCTATTGAAGCTCAGTAGAGCCGAAAAGGCCTCCCGCCGGTGAGCGGCTGGGCTGCAAGCACGGAGAGGATGGAGAGAATGAATTGCCAGCAATTCCAGGAAGTATTGCCGCACATCATTGAAACCGGCGGCAGCGCTGACGAGGAGGCCCATCTGCAGTCATGCACGGCCTGCTCAGACCTAGTGCGCGATCTCAAATACATCGCGGAACAGGCCAAGCTGCTGCTGCCTATGCGTGATCCCGGCCCTCGCGTCTGGACTAATATCGAGCAGTCTCTACAGCGCGAAGGCTTAATCCGGGAGGGTCGAATGTCCCGCCAGGGACATACATTGACGATCACCCAAACGCAAAAGAAAAGCTGGACACCCTTAGGATCAGTCTTAGCAGCATTAGCAGTCATAACCCTGGCGGTGGTAGTCATCAACTACCACCCCAGAGCAATCGTGACTGCCCATAATTCCCCGGCAACCTCCTCGATCACAGCCGACGACCAAACCCTTATCAGCCAGATTTCCCAGCAGCAGCCCGAGGTCCGCCAGGCATACGAGGATGGATTGAAAGAGGCAAACGCGTATATCTCTGACGCGCAGAAGGCCGTAGACAACGATCCCAATGATGATGCGGCGCGGCAGCATCTGCAGGCAGCCTATCACCAGAAGGCAATGCTTTATGACATGGCCACGTCCCGATCGCTCCCGTAAAGCACCATAAGCATAAGCATAAGAAAGACGGAACCGTGCTACGCAAACTGCCATCCTCGGTTATTCTCAGCGCCACCCTGATGCTGGGGGCGGCGCATCTCTGTGCCCAATCGACCAAACAGGGCAAATTCAATATCGCGCGCGGCGGCATCCTCAACGTTTTCGACAATGCCGGATCGATTACTGTTCACGCTGCCACCGGCCAGCAGTTGATTGTTTCCAGTACACCCCATTCACCGAAGGTTGAAGTCGATTCCAGCAGCACGCCCGATGGCCGGCGGGTAGAAATCCGCGCCCACGCTCTCCCCCAGCAGAAGCCGAACAATGATGAGGCCAAGGTAGATATCGATATCGGTTTGCCTCCCGGCGTGGCTGTGACCATCAACGCGGCCACTGCACCCATCACGGTAGAAAACGTGAGTGGCGACCTTACTCTCTCTTCCGATACCGGCCAGGTAACGCTTCGCAACGTGACCAACTCCCACGTTCTAGTCAAAGGCATTGCGGCGCCCATAAGTCTCACGAACATGACGGGCGGCTTTGTCGATATCACCTCCAACAGCGGCGCCGTGCAACTTGCCAATGTAAGCGGCAACAAAGTCTCTGTGAACACTGCCAGCGGGAACATCAGCTTTCAGGGTGACTGCTCCGGCGGCGGCAATTACGTGATGATTACCCATAATGGCGCTATCGATGTGTTTCTGCCACAGACCGCTTCAGTCGATCTCACCGCGCGCTCCATTACCGGCTCAGTCGAGAACGACTTCCCTCTCCAGGCCAAAACGCACACCTCATTTGTTCCCGATGCCGGTCGTTCCTTTGCAGGTACCTCCAATTCCGGTTCCTCCTCAGTTGAGCTACAGTCGTTCAGTGGTAGAATCCGCGTAAAGAAGCAATAAATCTGAACGCCAGATTCGCCCAGATTGCCAGATCGAATGTCCGGCCCATACTCAACCCGGCCCGTTTTTCTGATCGGGTTCATGGGCGCAGGCAAGACCAGTGCCGGCAAAGCGCTGGCCCGTCGCCTGAACTGGAAATTTTTTGATCTCGACGATCTGATTGAGCAGTACGAACAGGCGAGCGTGGCTGTGATTTTTTCCCGCGTGGGGGAAAGTGGCTTTCGCCAGATTGAAAGCGCGGTGCTAAGGCAATTATTGGAGATGAATCACCAGAATTCCGTTATTGCCCTGGGTGGCGGAACGTTTGTTCAATCTCAGAATAGGGATTTGCTCTCCCAGGCAGGCGCGATCACGGTTCTGCTGGATGCGCCGGTGGAGGAACTGGCGCGACGCTGTGAGGTAGAAGGCGGCGGGCGTCCTCTGGCGCAGGACAAAGAAAAGTTCAATCAACTGTTTGCCAGCCGCCGCGAGGCATATGAGTTGGCCCGGTTCCGGATACAAACCGCCGGAAAAACAGTTGAGAATGTTGCCGCCGAGATTGAGGAATTGCTGATGGGCTTAACCCCCGAAGCAGGTGAAACAAGTTAGATCGAATACTGTTCACCGAAGCAATACCGAATGTGAATGGAACTGCGATGCTCCAGCGCCGTAGGCGCGAAAGAATTTAGCCCGGCACGTAAGCGCCGGGGCCAGAAGAGAAGCCCAACGAGTCGAGCCCCGTAGGGGCGGCACAAGAGAGAGATGTCAGCCCAGCGCACCTGCAATGGGCGGAGGTGATGAAGTGAAAAAGAGTATTTGTTTTCTGGGAATACTGCTGATGATCGCGCCCGCGGGTGCGACCGACCAGAAGAACAGCAAAGAAACTGAGAAGAAAGGTTCTCAGATCATCGATTCCGGCAGCTTCGGAATCTTCATTGCCGGTAAGCGTGTCGGCACCGAGAGTTTTAAGATCGAGCAAGGCCCTGAGATAGGCACCATCACTGCCGAAATCAAGGTAAACGACGGCGACAGCCGTGCCGAACAGAGCTCAGAAATGCAGATTGGCCGTGACGGCACCCTGCGCTCCTACAGATGGCATTCGAACTCACCGGAGAAGGCAGATGCATTCATTGAAGCCAAAGACCAGCTCCTAGTCGAACACCTTACGCCTGCCGACCAGAAGAAAACGGACGTTCCCCACGTTTTGCCGTCTTCCACAGTGATTCTTGACGATAATTTCTTTTCCCATCGCGAGGTTTTAATCTGGCGCTATCTGGCGACCGGGTGCCTCCGGCAAGACAACCGCGTGGTGTGCGACCACCCCAGCCAGTTCGGCATCCTGGTGCCCCACCAGCACGCCGCAGGCACAGTAACCGTGCAGCTTCTTGGAAGAGACAAGATCATGGTTAAAGGCGTCGAGCAGGAACTCAACAAAATCAAGCTCGACGCCGATGGTGTCCAATGGCTGCTGTGGGTGACCGACCCGGAGCACGGCTATAAAGTCATCAAGATGGCCATCCCCGCGGACCAGGTAGAGGTGATCAGGGACTAGACAAATTTTGTAATTGGGTAATTTGGTAAATGAGTAAATTGAAGAGCTGAGCAAACTCAGGTTTCAAATTACCCAATTATCAAATTACCCAATTACCCACTCTCTTCCTCCCTTCCGTAACTGCTGCAAAACACAAAATCTGCGCTAAACTGAGTTCCACTCCCCGCAAGAAACTCGGGCAGTTTTATGGGTAAAAACCACCGGTCTGACATCCTTTTCTTTTTTGGCGTGCTGCTGCTGGGCTGGTTTGCCTACACCGCGCGCGACGTCCTGTTGCTCATCTACGTGAGCGCGCTGTTTGCGGTGGTCATCTCGCCTGCGATCCGGTTGATCCGCAAAATTCGAATCAATAGCTTTCGTCCGGGAAGAGGCTTTGCCATTACGGTGTTGATGCTGAGCCTGGTACTGGCGCTCACGGTCTTCCTGATCTTTGCCGTGCCGCCCATCTACTACAATGCCCGCGAGTTCGCCTCGGAGTGGCCGCATCATCTGGCCTCGCTCAGCCACACCATTCCTTTTGCCCAGAATATGAATGCCACCGAACTGCAAGCCTACGGCGCAGAAATTGTCGGTGGAGCAGCAGGGCTCTTCCGCAACGTGGCCGGCGGCATCTTTGGCCTGTTCACTGGAATTATTCTCACCGTCTATTTCATCATCGACGGTCCGCGGGCTTTTCACTGGACCGTCTCTCTCTTCCCTGTGAAACACCAGGAACGTCTTGCCAATACGCTGCTACGGGCGGAGCGCCGCATGCGCAACTGGCTGGTCGGCCAGACGCTCCTCATGCTGACCTTTGGGCTGGCGAGCTTTGTTGTCTATTTCGCGTTGGGCATCAAGTATTTTTACGTGCTGGCCATGTATGCCTTCCTGGCCAACATCATTCCCATTGTCGGGCAGCTCAGCTCTATCGTGCTGGCCTGCACCGTAGCGTTATTCGACTCACCTCACAAGCTCGTCGGCGTGCTGATCTTTTATGCGGTTTACGCGCAGCTTGAGAGCGGCTTTCTGACCCCGCGCATCATGAAATCCACCGTAGACCTTTCACCGCTGGCGGTGATCATTGCTCTGGTGACAGGAGGCGCGCTCGCTGGAATCCTGGGCGCACTAGTCTCAGTTCCCACGGCCGCGCTGATCTCGGTGTTTGTGGATGAATATCTGGTAAAGCGCAAGAGCGCTTCCGTCGCTGCGTGACATCCGTTTTACCGCAGAGGACGCAGAGGACGCAGAGGAAACAAAAAAGATTTCATTTGTTTGAATCCGCAAGCGTTTTGCCCTTCAAGATTTTGGGATGACAAGAGCTGAAGCCGCAAACTCAGTTCAGCCTTGAATCCCTTCGTGAAGAACTTCACAGCAGTACACAAATGAATCATTCTGATTCCTCTGCGTCCTTTGCGCCCTCTGCGGTTGAAAGGTTTTTTGGTTGTGGCTCGCTACGCTGTGGTCAAAGGGTTTGGTTTACGACCCGCCCTGCGGTATTTGAAAACAGCAATGCTAAAATAAAATTTAGTACCCCACCATGAACAGCAAAATTCCAGTAGGCATTCTCGGCGCGACCGGGACCGTAGGTCAGAGGTTTATCCAGATCCTCGAACAGCATCCATGGTTTGAAGTGGCATGGCTGGCAGCATCCGACCGCTCGGCGGGAAAACCGTATGCGCAGGCCGCCAAGTGGAACCTCAACACTCCCCTGCCGAAGAACATCGCCTCCATGACGGTGAACGCCGCCGTGCCGGATGGCGCGCCCAAGCTGATCTTTGCCGCGCTCGATTCCACCGCCGCCAAAGAGATCGAGCCTAAGTTCGCCGCAGCCGGATGCGCGGTGGTCTCCAATTCCAGTTCCTTCCGCATGCAGGAAGACGTCCCGCTGGTGATTCCCGAGGTGAATAGCGATCACGTAGCACTGCTGAAAACGCAGAAGTGGTACAAAGACAATGGCGGATTCATCGTCACCAATCCTAACTGCTCAGCCATTGGACTGGTGATGGCCCTGGCTCCACTGCATCACCGCTTCGAGCTAGAAAAAATTTTTGTGGCCACCATGCAGGCCATAAGCGGCGCAGGATATCCCGGCGTGCCATCGCTCGACATTCTGGGCAATGTGATTCCTTACATCGCCGGCGAAGAAGAAAAAATGGAAGCCGAATCGCGCAAGCTGCTGGGATCACTGAACGGCGCAAACGTTATTCCCGCCCAGATTACTTTGAGCGCCCATTGCAACCGCGTTGCCGTGGAAGACGGCCATACCGAATCGGTTTCGATCAAGCTGAACAAGCCGGCACAGGCAGAAGAGATCATCCATGCCTGGAATGAATTCCGCTGTCTGCCGCAGAAGCTGAAGCTGCCCAATGCTCCGGAGCAACCGGTCATCTATGATGCTGCGCCTGACAGGCCCCAGCCGCGTCTCGATAGAGATCGTGGAAACGGTATGTCAGCAGTTGTGGGGCGGCTGCGCAAATGTAATCTCTTCGACTGGAAGTTCACAGTCCTTTCCCACAATACTATCCGTGGCGCTGCAGGCGCTGCCGTTCTCAACGGCGAACTTTTGAAGGCCCAGGGATACCTCCATTGATCGTCCTGGCGGCAGTTCATCCCATGATCATGACTGCTGAGGTGCGCCGATGATTGTGATGAAATTGAGCCGCTTTGCAGGCGTGAGCGTAGCGGGAGCCTGCAGGCGAAATCCTGAGCCCGCAGTTTGGGCGAAGGATCTCAAGGCTTATTGTGCGAAGAATGGTTTCGCTTCCGCTGAGGTGCAGCCATGATCGTAATGAAGTTCGGCGGCACTTCTGTACAGGATGCCGAGGCCATTGATCGCGTGGCAGCCATTGTCCGCGAGCGCCTCCATGAACATCCGGTGGTGATCGTGAGCGCGCTGGCCAGGATGACCGACCAGCTTCTGGCTATGGCGAATGCCGCCGGAACCGGAGACCGCGAAAAGACATTGGAGCTTTCCCGCGCTGCCCGCGAACGCCATTTCAACTGCGCCTCTGACCTGCTGGGCACAGGCAGGTTTGTCCAGATTCATTCGGAACTGGAAGAAGAATTCAACGCGCTCGATGACCTGCTGCGCGGCATCGTAGCGGTGGGCGAACTGACTCCACGCACTACAGACAACATTGCCGGATTCGGCGAGCGCGTCTCCAGCAAGATCGCTACTGCTGCTTTTTCAGTGCGCGGCATCCATGCGTCTCACGTAGATTCGCGCAAATGCATCATCACCGATTCGAACTTCACCAGGGCCGTGCCCCAGTTCGATGGGACCAATGCGCGATTGAATGAGATTGTGTCGCCGCTGCTGAAGCACGAGCGCGTTCCGGTAATGGGCGGCTTCATTGGATCGAACCGCGAAGGGATTTCAACCACTCTGGGCCGTGGAGGCTCCGACTTTTCTGCCGCCATCATAGGCGCGGGATTGAACGCTGAGCGCATCGAAATCTGGACGGACGTGGATGGAATGATGACGACCGATCCCAACCTGTGTCCGGAGGCGCGCCGCATCAAGACCATCAGCTTCGAAGAGGCGGCCGAGCTTGCGTACTTTGGCGCCAAGGTGCTGCACCCGGCAACCTTGCTGCCTGCTATTCAGAAAAACATTCCAGTGCTGATCCTGAATTCGCGCAATGCTAAAAATGAAGGCACGCGCATCACCGCCACAGCGCCGAAAAGCAAGAACATCTTCAAAGCCATCGCCGCCAAGAAGCGCATCACCATCGTCGATATCGTGGCTACACGCATGCTGATGGCGCATGGCTTTCTGAAAAGCATCTTTGAAATTTTCGCCAGCCACCGCTGCCCTGTGGATATGGTTTCCACCTCGGAGGTCAGCGTCTCCGTTACTGTGGACTCGAATGAATCGATTGCCGCTATTGCCGCCGACCTGGGCAAGCTGGCCGACGTAAAATACCAGGGGCGCAAGGCGATTGTCTGCCTTGTAGGCGAGAATATCCGCAGCACGCCGGGAATTGCCGCCAAGGTCTTCAGCGCCATTCCTGATGTGACCATACATATGATCTCGCAGGGCGCGTCAGAAATTAACCTCAGCTTTGTGATTGACGAAGCCGACGTGCCTCAGGCAATCTCTCAGCTTCACAAAGCTTTCTTCTCAACCGTTGATCCTGAGGTGTTCGCGTGAACCTTTTAGTGCTGGGCAGGGGCAAAACCGGTGCGCTGGTGGCCGAGTTGGCGAAAGAGCGTGGACACGCTGTCCAGACGATGGCCAGCCAGGAAAACCAGGATGGCCGTGGACTGACGCAGGAGTTGCTCAAGAACATCGATGCAATGATTGACTTCACCACGCCCCATGCGGTGATCCCCAATATCATCCGCTGCACCGAAAACGGCGTTCCAGTCATTGTGGGGACAACCGGCTGGTACCAGCATCTGGATAAAGTCCGCGAGCTGGTGAAAGAACGTAAGACCGCCTTTCTCTATGGCTCGAATTTCTCCGTAGGTGTAAATCTGTTCTTCAAAGCCATACAGGCAGTTTCTCCGGCATTGAACAAGGGCTACCGCGCCACGGTTGTGGAGAAACACCACATCCACAAGAAAGACAAGCCTTCGGGAACCGCCGTGACCATTCAGAAGATTCTGGAATCTGCTTCGGAGCAGAAAGTTGAAGTCTCATCCCTGCGCGAAGGCGAGACTGTAGGCATGCACCTGGTGGTGCTCGACTCCGCCAATGACACCATCCTGATGACGCACGATGCCAAATCGCGCCTGGGCTTCGCCGAAGGCGCCGTCCGCGCCGCCGAGTGGATCAAGGGCAAGGTCGGATTCTACGAGTTCCCCGAGATTGTCGATCAGTTGTAAAGGATTCCAACAGACAGAATTTGGTAAATGGGTAATTTGGTAAGTGGGTAAATGAAAATCTTGTCGTGCCTTTCATTTACCAAATTACCAAATTACTCATTTACCAATTCCTTACCACCTTCCATGGTCTCAGCACCTGATCCCTCTGCTCAGGTGGGTGAATGTTAAACTTACGATATGAGACTTCAAGGTTGCGGCACTGCCCTGGTAACCCCCTTCAGAACAGATCAGAGCATCGATGAAATGGCTCTGCGCCAACTGGTTGAATGGCAAGTTCAATCGGGAATCGGCTTTCTTGTCCCCTGTGGGACTACAGGCGAGACGCCCACACTCACCAAAGAAGAATGGCTGCGCGTGATCGATATCACCATCGAAGCAGCCGCCGGGCGGGTGCCGATTGTGGCTGGAGCCACATCCAACGCCACGGCTGAAGCGGTGGAGAAGGCCTGCGAGGTCGCAAAGCGCAAAGGCGTGGACGCCATCCTGACCGCCTCGCCCTATTACAACAAGCCTACCCAGGAAGGCCAGTACCAGCATTTCAAGGCCATTGCCGAAGCCGTAGATAAACCGCTGGTACTCTACAACGTTCCCGGAAGGACGAGCGCCAACATCGAACCGGCTACGCTGGGACGGCTGGCGAAGATCTCCAACATCATTGCCGTGAAGGAAGCCAGCGGCAACATCTCACAGATTGCCGAAGTGTTCAATTATGTTCCTGACACTTTCCTGGTGTTTTCAGGGGATGACGCTATTACCCTGCCAGTAATCTCTCTGGGAGGAGTAGGAATCATTTCCGTTGCCTCGAATGAAATTCCCAAAGAAATGTCAGAGCTGACCAATGCTGCCCTGAAAGGCGACTGGCAGAAGGCCCGCACCATTCACCGCAAGTTCCTGCCGCTCATGCAGGCCAACTTTATCGAGTCCAATCCCATGCCGGTAAAAGCAGTGCTGGCCATGATGGGCAGGATCGAAGAGGTCTACCGTCTGCCGATGCTGCCTATGAAGTCCGACACCCGCACCAAGCTCCAGAAGATCGCGGCTGATGCAGGAATATTGCAGAGTGTCTCAGCGGTCTCTGACTGGTAGATGTTTATCCCGCCATGGGGCGCGTCTGCCGATTTTGGTTTTGCCCCATGGCGGCTCCTACCAGGAGTAAACTGCCCTGCCTGTAGATCGTGTCACGCAGGTTTTCTTGCAAAGAATTTTTGAAAATTCGTCAGTTCCGGAACATACTTTAGATTCCATGATTTAAGAGCCTGCCGCGCAGCCGAGGGCGACTGCGCTCCATAAGAATCATGCTCATAAATTAAAAGCGGCCACGAGAGCTAGACATGGCCGCTTCTTCGCTTTCCCAATCAACCGCTCCAGGCCGTCTGCGGGATTGACGTTACCCTGAGCGGGTTCCCATCAGGAGGAAACTACCCTGCTGAAAGATCGTGGGGCCTTGGATTTCTTGCACAAAAAATGTAATGCGGATTAACCGCAAAGGGCGCTAAGGACGCAAAGGAATGATAAAGGGATCCCTCGTTGCGCTCGGGATTCATCAACTGACTTGAGGACTATCAATAAAGACAGGAACGGCTGCGCCGGTTAGCGCAGCCGTTTTGCTTTCAGCATAGAGAATTAACGGAATGGATTGTTTATCAACCAATATGATTTTCTCTGCGCACCTCCTGATTTTAAAATGTGACAGCAACATGAAACCTCCGATCCTGAATCATGTTGCTGCCTATTCTGAAACGAGGAGCCCTATTCCATACTGTTCGGAGAACGTTTTGCAAGAAGCTTCTTGCATCAATTTTTATTAGGGAGCCGCTCCGCATCAATAAAGAAGAACAAGCCTTCTCCCATCTTCACTGACAGGCTGAGGCTGGGAATAAGGCTGAGCGGCGGCAAAAGCGCGCAGGCCAGCGATGCCCACAGCAGAACGCGATTGAAAATCGAAGTAGAGAATTATTACCCGGAGACGAATGGTACTATCGAAGCAGGGCTGATGTGAATCTAAAGATCAGAGCTGCATGAAATTTCCAAGGCTAATTATCTGCGCTGTATTGTGCCTGGCATTGTCAGGGGCTTCATGGGCTTTTCAGGTCAAAGTCTCTGATGTGGCTCATGCCACCGACGACCATTACAACCGTCTCCAGACCTTCAAGGCAGATTTCACTGAGATATACCAGGGGCCGGGAATTTCCCGCAACGAAAGCGGCACGCTGTGGCTGAAGAAGCCGGGACGCATGCGCTGGGAATACCGCCAGCCCCGGGAAAAATTATTTCTGAGTGACTCGCACAACGCATTCTTCTATGTTCCCGGTGAACGGCAGGCGCGCAAGACAGCCATCAAGAACCTGGATGACATTCGCTCTCCGTTACGCTACCTGCTGGGCAAAACCAAGCTGGAGAAAGAACTCGAAGGTCTTTCTCTCGCCCCGGACGTAAGCCCTCTGAACGCCGGAGATACAGTGTTGCGAGGCGTGCCTAAAGACATGAAGGACCGCATCTCTTCCGTGATTCTGGAAATCACTCCTGCACACCAGATCAGTCGCATTGTGATTCAGGAGGTGGATGGCACCACCACCGAATTCCGCTTCGCCAACGTGCAGGAAAATGTCACAGTGCAGGACAGTCTCTTCCGCTTCACTCCTCCTCCGGGCGTAGAGATCATCGAACAAAAGCAACTTTCCCCGTAGCACCTTTGCAGTTACCTGCTCCTTACCATAATGGTCTTCCTTTTTCGTCTCTGAAACTAAACGTCTCATTGCGCACGCTGACGCTCCTGGCCAGCACCGCGGGTTTTCCATCAAAGAGTACCTTCACGCCTGTGACCTGCACCTTCTCTCCCGGATGGATCACAATTCCGTATTCTTTCATAAAGGCCGCTGGAGCCATGTGTACTTCCAGGGTCTCGGTAATCTCTTTCAGGGCGAGATGCGTGCCAATCATGCCTGACACTGGGCACTGATAGTCTTTCAACTGGCCTACGATGCCGGTGAAGACCTGCTGATGGGAAAGATCATATTTAGGAACATCGGGTTTATTTTGAGCACCCAAAAGGGCTGCAAAAACACCAATAAAGAGGATTGCAATCAATACAGCTCTGCCGGTGAATCTCATAGCATTCTCCTGCTGTTACTTTCGTCTTTGTCCGTGAAAACAGCAGTGATTCACATCACATCCCGGTGTGACCCAAGACACTATGATTAAGATCAGCATAAATCAGTGAGATCAGCGTCATCAGCGCTAAGGTTTTGATTTTCCGAATGGCTCGATTTCATGTTTGGTGAATCACGCGTGCATCAGGCAAAATTGAGGGTTAACAAGGGGGTATCTTTTTGAAAACCGTGTTCGTGGTAGGCGCAGGGCCCGCAGGGTTATTCGCGGCGCAGAAAATCGGGCAGGCAGGCCATGAAGTGATCGTCTTCAACCGTGACATCAAACCCGGCGGTCTCGCCGAATACGGCATCTATCCTACTAAAGACAAGATGAAGATCGGCCTGCGCAAGCAGTTCGCCAAGGTGCTGAGTCTGCCCAACGTGCACTACCTGGGACACGTGCCTGTAGGCAACGGCACAGCTATTTCCATCGCCGAACTGCAGCAGTTCTCGCCCACAGCCATGGTGTTTTCCGTGGGTGCGCAGGGCGCCAAGCAACTCGGGCTGCCCGGCAGCGACTCCCGGGGCGTCTATTCAGCGAAAGATTTTGTCTATTTCTACAATTCGCTTCCGCCTTTTGCCACGCAGGACTTTTCCGTAGGCAAGCGCGTCGCCATCGTCGGTATGGGAAATGTGGCGGTGGATATCGCCCGCTGGCTGCTGATCGATGACCCGCTGCACACCGCGGAAGAAGTCATTATCGTCGCTCGCCGCGGTCCCTTTGAAGCCAAATTCGATAACAAAGAATTCAAAGAAATCGAGATGTTCCTCGATCGCGATGCCTTCCAGGACGAACTCAAACGTATCGAGAGCCACGTGAAGGCCGTAGGACAGGATCTTGCAACTTTGCCTGAATCTACCTTCCCGGTGCTGGCCAAGCCTGCAACTACGAAGACTAGTTCGCGGCTGCTCTTCCGCTTCCTGAGTTCTCCTCAATCGATTCATCCGGATGTCTCAGGACGCATCAGCCGCCTCACCGTGACGGAAAACATCCTGGTAGACCGCAATGGCGATGTTGCTGCCAAAGCTACGGACAAGACTGCTGACCTTGAAGTAGACACCATGATCTTTGCTATAGGTGATGTCGCTGATCCTGCCCTTGGACTTCCCTACAGCAACTCCGCCTATGTCACCAGCTCCGATCCCAATGATCCGAAGAAAGCCTGCTACGAAGTCTTCGATCCGCAGGGCGGAAAGATTCTCGAAGGCACTTATGTAGTGGGCTGGGCGCGCAAAGCCAGTGAGGGGTTGGTAGGCATCGCCCGCCATGATGGCGAACAAGGCGCAGCCCAGGTGCTCAAGTATCTCGAAGGTGCACAGGAAACCAACGCCGCCTCCGCCGCCGAGATCATCCGCAGCCTGCACAAGAAGAATCTGCAACTAGTGCTCAAGCCCGATCTTGAATACCTTGCGAAAGCCGAAGAAAAAGAAGCCCAGCAGCGCGGCCTCGCCTGGTTCAAATTCTGCGAAGACGAAGTCATGCTGAATGCCATCGAGAAAGCGAAGAGCGCAGTGGCGTAGCTGGACTAGAGCAAGTATGGAATCAGCCGGGAGGTGCGCTGCGCGTAATTGCGGTACTCCGGATATTTGTGGCGCAGCAGCAGTTCTTCGCAAAATATTTTCACGATCAAAGCCGCCAGAATTACCAACCCCAGAAGTGCATTCGTGAGAGACCAGTGCACGGCGATGCCTGTCCAGCTCACCAGCCACACCGCGGCATAGATGGGATTGCGAATGTAGCGATATGGACCGCTGGTGATCAGCGGGCCCTCCGTAGGATTGGCGGCAAAATGGAAGCTGCGCATGCCAAAGGTCAGCCGCGCCCACAAGACAAGCAGCAGCCCGGCAATCTGCAACGAGATACTCACCAATCCGGCGCCGAAGAGGCTGTGTCGCAACAACAGAGCCACTGCACACGCAATTAATATTGCGGTGGCTACTATTGAAATCGTCTTTAATGAAACACCCACCATTCCAAAGAAGGGTAGCACCTGTAAATCGCTTCGCGCTACAAACTTTCCAAAAGAAAAAGCGTGGCGGCGCTACGCTCAAGATGACGCCGCATAGCCGGGGGCGGCTGTGCCACACGTTTGCTTTCAGGCTACAGCAACTTTGGTTTGCTCTAATAATGAAACCTGTACCGCAATTGCGCCGATATCTGGCGCGGATCGGCGAAATGCGAGCCGCCGAAGGTGTTGCTCAGATCGATGAAGTAGCGCTTATTCGCCAGGTTGGTCGCGGTGATCTTGGCTGACCAGTTCTCGCCGAATGATTTTCCTACTGAAAGGTCCATGGTGCGGTAGCTGGGCAGGTGTTCGGGACCGTCGCCATTCACAAAGCCGGAACCATAGCTGAAGTTTCCTGAGAGCCAGCTTCTGCGGGGCATCTGCAGCGTGAAACCCGTGCTCAAGGTGTGGCGCTGATCGTGGTCGAGAAAAAAGAAACCTTCCCGAGGGGAACTGAAATCAGTCAGTCCGCCGGTCACGCCTCCCGTGCCTTCGACGCTCTGGTGGGAATAGGCCAGGTGCGCATCGAGGCGGTGAAACACCTGTGGTGAGCGCACGGTAGCCTCATAACCCATGATGCGCACGCTCTCGATCGTGAGCGGGAGAAAGATATTCGAATTTTCCAGCACATCATGGTCAAAAAAATTATGCGCGCCCGTGCGGAAGTGATCAAAGTCAAACACCCAGCCTTTCACCGGAATGCTGAGGCCCACCTCATGCTGCTCATCGCGCTCGCCGCGCAGCGGGATGAATGCCACGCCCTGGTCCAAAGCAAACTGGAGAAGCGGTCCGGACAGTGTGTCGAGCGGCGGCGCCTCGTAGTAACGGCTGTACGAGCCGCGCAGCACCCAGTTAATACGCGGGATACGAATCGCTGCACCCAATCGCGGACTTCCGGCAGTTTCTGGGAGCAGCCCGGCGAAGCGGGTAAAGCGCACCCCGGCATTCAAGGTCAGCCAACTTGTAGCCTTGTACTGGTCTTCGACGAAGAGCGCCTCAAGATCACCACCCACCTTCTGGCGCTGGCTCAAGGCCTGACCCGAACCGTCATTGGCAACCAGTGAGAACAGCGTATTGTCATGCTGCGCAAACGCATAAGCCCCAACTTTCATATTGTGACTGCCTTTGATTACTGCGATGGAAGCCTGGCCACCGGCATAATAAGAAGCGCGGTTGGCGGTGGCCGATGGAACGTCGAGCGGACCGCCTTCAAAGGCTGCGCGGTTGAAATGAAACAGCGGCGAAATGGTGAGGACAGTGGCGGAGTTGACGGTGTGCACCCAGGAGAAATTGCCGAATACATCCTGCTCGCGCTCACGGTCGCGGACTCCCGCCGCCTGCGCATCCGGGTCATTGGGCACCTGGTAATAATCGGAGCGTGCAGATCCGGTAAAGCGCAGCTGGTCACCGGGAGTCACGTTGAAAATCAGTGACGTGAAAGCTCCACCGCCGGCAGCCTGGTCATGAAAAATCTTGCTGGTAGGAGTCTCGAGACCGTAATCGGTGCGATTGCCATTCAGGCTGAAGTAATAGGCAGAACGGTCGCTATGGTCGCCAAAACTCAATTGGTTATCGGTGAAGTTGTAGCTTCCGTAGCTGGTAAGCAGCTCGGCCTGGTGGTCACGCTCAAAGCCGGAACGCGGCACTACGTTAAAGACTCCGTAGGTGCGGTCGCCTGATTCCGCCGAGTAGCTGCCGCGTTGCGCTTCTATGTAATCGATGTCCTTGGGATCGAATTGCGGGCCCACGTTGGTGGCGATATTGGTGTTGGGGACGGGAATGCCATCGATCGCCCAGGTCACCTGGTGTCCGCCGCGTACATGCAATTGATCATGCACTATGTATGCACCGGGAACGAAATCGGTGATTACAGAAAGGCTGTTAGTGCGGTCTGCTCCGGGAGTATGCGCAATCTCGGTGCGGTTGACCAAGGTAGTGGTGGTGGAAGATGAGGGATTGATCAACTCCGGAGTGCCCGAGACCTCCACCGTCTCTTTGGCGGCAGCCACGGTGAGCGCAATATGCAATTCCTGGACGTTGTCTGACGCGACGGTAATGGGCTGCGGCTCGGCGCTGAATCCGGCGGCAGTGATGGTCACGTTGTATTCGCCAGCCGGGACGTTGAGCACAGTGGCAACGCCATCTGCATTGGTCTTGCCTTGCAGCTTCAGGGCTGAACTGCGGCTCTGAATCACGACCTCAGCCCCCTGAACAGGCCGGTGCTGGGGATCATGAACGATGACTTTAACGGCCCCAAACACGGAAGCATAGACAGAGATGGAAGATAACAACAGCAGCATTGCAACACTGCGTAGAACAATTCTTGCTCGATAAAAGCGAATGTCGCGCTTCATTTCAGATCCTCCTCAAGGCCAATTCCTGCGGATGAACTGCTTCGATTTCCAAAGAACAAGCAGGCAGCCGCAAATACAGAAATTACGGTGCACAGCGTTCCGATTAGTTCAATAGAGGATTAAGCGCGTGGGGGGCCGCGATCAGTATGGGAAGAGAAACCCGGGCTGGCAAAAACGACGGCGGCGCGATGGAACTCATAGCTAGTCACCAACTGCAGCGGAGCAGTGAATCCTCGGGCCGGAGCCGTTCCGTTGGCGGAGTAAATCTGGCTGCAGCAATCCATCGGGCACTTGGAGACCCCGCTGCTCAGCGCAGTTTCAGTACTCTCCATATCGGCTGCATGGTGGTGGCCCATCATGTCGCAGTGGTGCACCACATGGTTCTCGCGGTGGCAGGCAGAGCGCTTCCCTGTCGTTTCGCAGGTAGCTGCCCAGAGAGGCGAAAACCACGAGCAAACAAGGGCTGCAATAACCGGGATGGAGAATATCCGCCGCATTTTATCAGTGGACCCTAGAAATATATCTCCTGGAGAGCAATTGTTCAATAACAACTTTCGTCATGAAAAGAGCCATGAAGAATGAAGGGTTACGGACTTTTACCCACAACGCATGGAAACGGCCGCCCATGTGTGATGGCCGCCAGGCCGGGAGAAGTAATTGACCGGTAAAAGACAAAAAACTCCTGCTGCTTTATTCAGGGTTTTCGGCCTCTTGGCTTACTTTTTTAATATTGGGGCCTGTCTTACAGCCACAAAATAAGAATAATTACTTTTGGTGCGACACATCATCGTGTCAGAGGCCAAATTGCGGTACTATACGCGCACCATTTTTGCCGCCGGTACTAAGGAGCCAGTTATGAGTGACATGAAGGAACGAGTGTGCCGGATTGCCAAAGACCTGAATGCGTTGCTGGTGGAAGCCAGAACTGCAGAGAAAACAGGAAACCGGGAAACAGTAGAACATTTTCTTACGACGGAAGTCATCAGCGAGTTCAAGTCCTCTCTCAATGCAATGCGCCATTTATTGTGGATGTACATTGAGACCGCATCCCGCCTTGATGCACAAGACCCGGATTACGCAGCCAGGAGCGAATGCCTGGCCCAGGCTGCGGAAATGCTGCGGGTTCTCCGCGACGGCACAGTTCCAGCCATGTTCAGCAATGCCGGGTTCGTAGATCAGGTAAGTTTCCTGGTAGACGTCTACGCCAAGAGAGCGGAAAACTCGGCGTTCCGCCAGCGTGCAAACGGCCACGGGAAATAAGACCCTTAGCACTGCATTGTGCTGATGAAACGGATGAGCTCTGATTGATTTCAAGCATTGGCGTTCACTGATTCGAATCTCATTGATTTCACGGCTGGGGTTACGATCACCAGATCTCCCGATCGCTGGATCACCCGATCTTAAGTAGTCCTCGCCCCCGCTTTTGCTGTATGATTCGCGGTTCGCCTTCCTAATTACTTCTCCATGCACAGGAGTCGTCTATGAAAACCATTCTGAAATCAGTTGCTCTGCTGGGCTTGGTGTGGAGCATGCAGTCTGCTCTGCTCGCCGAAGGGCTGAAGTCCGACAAAACAGATAAAGATAAGCAGCACGCACATGGCGCTCAGGCCGCCAAGCCGCAGGAAAGCGACAAAGCGGCAGCGCCTCGCAGCGGCGCTCCTGAGACGGCCGCTCGAAACGAATCGAAAGATCCGCTGGAGAACATGCGTTTCCGCAACCTTGGCCCCGCAGTCGGCGGTGGACGCATCGCCGCGGTGGCCGGAATTCCCGGTAAACCCAACATCTATTATGTGGGCGCAGGCGGTGGCGGCGTCTTCATGACCCAGGATGGCGGCCTTTCCTGGAAGCCGATTTTCGAGAAGCAGAACACCGCATCCATTGGGGCCATCGCCCTGGCCCCCTCAAATCCCAACCTGATCTGGGTAGGCACGGGTGAATCCAACATCCGCAATGATGTGATTACCGGAAAAGGAATCTTCTTCTCTCCTGATGCCGGGGCTACCTGGAATTTTATGGGCTTGAAGGATGCCGGTCAGATTTCCAACATCGTCATCGATCCGCGTGATCCTAATATCGTTTATGTGGGCGTGCTCGGACATGCATGGGGACCGAATGCCGACCGCGGCGTCTTCCGCACCACCGATGGCGGCAAGAACTGGCAGAAGGTGTTCTTTGTGGATGAGAACAGCGGTGTGAGTTCGCTGATTATGGATCCGAATAATCCAATGGTGCTCTTTGCCGGAGTATGGCCGGTACGGCGCCACCCGTGGATGCTGGAAAGCGGCGGCACCGGCGGCGGCGTCTATCGTTCGGTAGACGGCGGAAATATCTGGAAGAAACTCACCGAGGGATTGCCTGAAGGCCTGATCGGCCGCGTCGGGCTGGCGGCTGCGCCCAGCAATCCGCGCCACATCTACGCGCTGGTCGAAGCTAAGAACGGAATCCTGTGGGATTCCACCGATCTTGGCGACCACTGGCGGATGGTGAGCAACAATCACAATCTCAACGCGCGTCCATTCTATTTCAGCCAGTTAGTGGTCTCGCCCAAAGACGAGAGCAAAGTTTACTTCCTCTCCTTCGGAATCGTGCTTTCTGAAGATGGAGGAAAAACTGCACGCACCATCGGCCAGCGTGTGCATCCCGACCATCACGCGATGTGGATCGATCCCGAAGATCCCGACCGCATCATCGATGGCAATGATGGTGGCGTCTACATCAGCTCAGATGCAGGCCGCACCTGGCGCTATCTCGACAACCTACCCATCGAGCAGTTCTATGCGGTTGCTGACGATGACAGCACTCCTTATAACCTCTGTGGCGGACTTCAGGACAACAACGGCTGGTGCGGGCCTTCCAATAGCCTGAGCCGTGGAGGCATCACCGGATTCGACTGGTTCACGGTAACCGGCGGCGATGGTGAATACGCAGTTCCTGCGCACGGCAAAGACACTCATATTGTCTATACCGATTCACAGAACGGTTCGATTCAGCGGCTGAATACCGAAAACGGCCTTTCCAGCTTTGTGCGTCCTTATGTGGAGGGCGTGCAACTGAGGAAACCTGCGGATTTGAAGTACCGCTTCAACTGGACCTCTCCTATCGCGGTTTCGTACACCGATCCCAAAGAGGTTTACATTGGCGGTAGTGTGCTTTTCAAATCAACCGATGGCGGCGCTCACTGGATGCCCATCAGCCCCGACCTTACCCGCAATGACAAGACCAAGCAGGAGACCAGTGGCGGCGCGATTGAATATGACATCAGCGGCGCTGAAACTTTTGGCTGCATCTTGTCAATTTCCATCTCTCCGCTCGATCCCAAAATCATCTGGGTGGGCACCGACGACGGACTGGTGCAGATGACCCGCGACGGCGGCCAGCACTGGGAAAATGTCACTAAGAACATTTCCAACCTCCCGGAGTGGGGACGCCTGCAGCAGATTGAGGCCTCGCCTACCGATCCCAACACGGCCTATGCGGCCTTTGATTTCCACGAGGTCGACAACAACAAGCCTTACGTGTTCAAGACGCACGATTCAGGCAAGACCTGGACGGCCATCCATCAGGGCCTGCCTCAGGACGACCCGGCGCGCGTGATTCGCGAGAACCCCAACCATAAAGGCTTTCTGGCCCTGGGCACAGACACGGCGCTCTTCTATTCCACTGACGACGGCGCGCACTGGACCCAGATCAAGAGCAACTTCCCCACCGCTTCGATCTATGACATCAAGTTCATCAAAAAGACTCATGATCTGGTGGTGGCCACTCATGGCCGTGGATTGTTCGTGCTTGACGACCTCACTCCGCTGGAAGAAGGCGGCGTGGAAGCGGCCAGGAACGAGTTCCACGTTTATGGCAACCTGCCCGCAGTGAACTGGCACAACTGGAACAAGCACGGCTTCAGCTCCGGCGGATATGTTGCTCCCAATCCACCGACCGGTGCAGTCATTACTTATTTCCTGCCGGCGGAGATCAAAATAACTCCGGAGCAGCGCCGGAAAGGCCAGTCTCCGGTGAAGATTACCATCAGTGACAGCACCGGCCAGGCGATCCGCACCATGTACGGTCCGGCCCGCTATGGCATCAACCGCGTGACATGGAACATGCGTTACGATGGCCCGAAGAAGCTCACGATTCTGCCTCCGCCTCCGGCAGAGCGCGAAGAAGAGGAGTTCTTCTTTGATCCTAATACCGGCCCCACCGCGCTTCCCGGCTCTTACAAAGTGGCAATCAGCGTAAGCGGAAAAACGGAGATGCAGACGGTGCAGGTGGAGTCTGATCCGCGCTTCAATCCTGACATCAACGCGCTGCGCGCCCAGTTCAAACTGGGTCTGGAGTTGCGCGATGAAGTTTCAGCATTGAACGAGTCCCTGAATCGCCTGAATAACCTGCACAAGCAGATCACCAGCATGCAGGAGATCATTGGCGGAGACGAATCTACCGATGGCCAGATGAACGTGAACTACAAACCCGTGCTGGAGCAGGCCCGGGCGCTCGACAAGAAACTTACCGCCATGCAGAACCCGCTGTACAACACCGAGATGCAGCCGTATGGCCAGGATGACATCCATTACCTGCAGCGCTTCCATGATCAACTGCAGGGCGTGATGCGCGGTGTGATGGGCAGTTATGGCGAGGCGCCCAGCGATGTGCTGGTGGAAGAGGCGGCCCGCTTGCGCAAGGAACTTGACCTGCACCTGCAGGAGTTCAACAGCTTCCTCAACACCGAAGTCTCGGCCTTCAACAAAACAGCCACTGAACACGGATCAAGCACGCTGTTTGCCGGTGGTCCGATTCAGATCAAGTCTGAAGGCAGTCCCACTCCCGCGGGCAGCGGCGGCTACGGCGATAATGAACAGCCGTAAGGGCCATTTAACATCCAACCCTTGAAACACAAGGGTTGGATGTTTGCCTTCTTGCGTTTTTCCTTTGAATGAATTATCTAGAACTAGTCTCCATCTCCAGTCTTGGAGGAAAGAGATCTCTTTGCCTCAAGCTGCTGTTTACTGGCAATTTCCGTTTTTTGTGATAATTGCTTCTTGGATTCCAGCTGCTGCCGAGCAACTGCTTCTGTTTTCTGTGCGAGCTGCTTTTTTGATTCCAACTGCTGCTTGCTTGCAATCTCGGCTTTTTGAGCAAGTTGCCTTTTTGATTCAAGCTGTTGTTTGCTCAAAGACTCCGCTTTTTGTGAAAGCTGCTTCTTAGCCTCAAGCTGTGCTGTCAAGATATGATTTTTATCACTCATATTTTCCTTTATTCAAGCGAAGGTATGGATTTTTGTAAAAATCTGATCTGCTCGTCATTTAGTCCATGGAGAAGGTGTTCTTTTGATAGCTGCTCATTCGTAAATATACGATTCTCAGTAAGGCTAGGGTTCTCTCCAGCTAACACACGCCTAACTTGTTCTTCAAAGCCTGCCTGACATAGATTTCCCAGAGGACAGGAAATGCATGGAGTACGGTCCCGAGATGCTGGAAGATAAGCGCCTTTGTCGATGCAAAATTCTTCAAATTCTGGTCCGTTATATCTAAGAGATGGACTCGTAAGTATGACAAAGCTCATTTGGCCTCCTAAGAGGAGATAAGTATATCTTTCTGAACTCAAATAAAACAAGATTTAATTGTTTATAAAGAAACTTTTTGCTATATATTCTTTGATCAATATTAAATTGCATTAATTTATATATTTGATGGAGTGGAGTGGTGGATTCGGAAATCACACATCTTCTATTGGAATCTCGCTTGAGCGGAATCAACGAAGCACAAAAACGTGCTCGTATAGCCTTATTTTTCTCAACTTTGGCAGCAGGTACAATTATTGCTGCGCTCTGGAACGCTTATTTTTCATGGGATCGGCAATGGGCAAGTATAGCGAAAGAACCTACAAGCTGGGGGCAACAACAATTGTTGGCTCATCAGATTGAAGAGTGGATGCAAAGCAACACGGTTGACATTTCATTGCTAGGAATCAGGGTTAGTGCTAGTGATGCTGCCGTACTGGGATCAGTAGTGCTTTTGATCTTTTCCTTTTATCACTGCATGACAAAGAGGCGGGAGAATCACGAAATCGGAAGCTTACTAGTAGAAACAAAAACAGAAGAACCACGATTAAGAAAATTTGTATTTTCCAGAATACAATCCTTCATGGTATTCACGGCAATATCAGATGACGATTCACCTTATGTGACTCTTGATGAAAATCGGAAGCCTGAAAGCAAAAGGCTGCTCGGGCAATTTTGGTTTGGACTGCTAACATATTTCCCCGTATTGACGATTACTTTTATTCTATTTACTGACATTTATTTTAGCTTTTTTTATATTTCACCTTGGCGAGGAAATTCAACTTCTGCATGGGCAACGCTTAGTCTTATATATCAGCGTCAACTTGTTGCTATGGACACATTTGCATTTATTTCTGGCTTGTTGATCGCTTATTTTTGTCGTCAAACGGTAATTTTTCATCAAAGTACACGAAAAATTATGTACGCGTTCAGCAGGTTGCCCTCAGAAAGAGTTTAATTGCCCGAATTTCGCGCAGCCGAGGCTCCCGCAAGGAGCCTGATTCCGAGCGCTTACGCACCGGACTAACTTGTTTCACCCGCTACGCGGGCTGCTTCGAAGCAGGTTTTGCTAATTACTAAATACTAAGTACTAAGTACTAATGGCTCAGGTCACTTGCGGTGAAATGTGCTAGAGTCACGAGTTATGCGACGCACTCTGCTTTTATCGCTCGCTCTTTTAACAATCGCCACGCTGTCTCCTGCACAACAAGAGAAAAAGAAGCCTGAGCCACTCACTGCCTCGGCGCGGCTGGCGGCGGCCAAGACGGCTTTCATTTCGCGTGCTCACGGCAATCCCATTCCCTTTGACGTGATCAGCTCAGCGCTGGAAGGCTGGGGACACTTCACCCTGGTAGACACACCTGAGAAAGCGGACGTAATCATTGAGATCACAGCACCCGAGGATAGCGGCGGCGTGGCGGTTTCAAGCTCTGCCAAGCCTTCGGCAGAAAGCGGACACATGGAAACATCCACCTCCAGCAGCAAACAGCTTTCCCTTGCTTCAGACGTGAAGATGACGGTGCTCGACCCCAGGACCAAGTTTCCACTCTGGACGGCGACAGAACATATAAGGAATGCAGTGAAAAAGAAAGACCGCGAAAACAACTTGGTGGAAGCAGCCCAGCGCATCTTCTACAAATTCCACGATCAGCTAGAACCACCGCAGCCGAAGTAGATCAGGCTGCAATCCGCACTAGCCGAGGACCCCTCCACCATAAGCGCTAACTTAAAAAAATTCCTTTGTCGAGCCCAAATGCGATTGGAAAGTGGCAAGCCTTGGCTGTAGTGTCCAAACTTCCCAGAAAGTCGACTTAGCGGTACTAATCCGGCCGACTTCCTCGAAGCCCATTTGTGGACAGTTTCAGTGTTGCCAACTCCACAGGATTAACGGGACTGTAGAAAATGAGTCTTTTTTGACCAACATTTACGAGCACTCAGCTTGGTTCTATTCTAATGGACGGCCGATGGGTTCATGGGCCATCTGTATACTTACTCTGCACGAGCCAGGAGATGAGGATGACCCTTGACACACAGGAGTTGCGATCGTGGGTGTATGCGTTCTTACGCGCAGAGTCTAAGAAGTTACGCCAGCCGCACCAACTGGGACTTCAACTCTCAGACGTCGAGGGACATGTGAAGAGCGCGGCTCAGCGAGTCGGCAAGCTTCCCCAGGATACACTCTATGGCGTGAATAACCTTCCTCAGCATTCTGCGGATGCAGTAAGAGAGGTGATGTGGAGCCTGGTCATCCAAGGGATCATTGTTCCGGGAGTGGATAAGAGTAGCAACAACGCAGGTTTCCCGTTCTTTCAAATTACGGAATGGGGAAAGGAGTGTCTTGCGATAGGCGAGTATGTTCCATACGACACAGGCCAGTATATGCGTCAGCTACGCAGCGACATTTCCGCTTTGGATTCCACGGTTGACTGCTATCTGGTCGAAGCCTTGAATTGTTTTCGATCGGGAACTTATCTGTCTTGTGCTGTCATGACAGGCGTCGCGTCAGAGCGCGTATTGTTGCATCTCCGAGATGAGATTAGGAAAGCGCTTCAGCCCGATGATAGAAAGTAGAAGTTCGACTCCGACACAACTGGGAAGGTAATCAAGCGCGTGTATGAAAAGATTTGGAAGAGGTTAGATCCAAATCTTGAGCGGCTACCGGACAACCTGAGAGCATCGGTCGGGACTGAGCTTGCGGGAATATTCGAGTTGATTCGCAAAACGCGAAATGAGGCAGGACATCCAACTGGTAGGTCAGTTAGGAAAGAGGAAGCATTTGCCCTTCTTCAGTTATTCCCATCCTATGCCAAAACAGTCTACGCGCTGATTGAATGGCTTTAGGCGAACTCCCTGTAGGTACGGGCTGACATTTCAGTTTGTCTTCTTCTTAGAAGTGATTTTCGGAGCGAGGCGGGCAAGAAGTCCGGTTGTAGTCCTCGAAGCGCGTTTGTGGACACGAATCATCTTGCGGCATGAGTCAAATACTCGCCCGGCAAAAAGATGCTGGCCCTCGCACCTCACTTTCACGCGTTTGTTATCCCTCGGAGCCGATTATTGTACAAGGAAGCTCGAACATGACTTCCAATCCTAAAAATGCAATAAGGGCCGCGCAAGGCCACGTTAAATCCACGCCAGCGGCGGCGCCGCGGAAGCATCAAGTCTGGTTCGTGGGATGTATGCTCGCATGGCTGAACATGAGATTACGCTCGAAACTTCCAGCGTGATGGCCCACTCAAGGAACGTCCGTGCCGATGCTCCTGTGATCTTTGCGACTGTGGATGTAACGAGCGCAGATTGGCCGAGTGCGGCAGACTATACCCGTTTAGCAAATAGTGTGCCGAAGCAATCCTCTTTAGAATCAGACATTTAACAGCCAGGCATGCGGTACACTATTTCACAAACCGGTATAGGCTCAAGCATATTCACGATGGACGGAGGCTCGCGCTGACGAGGCGGTGAGATTTTGAGCTTTTACCGTACGGATCCTGCGTTACGTGAAGCGAGATTCAACAATGCCCAGTCCAGGATTCCCGTCGGATGGACTTTTCGATCGGGACAGGACCAAATTGGGCGATACATTGTGGGACGCGCGGAGAACTACCTAGATAAACGGTCTATCATTCGGATCACTCACTCCGTAGTGCTTAATCCAAAAATCCTCCCCTATGCCAATAGCGCCATTCTCCCATAACAAAACATGAATATCTCCACTCATTCCAGGCGCTGGAGGGTTAGAAAAGAGGCAGGCGGCTTCAATTTCCTGGTAGGTCTTATCCCAGATACCCTGGATATGCTTATAGTCAACTGGTATCGTGCGCTGTTTTCGGGCCGTAATCAGGTCAAATCCCACAATGCCAGTTCCGTCGTCCTGAACCAGATAAAGGTGGCGATTGTCCGTGATAAAGCCACCTTGAATTCTGAGCAGCAGTGCGGGCGTTCCGTCGGCTTCAAAGAGCTGCATAGAGCCCCTAAAGGTGAGTACCATTTGCTGGCCGGCGGGGTTTCCTTCGTCGCGGACAAATGGCGTTCCGACGGAATAAACATCCACTGATGTTCCTGCAAATAGACCCCATTCTGCTATGGTTGCATCCTTAGGGGCCCCAGGAGCCCCGTAGAAGTCGGAAGTATACAGACGTTTAGCAACCGGGTCATAGGCGCACCAAGCGCCCTGATCACCAGGTTGAGAGATCTTCGCGCTCCAGTTGTGGTCCGTGATACTTTGTCCTGCAATCGACTGCAGTGCATAAATAATCGGCTTGTTGTTGGGGTTGCCACCGTCGCCCGCTTGAACCGGAATGTATATAATCGATTCGTCGCCCAGACCTTGATCGCCCAGGCTTTGAATCGTTAAGGCTCCCAGATGATTGAATCCCGCCATGTGATCGATCTGGATGATATCTGTATCCGCTCCCCCAGGCTCAGTTGACGCAAGCGAATACGTCGCTCCGTTTCCAAGCGGAATAGGCGAGCGGCGCTTGTCAAAATGGTTACTACTCAACCCTTGAAGGTCGGTCGTGATCGGGATAGTCAGGAAGGCGTCCTCGCGGGTGAAAAACCAAGTTACAGCATCATGCGCAAGGCCCTGAGGACCATTTTGCCAGCCTTGATTGTCGTCCGCTGGGTGATCGCCTAGAGCAACAAAGCTCTTGGGCCACCGGAGAGCTTTGATGATCTGACTTAGACGAGTGAATCCAAAACACTTCCTCGCGTCTGGAGAAGATTTGTAGAAGGGATTCAGTCCGAGAAGTCCGTTTGGACAAGCGCTAATACCCTGGTCATTGAGCGCACTGCGAAGAGAGAGCATGTGAAGGTCTCCACCGTTCGCCAGCGTGTACAGCTAGCAAATGCCGCATTTAAAGATATCATGGCAGAAACGCCGGGCAACGGCATCGGCCGAAATCCTCAATGCGCCGCATCAACGAAACGCCGCTCCTCGGCCAGATCTCCGTAATGGCCCGCGTGGTCAAGTCACCGCAACGCGATCAAGATCGGAATCATCGCTTGACCTTCTTTGAGGGAGCGTAAGGCCTTACCAATGACTGCCCCAAAAGCCTTTAAAGGATCAGCCGCCTTCATTGCATACCCAGGTCTCGAAGAGGTAGTCAGCAGATCGCCCACCTCAATGGGGCCAGTTTGTGCGTCGACCTTGCAATAGACCTTGCCGACTAGCGCCACCGGCGCTCGCCCTTCTTCGGAGGCTCGCTTATCTAGAATGATTCCGGGCCGATAGTTGCCGGCCCCGGAAACAACGCCTGCCACTTTCTTGTCATATGATGCGCAGCTTTCTCGTAAAGCGCCCTCTTCATCTAGAATCACGACCGTCCCTGGCTCGAGTTGTTGCCCATTTGCTATGTCAAATTGTTCCGCACAGTCTGCGCCACCCAGAAAAATATCTCCTTGCACAAGGTTGATATTTCCGGTTGGTATATTGATGTCGCCTGTGCTGGTATCCATTGTCAGTCCCCATCCGGCTCCTGTATTGCCAAAGAAACCAACCGAATTATCACCATCCATACCGACAAATGCCTGGTCTTGCTGGGGGACCTGCTGGAAGAACCAGACTCCCGCAGAATCAGCTCCCTCTCGTACTCGTATTCTGTCTGCCACATCAAACTTGAATCCTGGAGTGTCTGTGCCAATGCCCACATTACCTGTGGTGGTATCCATTGTCAGTCCCCACCCGGCTCCTGTATTGCCAAAGAAACCAACCGAATTATCACCATCCATACCGACAAATGCCTGGTCTTGCTGGGGAACCTGCTGGAAGAACCAGACTCCCGCAGAATTAGTTCCCTCTCGTACTCGTATTCTGTCTGCCACATCAAGCTTGAATCCTGGGGTGTCTATGCCAATGCCCACGTTACCTGTCACGTTCATATCTCCCTCGAACCTTCCGGCAGGTGTACCTTGTGCATAGAGGCCCTGGCCGCCACCGGTATTTTGAGCGTGTACCCCGGTTCCATCAGCACTTGTAGACTTGCCCAGCACCCCCGGGCCCGTGCGTAGATTTTCACCGACAACTCCGGGTGCTGATTTGCCTTTGCTCGTGCCATGGACACCCGGCCCCATCGTGCCCTGTCCCAAAACCCCCGCGTGGTGGTCACTCCTGGTAGTGCCAACAACACCATTTCCTCCGGTCGATTTACCTAAGACACCTATTCCGTTTTTCGACACACCTGAAATGCCAACGCCTCCCAGAGACGCGTGAGTCCAATCATTCACACCTTGAATTGCGGGGTAGTCTTCATTGCTGATAGTTGAGATCGCAGAGGTAATGTTAGGAGGTGGCATGCGAACTTTCCTTTCCGAAATCGATTCTTAACACTGTGGGAGCAATCAGTGTAAGTAAGTGAGATCACGATTACAACAGGGAATACTGGTCCTACATCACATGACAGCCGCAAGCGACCGGCAACACTAGAATATATGGTGATCGAGGGTCAAAAGGTTTCACCCTGGGCGCGTCACAACTCTGCCCAGAGGGAAGCCGAATCGCATCTCCAGTAACGAGCCGAACCGGAAGCTATTCCGCCCCAGAAGTCTTGTGGGAAGTCTCACCAAATATGTAACGATAAACGCCCTTGTGATCATTGACGCGCTAATTCCCGGCGGCCAATTTGCAGGCCCACCTCAACTCGCATTGCTAAGTTAGCGCTATCGGCCCCTCCACCCCGTCACGCGCAACACAAAACCGGCGCGGGTCGGAGGCCCGGCGGCTGCGCTCCATAAAGATTTTCGTTTTTGGTGGTGGCCTGTTGCGCTGTGCCCCATGAGTCGAATCACACGCGCGCGTGAGGCTGCAGGTCTCGTGCAATGGTTTCCAGAATTGTTGGTCCGGTATCGTTGATAAAGAAATGCCCTCCGGGCAGCATGCGTGAACGAAACTGTCCAGTAGTCTCCGTGCCCCAGCACTGCAGGCTTTCCCGACTCACGTCGTGGTCTTCAAGTCCGCCAAACGCAGTGATTGGACAACCAAGCGGAGGCTCGGGCGTATATTGATACGACCTGCATACCGCAAAATCGGCCTGAATGATGGGTGCGAAAATTTCCATCAGTTCAGGATGTTCGAGCACCTCCGGTGGAGTACCCGCATATTGTCGCAGTTTGTCTTTGATATCCGTCACGGGCAGTTCCTCCCGGTAATGCCGGCCAACTTCCTGAGGACAGCACGTGCCTGACACGAACAAATGGATGGGCTGTACCCCACGTGTCTTTCGCAGCGCCCGCGCCAGTTCAAAGGAGATGGTCGCACCCATGCTATGGCCGAAAAGAGCAAACGGCTTATCCAGATGCGAGGCGACCACCTCGCTGGCCGAGGCAACCAGGGGCATGATATCCCGGAACAGGGGTTCTCTCATGCGTACTCCACGCCCCGGAAGCTGCAACGGAACTACATTGATGGCGGGACCGAGCGCCGTCTGCCAGGCGCGGAAGACGGCCTCTGATCCGCCGGCATAGGGACAACAAAACAGCCTGATAGCCGCGCGTGCATTCAGGGTGCGTGGAGATATCCAGTTGCCTTGAGTTGGCATCTCGAAAGATTAGCTCTTGTTCTTCGCGGCCTCTTCCATCTTCTTCCTCAGGCTGAGTGGTCGCATGTCGGTCCAGACCTCCTTGATATAAGCAAGGCATTCTTCTTTGGTTCCGGATTTTCCTGCATCCTTCCAGCCCAGCGCGTTTTCCCGGTGGGCCGGCCAGATGGAATATTGCTCTTCATGGTTTAAGACGACTTTGTAGATAGTTTTGTCTTCACGATCTTCACTCATGATGAATGCTCCAGATTTGAAATTTTACAGCAATTGTTACTGAATTCGCTCAATGATGGTGGCGTTGGCCATGCCGCCGCCTTCACACATGGTTTGCAGGCCGTAGCGGCTGCCGCTGCGCTGCAATTCATGAACAAGAGTGGTCATGAGCCGTGCACCGCTGGCCCCCAGCGGATGCCCAAGGGCAATAGCGCCGCCGTTCACGTTGACGCGCGCAAGATCAGCTCCGGTCTCCGCCTGCCATGCCAGCACCACGCTGGCAAACGCCTCATTGATTTCAATGCGATCGATGTCGCTGAGCGCCAGCCCGGCGCGCTTCAGAATTTTTTGCGTCGCAGGAATCGGCGCACTCAGCATCATCACCGGATCATCTCCGGCCAGAGCAAAAGCCACGAAGCGCGCCAGCGGAGTGAAGCCCAGTCGCTGGGCGGTGGAACTCTCCATGATTAACACAGCCGCAGCGCCATCCGTAATCTGTGACGAATTTGCAGCAGTCACTACGCCATCCGGCTTGAATGCAGGTTTCAGTCCTGCCATCTTCTCCAGCGTAGTATCTGCACGGATGCCCTCGTCGCGCGTGATCACCTGCGGCCCCTGTTCCGTCTCCACGGTGATCGGGTGAATCTCTCTCTGGAAATAACCCTGCTCCGTGGCCCGCGCCGCCCGGCGATGACTCTCCAGGCTGAATTCATCGAGTTTGCAACGCTCAAGCTTCCAGCGCTCGGCCAGCATCTCCGCGCTGATGCCCTGGTTGAAATGCACATTGTTGTAACGGCGCATCATAGCCGGGCCAAAAGGCTTTCCCGGCCCGGCCGCCGCAGCCGACCCCATAGGTACCCGCGACATGCTTTCCACGCCACAGGCAATGGCAATGTCATAGCTGCCCGCCATCACGCCCTGCGCCGCGAAATGTATCGCCTGCTGGCTTGAGCCACACTGGCGATCCACGGTGGTGGCCGTCACAGATTCCGGCAAGCCAGCGGCCAGCACCGCATTGCGCGCAATGTTGAGGGCCTGTTCGCCCACCTGCATGACGCAGCCCGCAATCACATCTTCAATGAGTTGCGGATCAAACTGGTTGCGCTGCAGAAGACCACAGAGAGTATGGGCTAAAAGGTCTACCGGATGCCACCGGCTAAGCACGCCCTCACGACGGCCCAGCGGAGTACGCACCGCATCTACAATCACCGCTTCCCTGATCATGCGCCAATATTAACAAAAGACCCCGTATTTTCACGGCAAGCGGCGGCAAGAAGAGCGTTTCCGGGAACCGCAAATGAGCGATCTACCGATCTGTAAGTTGCTACTTTTCTTAAACTTACCGAGTTTCTGTGACGCAGGTCATTGACCCTCGTTTACGCCATGCATTAAACTTCGAATTTCTATTTTGAAATTGAAATTCAATTTCATTTTCAAAATGGCCGGGGTGTTTTCAGCCTATGTTTCGCTCGATTCCAATCACCGCATTCATGATTGTCGCGTTATGCCTGCTGGTTCCTTCGCAGTCTCGGAGTCAGGAGAATTACTTTGTCACCTATTCGCACCAGATGGAAGAGCCCGGTAATCTTGAACTGGCCACTCGCACCGTCAGCGGCTTCCCTTCTGCGGGTAATCAATTTCTGGGCAGCGCCCTGGAACTCGAATACGGCATGAAAGCCTGGTGGACCTCTGAACTGTATCTTGACGGCCAGTCAACCTCCGGCGAAAGCACACTGTTTACCGGCTTCCGGATCGAAAACCGCTTCCGCCCCCTGCTGCGCGAACATTGGATCAACCCGGTGCTGTACTTTGAATTTGAAGACATCAACAGCGCCGACAAGTCTCTGCTTGAAGTGGTTGGGCATGACGGAATCGAAGACTTTCTGGAAAGAAACGACCGCAGTGAGAAGAAGCGCGAGGCCGAACTCAAATTGATTCTCTCCAGCAACGTAAAGGGCTGGAACATCTCTGAGAACCTGATCGCGGAGAAGAACCTGCGCGGCGAGCCCTGGGAGTTTGGTTATGCAGTAGGTGTAAGCCGTCCTTTGTCACTGGTGGCCAGCCCCAACCCATGCACCTTCTGCCGCGAAAACTTCAGCCTGGGCGCGGAACTCTATGGCGGACTGGGCGACCGCTACAGCTTCGGCCTGCATGACACCTCACACTATCTTGCGCCGGTCGTAAATTTCCGGATGCCGAATGGCCCGGTATTCCAAGCCTCGCCGGGATTTGGATTGAACTCCAACAGCCACGGCTTTCTGCTGCGCTTCGGCGTTGCTTACGAAATCGATCAAGTCTTTTCCAGGTTGCGGAGGAAGTAACTGTGTTTAGAAAATCATCTTTATTGCTGCTGATCATCGCTCTGGCAACGCCTTTCCTGCTGGCCGCGGCCGGCGACGGCGCGTGGATCACCAAAGTTCCAGGAAAAAACCGCCAGCGCCAGAACCCTTTTGATCATCAGTCAAATGCCATCGCCGCAGGCGGCAAACTCTTTCGCCAGAACTGCGCTTCATGCCATGGAGATGAAGGCACCGGACGTGACAATCACCCCAACCTGCATTCCGACCGCATCCGCAACGCCACACCCGGCGAACTGGAATGGCTGCTCAATAACGGCAGCCTGAAAAATGGCATGCCTTCATGGTCACGCCTGCCTGAACAGCAACGGTGGCAGATCGTGAGTTTTCTGAAGGAACTGGCAGCTGGCAATTAGCAACTAGCAAATCCAAATTCACCACAGATAAACACTGATAAACACAGATTCAGAAATGGCTTCACCGCCCCCCAAAAAATCTGTATTTATCCTGTGGTAAAGAGCTTTATCATCGTGAATCAGCGTCACCTGTCGCGCCGGCCGCGGATCAGCGGTGAGGTTTTCTACCTTCCTCCTGCTATCCTGCATAATAGAAAACCTGATGGCAGACCGGCGAAAGCAACTCTTAAGAAAGCTATGGGTTTGGCCTCCCTTCCGGGGTGCAGGCATTCGCGTGACCCATATCTCCGAAGACTTCCGCAGCATTGACGTGGAGATGCCGCTCCGTTTCTATAACCGCAACTACGTCGGCACGCACTTCGGCGGCTCGCTCTATTCCATGTGCGATCCTTTTTTCATGGTCATGCTTATGGAGAATCTGGGGCCGGGCTACATCGTGTGGGATAAAGCTGCAACCATCCGCTTCAAGAAGCCCGGCAAAGGACTGGTGAAGGCGCAATTCCGTCTTTCACCTGAACGGGTCGAAGAGATTCGCGCACAGGCAGACGCGCAGGGCAAGATTGAGCCGCAGTTTCAGGTGACCGTCATCGATGCTGAAGGCAATGTGATCGCCGAAGTTGATAAGCTGCTCTACGTGCGCAAGAAGAACAACGCCTGATGCCCTTCCTGGCGCAATACAGCAATCCTCATCTCTTCTGGCTCATGCTGGCCATGGCGAGCACCCTGGCAGGCAATCTCACCATCACCGGTTCAGTAGCCAACATCATCGTCGTGGAGAAAGTGCGCGCCGAACATAACATCAGCTTCAGCGAATACGCCCGCGCCGGTGTGCCGATCACGCTGCTTACACTGATGGTGGGTGTGTTGTGGTTGAAATTTTTTGGCTAAAAGATCAGCGTGAATCAATGTAATCAGCGTCATCGGCGGTTAAGGTTTTTCATTTCCCCTTCTTTATCGCTATTCCCAGCACTTCGTAGCGCGCGTCAAAAAGCAGTTTGCCGGAACCCAGGAAAGCGCGTGCAGGGAATTGCCCATGAAAATACGTGCGATACACGCCGTTGAAGGCATTATAGAAGCTCACATCGGAGCAATAGACCTGAACAGATACCAGGTCGTCCATGCTCAACCCTGCCTTTTCAATGGTGGCCTTAACCGAGTCCATCATCAGTCTGGCTTCTTCTTCCGGCGTAGCGCCGGGCTTACCGGTCTTGGGGTCGAGACCAATGTGTCCGCCGATATAAAGGGTATTGCCCACCAGTACCGCTTCACTGAAAGGCGCATTTTGTGCGGCAGGTGTAGCACGCTGCATCACGATGTGTTTGCGGTCGTTATCGGCGGCCAGCACGAAAGCCGCACCCAGCAAAGCTGCAATGAACACCAGCACTACAGGTTTCATGGTTTTCTCCAGGATTGTGTATAGTGCAACTCTATCACTGCTGAACGGGTTTAACTTCAATATGCTCAAATCGGCTCATCTGTGCCCTGTGAAGACAGAAATCCTCGCGTGTGGGTTTTCGTCCGCAGCCGAGGGCGGCTGCGCTCCATAAGGATTCCGTGGTATTGAAGCTCTGCTGCGCTACTCCCCTACACTTCGCGCCATGGCTTTGCTGGTTTCGGGCTGCTGCGTGCCGCCTTCCACCAATTTCGAGAACACTACCAATCGTTCAGGCGCAGGGCCGATGTAATAGGTGGGATAACAGGTGATCAGCGTAAGCTGCGCGTCTTTGGTCTGCTTGAGCACGCTCACGTCTTCGGGCTTCACGATCTTTTTTCCAGTCACCTGGTATTTGAATGTCTGCCCATTGCGGCGCACGACGATCTCATCGCCCTTCTGCAATTCGTAAATGTGACGGAAGAAGGTATCGCGGTGTCCGGTAATCACGGCATTGCCGGGCTCTCCCGGCATGGCGGTTTGCACCATGTGGCCGGGCCCGATGGAGAGCTGTTTGCGTGATGCGCCTTCTACAACAATGGCATCGAGCTTGATCCTGGAAATGGAGACGCGGGTAAGCAGATCAGCCGTGGCCACTGCTGCCTTGGGCTGTCCTGCAGCCGGCATACCGGTGAGTTGCTGGTGTTCCCACTGCGCCTCAAGCTGGCGCTGGCTGTGATACATGTCCCAGTACTGGCTGCCAACATATCCAAGCAGCGTAAGGCCGATCAGCAACATCGCGAGAGAGAGAATCCGGCGCGGAGAGCTGCTCTGAACACGATGCAGCCATGCCGCGAGCCTGATGCGATCCGGCTGGAACTTACGCACAAATGCCATGCCTTGTTAGATGCACGATACAGGTTAGATGCACGATACAGCTACTCACCTTTGCGAGCGCGTGCGCCGGGCGGAGACCAATCCGCCGAGCAGCACTCCTGCACCAATGGCAGAGATCAGCGGCAAGGCGCTGGCGGTTTCCGGCAAATTCGCCATCTGAGCCGATTTTTGCTGTACAGCCGCTGGGGTTGCCGTCCCGGAATTCGCTGTCTGTGCGACACACGGCAGATGCAACGCCAAAATGGCGAAAAATCCTATGACAAGTGGCCTTTTCATTTTCCTCTTCATTCCTATGATTCCGTAAAATGTCTTGTTACAAACTAACTGTATTTATCTGCCCAGCCTGAGTATCCATATACCAATAATGGAAGGCGGTGGACCACATCAGCCAGTCGAGAATCGTCCGGACCTTAGCAGCTAAGTCCATGGATTCCTCTCTGGGAAGGGGGAAAAACTTAGTTTCGGCTGGGACTGCTCACCTGAGTGATATGCAATTTCATAACCTAAGCTCCCCTTACGAAAGTGTGCTGGCCGGAGATGATCTTGGGAGACAACCATCGAGGTTTGTAATTGATTGACAGAG
>Ga0066662_10000050_pt1 | contig 39883 bp, 15 predicted proteins | sample GraSoiAngelo_111_FD_133939 | JGI IMG/M metagenome (GOLD analysis project Ga0066662, IMG submission 133939) | Grasslands soil microbial communities from the Angelo Coastal Reserve, California, USA - 14_0903_12_40cm | ecosystem: Environmental > Terrestrial > Soil > Grasslands | place: USA...
GGATCCGACGTTTGGGGCATCTGGCCCCGCCCAAACTTTTCGGGCTTGCTTCTGGGCCAATATCAGCAATGTCAGACTTTGCCAAAAGGTATAGATCAGAAAAAGAGAATGGAATGCTGGCAGGCTGTTGCAGCCGAAGCCCGAACGCTTCCTGTGGAATGGCTAGTGCCGTGGGTTCTGTCACAGGCAGCCTACCAGTTCGGTATAAACGGCTTACAGGATGCAATGGATCAATCTTACAAAAATACCATTGAGGAAATCTCTTCAGATGCTCATAACACCAGAGGTCAGCTTCTCTTGCAATGGGGCCGCGCATTCAGTAGCAGGGATGATCTTGCCCAGGCCGGCATACGTTTCGGTGCAGCAGTTCAAGAGTGGAGCCAAGTGGGAGCCGACAATGTTGCTGTTGCGGAGCCTCTCCTTGAATTTGGGTTGACAGCGTTGAATCAGGGTAATTATGAGACCGCAGAAGAAGCTTGGGAACATGCTCGGACGATCTTGGAGAGATTTGCTCCTAGGAGTCTGGAAATGATACTGGCCTACGGGAATTTGGCGGTCCTTTATCAACAAAGGGGAGATCTCACAAAAGCTGAAGATTATTATCGGCGGGCAGTCGCTAAAGAACGAACGTACCTTCCAGGAAGTCAATATCTTCCACAGCAACTGACGAATCTCGGCACACTGGTTCGCGCTCGGGGCGATTTGGCAGCTGCCGAGATGTATCACGAACAGGCGTTAGCGGCCCTCAACAAGGTTGGTATCAACAATGAAGCAGGAGCAAACATTTTCGACAACCTTGCTGATTGCGCCCTGGACCGTAATGATCTCAGAAAAGCCGAACAATATCAGAGGCGAGCACTTGCAATTCGGCAAAAACTGGGTCTTCACAATCTTGATGTTGCTGCCAGCCTCACCAGCCTCGGTATCATTGCCGAACGGAAGGGGACTTTCAAACTCGCCGAACGGTACTACCGTAAATCCCGTGCCATTCAGGAACAAATCGCACCTGAGTCTCCGGCTATCGCGGATGTTGTTGCAGGTCTTGGCCGGATCACGCTTTCTTCTGGTGATCTTATGCAAGCGGAACAGTATTTTCGAGATGCTCTTGCGCTGCTAGAGAAAGTCGCCCCAGCCAGTCTCCGGCATAACGAGGTTTCAGCAAACCTGGCCCAGGCCCTTCACCAAGCCGGGCGCCTCGATGAGTCAGCAACGATCTATAGACATATTCTGGCTGATCTTGAAAACAAGACAACTCAGCTAGCAGTTTTTGGCGAAAACCAGTCCCGCTACAGAGCCAGGCATGCTGCGTACTATCGTGAATATATCGACCTGCTGCTGGAGCAAGGGAAAACGGAACTGGCATTTGAAACCCTCGAAAGCTCTCATGCCCGCACTTTGTACGATATGCTGTCAGCATACAGAATCGACGTAGCGCAAGGTGTCGACCCTGCACTGTTGAACCAGGAACATAATCTGCGCCAGTCGATAGCCCAAAAATCTCAATATAAGCTCCGATTACTCGCACGAAAATATACCGACGAACAGATCAGTGGTTTGGACAGGGAAATTTCCAGCCTGCGTGACCAATATGAACAGTTGGGAGCGCAAATCAGAATGAAGACTCCGGCCTACGCGGCTCTCGTCAAGCCACAGTCTCTCACGCTAGCAACGATTCAGGGCACGCTCGATTCTGATTCTGTTTTGCTCGAATACTCCCTGGGAGAACGTCACAGTTCCCTCTGGTTGGTGACGGATCATTCGCTTAAGATATATGAGCTTCCGCCTCGGAAAAGAATTGAGAATCTGGCGCGTCAAGTCTATGAGTCCTTCAGCACACACCGCGATCAAATAGGAAGCGAGGCTGCCGGCGCGGCAGAGTACAACAGAGCGGCCAGTGATCTAAGCCGTATCATTTTGGGGCCAATCGCAGAAAATATAGGCGACAAAAAACTTTTAATTGTGAGTGATGGCGCATTGCAGTATGTGCCATTTGCGGCGCTACCAATTCCTCGGAAAACCAGGACTGGCGTTGATGGCCGGCCTGTAATCCTCGACCACGAGGTCATCAATCTGCCGTCGGCATCAGTAATTGCGGAACTGCGCAGATTTGCAAACGAGCGCATTCAACCTCTGAAAAAGGTAGCAGTGTTGGCTGATCCAGTCTTTGAAATCGAAGATGAACGGATCTCATCTTCAAGAAACAAACCAAGTACGCTCGCTTCCTTTGCCTTGAATGGGCATCCGCCTCAATCAGATCGACAGATGCCTGTCGCGTTGAGGCGTTCATTCGCGGATGTTCGTACAAAAAAGACCTCGGGGTTCTATCTGAATCGCCTTTTATATACGCGCCGTGAAGCGCACGCCATCATGGCGCTCGTTCCAAAAGGGAAAGGACTCGAGATTCTCGATTTCGGCGCAAACCGGGCCAGTGCGTTAAATGCAGATCTCGGCAACTATGAAATCGTGCACTTTGCCACTCATGGGCTGCTCGATAGCAAACATCCGGAACTGTCGGGATTGGTTCTTTCGCTGGTAGACAAAAATGGTAAGTCCCAAAACGGATTTCTTCAGCTTGAGGATATCTACAACCTCAAACTCCCTGTTGAGTTGGTGGTCCTCAGTGGCTGCCAAACCGGTCTTGGCCAGGATGTCAGCGGGGAGGGATTGATAGGGCTCACCCGCGGTTTCATGTATGCAGGTGCTAGCCGGGTAGTCGCAACTTTGTGGAACATCAATGATGTGGCGACCTCGGAATTTATGGGCTTATTCTACAAGGCGATGTTGCGAGATGGCCTTAGGCCGGCCGCCGCATTGCGCAAGGCGCAGATTGAAATGCTCAGGCAAAAGCAGTGGAAGTCACCGTACTATTGGGCTGCGTTCGAGCTTCAAGGTGAGTGGAATTAGGGAGCAAATTCTTTGGCCCTCCATGACTTGTCCGAAAGTCCTACGCTGGATTGTCGTTCCTGAGACAAACTGGATGCTGAGGTAGTTGCAGTCAGAGTTGATGACTGCCGAGAACTGCGGCGACTTCGATCTAATGGCTGGCAGCCAAATTCGGACATCCCTAGGTCTATTGAGCGAGCGCGTCCATGAATGGATGAACCAGGGCTTTGCGCTTGCATACTTCATCATCCCCGACCGCCGTATAGCGCTGGAGGTATTGCGCCATGCCATGCGCAAGTTAGATGTTCAGCAAGGCCGTGAGGAGAAAAGAGCGTACTGGCGCGATAAGTACCTGACAAGGAGGATCACCAGAACGGTGCGCAGCGGCGAAGATGCGCTGCAGTGGCTGATCTATTTGACGATTGAGCCATATGAGAAAGAACAAGAGCAATCAGGCCAATACAGCGTCCGTGATATGGTCGTCCGGTATGTGAAATCTCTTTTACAAATGGCCACAGCAATGTCGTCGTTTTACGTCAGTGTTGGCCTGCACCGTTTGCTCCATAGTTACAGTACTTCCGAAACCCAACGTATATACGAATCAGTGACGCAGCACTTTCCTGGCCAGCAGGAATACCGCAGGGTGAAAGGAGTCCTAATGAATCAGCTTCGGCTGCGGTTTGGAAGTCACCTTAAAGTGTACCGGGCTGAGCATGGAGAATTGCGGTTTCAAGTTTTTAGTGACCAACACGAATGGATCAACTTGGTTGAAGAATGCTTGAGAATGTTCATTCCATGGAGCACACGGAATCTCTGTTCTGCAACAATCGGACATCTTGTTCAACAGTTAGCTGGTTCGACAGCAGATTATGATTCGGTCGAGCTTCGGCGTTGTCACATCTTTATCGATCCTCTGTGCCACAGCAAGATCATCAACAACCTGAATCTTGATTCTTCTCGTCAACGGCTTGCAGTACCCAATTTCTTTCTGAATGGAAACGATAATGACAACAAACCTGAACGCTCGGTACACAAGCCAGCTGAGTTGTCTGAACAAGAACAACAGGCGATTCTGACGGATCTCTCCGAGCAGACGGTTCGACGGCAGCGCTGCTCTTTGGAAGTGCTGAGGATCGTCGCGCACGGCAGGGAGTATGCGCGTTTGAATGTAATTGAGCCGGAGCCTAAGCAATGCTGGATCGCGGAAGGTACAAGGTTGATTGAGGTATGGACAGCAGACCACGATGGGGATGTACTTGTTGCCACGCATTGGCTGACATACCACGAATCACATGGAATCGCGCGAAGCAAGGGATTAATAGAGCTTCCCAATGGTACAAACGTCGTGTTTGATACTCGTCCTGAAATGCGAGAGGAAAACCGTGGTGCGATTTTGTCTATAAGCTTTCGCTATCGTGTTCCGCGATTCGCGTGGAAAGCTCACTTAGAATCGATTCCAATGGTCCCGCGTTTTGCTCTTATTGCAGTGATCATTCTCTTCATAGGCTCTCTCATTAGTACACTTTATTTTCTGCATCAGTTGCAAATGCAAGAGAGCTATGTGGAGCGGATAGAAAATCAACTTATCCAAGAAAAAAACCAACGCGCGTTACTTGAAAAACAGATTCGGAATGGACCAGTGGCAGCTTACCGTCTGGTTCCTGACGATTCCAAAGAACGGTTCCCAGGCACAAGAGAACCCGACATTTCGCTGCCGGTGCAATCGGCCCTTCTCAGTCTCGAACTCCCGGTCGGGACTCATGCTTTACCTGTATATCGGGCCCGTTTGACAGATTTCTCCACGGATCGAGAAATCCTTACTGAAAAGGTCGCATTGGAGAAGAATGGAACTGACACGTTCGTGCGATTACAACTTCCTTCCTTGCTGATTGATCGCCAAAAGCATTATGTTGTCACGCTGGAAACACCGTCGGCTACCGGTCGACACGAACGACTACGGACATTCACGTTTTTTGTGAAGTGATGTGTTCAAACCTTGCTTCACTGAGGTGCGCACCTGTGCATTGAGACCTTTTCTTTCAGTCGTGCTAATTGCGTGGCTGTTATTTCTCAGAAAGTCCTACGCTGATTGGGTCAGCCGTGCAATAGACTGTAATCGCGATCCATGAATCAGCCTTAAAAATTAGCTTGGATCATAAACTGCGGAAATATTGGGAGCAGCCTGCCGTCTCAAGCGTTTTATGAATGCCAGACGCCATGCACGCACTGGCTTGGCCCAGATGCACGCGAATGAAACGCGATAAATGGATGCCCTGGTCTCCCTACGGATTCTGCCTGATCACCGGAGCAAGGCACGCAGTCGTGAATTCGTGCGCGCCACCGATTAGGACGCGGGGGTAAGAGTTGAGGGATTGATTGACCAGGACGGAAATGTTCATATGGTGGAATCGTGACCTGGACAATAATGGACACCAGCTTCGTTTAGATGTGCGTGAAGCTGCCAATTCCATTTTCGCCGAGGCGTGCCGACGGACACGAGCTGTTTTAGGAGAAGACTGTGATGCTGCTGCTTTGATGGAAGTGGCTGTTCAGAAGATTTCACAGTATCTTGACCGGGCGGCCGCACCGCCGTATTCACGTGATGTTCGCCCGTTGTTGATGCTTCGATTCACACAGGAATTGCGGCGATATGCGAAGCGATTACAGAGGCTGAAGCCAATTGGTGATGTCGATGCCGTGACGCAAAGCGATACGGCATCCATTGAAGACGATATCGATCGGAAATTGTACTTTGAGAAGTTATATTCCCAATTAGATAGTGGGATCCGTCGGCTCCTGACCTTGCGAATCATGGGATATGAGTGGCCTGAAATTGGTGAAATCGTACAGACTTCTTCAGTATCGGCTCGTAAGACATTTTGGGCCGCCGTCCGCAAAGCGCACAAAAAAATAATCAGTTCGTCGGCCAAAAACTCCCGTTGACTTCTGCATACACATCACACTCATGGGCTGGACTGCAATGCGTCTACCCTGTCACATGTAAACTCCACTGAGGACTGCATACGGAGGCGGATCCTTGACGTCACAGGGTGCGACGTCGCGATCCGCGAGGCTTTGCACCCTTGGGTGAGTGGAGACCCTGAATTACAGATTCCATTGGAGCAGAAAACAATTCACAAATCCGTAATAGTGTCCGCAATGTAATTGGCTTGCCCGCCTCAATTCTTTGCCAGTACCGGACTGAAAATCCGTGAGAAATCATGTCTTCCTGACTCAAGCCTGTTTGTTCTCGCAGTCGCTTTATTCGCACACCGAGATCTTTAAAAAATTTAACTTCATCCAGCACTGCCCAGTTGTAAGGGCAACTGAACTCCGATACCACGGCATAAATATGCCTTGGTATATTCAAAGGCATACGACCGTGAACTTACACTGAAACACACGGCTCGCTTTTTTGCCAACTAAATGAAGAAAATACGCTTAAATCAGACACGCTCTCGACAGCGTTGCATCCCCCAAGAAGACGATTTACTTGCTGGACTCGCTTCATTGCTGCAACGAGCACATCCCAACCCTGGCCGAGTCGGCTGCCCATCAAGAGATATCTTGAAAGAATGCGCGAAAGGACGCAGACAGTGGGAACAGTGGATGCTGGACCACCTCATGGAATGTTCTCCTTGCCTAGTTGAGGCCACAAGAATTCGCCAATATATGAATAACAAATCAGGCTAGTGCTCCAGGAAGGAGTACTTGAATCTATTCTTAACTGGACCTCTCATTGCTCAAACCTATGCTTCCATTGCTGGTGCGTTAGATTCACCCTGCCGCCCTGACTGCGGCCTCGATCCTGCTAATCTCATCATCGCTGATTTCGGCAAAGAGTGCCGCTTCGTTTTTGAAAGCGGGCCACGTGGTGTGTGCCTTGCAAGCAGGAAATGCCGTGGCTGAGCGAATTTCAACAGCAGTACGGCCCGCAGCGCCTAGTGTGGCGTTTCGTAATTGGCTACACATTATTCGTTTTAGGCAAGGCTTCTTGCTTTTCATCGTGGCTGGGCTTTGCTTTTAGGTTGATCTTCTACTTTCCTATCTTGAGCGAGGTGGGCGCACTCACCAGCCCCCTATAACACAAGCTCGAAGAAGCGAACGCACTATGTTTTCTACTTAAAGTCCGTGCCAGCGACGATTTCCCTCGCTGAGGTTGGGGGAAGTTGTGAAAGACCGGTTGTTGGTTCTAAAGGCTTTAATAAGCGGAACATTGGTCAGAAACCGGTATATTCGACCCTGTTTCCGGCCAATTTCCGGCCAACTCAAACCTATGAACAGACGGGCTGCATGGGCGGGGGTTCTGCAGCCGAATCGGCAAATTCTTAGAAGAGATTCTATGAGACTTAGGTTCGCTAAACTCATCATGATCAGCAACGCCTGAATGAACTGTTCCTTTCACAAACTCAGCAGCAGGGCGCAGGTCGAATTCACGATCGCGGAAAGCTTTCAAAAATAACGGGCCTCCCGAACAAAAGAATTCAAAAAACCAAGTGCTTCGATTTCCTTTCCACCATTGGCCGTCAATCGTGGCCATGTGAAATAACGAAACCGAGAATTGACCTTCTTGCCTTCGAGTCGCCCTGACGGATCGGCCACAGTCCAGGGCAAGAATTTACGGCTTTGTTGGTCTACGTGCAATTTCCGAAGAATGCCTCAAAATCCGAAAAATGTGGCTAGACGATTTCGCCATACCACCGTTCGACTTGACGACGTTCCAAAGGTGCCAACTAGAAACAACCGGCGTGCAATCGGTTGGTAATTTTCGCAACTTCGGCGGGAGCGCCACATATGCGCCGTTCTTGTAGACGGCATCGTGAACCTTTCTTTCAGGGACGGGCATTCGTTTTCACGTATTTCCGAACTGACTCCTATACTTAACGACCACCGCCTAAAAGGCGGTGGGTTATTGTGCGACTGAAAGTCGCACTTGCGGCTGAAGCCGCCTTAAGCGCTCCCGGCTGCAAGCCGGCTCAAGGCTCGCGCGGCACGGTGATCTTGAACCCTTCCTGGTCATCGTCCCATCTCTGATTTTCGATGTACTCCATGATCGTCTTCTCATCTACCGTGCCCACGCTCGCGCAAAAGTATCCTCGCGCCCACAGGTGCTGTCCCCAATACCGCTTCCGTAACTCCGGGAACTCTTCCTGCAACCTCCTCGACGACCTCCCTTTGATGTACTGCACCAACTTCGACGCCGCCAACTGCGGTGGTACCGATACCAGCACGTGGATATGATCCGGCGATACCGCTCCGCGAATGATGGTCACTTCCCGTGCCTGACAAATTTGCCGAATCAGATCGCGGGCACGCTCTGCTACATCTCCGCGTAGGATCTTGTAACGATATTTTGTGATCCACACAATGTGATACTTTATGTCCCACACCGCATGCCCGCTATGTCTATAGTCCACCATGTTGCTCTACTCTAGCAGGGGGGCTGGAAGCTGACCGCCTGAAAGGCGGTGGGCTTAGACCGGGTGCGAGGAACTAAAAGCCAGTGATTTCACATTTTGAGTTAATTCCATGTAGCCGGGACACCGCATGCCTTGCGTCGGTGTATTACGAGCCTCTTCTGTAAGGCCCAAAAGTCAGACATTTTCCCGAAGTACCGATTGTGTGATTGCCTAAAACGTTCAACGGCACGGTAGGGAACGGGGGGTGCCGGGTGTATTGGAAAGATGGCTGATGAATCCGCCTACTGTCGAACGGCAGAACTCGTTGTACTTGTCGGCGAACAAGATGAACTCGTGTCACACTTTCGTCGATCTTAGAATTTGGGAGGCGAGTGGGGGGTCCTGTAGGACAGTCAAAGCAATGAATTGTCGAAATGCATCCAGTGCTTCCCAATAATGTCGTTGGACAATTGCTTCGCCTCCACGAGGCGACGTGCCACAAACCCGAGCGGATACTCTTCTATTCGCTCAAGAATCGCCTATTGCTGTGTGGTCAACCTAATGCCCTTTCGAATCGATAAAGGTCTTTGATTCACAACGGCTCCTAACACTCGCATGCTCTACTTTTCGTTTAACACTCGTCGGTATCTTCGCACTTGATCTCTCAAAGATACAATGACAAGCCAGTAATGAAGCAGGAAGATTGCCGCTCCAATCGGTGCTCGAGATTCTGGGTCTTCATCACCGGCTCGCGCCGAAGTAGTCAGCGAGTATTGTGATTCTTTGCGTGAAATTAGTTTTTGGACGAATGAAGTGTTGCAAACCTATCGTTGTGCATCTTCCAAAAGCGATGGTAGCACCTGCGCCCCAGAATAATGACATTACTCCGGCTGTGGAATGCCGCAACCCGCCGGCAAAGCAGTCTTACCCAGAATTCTTTGTTGCGAGAAGATTTCCACAACACTCCCCTTGCCGTGTTGCAGAGTGTCGGTCTTTCGCAAGAAGCCCGGCAAGACTTTCTGCTATAGCGGGCTCATGGTGCTGGTTTGCATTGAGTTGCTCCTTTAAATGGTCGCAGTCCCGCGACTCGCGTGAGTGGTTGATTGACAGTTCGATGCGCTTCTGTAGGAGATTCCCGCCAGATGTCGGCGCATAAGGAAAACAGCTTTTGCTCTTAGCATCGCGATGGTTGCAAAACGACCACCACGAACTGGTCGTACTGGAAATAGCCCTGGAGCCTCAATGGCAACTCTCCGAGCCATCTTGAAATCGTTGCGCATTCTCATGCCGCAATAAGGGGTGGCGCATCCAGGGCGTTTTCGAATGCCTGATTGCCAGGACGAAGAAATTCCAGAACCGGCGTTGTCATGAACGTGGTGAAGAGCGCCATGATCACCATCATGCAAAACAGCGCAGGCGATATGACCTTTATGTCGAGGCCGATATTCAAAATCACCAATTCCATCAGGCCCCTAGTGTTCATCAACGTACCAAGACTCGCAGCGTCTCTCAGTGGCATTCCAGCCACTCTTGACGCCAGCATTGAGCCACCCAATTTACCCAGAGTTGCAACCAGCACGATGAGACCGCAATACATCCACATGTCGTGTCCTTTAAGCAATCCAATCGTGGTCCGCAGTCCGGTAAATGCAAAAAAAAGGGGCAGCAACAGAATGACCGTTATCGTTTCAAACTTGTCGCAAATGTGACACACAAATTTCTGCTCCTTCGGCATGATGGTGCCCATCAAGAACGCGCCGAAGAGCAGATGGATACCTAGCCATTCTGTGCAAAGCGCTGAAACGAGAACGAGCACAAGGATCAAGGCAAGCAAATTTTCACCTAAAACGCCGCGCCTTTTGAAAATGCTTTCAAAGCGGCGCAGCAGGCCCTGGACTCCAAGGGCCATGATAAGAACGAAGCAGACGACGCCCGCCAAGGTGATCCATGCCTGCTTTGAGCCATGTGATGAGCGAATTAAAGCGACGATATAAGCGAGGATGCACCAGCCTGTAACGTCATCCACGGCAGCGCAAGCAATGGCCAAGTTGCCGAGAGGGCTCTGAAGCATATTTCGTTCCGCTAAGATGCGGGCCAGCACGGGAAACGCGGTGATGCTCATTGCCGCGCCCATAAACAATCCGAAACTAACGAATGACACGCTGTCATCGGAAAGTCGAGGATACAGATAGATGGCGAGCAACGCCGACAGAACAAACGGCGCGACAATGCTGACGTGGCTGGTCAGAATAGCAACATGTCCCTGGCTCTTCAGCTCTTTGGGACTAGTCCTCAAACCCACGAGAAACATAAAGATAATCATCCCGACTTGGCTGAGAGCGCTCAAATAACCCAGACTCGATGGCGGGAACAACAAACCTGACCATCCGGGCGCCAGCCAACCCAACAAGGAAGGGCCGAGCAAAATACCGGCAAACATCTCCCCGACCACCCGGGGCTGGTGGATCAAGCGAAAGAGGCCGCCGACCACCCTGCAAACTATAAGAATGACGGCAATCTGGCAAACAAGGGTGGACAGGTGGAGCATCAGTTCTCCACTTTGGTTGTTGCACGAGCTTGCCTGCTGGCGTGAAATGCAACCGGAACACACGATGCGCAGTCTGTCAGGTTGAGCACTCCGGCCAAGTACCTCGGATCTGTACCACGGGCCACAGTGGCGGTCAAAATCAAGAGGTGATCGCCCCCACAGCCCGTACCTTGCCGTGAACTTGCGGACGTTGAGGCTGTGATGGTGTCTCCCTCAATCGATCCCATTGCGGCGGGGTTTAGTTCACCGCCAACGTTGAAAGAGAGCACCTTTCCGGATTGCAAAATTGTAACCGAGCCATCATGGATCATTTCATCAGCTCTCACACACAGTAGGCCGGCCAGTCCAGGGGAGCCGATTTCGAAGTGCCAGACTCCATCCACTGAGATCGGAGCCACCAGCCGACGGCCGTAATTTAATATTCCGGCCAGCCCCAGTAATGGTAAGACCACAAGGAAAACGTAAGCGAGCATCAATTTCTTGTTTGTCCGTGACATCTACACCTCTTGATTTCCCGCGATATTTTTGAGGGCTTCTCGCCGACAAAATATCCTGATGTTTACAATTGTGAATCGCGAAGGCTTGCCCGGCGATGGTCTCCCACTATTCGTATTTCAACGCCGTTAGTGGTTCGATTCGCATCGCGCGCCTGGCCGGCACCATGGACGCGACCAAGCCGACGAATGCGAGCAGGCAGCATACAAGCACAAGGGTGACCGGATCCGCGGCACTCACTCCGAGAGGCAAACTGGAAATCGTATGCGCAGCAACAATGATGAAGAGCACACCAACGGCTATTCCTGCGCCCACCATATACAACCCCTGTTTCAGCATCAATTTGAGCACGTCCCTTCGATTCGCACCGAGCGCCATGCGAATTCCAATTTCGTGTGTGCGCTGGCTGGCGATATAGGAAATCACTCCATACACTCCTACAACGGCCAGCACCAGACCGAGCAACCCTAGCGCTCCGGTAAAACGTGCCCCCAAACGAAACAAAAACAATCCATTTCCTCCGTCAAGCGCCTGATCCATGGTCTGCGCACTCATGACAGGCAGGTCCGGAGCAAGGACAAAGATTTGTTGTTTTACTTCGGGAATCAGGGATTCGGGTGCGACTGCGGTCCGAATCTGAAGCATCCGCAAGGTCGTGGAATTTTGTGCCTGCGGCACATAGTAATAAGGAGTTGGGTCTTCAAAAAGCACCAAGTATTTACCGGCTTTGGAAACACCTATGACCTGGATAAATGGACCGGAAGGACCCTGGACACTGAAACGCTTGCCCACCGGCTCCTGATTGGGCCAAAAATGCGCGGCCATTGTTTCATTTACAATCGCCACTAAAGGCGACTTATCGTTATCTTGATCAGTAAACATGCGGCCCTTCACCATCGGGATACGCAGGGTTGAAAAATAAGCCGCGTCAACGTTGTTGAACATGATGTCAGGCGCTGCCTGCTTGCTGGCTATGAATTGACCTTCCGGATATACAGGGCTGCTGTTGCCGTAATAACCCATGGGAACAGAATAAGCCAGGCTGACGGACTGCACTCCCGGCAAGGCCCGCACATGGTCCTCCAGTTCCCGATAGAAATGCTCTGTCTGGGGTTTATCGAAACCGACCGATTTCGTGTCCATGCTCAAATTCAAAATATGGTTTGGATCTAAACCCAAATATAAATGCTGCGCATTTTGTGAGCTGCGCACGAATAGCCCGGCGGCCACTAACAGCGTGAGAGATCCCGTTATCTGGATGATGACCAGCGCGCTGCGCATGCGGGAGCTTCCACCGCTGGCGACGATGCCACGGCTTCCCTGGTGTAATACGCTGTTCAAGTTGGCCCGTGAAACACGCCATGCGGGCGCGAAGCCCATAACGATCCCAGTGACAAGGGCAGCAATTAATCCGTAACTGAATACTCGCCAATCAAAACTGAAATCAAAGCGGACCGGGACTGGAGATGCAATTGGAATGGAACTCAGATACTTGCTGGCACCTATTCCCAGCATCAGCCCGGCTGCACCTCCGAGAAGCGCAAGCACAAGGCTTTCCGTCATCAACTGGCGGATAAGACGGGTCCGGGAACCGCCAAGAGCGGCACGAATAGCCATTTCATTCTCTCGTGACGTGCTACGGACCAGCAGGATGTTGGCAACGTTCGTACAGGCAAGCAGCAAGACGAGACCGGCAAGCGCGGAGAACAAGAAGCCGACAATCAACAACCCATTGCCGGGGATGGGTTGTGGACGGGCCATCTTTTCGGGATAAAGGCGAACGGTGAGACCGTTGTCCGCTTCTGGGGATTGTTGCGCCAGGTGGTGTGCTATCAAATCAACAGCGCTTTGGGCCTGCTGTATGCTGAAGCCGGGTTTCAGTATTCCCAGCACCAGCAGTGATCGATTGTCCCGCCGTGTCCACAGTTCGGTTGAATCCTGCCCAATGGCCTCCATGCCGAACGGCAGGTAAGCCTGCATTTCTCCCAGGCTGTACAACCCATGAAAGCCCTCCGGCGCCACTCCGACAATGGTCGCAGCATGGCCATTCACCTTCACTTGCTTCCCGGCAATGCCGGGATCGCCGTTGAACCTGGTCTTCCAATAAGAGTACCCGAGGACAATTCCTGGGTTGGCAGTTGGCTTCTCTGCGTCCTCGCCATAGATCAACCTTCCCAATGCCGGCTTGAGGCCTAATGCCTGGAAATAATTTCCGGTGACGAAGCTGATGAATAGTGGATTGGCCTTGCCATCTGCATTGAGCCCCACAACATCGATGTTGTATGCCAGCACACTAGAAAACACGCTGGCTTGCCCGCGCACGTCCTGCAGGTCGAGATAGGAAAACGGAGAGTAGAACGAGGCATTCTGTTGTTGCGCGGCCAGATAGATAAGATGATCTGCATTTTGTACGGGCAGAGGCCGGAGGAACAGCGCATTCATGGTACTGAAAATTGCAGTATTCACGCCGATCCCCAGTGCCAAGGTGAGGACGGCGATTACGCTCACGACCCGGCTCTTCAGCAACATGCGGAGTCCGTAACGGATATCTTGAAATAATGTATGCACTTGACTAGCCTCCAAAAAATGATTGGGAACTCTGCCCAACTCAGGTAGAAGTATTGGGATCCGCCGACAGGCAAGTCATGCCCTGCAGCAGCCACATTGCCGACAACTGAAAGCTGGAACCGGGGCTACGTCCAGCGGAACCACCGGAGGGCAAAAATGAAGGAAATTCCGCCCCAAAGACAAAGAACTAATAACCGGGGAACCTGGACACGGAGTGGAGCGCCTTCCAGGATGATGGAGCGCAAGGCATCATTCAGGGCGGTCAGCGGCAGAAGTTTGATCAGCGGTTGGATGGCTCCGGGAAAGTGCTCGTAGGAGAAAAAGACTCCCGAGAGCATCCACATCGGTATCATCACTATATTAATGATGCCGTTGGCTGTTTCGCTCTTCTGGGTTCGGCTCGCGGCAAGCAATCCCATGCCTGCGAAAGTGAAAGCCCCCGCCATACTCACCAGAAGAATGGACGCCCATGATCCCACGATATGGAAGTGGAACACTAGGATGCCGCACCCCAGAAGAAGCAAGACCTCCAGCACCATTAACAGAAGACGGCTTGTGGAGATCGCGAGAAGGAAATCGCTGCGCCGCATTGGCGTTGCCACATAGCGTTTCAGTATCTTCCGCTGGCGCATGTCCACCACCACGAACCCCGCGCTCCAAAGTCCAGAAATCATCAAGTTCATGCCCAATATGCCGGGGATGAGGAAATCGATATAACGCGAACCGGGTTCTGTTGACGTCCGGGTGGAACTTTGCAGCCTATCTTTGCGTCCGGTGGCAATTTCAAGCTGGTCATCCACAACCACGTGAGCCAGCACGCTCTCTGGACGTGTGGGATCATATTCGTATACCAATGTATCGCTGTCCTTGACCCTAACAACCAAGTCATATTTACCGAATTGAAAGCGATGATGTGCATCTATTTCAGAAAGCACATCAGCTCGGACCAGTTCTGGATGGGGCGCGCTGTTAAGCAACGCCACAATGCGCTCAGCCTCTGGGCTGGCGATCACTGCGACGCGGCTTACGTCCGGCGGTTTATTGCGGAATGCCATCCCAAGCGCAACCGCCATTAATAGAGGAAAGCCAAAGATCCAGAAAACGACTCCGGGCTCGCGCCGCAATTCCGTGAGTCTGGCCTTGAGCAGATGCCAGTACCCGCTCCAGCGGCCATTCTGGGCAGCCAGCCTTACAGGCAACAAGCGCTCTGGTACAGGCTTGTCCAATTCAATAATCTCAATTTGCTTTTTTATTGTCGTTTCCATTTAATTCTCACGAAGATGGCGACCAGTGAGGTGCACGAAAACATCTTCCAGACTCGCTTGACGCGTGCTGAGATGCTCAAGGCGTAGACCCCGCTGCTGTGCGGCGGCAAGCAATGCGGGAATGGTTACATGCGGCTCGTGGACACTGAGCAGGATGTTGCCGTTCTCCCGCTTCACGCTTTCCACGCCCGGCAAATGGTCCCATCCATCGGTCACCACCTCGCCCAGCGCGTTGTTTGCAACGAATTCAACCAGTTGCGTTCCGCAGAGGCGCTCAATCAAAAGCGCGGGCGAACCGGAAGTAATAATCCGGCCATGATCTACGATAGAGATCCGATCGCAGAGCCGCTCTGCCTCATCCATATAGTGAGTGGTAAGCAAGACGGTACCGCCCCGAAGTTGGAAGCGCCGGATAATTTCCCATAACTGGCGCCGGCTTTGGGGATCCAAACCGGATGTCGGCTCGTCAAGAAAAAGGATTCGCGGATTACCCACCAGGGCCGTTGCGATGACCAGCCGTTGCTTCTGGCCGCCAGACAGTTTGCCCACCCATGAGTCGGCTTTCTCATGCAACGACATCTCCTCGATGACTTCGTCTGAATCACGAGGATTGCGGTAAAAGCTTGCATACAGACCAACAATCTCGCGGACTGTAAGTTTTTCTGAAAGTCCGGTCTCCTGTAGCGAGATACCGATCCACTCTCGCAATTGACGGCCATGTGTCTTCCACTTGTAACCGAATATCTCGACTTCACCTGAACTAGGTTCGAGCAGCCCTTCGAGAATTTCAATCGTAGTTGTCTTGCCAGCCCCATTGGGCCCAAGAAGCCCAAAGCATTCGCCGGCTTGGATCTTCAAATCAATCCCCGCTACAGCATGGAGTTTCCCATCATATGTTTTCTTAAGATCCCGACATTGAATTGCGACGTTCATATTTACTTTTTCCACGTACGACATCCATTCACCGAGGGGCAAGTCTTCCCGGTAAGACCGCTGAACCGGAGGCAAGCAAAATATTTCGCGAATGCGCCAACCACCCGGCAGTATTTGAAAGATCAACTGACACAACCCAGTTCTAACTATAGTCCTATATGGGATCCGGCACAAAGCAGCCAGAACTGATAGAACCGTGAACAGATCGGCAGAGTGCGCTTGTTAATGCCATTCAAATGACTGGCACCGGATCAACCATGGGAGTCTGGAGGGCGATCTTGCCGTAAGAGCAATTGAAATATGCTAGTGGGGAGCGCTGCGTGGTCAATATATTTACGACTCGGCCGATAGCCACGCAATGGTCTCCTGCGGGCTCTAACTTGTTTACCTGACATTCAAGAGACGCTGCAGCATCAGAAAGCAGCGGTACCCCAGTCACTCCCGGAGACCAACTAACATTGTTAAAACGCTCTTTCCAGTCACTCGAGAAGCACACAGAAAGTTCCCGCTGGTGTTCGCTCAGGATATTTACGCCAAAGTATTGGCCAATCAAGAAATGCTTTATTATTTGTGATCTGGTCAATGCAGACAAGTACCAGAGGAGGATTGAGAGAAACACTTGTAAAAGAGCTAAATGTGATTCCATATGGCTTCCCATCCACTCCAATCACCGTGGTAATTGTGATGCCGGTGGGGAATCTGCTGCAAGCACTGCGAAACTGTTTGGGGTTGAAAGGTGCAATATGCATAGTAATCTCTATCTTGAGCTTTTCATAAGAACCATCTGTAGAGCTGGCCTTAGTTGTTCGACTTGGTTCTTCATCCGGTCGCGATTCAATCGTTCCAAAATAAATTTATCTACTCGGAGCAAAGAACTTGCGCCGACACATCAGTAGGAAGACCGTCCAAAAGTTTTGATGACGCAATGTTTGTGAGTTCTTCGGCGAGTAGATGGCCTATCTCGGCCAGCGGACCACTCTGCATCATTTGCTCATGCCGGCAACCGATCGAGTAGGTCCTGGTGCGCCCATGAATATAGCGCCTCCAGACTTCAGGACTTGAATCTGGTCCGCCTAAGTTGAGAGCAGCGGTAAAGAGCAATACGTCACCATTGAAGGATTGTGGAATGAAGTTGCGCCGCAGGCGCGCGTTGTCCTTGTTGACTTCGATCATGGCGGCGAAATGGCGATCTTCAAGGGTAGCTAGAGAGTGGCCATCGCGACGCAACAGTTCCCGGAGTTGTGAAATTTCAAGCAGACCTTCGCTAACGTCATACCCCAGCGCTTGAAAAGCGGCGCCGAGGATCTGCTGCTCATTGGGGCTCTCCGAAACCGCAGCTTGGTCGGCCGGATATGCATCAAGCAGAGCCAGCAGAGCAACCTGCTCGCCTTGCTCCTGTAGGCAGGTGGCAATTGAGTAGGCAACGAGTCCGCCCAGGGACCAACCGAGCAGATAATAAGGCCCGGAAGGCTGGATTTTTCGAATCTGGGTTAAGTAGTCCATGCCCATTTCTTCAAGAGTCTGAGGGCGCATGTCCTCCTGAGTAATGCCGCGCGCCTGCAAACCATAGATCGGACAGTCGTGAATATGCCGCATGAGCCCGGCATAGCACCAACTCAAGCCACTGCCAGGGTGTATGCAAAACAAAGGAGGAAGACTTCCCTGCGGCCTGAGCGGCAGTATAACTTCGAGCTGGCTTTCAGTGGTGTCCCCACTGAGGCGTCCGGTCAGATCAGCGACCGTTGGAGCTTCGAACAAGCTGCGGATGGATAATTCTACTCCTAGCGTTGCGCGAATGCGGCTGATAAGCCGGGTCGCCAGAAGGGAGTGTCCGCCTAACTCGAAAAAATTGTCATGCACACCAACCCGCGTGATGCCGAGTATTTCGGCAAACAGCGAACAAAGAATTTCTTCCTGAGCGGTGCGCGGTCCTACCCAACCTTGGGTCGCAATGGCGAATTCCGGGGGCAGGAGGGCCTTGCGGTCCAGTTTTCCATTCGGCAGTCGAGGTAACGAGTCCAGCACCACAAACGCGGCCGGCACCATATAATCCGGCAGCCCTTGCGCTAAATGACCGCGCAGAGTCCCTACATCAATTTTGTGTCCCGTAGATGGCACCAAGTATCCGACAAGGCTCTTTTCACCTGGCCGGTCCTCGCGAGCTATCACCTTCGCTTGACTCACATCTGGATGGCTGCACAGTGCAGTCTCAATTTCCCCCGTCTCTATTCGGAACCCGCGAATTTTTACCTGATGATCAGTGCGCCCGAGGAACTCGAGACTTCCTTCTCTCCGCCAGCGCGCCAAGTCGCCCGTCCGATACATCCGATTTCCCGGCGGGCCAAAAACAGCAGCGACGAATCGTTCCGCGGTGAGCCCAGGCCGCTTCAGGTATCCTCTGGCCAGACCCTCACCCCCTATGTACAGTTCTCCTGGTACTCCCACAGGTGCGGGTTGCAAATTCTTGTCCAATACATACACGCAGGTATTCCAGATTGGCCGTCCAATCGGTGTTCCGAGGTCTTCGGGATGAAGCAAGGCTGTGGTGGACCAAACGGTTGTCTCCGTGGGGCCGTAGAGGTTTGTCAGTTCTCGTCCGGCACGCTGTAGTGAGAGAGAGAGTTTGAGGGGAAGGCCTTCCCCTCCCACAAGCATTTTCAGGCCCGCGAGTTTTTCCGCATCGTTCGCGACCAGTGCCTGCCACAGGGTTGGAGTAGCTTGCATCACAGTCACGCCGGTCTTCTGGGCCATGTCAGCCAGAGCGGATACGTCCAGGATTGTCTCGCGCGAAGCAATCCTCAGGCAACTTCCACTCAGAAGCGGCAGAAAGATTTCCAAGGCCGCAATATCGAAGCTGATTGTAGTAACGGCCAAGAAGTGATCTTGGCTGGCCAGCAGAATCTGTTCCCGCATGGCGCAGAGAAAATTCTTCAATGCGCTATGCGTGACTACGATCCCTTTGGGCTTTCCAGTAGAACCGGAGGTATAAATGACATAGGCTGGATGCTGGCGAGTAAGAGGCCGCATTCGCTCCCGGTCTTCGGGGTTAGTGCCGGGGCATTGGGTGAGCATTCGTATCGTACCCGGATCGTCGAGTACGAGAAGGTCTGCAGTATCAGGCAAATGGGATAAGAGTGCTTTGGTGGTCAGAACACACACGGGCTTGGCATCGTCAAGCATGAATGCCAGGCGGTCCATGGGGTAGTCTGGATCGAGGGGAACATAGGCCGCACCACTTTTGAGAATACCCAATAATCCTACAACCATCTCCAGCGAACGCGGCAGCGCGACCGCGACTAAATCCTCGGGGCCAATTCCATCCGCGATTAGTTTATGGGCCAGGCGATTGGCCCTCTCGTTTAACTCGCGATAATGCAGCGTGGTGTCCTCAAAAATAATAGCTGCCGCTTCCGGACAGCACGCCGCCTGCATCTCCAGCAAAACCGGAAGCAGCGGATCGGGAACTGCGCGAGCTGTGTCATTCCACTCCAGCAGGACCTGCCGTCTTTCATCCGCACCAAGCAAATCCAGCCGTTCGATAGACAACAAAGGATCGGCCACGGCCTCTTCCAGCAAGCGTTTCAGACGGGCTGCTAATCCCTCGATGGTCACGCGATCGAACAGGTCAGTGTTGTATTCGATCAGGCCTTCGATACCTTCCGGTGTGCCATCTCTCGCCCGCCGCTCACCCATGCTGAAGGTGAGGTCAAATTTCGCTACGGTGCTGTCAATCGGCTCCACGGTAGCGGAGAGACCGGCCAGTTCCAGATTGATCTCAAGCACATTTTGGAAGAGCAACATGACTTGGAATACCGGGTGATGGGCCAGTGACCGCACCGGGTTCAAACCCTCAACCAATCGCTCGAAGGGCAGTTCCTGGTGGACATAAGCATTGAGGTCTGTTGCCCGCACCCGGGCCAGCAGTTCGTGGAAGCTGGGATTCCCTGACGTATCGGTACGCAGGACGAGGGTGTTAACAAAGAACCCGACAAGGTCTTCCACCGCGCTATCAGTACGTCCAGCGATCGGGCTTCCGATAAGAATATCGCTGCCGGCGCCCATCCGGCTCAACAAAGCAGCTACACCGGCATGCAACACCATTAATAGGCTTGCCTGCGATTCTCGTGCCAGTATCGCCAAGCGCTGGTGAAGCAGCATATCAAAGCGCAACGGCACAGTTTCGCCGTGATAGCTGACCTTGGCGGGACGGGGCCGGTCGACAGGGAGGGCCAACTGCTCGGGCAGATGCTCCAAGGTTTTCATCCAAAAGTCGAGATGGCGGGCCATGAGACTCTCGGGATCGTTCTCATTGCCCAGTATCCGTTGCTGCCACAACGTGTAATCGGCATACTGGACCGGCAGCTTTGGCCAGTCCGGCTGCTCCCACTTACAGCGCGCGGAATATGCGCGGGCTAGATCGCCTAACAACGGCGCGATGGACCATCCATCCCCTGCAATGTGATGGATGACCAGCAGCAGAACATGCAGGTTCTCTCCCCTGACGAATAGATGAGCACGCAGGGGAATTTCCCTGGTCAACTCAAACCCCGTCCCAATGGCGGACGCAAGTCTCTCCGCCAGCACGTCGTCGGTTATGACCTCGAGTCTTAGGAGCGGGCGAGTGCAAACAGCATCTATCACTTTCTGCCTGGGCACACCGGCGACTTCAGGAAATACCGTGCGCAAGGCTTCATGCCGCTCCACCAAATCCCCCAGGGCCGCTTCCATGGCAGCTCGATCCAGCATGCCACTCAGCCGCACGGCCACGGGAATGTTGTAGGTTGAACTTGGTCCTTCCAGACGGTGGAGAAACCACAAGCGATGTTGCGAAAATGACAGAGGTATTTCTTCCGGACGAGTGGTCGGTTGTAAGGCCGGCCGCCCCATCTGTGCCTGGTCCAAGCCTTCTGCCAGTCCGGCTACCGTCGGGGTTTCAAACAAGCTACGAATGGAAAGTTCCACTCCGAGCGTTGCGCGGATACGACTGATTAGTCGCGTAGCCAGGAGTGAGTGACCGCCCAGTTCAAAAAAGTTATCGTGGATTCCCACACGGGCAACCCCCACAATTTCGGCAAACAGTGAACACAAGATTTCTTCCTGTGGCGTGCGCGGCCCGCGCCCGATTTTGGCCTTGGTGTTGAAGTCCGGGGCCGGAAGGGCCTTGCGGTCAAGCTTGCCATTGGGAGTTAACGGCAGTTTGTCCAAGAGTACCAACGCGGCCGGAATCATGTGCTCGGGCAAGGTAAGAGCCAGATGTTGACTCAGACTGCCGGTATCAGCAGAGTGGCCATCGGCCGGCACCACGTAGCCCACAAGCCGCTTCTCCCCGGGCTGGTCTTCGCGGACCATTACAGTGGCCTGCGCTACTTCCGTGCGACGAAGCAATGCTGCTTCAATTTCGCCCAGCTCAACCCGGAAGCCGCGAATTTTAACCTGGTAGTCAGTACGTCCTAGAAACTCCAAATTTCCGCCAGCGCTCCATCGCACCAAGTCTCCGGTCCGGTACATCCGGGTCCCGGGAATTCCGAACGGATCAGCCAAAAAACGGCCGACCGTCAGATCTGGTCGCTTCAGGTATCCCCGAGCCAATCCAGTCCCCGCGATATAGAGCTCTCCCGATACACCTTCCGGCACAAGCTCCAAACCTTCATCCAGGACATAGGCTCGGGTGGTTGTGATGGGCTTTCCGATGGGTACGGTGTGCGACTTTGCCAATGCATCAACCATGTACCAAGTGGCAAAGGTGGTTGTTTCAGTGGGTCCGTACACATGCAACAACCGCTCCGGCGGATGTGCTGACATGAGCCTCTCGACGCGCTCTCGGTCTACAGCTTCGCCGCCGAATAGAACATTGCGGACAAATCCCAGAGCCTGCGGCTCTTGGTCAACCATTTGGTTAAACAGTGCTGTAGTCATAAAGAGCACAGTGATCTGCTGCGCAACCAACTCTGCCGCGAAGCGTTGCGGCTCAATCGCCAGATCAAAGGGAATGAGGACAATCGATCCTCCGTTGAGAAGCGGTCCCCATACTTCAAAAGTCGCGGCATCGAAGGAAATGTTGGAAACGTGAGCAACTCGATCGTTACTCAAAATCTGGATGAAATCAGTATTGCAAACCAGCCGGGTTATGTTGTGGTGTTCAATAACGATGCCCTTCGGTTGCCCAGTTGAACCGGACGTATAAATCAGGTAAGCCGCGTTCCCGGCATTCGCTCCGGCCGGCAAATTCTCCCGTCCGTACCTGTCAAGCCTGACTTTATCGTCATCCAGTATCACGATGCGGGCCTTCGAATCCGGCAGCCGTCTCCGCAAGTGGCTTTCTGCTAAGAGCACCGGCGCCTGTGAGTCCTCCAATATATAAGCGAGCCGTTCTGCCGGATATTTCGGGTCCAGCGGCACATACGCTCCTCCAGCTTTCAACACCCCAAGCAGCCCTACCACCATCGCCACAGAGCGCTCCATAAACAGGGCCACCCGCGTTTCGGGGCCAACGCCCAACTCACGCAAATGGTGCGCCAGCTGATTTGCGCGGCCGTTCAACTCAGCATAAGTCAGCTGCCGGCCTTCATAGATCACTGCCGCCGCATTCGGGCTTTTTGCCGCTTGGGATTCAAACAGCGCCGAGACCGAAATGTCCGAGTCAGAATGTGCAGTGTCATTCCACTCCACCAGGATGCGCTGCCGTTCTTCTTCGGCCAGAAAATCCAGATGCCGGATGGATTGGGAGGGATCCGCTGCGACTGCATGCAATAACCGGACCAGTCTCGTGGCCAGCATACGCACCGTGCTGCTCTCAAACAGGTCCGTGCTGTATTCGATCACGCCTTCGACACCTTCCGGTGTGCCATTCTTAGCAAGCCGCTCGCGCAAACTGAACGATAGATCAAACTTGGCGAGGCTGACGTTGACTGGCTCAATCGCGGTGGTTAGACCGGAAAGTTCAAGGTGGGCCTCCGGCATATTCTGAAATACCAGCATGACCTGAAACAGAGGCTGGTGTGCCAGAGACCGAGTCGGGTTCAAGCCCTCGACCAAACACTCGAAGGGCAAATCCTGGTGGGCATAAGCATTCAAGTTCGTTGTCCGCACACGAGCTAGCAGTTCCAGGAAACCGGGATTCCCGGATGTATCGGTGCGCAGCACGATGGTGTTGACAAAGAAGCCGACAAGGTCGTCCAACGAACCATCCGTGCGACCGGCAATCGGACTTCCGATTGGCACATCATTCCCCACACCCATCCGGCTCAACAGTGCAGCTATGGCTGCCTGCATCACCATGAACAAAGTAGCTTCACTCTTGCGGGCCAGAGATACCAGGCTACAATGCAGTGCCGCATCGATATGCAGCGGCACAGTCTGGCCGCAATAGGTGGGTTCAAGAAGACGCAAATGATCCGTGGGCAGATCAAGCCGCTCCGGCAAGTCCCTTAGAGCATTGGTCCAGAAAGCCATTTGCCGGCAGGAAAGACTGTCTGGATCGTTCTCATTGCCAAGAATTTGCTGCTGCCACAGAGTGTAGTCAGCATACTGCACAGGCAGAGCAAGCCAGTCCGGCGGCCCTCCGAGGCAGCGCGCCGCATAAGCGCGCTCCAGATCTGCCAATAGTGGCGCCATGGACCAGCCGTCACCCGCAATATGATGGATGATGAGCAGCAACACATGCTGGTTCTCGTTGAGTACAAATAAATGGGCCCGCAACGGGATTTCGGTCGTCAATTCAAATCCTAGACCGGCGGCCGCCGCGAGCTTTTCAGCAAGCGCACCTTCGGCAATAACTTCCAACCGCAAAAACGGTCCAGTCTGATTAGCGGGGAGAATATGCTGCCGGGGGGAACCGGAGGATTCAGGAAACACTGTGCGAAGGGTTTCGTGCCGCTCTACTAGATCACTCAGAGCTGTTTCCAGGGCAGATCGATCCAGCCTGCCGCTCAGGCGCAACCCAATAGGAATGTTATAAGTGGCGCTTGGTCCTTCCAGACGGTACAAAAACCACAAACGATGTTGCGCAAAAGATAGAGGTATTTCGTCCGGCCGCGCCATCGGGTGCAAGGCGGGCCGCGCTTGCTGGGCCTTATCCAGCAACTGTGCTAAACCCGCGACCGTGGGGTGTTCAAATAGGTTGACAATGGAGAACTCCACTCCCAGCGTAGCTCGGATCCGGCTAATAAGCCTGGCAGCCAACAGAGAATGACCGCCGAGAGCAAAGAAATTATCGTGTATTCCAAAAGGGCCGCGTCGACAAACTTCACCGAACAATGAACAAAGGATTTGCTCCTGAGGCGTACGTGGCCCTCGCCAGATTGTGGTTGCTGAATTGAAGTCAGGAGCCGGAAGCGCCTTGCGGTCGAGCTTCCCATTGGAGGTCACAGGCAGCGCCTGAAGGACCATCAATGTTGAAGGAAGCATATGATCGGGCAACGTGCGCGCCAAATGCAGGCGCAAACCGACGGGATCGGCAGCATGCCCCTTTACCGGCACCACATAACCCACAAGTTGCTTCTCCCCGGGCGTGTCTTCGCGAGCTATGACCGTGGCTTGAGCCACATCGGCGTGGTGGAGCAATGCGGTCTCAATTTCACCAAGTTCCACACGGAAGCCACGAATCTTCACTTGCTGGTCGGCGCGTCCTAAAAACTTTAAATCTCCTCCAGGATTCCATTGCCCCAGATCACCCGTTCGGTACATCCTCAGACCACTCGGGCAATAGGGACTGGCGACAAACCGTTGCGCCGTTAAACTTGACCGCTTCAAATACCCGCGCGCCAATCCCGCTCCCGCGATATATAGTTCGCCTGGTACACCCACGGGCACGGGTTGCAGCAATTCATCCAGCACATACATACTCGTGTTCCAGATCGGACGCCCAATCCCCGGCGCTTGCGAATGTGCCAATGGCGAACTCATCGTCGCGCAAACCGTAGTTTCCGTCGGACCGTAAGCATTGATCATTTGCCGTCCCGTTGACCATCGGGCGGCTAGTTCTTCAGAACACGCTTCTCCCGCGACGATGATTGTGGAGCAGCCCGGCAATCCGCCCTCAGGCATTGCTGCAAGCGCCGCAGGCGGTAGGGTGATGTGGGTCACTCCATAAGCTTTGACCAGGGCGGTCAATGATGCGCCTGGTAATATTCGCTCAGCTGGAGCGATCACCAATGCCGCGCCAGACAAGACAGACATGCACAGCTCCCAGAACATCGCATCAAAACTGATGGAAGAGAATTGCAGTACGCGTGCCTGCGATGTGAGGCCGAACGCCTGTATCTGTACGGCCGAGAGGCTGGAAATCCCGCCATGCGTCACTACAACTCCTTTGGGAGTCCCCGTGGAACCGGAGGTATAGATGAGATAGGCGGGGTGCTGGGGAGTGAGCCGTTGGGTGCGATCGGCATCCGTGGGATTGGTAGTGGCACTGCGGTCCTGCGTAAGAAGCGTGCCTGCATCATCCAAAACCAGGAGCGGCGCACCGTTAGGTAATCGTGAGGAAACTGCGCTGGATGTGAGAACGCTTTCGGGCTGAGCATCGTCAAGGAGAAACGCTAGCCTGGCCAACGGATAATCCGGATCAAGTGGGAGATAAGCCGCTCCACTCTTGAGAATGCCCAGAATTCCTACAATGATTTCGAGCGAACGCGGTAGAACCACAGCTACGATGTCCTCCGGGCCTATTCCCCGCGCTATCAAGGCGTGCGCCACAACATTGGCCCTCTGGTTCAATTCATAGTAGGTGAGCGAGGCGTTCTCAAAGATCACAGCGGTTGCATTCGGGGTCCGCTCCACCTGGGCCTCTAACAGAGCTGGTAGCGGCAGATCGGGCACAGCACGTGTTGTATCGTTCCACTCCACTAATACCTGATGCCGCTCGTCTTCGCCAAGCAGATCCAGCGAATTGATGGACTGTTCCGGATCAGCTACTACCGCCTCCAGCAGCCGTACCAACCGGGCACCTAACGTCTCCACGGTCCCAGGGTCAAACAGATCAGTACTGTATTCAATTGCGCCCTCGATGCCTTCGGGCGTACCATCACGCGCGAACTGCTCTTCCAAACCGAACAAGAGATCGAATTTGGCGGCGCTGCTGTCAATCGATTCGAGCTTAGTAACAAGGCCTGCCATTTTCGGCAAACCCAGACTGGCTGGACTGTGCTGGAACACCATCATGATCTGAAACAGAGGATGGTGGGCCAAGGACCGGGATGGGTTCAAAGCTTCTACCAGACGCTCAAAGGGTAAATCCTGGTGAGAGTAAGCATTCAGGTCCTCTGTGCGGACTCGCGAGAGCAATTGCCGGAAGCTTGGATTACCCGAGGTATCGGTGCGGAGTACCAATGTATTGACAAAGAAACCAACAAGGTCCTCGAGTGCTTCGTCACTGCGTCCGGCAATCGGGCTTCCAATCGGGATGTCATGGCCAGCGCCCATCCGGCACAGGAGCGCTGCTATCCCAGCCTGCAACACCATGAACAAAGTCGCTTGTCCCTCACGGGCCAAGGCCACCAGCCGCCGATGAAGGTCTTCGTCGAAGTGAAGAGGTACAGTCTTGCCGTTGTAATTCGCTTTAGCGGGCCGGGGCCTGTCCGTCGGCAATTCCAGTCGCTCCGGCAGGTTCTCCAGGTTCTTGGTCCAGTATTTCATTTGCAGGACGCCTAGGCTGCTGGAATCATCCTCGCTGCCAAACAGCTGTTGTTGCCATAGTGTGTAGTCGGCGTACTGTATTGGCAGCTTCTCCCAAGTGGGAGGCTGTTGCATGCAGCGGGCGGAATATGCCTGCGCTAGATCTCTCATGAGCGGCCCCATCGACCAGCCGTCGCCAGCGATGTGATGCATTACCAGCAGCAATACATGTTCGCTGTCGCTAAGCATGAACAGACGAGCACGCAGCGGAATCTCGGTCATCAAATCAAAATCGCACTCCACCACTGATGCTGCGAGTTTTCCCGACAGAGCATCCTCTGTGCTAAATTCCACGTCAAGGGGGAGAAGGATGCCGGCACTGGGCAGAATATGCTGCCGGGGAACGCCAGAATTTTCTGGAAACACGGTACGCAGGCTTTCATGTCGCTCCACGAGGTCCGCTAGCGCCAACTCAAGCGCAACGCGGTCCAGACTGCCGCTGAGACGTAACGCAGTAGGAATGTTATAGGTCGGACTGGGGCCTTCCATGCGGTTGAAAAACCATAGCCGGCGCTGCGCGAATGAGAGAGGAATTTCCTCTGGATGCGCCATTCGACGCAGGGCAGGACGTGCCGGCTGCGCCCTGGCCAACACTTCCACCAAACCGGCAACCGTTGGCATTTCGAATAAGTCGCGGATTGAGAGTTCAGTCCCAAAGGTGGCCCGGATGCGGCTGACAAGCCGCGTGCCAAGGAGGGAGTGGCCACCCAGTTCAAAGAAGTTATCGTGAATCCCGATGCTGGGAATACCCAGGATCTCGGCAAATAATGAACACAGAATCTCCTGCTGAGGTGTGCGAGGTCCTCTAGAAGCCGTTGTCCCCACTGCAAAATCCACAGCGGGAAGCGCTTTCAGGTCCAGCTTGCCGTTGGGATTCAGGGGAAATGTTTTGAGTACTACCAGCGCTGCCGGAACCATGTAGTCGGGTAGAGTTTGTGCTAAGTAGTGGCGCAAAGTGGCAGGATCAGCGGTAGACGCCTCTGACAAGACAACATAGCTCACGATTTGTTTCTCGCTGCTTTGGTTTCCGCGAGTGACCACCGCTGCCTGCCTAACATCAGGATGACTGAGCAGTGAGGCTTCGATCTCTCCCAGTTCTATGCGGAAGCCGCGGATCTTCACCTGCTGGTCGGCGCGCCCTAGGAATTCTAGTTCTCCATCGGCTCTCCAGCGTGCCAGGTCACCAGTCCGGTATATGCGTTCGCCTCGCACCCCAAATGGATCAGCCACGAAGCGCTCTGCCGTCATATCAGGCCGCTTTAAGTACCCTCGCGCCAGACCGACGCCTGCAAGATATAACTCTCCCGCCACACCGATGGGTGACACCTGCAAACTCGGGTCCAGTACGTAGACTTGGGTGTTCCAGATTGGCCGCCCAATGGGTACGGTCGGCCCAATCCGGCTGCTTATGCACTGCCAGTAAAGAACATCGACAGATGCTTCCGTGGGCCCGTAAAGATTGTGCAGTTCGCAGCCAAGCCGGACGAAGAACCCCTTTGCCAATTCCGGCGAAAGCGCCTCACCACTACAGATCACGCGCCGCAAACTGTCGCAGTAAGAGGCCTTTTCTGTCTGCAAAAATGCAGCCAGTGCCGAGGGGACAAAGTGGATTGTTGTAATTTGCCGGTCGATAACTAACTGCGCCAGATATTCGGGCTCCCGGTGCCCGCCGGGTTTCGCCACCACAAGGCACGCGCCCGTCACTAGGGGCCAAAAAAACTCCCACACCGACACATCAAAGCTGAATGATGTCTTCTGCAGCACACGATCACAAGCCTGTAATTGATATTGGGCCTGCATCCAAAGCACTCGATTCGAAATGCCTTGATGAGTATTCATCGCGCCCTTTGGCCGCCCGGTTGAGCCGGAGGTATAGATGACATATGCAAGATGGTTGAGTGGTACGCTCAGCCCAGGGTTGTCTCCGCTTTGCCCATCGATCTCGCCCCATTCTTCATCCAGGATAAGCATTCTCGCCTGGGTAGCCGGCAGCGATCCACGCAGCCGGCTAAGGGTAAGCACGAGCCCTACTCCCGAATCTTCCAGCATCCACCGCAAGCGCTCCGCAGGATACTCCGGGTCGAGTGGCAAATAAGCTGCGCCACTCTTCAGAATACCGAGCAGACCTATGACCATCTCCAGCGAGCGCGGCAATGCTATCCCAACTATGCTCTCCGTAGAGATGCCTTCGGCAATCAATCTGTGGGCCAGTCGATTTGCACGCTCGTTCAATTCTTGATAAGTAAGTGTCTTGTCCTCGAAAATGAGGGCCGTCGCACCCGGAGTGACCTTCACTTGCGACTCGAATAAGGTTTGGAGTGTTGTCTGGGGCACGTAGCGCGCAGTCGCATTCCATTCCACTGATACCTGGAGCCGCTCGTTCTCTTCAAGCAGGTCAATTTGTTCGATCGGCTGCTCCGCATCGACCGCAACCGCTTCCAGCAGGGATTCCAGACGAGCAGCCACCAATTCCACTGTGTTGCGATCGAAAAGGTCCGTGCTGTATTCGATCATGCAGCCGATACCTTGGGGTTCGCCATCCAAGGCCCGCAGCTCGTTGAAGTTGAACGAGAGATCGAATTTGGCAATGCTGCTGCCAATAGGCTCAATGGCCGCGGCTAGACCCGGGAAATCTAAGTTGATTTCGATCGCGTTCTGCCATGCAAGCAACACCTGAAAGAGTGGATTACGCGCAAGTGACCGCGTGGGCTTGAGAACTTCTACCAGCCGGTCAAAGGGCAACTCCTGGTGAGCCAAGGCGTCCAAATCCGTTTTGCGCACCCGGCACACCAAATCCCGGAAAGTAGGATTGCCGGAAACGCAGGTGCGCAGCACGACTGTATTCACAAAGAAGCCCACGAGCTTCTCCAGAGTACTGTCGGTGCGTCCTGAGATGGGACTTCCAATAGGAATGTCAGCCCCAGCACCAAGCCGATAAAGCAAAGCAGCCACGCCGGCTTGCAAAACCATGAACACGCTTGCCTGACAATCGCGGGCAAGCGTCGATAGGTAGCGGTGCAAAGCCGCGCTGAGGTGCAATATTACGCTGCCGCCTTGATAACTGGCTTTGGCCGGACGCGGCCGGTCTACGGGCAAATCCAGTTGTTCCGGCAGGTCCTTAAGGGCCTCGACCCAGAATGCCAGTTGCCGGGCATCGCGACTCTCAGAATTCTCTTTGCTGCGCATCATTTTCTGCTGCCACAGGCTGTAGTCTGCATATTGCATAGTGAGCTTTGGCCACGCGGCAGGTCTCTTGTGCAACCGCGCCGCATATGCCGTGGCAAGGTCGTCTGCCAGCAACATCATGGATGCGCCGTCGGCTGCGATATGGTGAACCACCAATAACAGCACCTGCAGGGTCTGGCTGATGGCAAACAGGTAAGCGCGCAGCGGTAACTCTGTCTCCAAATCAAAACCGCGCTCGGCCGAAACTGCCGCAAGCCTTTCAGCAAGTGCAGATGTCGTGGTCGTTTCCAAGTTCAACCGAGGAGAGACCGCGGCCGCCTGGAGAATTTCCTGGCGGGGGATGCCAAGCGCTTCCAAATAGACAGTGCGCAGAATTTCATGACGCTCCACTACATCACCCAAGGCTTCTTGGAGAGCAATGCGGTCAAGCTCACCGTCAAACCTTAAGGCCAAAGGAACGTTGTATGTGGGGCTTGGCCCGTCCAGCCGGTAGAGAAACCATAGGCGACCTTGCGCGAACGACAACGGTAGGATTTCTGGCCGTGGCGAGGGAATAGTTGGGAAGGCCATTGAGTTCGTAAAATGCTCGCCCCTCAATCGCTTCTCTAATATCAATCGCTTTGCCGGGGACATGCTTGACTTGCGTTCTGATAGAGAAATCCGCATATTTCAACTTTCAATTCTGTGTCTCACAACTTAAAACCTTTGTTTCAAAGATGACCTTCAAGAAACGGCATTTAGCAGGCCAGCCAATTGGAGTGCCTCTTGCTCCGGAATGTTTTCGATTTCATCCATGAGCGCGTCTTCGATGGTTTCCGCCAACTGCGCCACGGTCGGCCTTTCGAACAGGCTCCGGACAGCAATCTCTACGCCAAGAGCGTCACGTATCTGGCTGACAAGCCGCGTCGCCAGCAGCGAATGTCCACCAAGATCGAAGAAGTTGTCGTCAATGCCTACGCGGGAAACGCTGAGAACATTCTCAAAGAGCGCACAGAGAATCCCTTCTTGAGTGGTGCGCGGCCCTTGCCAAACCTCGGTCAAGCCAGCGAAGTCAGGAACGGGAAGAGCTTTGCGGTCCGGTTTGCTGTTGGACGTCAACGGGAGCGTCTCTAGCACTACGATCGCCGCAGGCACCAGGTAATCCGGCAGGCTTTGCGCCAAGTAACGACGTAAAGAACCAGGATCGGCGACCTGCCCAGCCACCGACACCACATATCCGACCAGACGCTTCTCACCGGACTGGTCTTTGCGCACAATAACGGTAGCCTGACTCACTTCCGGATGACGGGCCAGAGCAGCCTCGATCTCACCAAGTTCGACGCGGAAGCCGCGAATCTTCACCTGTTCGTCCGTCCGGCCTAGAAAATCCAACTGTCCTCCAGCACGCCAGCGCGCCCGATCGCCAGTCCGGTACATGCGTGTCCCGGGAGCACCAAACGGATCCGCCACGAAACGCTCTGATGTAAGACCAGGACGATTCAGATATCCTCGTGCGACACCTGCTCCCGCGATATACAGTTCCCCAGCCAATCTTGCCGGCACTATCTGGAGGTTCTCGTCCAGCACATACACGCGGGTGTTCCAGATTGGTTTTCCAATTCCTTGCTCCGTGGCGCATGACAGAGGTTCAGTCAGCGTTGCAGATACTGTAGCCTCGGTCGGACCATAACCGTTGATCATCCGGCGTCCCGCAGACCATCGCTCCACCAACTCTGCGGAACATGTCTCGCCACCAACTATGATCGTGGAGTTTTCAGGGAAGGTATCCATTGCCAGCACGGCGAGGATCGCAGGCGGAACATTGACATGTGTAATGCCATGCCCGGCGGCCAGAGCGGTCAAGGATGCTCCCGGCAGAAGCCGCACGGCGGGAGCGAGTACCAGCGCCGCACCTGAAAGCAGGGCCATGCAAAGCTCCGAAAATGCCACATCAAAACTCAATGAAACGAATTGCAGGATGCGGGACTTTGACGTGAGCGAGAAGCGTTCATTCTGGGCAGCAACCAGGCTGGGAATGCCGCTATGGGTGACCACAACCCCCTTGGGTTTCCCGCTGGAACCGGAGGTATAGATGACATAAGCCGGGTGCTGAAGCTTGAGAGAATGCATGCGCTCGCTGTCGCCCGGAGAGTTAACTTTCGCTCGAGCAAGGCGTTGGATGGTCTCAGGTTCATCAAGAACCATAAGGTCCGCGCTCCCGGGCAATTGCGATGCGACTGCATGAGAAGTAAGGACGAGCGCTGGCTGAGCGTCCTCGAGCATGAACGCAAGCCGCTCGGCCGGATAATCGACATCGACTGGGAGGTAGGCCGCTCCACATTTAAGAATGCCCATGAGCCCCACAACCATTTCCGCCGAACGGGGCAAGGCGACCGCCACGATATGTTCCGGGCCAATTCCCTCTTCTATTAAGGTATGTGCCAGCCGATTGGCCCTCTCGTTCAACTCACTATAGCTCAGCGTGATGTCCTCGAAAATCACCGCCGTTGCCCCTGCATCTCGCTCTACCTGAGCTTCAAACAGGACTGGCAGCGTAGCTTGAGCCACGTCGCGGGCTGTGTTGTTCCAATCCACCAGAATCTGCCGGCGCTCTTCGTCTTCGAGCAAATTCAGACGCCCGATCGGTTGGTCCGGATCAACCGTAACCGCCTCGAGCAGCCGAATCAGCCGCGCGGCCAGTGATTCCACAGTTTTCCGTTCGAACAGGTCAGTGCTATATTCGATCACTCCTTCGATACCGTCTGGAGCGCCGTGTGGCGCAAAACGCTCACCCAGGCTGAAGGACAGATCGAACTTGGCAACGTTGCTGTCCAACAGCTCAATCTTGGTTGTAAGACCGAGCAGTTCCGGCAAGTTCAGGGTCGCTTGCGTATGATGAAACACCAGCATGATTTGAAACAATGGGTGGCGGGATAACGATCTGGAGGGATTCAAGACCTCGACCAGACGCTCGAAAGGCAATTCCTGATGTGAATAGGCAGCTAGATCCACGGATCGCACCTTGGCCAATAGTTCCAGAAAACTTGGATTGCCTGAGGTATCCGTCCGCAATACCATGGTATTCACAAAGAACCCAACCAACTGCTCCAATCCGTTATCAGTACGCCCTGCGATCGCAGTCCCGATCGGGATGTCAGTGCCGCTGCCCATCCGGCTAAGCAGAGCAGCCAACCCGGCTTGCAGCACCATGAACATACTTGCGTGGGCCTTTAAGGCGAGAGCTCGTAAACGGCAGTGAAGTCCCGCGCCAAACGAAAAAGGTAAAGTCGCTCCGCGATAGCTGGCCTTGGCTGGGCGTGAGAAGTCGCTGGGCAAGTCTAGCTGCTCCGGCAGGTCATTCAGCGCCTTGGTCCAGAAGTCTAGCTGACGCGAACCAAGGCTCTGCGGATCGTTCTCACCGCCCAATACCTGTCGTTGCCACAACGTGTAGTCCGCATATTGCACTGGTAATGGAGACCAATTAACTTGCTCTCCCCGGATGCGTGCGGCATAGGCCCGGACGAGATCTCCCAGAAGCGGCGCCACAGACCAGCCATCACCGGCGATATGATGGATAACGAGCAGCAACATATGTTCGCTCTCGCCCAGCACGAACAGATGGGCGCGAAGTGGAATTTCGTTTGCCAGATCGAACCCCTTGCCTGCGGCCTCTGCGAGCCTGTTGGCCAATGCGGCGTCGGTTGTAACTTCTATCTTCAGCAGCGGCAGAAAAGAGTTTGCTTCAAGGACATGCTGCCGTGGTACACCGTGGGTCTCCAGGAATGTGGTGCGTAAAGTTTCATGCCTTTTTACTAGATCGCCCAAAGCACCTTCCAGGGCTGCACGGTCCAGCCGCCCACTGAGGCGCAAGCCCATCGGGATGTTGTACGTTGGGCTCGGGCCTTCCATGCGATACAGAAACCACAGGCGGTGCTGCGCGAACGACAACGGAATCTCGGCCGGCAGTGTCATGGATTGCAGGGCAGGCCGCGATTGCTGGGCGGTGTCGAGTTCATGCGCCAACCCTAACACCGTCGGAACTTCAAACAGTTTGCGAATAGAGAGCTCAACCCCAAGCGCCGCTCGTATCCGGCCAATGAGCCGGGTAGCGAGAAGAGAGTTGCCACCCAACTCAAAGAAGTCATCGCAAATGCCCACACGAGCCACGCCGAGGACCCCGGCAAAGAGAGAACATAGAATCTCTTCCTGGGGTGTGCGCGGCCCACGCCAAACTTTATTTCCTGCCATGAAATCCGGCCGCGGAAGCGCCTTGCGATCGAGTTTCCCGTTTGGGGTCAGGGGTAAAGCTGTTAGTACGACCAGGGCCGCTGGCACCATGTACTCCGGTAGTGTTCGGCCCAGATACTGTCGCAAAGTCGAAGAGTCGATGCTATGACCAGCTATTGGAGAAACGTAACCCACCAAGTATCTTTCGTCGGGTCGGTCTTCTCGAGTTATCACAGTACTCTGGCCAACATCCGGATGGCGGGCCAATACGGCCTCTATCTCACGCAATTCCACCCGAAAACCACGAATCTTTACCTGATGGTCGGTCCGTCCCAAGAACTCCAGTCCCCCACCGGTACGCCACCTCGCCCTATCTCCCGTTTTGTACATACGCGTCCCGGGCGCTCCAAACGGATCGGCAATAAAACTCTCTGCTGTGAGACCTGGTTGGTGTAGATATCCTCTTGCCAATCCGGCGCCTGCAATATATAGCTCCCCCGTCACCCCCATGGGTACCGATTGCTGCATTTCATCAAGGAGGTAGACCCGGGTATTGCGGATCGGCAGACCGATAGGAAGCCACAATACTTTTTCGTCAATGGCGGAACGATCCCCAGCACTCGGCAAGACGTAGACGGTCGCTGTGATAGTCGCTTCCGTGGGACCATAAGCGTTACACACACCTGATTTACACCTTGCACTCCACCTTTGCGCTCTGTCCCAGGGAATTCCTTCCCCTCCCGTGATCAAAAGCCGCAGGCTGGCAAGAACAGGTGTTTGAGAACCGGAGACATGCCTCTCCAATTCCGCCCAGTATGCGGGCGGAATATGCAGCACGGTGATCCGGTCACGCGCCACTAGGGCGACCATTTCTTCTGGCAGGAGCGAAGTGATATGAGGTCTTATGACTAGAGTCGCTCCCCAAATCAATGTCGGGAAGAATTCCTCTCCAAATGCGTCGAAGCCGGGCGAAAGGAATTGAAGCAGCCGGTCGTCGGTGCGCAATTGATATTGCTCGCCTAGCACTCTGGCTCGTTCCGCCAATCCAACCTGTGTCACGCTCACGCCCTTGGGCGCACCAGTCGATCCCGACGTGTAGATCACATACGCTAGGCTCTCTCCCCATACATTGGCTTGCACACATTTGCGACTCTCCCGGGCAATTTGCGTCCAATCGCGGTCCAGACAGATCGCCTTTGTCTCAGCTGCGGGGAGCTTCTCTTTCAGACGTTCCTGAGTCAACAGCACGGTCGCCCCAGAGTCTTCCCACATATAGGTCAACCGCTCGGTTGGGTACTCCGGGCCAAAAGGCACATACGCGCCCCCCGCCTTCAGCACTCCCAGAATTCCAATTGCCAGTTCCACGCCCGGATCAAGGAACAATCCTGCTTTTATCTCCGGCCCCATTCCCAGCTTCTTCAAGTAGTGCGCCAACTGATTGGCCCGTTGGTTCAATTCTCGATAGCTGACTTCCTCGCTGGCGCAGGCCACTGCTATTGCTTCCGGCGTCCTTTCTGCCTGCTCTTCGAACAACTCTACGATCGTCTTGCCCGATAGAATTCCCTCACCACTTCGATTGAGTTCCTCCATCTGTTGAAGTTGCTCGACCTTGGTCATCCACGGCAAGTCCTGAATCTTTATCGAACTGTCGGCCAATCCGGCCTCAAGTATCCGCAGAACCTGCTCGGTATACTGGCTGACGCTCTCCAGAGTGGCCCAGTCTGTGCTGAACACCCAGGTTCCTCTGATTTTCTTTGTTTCCCGCTTCCACATGAGGGTGGCCGCAACCGGCGCGCTCCCGGTTTTCCCATGCAGCCTGCCCAAGGACACTTCAATATCGAAAAGCGAAGCTCCTTCTTCCAATTGCAAATCCCGCACCATCGCATCGAAGGGATAATCCTGGTTCGCATAGGCTTCCATCAAATTCTCGCGGACCTGCGTGAAGCACTCACCAAAGCTGACTTGACCATCAATTTCCGTGACAATTGGAATTGAATTCTTGACACACTGCTTTTCCTCCGAGCCTCGACGACTTGGACTTGCCACTACTACGGTTGCTATTCCACTGTATCGACAAAGACAAATCTGGACTGCGCTCAAAAGGGCCGCATACAATAAAAACGCAGATCCACCCGTCAACCGGTTCAGGTCCTCCGCCAGAGACTGGGGCAAGCTGAATTCATATCGTTGGCCGGCATATGATCCGTCGGGTCCTGCGGTCTCTCGCGGAAATCTAGCCCTGGGTTCTAGAGTTGATAGCTTCTTCAGCCAATATGAGCGTTGTGTGGGCAAGGAGAACATTTTTTGGGTTTCACTATTCTTTCTAAGTTGCAGAACTGGAGATTGGGACACATGCTGGCTTTGCCATCCTTGGCCGTCAGTGCTCAACCTGGGAGGAATTGTGAGTTATTGAAAGTTGTGCCCAGAAAATAGCAAGTCTCGCGGACAACAAAGAGGGTGACTTCGTGGGGCACCCTGTCGCCGTTCTCAAAAACGGGTTCGTGGTTCCCACTCCTTCATCACCTTAGGCCTAACATGCCTCACAGCCGTTACTTCGCTGCTGTCTCTTCATTCATCATCTTGATCAAACTGTTAGGGCGCATGTCCGTCCAGTGGTCCTCAGTGTATTTGACACAAGCTTGCCGCATGTCCGGTCCGTGAATGCTTTTCCAGCCTGCTGGTATGTTTATGGTGGTAGGCCAGAGTGAATGCTGGCCTTCGTCATTTATCAAGACGAAATAGTTGGCGTCTTCGTTCTCAAATGGGTTTGTCATAACTTCTGCCTTTCTCCAATCGCCGGTTGGCGCCTGCCCTGGGGCAATTCCTCAACTCAGTAGCGAATCATGTTTAAACGGTGAAGACTCGTGCCTTCCGCGCGTAATGCCTGCGAACTATACCGCTAGCAGGACGGACTCTGCCCGGGGCCGAAGCAACTTATATCGTGCACTCAGATACTCATATAGGGAGGGCAAGGTAGAAGTTAAATGAAGAGACTGCTCCCCTATCATATCGAATGCAGCCAAGGCCTTCGAATCGTGCATGTGATTCAACAGGGGCAGACTATATTCCGGCCGGTGCCCTAGGCCAAGCAGCATCACGGAATAAGAATATGATTCAAAACCGTGATAGTTTTGATTAATTGTCCTGTCAGTCGGCAGGCAGTGCTTCCATAAATTCAGCCGCTCAGCAAGTTCCCTAGGAATCTTGATTTCCCTTTTTGATGCTCGCCAGAAGGCAGTATCTTCCCTGGTGCTTGCCACATAGTGAATCGTTAAGAATTCCCGGACGCCATCAATACAACCAGCAACAGCTTGGTTGTAGCTCTTGATGTTGTCCTCATCGAACTCTTTGCTGGGGAAGTGGTTGACCAGTTGTTCTATTCCGTGCTGGATGAAAAAGATTCCCGTGGATTCCAAAGGCTCAACAAAACCGCTGGAGAGGCCAATGGCCACGCAATTCTTGACCCACGAATTTCGCTGCCGTCCTATCCGCATCTTGATGTGCAACGCTTTGCATTCATCTGAATCCTTCCCTAAGTGGTTCCTGAACTCCTTCTCCGCTTCATCGGAGCTGAGGAATGCGCTGGAATAGACATAGCCGGCGCCTGTGCGGTCATATAGAGGGATGTTCCACACCCATCCCGCGGAAAGTGTAGTTGCTGTCGTATAAGGCTGGATGCCGTGCGCTTCCCCATCCCGCGGGACCTGCATGGCCACCGCACTATCGCACAGGAGTGAATCGGAAAACGAGATGAATTCTTCCTTTAACGCCTTGTTGATCAGCAGACCACGAAATCCCGTGCAATCAATGAAAAGGTCGGCTTCAATCCTGCCATGCTCCTTTGTGTCAATGGAATGGATATGTCCGTTCTCCGACAGGTGGACTTCCTGCACTTCGTCGTCGATTCTGTCCACGCCTCGATTTTGCGCATATCGAGACATGAATTTCGCCAGGAGACTGGCATTGAAGTGGTAGGCATACGGATATTGAATCTGGAGGTCGTCCAACAACAATGCCCTGTTCGGATCCGGAGAGGTGAGATATGAATCTGCTTTGTTGTCAAACACCTGGCCGTTCAGATATCGGGGCGACCTTTTCGCCTCACATATTGACGGGACCACGAAGCAAGCTCGGTCAAAAGGTACGCGACCATCACTACACTTTAGCCACCACTCCGCCAAGCTTCTACCCTGGACTGTGTCGAACCGCTGGAATGGGTGGTAAAAGTCGCGATGTTCCGCATTCCAGTTGACGAATTTGATGGCAACCTTATAACTCCCATTGCATTCGTGCATCCAGTCATCCTCTGTTAATCCTAAAAAGTCAAAAAACAGGTGAATTGTGCTGAAGGTTGCCTCGCCGACCCCAATCGTGTTGATGTTAGAAGACTCGACCAGACAAATTTCAACTCCCTGCTCCAACGCTTTGCTCAGATACGCGGCGGTCATCCATCCCGCAGTACCGCCTCCAACGATCACAACTTTAAAGTTCTTTGCCATAACTATCTGTCTCTTTCTCTCAGACTTAAGATTTCAGTTTGCTTTCTAATGGGCTCAGCCATTCCCATATTTTTATGCGTCTGGCCGTTGCACAGCTTGATAGCCATGAATGGGTAAATACGGTGCGCAATTAAGGAGGCTTGTGGCCAGAGTCATAAATTAGGAACAGCCTTAGAGTTAAAGACTGTAGATTACCTAATCTGCAATATATTTCGTTCTGATAGTAAGAAGTGAAGTCTAGTTTGTCAGGCTAGTTTCTGCTAAAGCCAAAATGAACGAAGCTACCGCAGCGGGGCTCATTCTATCGTACCCTTTCGATCTTGCTCGGGGTGCACTGAGCTTTACACCTGCACTTCTAGCCTTGTAGTAAAATCCAGCTGATCGAGCGTGCGCTTTTTAGACCGAACTTGCTCCTACGCCACTTTTTCGATCACGGCCCTGTCGACAACGATTCTATTTTGATAGTTCATAGCCTCGTGAAGAATGATAACCCGCTGAGCACCGCTGATCTCTTCACTGAAAACCCCAATGAAGTTAGTGAACAAGCCAGACTTTATTTCCACTTTGTCCCCGATGACCAACCCCATCCTAACACAGCCGTCTTTTTCCCTGCGCGACTGAATCATGGTAATAACACCGTTGTCGATCTCTGATGCGCAATTGCCAAAGCCGACTATTTTGTGGACGCCCCTCGTGAATATTATGTTGTGGGATGACGCCTGAAGGTTGAAATGGGCAAACAGATAACCGGGGAACAGAGCCTTAGGGGTATGTGGATGCGCCGCATCGTGAATTTGCGGATAAAAAGTCTGAATCGAGAACAAGTTTAGGTTGGCTTCCGCTCGAAGCTCTTGTTGGGGACGTGTATGAACAGCATACCAATGACATTGCCCGTCATCGATAACACGTATCTGAGAAATGATTTTTTTCATTCGAACTTCATTCTTGCTGCTAGTGATTTGACTGTATCACGAATATCTTTAAAGAACTACTCATTAAATTTGTTACTTGTAGCTCTTAATCCACGGGTAACAAAATATTTACATATAACCTTAGATGGGCGCGATCCACTCTTGTCCAAATTAAGATTTGAAAACTGAAGAGAAAAGAAGGCTGAACCTCTGGTAAGTTGTCATCGGCTTGAAGAGCGATTTCAACTTAGGAGGATCAGCCTTGACTCGAGTCGGTAGTATCTTCTCACAACTGTTGCAGTTATTCTCGCGTTTGGAA
>Ga0066662_10000051_pt1 | contig 39824 bp, 40 predicted proteins | sample GraSoiAngelo_111_FD_133939 | JGI IMG/M metagenome (GOLD analysis project Ga0066662, IMG submission 133939) | Grasslands soil microbial communities from the Angelo Coastal Reserve, California, USA - 14_0903_12_40cm | ecosystem: Environmental > Terrestrial > Soil > Grasslands | place: USA...
CGGGGGTGAGGCCGGTCGTAGGGCCGGCGCGCGGGGTGTTGGGTTCGTACGGCGGCAGCGTGCGCCCCTCGACCGGCCCGTCGAACGCCAGCAGCGGCGTCTTCGTGCGGGCGTCCCCGGCGGCGTGCCCGCCCAGGCACCGTGCCAGCGGCGCGATTGCGACGAGCACCGGATCGCTGCCCGCCAGCGCCTGCGCCGCGCAGACACGCTCGCCCCGGCGCGCGGTGACCGTGCCGTCCGCCGCGACGTCGACGCGCTCCGCGAACCGCGCGACGAGGTCGAGCGGGCCCACCACGTGCGCGTCTCGCAGCGACGCCTCAGGAACGCTGGGAACGAAGGACCCGTTCACGACCACGGTGACGAACACCGCGAGCACGGAAAGGAGGTGAGCCCCTGGTGTCAAGGCTGATTCGTGTCTTCCGCGCCGCGGGGCTGCGCTTCTCCGCCGAAGGCTCCGCGTTCATGTCGCAGGCGATCGCGTTCACGGCGCTGTTCGCGCTGGTCCCGCTGTCGCTGGTCGCCGTCGCGATGCTGGCGTTCATCTACGGCACCGACGAGGGGATGGCGCGCGCGAACGCCGCGATCGGCATCTACGTCCCCGCGCTGGGCGACCTGCTTTCGAACAACCTCGCGGCGGTCGTGCGCTACCGCGGCTTCAGCGGCGTCATCGGCCTGATCGGACTGGTCTGGTCCGGCAAGAACCTGTTCCAAGCGCTCACGTACGCGCTGAACCGGTCGCTGGGGATCACCCACTACCGGCACATCGTGTGGGACATCCTCATCGCGCTGGTGCTCGTGCCGTCGGCCGGCATCGTCCTCATCATTGCGACCGTCCTCCCCGTCGTCATCACGCTGATCGTGCAGTTCGCCCACCTCGAATACCTGCGCTGGGCGCCGCAGATCGCGTCGTACGCGGGCTCCGCGGGCCTGGTGTTCGTGGTGTCCTCGTTCATGTACGCGTATCTGCCGAACCGGCGCACCGGCTGGCGCTGCGTCGTCCCGGGCGCGGCGACGTGCGCGGTCGGGTACTCGATCGCGCAGATCGCGTTCGCCGTGTACACCACCTATGCCGCGAACGCGTTCCAGATCTACGGTGCGCTATCGGCGCTGTTCGTGCTGCTGCTCTGGCTCGACCTCATCGGCGTCGTGTTCCTGTTCGGCGCGCACGTCACGGCGGCGTGGCACAAGGAAAGCGAGAGCGCCCAGCTCCCGCTCGCCTCGTAAGGGATCGCCCCGGCGGCGGCCGAACGCCGCCTCCGTGCGCCGTCTGCTCGTGGTCCTGCTCGTCGCGTTCCTCGGCTTGCCGCTGGTCGCGGCGACCCCGCCGCCGGCGTTTTACAGCAAGCCGAACGTGATCGTGTTTCCCTTCATCTCGAACGGCAGCTCGGTCGACCGCGAGGCGAGCTCACGGCTCGCGACGATCATCGCATCGTCGATGGCGAACACTGGTCTGGTGACGGTCACGCCGCCGCCGCCGGGAACGGACCGCAAGGACTACCTCACCGTCGCACGCTCGAACCGCTCCGAGTACTACGTCTCGGGCTTCATCTCGCCGCTGGGCAACGGCGTGTCGATCGTCGAGCAGGTCGTCAGCACGGCGACGGGCATCGTCGTCTTCAGCCAGAGCACGCAGCTCAACACGTACGAGGAAGCCGCCGGCCAAGGCGACGACCTCGCCGCGTTCGTCTCGCGCCATGCGAACCGCGGCTTCGCCGCGATCGGCACGCCGCCGCCGGCGGCCTCGCCCACCCCGGCCGCGAGCAACGGCCCCGAGGCGAACCTCGGCAAGCTCTTCAGCCGCAAGAAAAAGCCGGCGGCAAAACCGACGCCCACGCCGACGGCAAAACCGATCGTGACCGCACCCGTCCCGGCCGCCGCCGTCGCGAACGTCCCGAACCCGACAACGCCGCCGCGCGCCGTTGCGCCGGCCGCCGCCGGAAGCTACGCCGCCGTTCCCGTCGGCGGCACCGCCGACGCGGCGCTGCGCGAGCTCGCGGAAGCCCGCCTCGCGGAACGCGCTCACGCCGAACGCGTCGCCACCGCCGCCGCCGCATGCAGCAGCGGCCATGCCCCGCACGCGATCCTCGCCGGCATCCTCACCGTGACGCCCGAAGGCACGACGGGCGGCGGCAACGCGAAGTTCGAGCTGACCGCGAGCGACTGCAGCGGCAAGACGCTGTGGCACCAAACCCACGGCGGCGACGCGACGGGCGCGCAAGGTCTGCAAACGGCGACGGAACGCGCGGTGGACGGCGCGATCGGCGCGTACCTGAATCCCCCGAAGCGCCGCCGCCGCTAGGCCTCGTCGGCTTCCTGCGAATCCAGCAAACCCGGGGGCAGCTCGACGCTGATCCGCCGGGCGCGCACGTCGACGCTCTTCACGAACGCGCGCACGAGCGGCACCATCGCGCGCCCGGCGCCGCCGTCGCGGGGCAGCGCGACCACCACCACGTCCTGCGCGGGATAATGCTCGACGGCGACCACCTCGGCCAACACGGCGCCGGCGCCGTCGACGAGCGCGCACCCCACGAGATCGTCGTCGAAATACTCGCCGTCGCCGAGCGAAACGTCGTCGCGATCGATCGCGAGCATCGCGCCGACCAGCGCCTGCGCGGACGTCGCGTCGTCCACGCCGTCGAACGACACGAGTGGGCGGCCTTGATGCCGGCGCAACGCGCGCACGCGCAGCGCGCGCACGCTGCCGCCGGCAAGCGTCGCGCGCACGTCGACGCCGGCCGCGAGCGCGTCGTCGCCGATGCGGCTCGGCGCGACTTTCAGCTCGCCGCGCAAGCCGAAAACGCCGGCCACGCGGCCGGCGTTCACGTCATTCCGCGGCGTCGCCGGGATCTTCGCCGCCGGGGACGTCAGGGTCGGCCGCGGGCTTCGTTTCGCCCTCGACCACTTCGTCCTCGAACGAGATGATGTCGATGCTGATGCGCCCTTCGGCGCTCGCGCGCACGAGCGTGCGCAGCGCCTGCGCGACGCGCCCGCTGCGCCCGATCACTTTGCCGAGATCTTCGTGTTCCACGACGAGCTCGACGACGGGGCCCTTTTCGGTCTCGACCTCTTCGACCAGCACGTTCTCCGGCCGCGACACGAGCTTGCGCGCCAAGAACGCGAGCAGATCCAGCGCACGCTTTTGCGCCACCGCGGGATCTTCGGTCTTGCGCGCGCCGCGGTCGCCGCCGTACTCGCGCCGCGGGCGCCGTTCGGAATCGCCTGTCGCCGCGCCGCCGCCCGCCCGGTCGCGCCGGTCGTTGCGCGGGCCGCGCCGCGGCCGCTCGTCCTCCGGCTCGATGTCGTCGTGAGCCGCCTCGTCCGACGCGATGCGGCGCGCACCCAGCGTCGAGGTGCGCTCTTCGTCGGCCGGCTTGTCGTCGTCGCCGAAAAGACCGAACTCGTCGTCGAACGCGCTCATGACTAGCTCTTCTTCGCCTTGGGCGCGCGCTTGGTCTCGGAGATGAAGCCGCGCTCCACCAGGCCGAGCTCGGCGAACAAGCGCCGGACGGGATCCGACGGCTGCGCGCCCTTCTCGAGCCACTGCTTGGCTTTGTCCTGGTCCACGACGAGCGTCTTGGGCTCCGTGCGCGGATTGTAGTGCCCGAGAATCTCGATGAAGCGCCCGTCGCGCGGCGACTTGGAATCCGCCACGACGAAACGGTACGTTGGCTGTTTCTTGGCGCCCATGCGCCGCAATCTGATCTTAACCATACTGACTTTCTAGAAAATCCCGCACGTACGCGTGCAGGCGGTTGGTGTGAAAAACGTCATGGAGCCGGCTGCCATCAGCGCCCCCCGATCCCTGCGGGAAGCTTGGGGAACCGCCCCTTCTTCATCCCGCCGAACTGCTTCATCATCTGGCGCGTTTGCTCGAACTGTTTCACGAGCCGGTTGACGTCGGACACCTGCGAGCCGCTGCCCATCGCGATGCGCTTGCGCCGCGAGCCGTTCAAGATGTCGGGCCGCTCGCGCTCGCGCCGCGTCATCGAGCAGATGATCGCCTCGATCTTCGAGACGTCTTTTTCGTCGACGGTGACGTCCTTGGGCAGCGCTTTCGAGAGCCCGGGAATCATCTTCATGACGTCGGCCATCGAGCCCATCTTGCGAACTTGGCGCAGCTGCGCGAGAAAGTCGTCCAGCGTGAACTGCGACTTGCGCATCTTGGCGGCAAGCTCTTCGGCCTGCTGCTCGGAGTAGACCGACTGCGTCTTCTCGATGAGCGTGAGCACGTCGCCCATCCCGAGGATGCGCGATGCGAGCCGGTCGGGATGGAACGGTTCGAGCGCGTTGATCTTTTCGCCGACGCCGACGAACTTGATCGGCGCGCCGGTCATCCGGTGGATCGAAAGCGCCGCGCCGCCGCGCGCGTCGCCGTCCATCTTCGAGAGGATCACGCCCGTGATGCCGAGCCGGTCGTTGAACGTCTTGGCGACGTTGACCGCTTCTTGTCCGGTCATCGCGTCGGCGACGAACAAGATCTCCGTTGGCTTCACGGCGGCTTTGATCTGGTCGAGCTCGTCCATGAGCCGCTCGTCGATCTGCAGCCGGCCCGCGGTGTCGATGATGACCGTCGCGATGCCGAGCCGGCGCGCTTCGGCGACGCCGTCGCGCGCGATCTTCACCGGATCGCCCTGGCCCTGGTCGTACACGGGAAGGTCGATCTGCTTGCCGAGCGTCTTGAGCTGATCGATCGCCGCGGGGCGGTACACGTCGGCCGCGACGAGCAGCGTGCGCCGGCCCTGCTCTTTCAAACGCAGCGCGAGCTTGCCGGCGTGCGTCGTCTTGCCCGAGCCTTGCAGACCCACCATCAGATACACGGTGGGCGGCGCATCGCTGTAGGTGAGGCGCGCGGCGGCGCCGCCCATCAGCTCGACGAGTTCGTCGTACACGAGCTTGATGACGGTCTGCGCCGGCGTCAGCGACGTGAGGACGTCCGATCCGACCGCCTTGTCCTTGATCGCGTTGACGAACTCTTTGGCGACGGGCAGCGCGACGTCGGCTTCGAGCAGCGCCACGCGAACTTCGCGCAATACCGCAGCGACGTCCGACTCGGAGAGTCGGCCGCGATTGGCAAGCTTGTCGAAGATCGCGCCTAAGCGCTCGCCCAGAGCCTCGAGCATCGCGTCCTTACGATGGGTCCTTGGCGGTGTTCACGGCCTCGATCTTCGCGACGGCGTCGCCGACGGTCTTGATCTTCTCGGCCTCTTCGTCCGGGATGTCGATGGCGAACTCGGTCTCGAACGCCATCACGAGCTCGACTTGATCGAGGGAGTCCGCGCCGAGGTCGTCGGTGATCGACGCTTCGGGCGTGACTTCGTTCTCCTCGACGCCGAGCTGCTCGACGATGATCTTCTTGACGCGTTCGAAGGTGTCAGCGGCCATGGTTCTCGTGTTCTCCTAGTGAGTGCGAAGAAAGCTACATCAGGAAGCCGCCGTCGACCACCAGCGTTTGGCCGGTGACGTAGCGGGCGGCGTCGGAGGCGAGGAAGGTGACGACGGGGGCGACGTCTTCGGGCGCGCCGGCGCGTCCGAGCGCGATCGTGTTGAGGTAGTAGTCGCGCGCCGCAGCCGGCATCTCGGAGGTCATCGCGGTCTCGATCAGACCGGGAGCGACCGCGTTGACGCGGATGTTGCGCGACCCGAGCTCTTTCGCGAGCGACTTGGTAAGACCAAGCAGGCCCGCCTTCGTGGCCGCATAGGCGCTCTGGCCCGCGTTCCCCGCCAGCCCGACGATGGAGGAGACGAACACGATGGCGCCGCCGCGTTGCTTCATCATCGGCTTGGCGACCGCGGCGCTCAGGTAGAACGCCGATTTGAGGTTCACGTCGAGCAGCCGGTCGAGGTCGCCGCTCTTGAAGCGCAGGATCAAGCCGTCCTTCGCTTGCCCGGCGTTGGCGACGGCGATGTCGATGCGGCCCACGGCCGCGGCCATCCGCGCGACATGCTCCGCCATGGCGGCTTCGTCCGTGACGTCCACGACGTGGATCTTGGTGCGCGCGCCCTCGCGCGCGGCGGCGCACGCGGCTTGCGTCTCTTCGAGCGCCGCGAGGTCACGTCCGAACAGCGCGACGTCCGCGCCCGCGCGCGCCAAATCGACGGCAATCGCGCGGCCGATGCCGCGGCTCGCGCCGGTGACGATGGCGAACTTTCCGCTGAGGCTCATCCTTCGACGAGCTCGCGCGGGCTTTCGCGCGCGGCGGTGAGCTGCGCGCGCAGCTTTTCGACGCCGGCGGCGTCGGAGACGGTGATCGCTTTGGGCGCGTTCGGGATCCGCTTGAACATCGGCGCGAGCACCGCCGACGCGCCGAACTCGACGATGAGGTCGAGCTCGTACGATGCCAGCGCGACCGCGGCGTCGTGCCAAAGCACCTCGTCGGTGACGGAGCGGATCAGGTTCGTCTTGATCTGCTCGACGTCGTCGTACGGTTTCGCGTCGACGTTGGAGATCACGGTGAAGCGCGGCAGCATCACCGTCGCATCCATGACGTGGCGCGCGAACTCTTCGCGCGCGGGATCCATCAGCACGCTGTGCCACGCGCCGCTGACGTTGAGCGGAACGACGCGCTTCGCGCCCGCCGCCGCCGCGAGCTCGCCGGCGACGCGCACTGCTTCGGCGTCGCCGCTGATCACGATCTGGCCGGGCGCGTTGAAGTTCGCGAGCTGCACGCGGCCCGCGCCTCGAGCGACAGCTTGCGCGACCGCTTCGCGCAGCGCGCCGGGGTCGAGCCCGAGGACCGCGGCCATCGCGCCTTGCGCGTGAGCGGTGGCGCGCTGCATCGCTAAACCGCGCTGGTTCACCAGCGACAGCGCCGTCTCGAACGTCAGCGCGCTCGCGAGCGTGAGCGAGCAGTACTCACCGAACGAGTGTCCGGCGCTCACCACGGGATCGAGCACGTCGCCGACCGCTTTGGCCAGCGCGACGTTGGTGACGAAGATCGCCGGTTGCGCATACCGCGTCTCGCGCAGCTGCTCGTCCGAGGAGCGTTCGCACAGCGCGAGCAGGTCATAGCCGAGGATCGTCTTCGCTTTGCCGAAGCACGTCGCGGCGGCCGGATACGCGCGCGCGGCGTCGACGCCCATGCCGACGACTTGCGAACCTTGACCCGGGAACACGACGCCGACGCGCATGCTCACGACGCGGCCTTCGTGGAACCGTTGCCGTTCCAGCGCCAGGCCACGGCGCCCCAGCTCAGCCCGCCGCCGAAGCCCACGAAGAGCAGCACGTCGCCGTCCGTGAGCTTGCCGGCCGCGAACGTTTCGGAGAGCGCGATCGGAATTGACGCCGCGCTGGTGTTGCCGTAGCGCTCGATGTTGATGACGACGCGTTCGTTCGGGATGTCGAGCCGCTTCGAGGCCGCTTCGATGATGCGCTTGTTGGCCTGGTGCGGGATCACCCACGCGATGTCGTGCGGCGTGAGCCCGGCGCTTTCCAGCGCGTGCGTCGTCGCCGCGATCATCTTGGTGACCGCGAACTTGAACACTTCGCGGCCGTTCATCGTGATCGTGTCGCGCTTGCACGCGATGTCGTCGGCCGTCATGCGCGGCGCACCGGTTCCGCCGACCGGGAGGTACAGATCGGTCGGGTTCGTGCCGTCGGCACCGAGCTCGGAACCGAGGAACGAATCCGCCGCGCTCGCTTCGAGCACCACGGCGCCGGCGCCGTCACCGAACAGCACGGCCGTGTTGCGGTCGTCGTAGTTGACCAGGCGCGAGAGCTCCTCGGCGCCGATCAAGAGAATTCGTTTGAACACGCCGGTGCGAATCATGCTCGACGCGACGGTGAGCCCGTAGATGAAGCCGCTGCATGCGATCTCCATGTCGAACCCGGGCACGCCCTGGATCCCCAGCTTCGCGCCGACGATGCACGCGGTCGCCGGGAACGCGTAGTCCGGCGTAACCGTCGCGACGATGATGCAGTCGAGATCCGAGGCGGCGAGGCCCGCGTTCGCCAGCGCGTTGCGCGCGGCGGCCACCGCGATGTCGCTGGTCGGCTCGTCGGGGGCGGCGATGTGCCGCTCCTTCATCCCGGTGCGCGTGACGATCCACTCGTCCGACGTCTCGAACATCTTCTCGAGGTCGGCGTTCGTGAGGACCTTGGCGGGCACGTGGTGCCCGACGCCCGCGATGCGGACTCCGGTCTGGTTCAACCGCTAACCGTGGCTGTGTCCGGCGTGCTCGTCTTTGGCCACGACTTGGCGGCCGGCGTACGTTCCGCAGAAGTCGCACACGAAATGCGGGCGCTTCGGCTGGTGGCACTGCGGGCACTCGACCGTCGTCACGGGGTTGAGCTTCCAGTTGGCAGCCCGGCGGCTACGCGTCTTGGACCGGGGAGTCTTCCACTTGAGATTCGCCATGATCGCCTTCCGTTAGGCAGGTGCATCCACCGCCTGGGTTCTTGCTCCGTCCGCACGTGTCGCAGAGCCCACGACAGTCCTCGCCGCACGTCAGTGTCAGTGGCAGCGCGCTGGTCACGAGTTGTCTCACCAGATCGGCCACGTCCAGGTCGGTACCGCTCAGTACGTTGTTCTCGCCGAAGGGGTCGCTCGTTCCGCCCGGCGGATCGAAACGTTCCTCGACCTCGACCGTCATCGGGACGACGACGTCCTCCAGACACCGGCCGCACGGCCCCCCGACGATCACGTCGATGGTGCCGCTGACGTCCAAGCCGCGGTCGACGCGCCGCAGGTCGAGGCGGACGTGCGCCGGCTGCGGGAACGTGAACTCGGAGAACGGCGGAACCTCGACCCGTTCGTCGAGGGACACCGGCCGGCCCGCGAACAGGACGGAGCCGATGTCGATGACCAGTGAAGAACCCATACCATAGAACGGGGTCCCCCGCGAGGAGAACCCCATGCAACTGACCCATGGTAGACCACGCCGGGGCCCTTGTCAAACGCCATAGTCGGCGTGAATGACGGGCGCCATGAACACCAACGTCAACGTCGCCTTCGGCGCGCAGATCGCAGCCGCGGCGACCCGCCACCACCTCGAGCCGCGGCTTCTCGCGGCGGTCGCCGCCCAAGAAACCGGGGGCCCGGGCGCCGACTCGGGCCGCAACATCGTCGGCGACGGCGGCCACGGCCACGGCGTCTTCCAGATCGACGACCGCTGGCACGCCTTCGCCCGCAGCCCCGCCGCGATGGATCCGGCGAGCAATGCCGACTACGCCGCCGGCATGCTGGAATCGAACCTGCACCGCTACGCCGGCGACGTCCGCGCCGCTCTGTCCGCCTACAACAGCGGCTCGCCCGACGCGAGCGGCACGCTGACGGACTGGGGCGACGGCAAGTCCCTGAGCTACGCGGACTCCGTCTTCCGCCACTACGCGCGCCTGGGCGGCGACCCCGCGGCCCAGGCCCCCGGCACGGCGCCCCCGGGCGCAGCCGCGGCGTCCGCGGACCCGCGCGATTCCGCCGCGGCGGTCGACGCGCTGCGCGGGCTCCTGGCGCAGCTCGGGCTGAGCGGCCTCGCGCCGGGCGGAGGTCCCGCGGCGGCCGATCCGGCGGCAGCGTTTGCGATGCCGCTGAACCTGCCGGCCTACCGACCCATTCCGCAAGCCGATGGCCGCGACCGCGACCTTGCGCCGTCCACGTGGGCCGGCGACGACACCACCGACTAGGAAAGGACAGCAGACATGGGCTTCAACCTCCTCAGCGCGGTCGCCGGGGCCGCGCAGGGCGCGGTCATGGGCGGCAACCCGATCACGATCGGCGCCGGCGCGCTCGCCGGCGGCTTCGGTGGCAGCGGCGCCTCGACGGTCGGCGGCTTCAGCAACGGCGCGCAGGACATGGTCAACGGCGGCTATTTGGCCGGCACCGAGGCGCTCAACGCGCAGTCGATGATGTTCCAGCTCCAGCTGCAGGCGCAGTCGCAGCAGTTCGACGAGATGACGTCCGAGCGCTCGGAGCTGCTGCGCGAGACGAACACCCTGCGCGACGTGGCCATGCAGCAACGCAAAGCGGACAATCAGATCGTCAAAGAGTTCATCCGGTCCATCGGCTGATGGACGCGCTGCCGATCCGCCCGCAAGGCCCGCACCATGCGCCGCACCGGGCGGCGCACGCGCGGCGTACCGCGGCCGCCGGCACGGCGCACGCGGCGCACGCGGCGCACGCGCACACGGCGCCGCCGACGCCCGCGGACATGGCGGCGCTCGAACAGCAAGCTGCATTCGACGCGGTCGCCAGCGCGCGGGCCGAGCAGCTGCGCGAGATGAACGCACTGCGCGACCTCGCCATGCAGCAAGTGAAGCGGGACGATCAGGCGATGAGCGCGTGGATCAAGCTGATCTGACGCTCGTTGACAAGGGGGCGGCGCTCACCTAAACTAAGCGCCGACGCCCCGGGCCATTAGCTCAGCTGGTTAGAGCGCATGCTTGATAAGCATGAGGTCCCTGGTTCGAACCCAGGATGGCCCACCACGCGCCGCATGCCGATACTGGAGATGAATGCTCTCTCCAGCCGGCGCGGCGAAGCGGCTCGCCGCCGCACTCTCCGCGGTCGCGACGATCGTGGCCCTCGAAGCCCAGACTCCGGCTTCCGCGCCGCCGCAAACTCCCGCGCCGTGGTTACCGCGGCCCGTGATTATCGTCGATCCGCGGCCGTATCTGAGCTCGCCGTCGCCGCATCCGGCGCATCGCCGGACGCCGCGTCCCAAGCACCACGCAATGCCGCCCGCGCACCGCGGCGTGCCGGCGCGACGCCGTCCGCTCGCAGAGCCGACGCCGGAGACGTTCAACCGCATCGACACCTCGCCGAGCCCCGCGCCGCACCGCCACGCGTAACTCTATACTGCCTACGCGGCAGCGTGGGCGCGTATCCCGTTGCTTGACTTGCGGCCTCCACTATGACACATTCTAGCTAGGCTCAAGAAGGTCGGATCTCTGTGCTCGCCATTTCAGCGAATGGGGGCAGCGGTGGCGCCGATAATTTCTGACGGTTGTACACCCTCCGCAGCTGGAAGTGCGTAATATGTCGGGTGTATTTGGTTTTAGATTTCCAAGCGGTCGTGCCTCGAGGCGGCTCATTCGTCTCGTTTGCTTCTGCACGATCCTTGCCGCATGCTCCGGTCGACACGGCGGCGGCGTAATTCCGTCCAGCGACCGCCACGCTTCGTTCGGCGGTTCGACGTCTGGCACTGGCGATTGCGATCCGTCGGCTCAGATGTGCTTAGGCACCCAGTGTGCCGACGGAACTGATCCGGACCCATTCGATGGTAGCTGTCCTGATCCGTTCACCGGTGGCGGTGGTGGTGGCGGTGGTGGTGGTGGTGGTGGTGCAACCCCGCCTGTTCCCACGACGTGCGACAGAAGGGCGGCGTTGGCGTCGAAACGCGCGGCAAAATCTCGTCGTGGTCCAGATGCGGCGAAGATTCAAGCTCTCCTCGTACGCATTGCGGCGAACACCATCCCCGACTCAATGGTAGAGCGCGTTGCCAAGTGCGACGGACGCCGGGGCCGGCAGAGCAAGTTCATCAAATTCTCGAGCTGCCTTATCCGACGCTCCCTGTCCGCCGTCGGGATCCACGAGCACTGGCGGATACGTTCGCGGATTCACCTGCAACTCGTCGTCGCGATCATTCACCGCTTTCGTGGACGCGAGCGGAGTCGGCGGTCCGCCGGGACCAACTTGGTGCATGGCCAGTGGCGTGATCCCAAGCATCTTCGGTTTGCTCGGGGACACGGGTTACCTTTTGGTCGGTCCTTTTGGGCGCGGCGGGACGGCGGAGGGTGGCCTTCTGTGGAGCTCGCAATATAGCATAGGGCAAAATCTGCTGGCACCGACGAGCGGCTCGTATTTCGGTATTGACTCGAACCACGCACCGCTTTTCGCGTGGTCTCATGCACCGTCGGGCTCGGACTGGTTTCCCGACAGCACGCGTGGCCTTCAGGTCGGGGATAACTATGGGATTGATCTTCATCCGTGATTCACGCAGTGGCCGCTTCGGCATTCCTTTTGGGAACATGGACGTGCACGTCGCGCGACTGGCCGTACAGCCGATACGCCTACACGTTTTCCGCTAGCGGAGCCGGTACGTTTTTCCTACTGGACAGGGTCGGCCGTCACGACCCGCGGTCGTCTGGGACCTACTTCAAATATTCGATCAAGGACGGCTATCTCATTCAGAGTAGTCCCACCTCAGCGCTGACGCGCACGCGTATCATCGTGACAGGGCAAGTTCTCGAACTCACCTACTCAGATTTTTGGGTGGATGACTCGCGGTGGGCGGCGGTCCCCGATGATGCCGGATTCAGGTGCATACGCTCCCGCACGGCGATAGCGCCGCACCGCCGTTAGTTAGTCGATCGCGAGCACCTTGACCAGGAACGCGTAGCGGTCCGCCACCTCGTCGATCAGTTTTGCGGTTGGTTTCCCGGCGCCGTGCCCGGTCTTTGTTTCGATGCGCAACAGGATCGGTGCCGTGCCGCCCTGCGCGTGCTGCAGCGCGGCGGCGAACTTGAACGAGTGCGCGGGAAACACGCGGTCGTCGTGATCGCCCGTCGTGATCAGCGTTGCAGGATACGCCTGACCTTCACGCACGTTGTGGTACGGCGAGTACGCGAGCAGCGTCGCGACGTCCGCCGCGTCGTCCGACGAGCCGTAGTCCGACGTCCACGCCCAGCCGATCGTGAAGTGCTGGAAGCGCAGCATGTCCATCACCGCGACGGCCGGCAGCGCCGCGCCGAACAGCTCCGGGCGCTGCACCATGCACGCGCCGACGAGCAGGCCGCCGTTGGAGCCGCCGTGGATCGCAAGCTTTGCTGCGGACGTCCACTGGTGATCGATGAGATATTCCGCGGCGGCGATGAAGTCGTCGAAAACGTTCTGCTTGCGCGACTTGACGCCGTCCTGATGCCACGCCTGGCCGTACTCGCCGCCGCCGCGCAAGTTCGCGACCGCGTAGATGCCGCCCATCTCCAGCCACACCAGCACAGCCGATGAGAACGCCGGCGTGAGCGAGATGTCGAACCCGCCGTAGCCGTAGAGGATCGCGGGCGCGGTGCCGTCGAGCGGCGTGCCTTTTTTGGCTGTCACGATCATCGGCACGCGCGTGCCGTCCTTCGACGTGTAGAACACCTGCGCGCTCGCGAACGCGTTCGCGTCGAAGCGAATCTGCGGCGCGAACACGCGCGTCGACAGCCCGGTCCCGACGTCGTACCGGTAGATCGACGTCGGCTCGGTGTAGCTCGTATAGCTGTAGAACGACTCGCGCGCGCTGCGCTTGCCGGTGAGCCCGGCGACGCTGCCAAGGCCGGGCAGCGCGACTTCGGACTGCACGCGCCCGTCGAGCGTGTACACCACCAGGCGCGCGAGCGCATCGCGCAAATACGTCACGACGATGCTGTCGCCGAAGAACGTGGCGGCATCGAGCGCGTCCGCGGTCTGCGCGACGATCTCGCGCGGCGTGCGGTCGCGCAAATCCAGCGCGATGACGCGGCCGCGCGGCGCGTCCTTGGTGGTTTGAAAATAGAACGTCGTCGCGTCGTTCGTGAGGTAGACGTACCGCGCGTCGGCGTCGGGCAGCAGCTCGACGACGGGGCCGTCGGTGCCGAGGTCCTTCACGAAAACCGCGTTCTCCGGTGCCGTCCCGCGGCTGACTTCAAGCACCAGATAGTGGCCGTCCTCGCTGGTGATCCCCGCGAAGTTCCAGTCCTTGCGATCGGGGCGCTCGTACACCAGCACGTCGGTGGACTGCGGCGTGCCGAGCCGGTGGAAGTACAGCTTGTGGTAGTAGTTCGTGTCCTTGAACTTGCTGTCGGGCGCCGGCTCGTCGTAGCGGCTGTAGTAGAACCCGCTGCCGTCGCGCTTCCACGCGGCGCCCGAGAACTTCGACCAGCGCACGAGATCGGGCCGGTCGGTTCCCGTCGCGACGTCGCGCACGTGCCATTCCTGCCAGTCGGATCCCGACGACGACACGCTGTACGCGAGCAGCGAACCGTCGTCGGAGAACTCGTTGCCCGACAACGCGACGGTACCGTCCGGGGAGAAGGTGTTCGGGTCGAGGAGCACGCGACCGGGCTCGGCGAGGTCGCGCGTCACCCACAGCACGGCTTGGTTCTGCAAGCCCGTGTTGCGAAAGTACGCGTACAGCTCGCCGACCTTCTGCGGAACGCCGCGCCGCTCGTAGTTCCAGACCTCGGTCAGCCGCGCGCGAATCGCGTCGCGCTGCGGGACGGTCTCCAGCACGGACTCGGCGAGCGCGTTCTCCTCGGCGATCCACCGCTGCGTCTGCGGCGAGTCGACGTCCTCGAGCCAGCGGTACGGGTCGGCGACCCGGGTACCGAAGTAGTCGTCGATCTGGTCGACGCGCGGAGCGTCCGGATAGGGGAGGGGCATGGTGGCGGCCGGGGACATTCGCCCTTTATATCATGCCGAAGGCCGCCGGACCCTGTCCCGGCGAACCGAGGACCCCGGCGGGGACGTAGCTCAGCTGGTAGAGCGCCTGCTTTGCAAGCAGGATGTCAGGGGTTCGAGTCCCCTCGTCTCCATAGTGACGAAAAGTCCGGTACGCCGGGCTTTTCTGCTTTCGGGGAAACGGACGTGCGCGGGCGCGAGTGACACGATTTCGGGAGTTCGCGCTGCGCCTCGAACGCACGGTCCATTAGCTCGGCAAGTCTGCCCTGCCGGTCATTGAACAGCCGCGCGTATACGTCGAGGGTCATCCGCGAAGATGTATGGCCCATCCGAGCCGCGATCTCCACCGGGTCCGCCCTTGCTCAATGAGCAGCGAGTTCGATGTCACACGGAGGCTATGGAACCGAACCGCCGGCAGCCCGGCGCTTCAGCGTCTTGTAGAAGCGCCGGAGGACGTTGCCCTTGTCGCGGGTCGTGAAGACGAATCCGGTGCGCTGCTCCTCGCCGCGCAGTTCCCGCAGCAGCGCCAGCGACCGCTTCGGCAGCCGTGCGAAATTGACGTTGACGAACTGGCCGTTGCTGTTGGACGGGTAGCGATATGTTGTGGATGTCATGCCGCATCCGATACCATCGGCCGAATGCGCCGTCAATACTGCACTAGGGCGATGTTCGCATCATTCGGTTACGACATCGCGAGCACGTTCGTTTGCGATCTGCTTGTCCATAATATCGCGAATCAGTTCGTCCGTCATGTTTAGCGCCTCCGCACGCGGCCGGTATTCGTGTTCCAATCCTTCCTCGGCACGCTGAAAGAGGTCGATAGCGGCGTTCAGTTGAGCGACCATTTCTTTGCGCCCAACCGCGGAATACCACTTCGTACACTTCTCGGCCATGAAACGGTGCGCGAGTTCGTTTCTCTCCGCTACGACCTGCCGGAGCAGCGCGATCAATGCGGGCGACGGCGGACGCGGTGACGATTCAAGGCGCGTCACCTTCCGCCCCAATGTGTCTTTTGCGACCTCCGCTTGGAAGTCGGCGACCCCAGTGCGTCCTGCGCCCGGTCGGAAAGCAAATTCGAACACCAAGAGACAGTTCGACAGCGCTTCGTCGATGACGTTCCCTAGGTAAGTCGCGAGCCCGAAGCGCGCATACACTTCTCGCGTCTCATCTTCGGCGTACGACTCAGCGAATGGTGTCGGGTAATGGGAATTGAGGTTGTCGGTTTGCATAAGAGCCTGTTTGTCTCGCAAACATGGATGGCGGTTGCGCGAATGTGCGCCGCTAGAATATCTCGCACGTTGTGGTCATGGACCTCCTAAGACCGCGCGGGGCAGTCAACCGCGATTCGCTGTCGAAGTATGGCGGATCATGGAACCGAGCTTTAGCGTTCAAGTCTACACGCATGAAGGACAACTTATCACGGTCGCATTCGTGCGTGGCGCTCTAGCCGCACGGCAGCGCGAGGCAGAGGTCCGACAAATGGTCCTCGCAGGTGAACCGATCCCCGTCGAAGGCAGAGGCTTCTCGGTCGACGGCGCAGACGTGGCGGACGTTCGGGTGGGAACCGCGAGCGAGTAGCGCGACTACACCCGTCCGGCCCCGTCCGCAGACCTCGGAAAAGCACCTAGCGTGTCCGTGAAAGCGCCGGATGACGCTCGCGGGTATTCGGCAGCCGCGGGGCGATCACCGGACGCCTCAGAGGGCCTGGAAACGCGTTTTGCGACCGAACCCCTCGGCCCTGAGCACGCAGCCGGTTCAATCGTGCTCAAAATGGCCTCCGGGAGCGCATAGGATTACGAATCCCCACGCCCGCCCTCGAGGCGACCGGAGCCCTATGGCACGGGCTCGCCATTCTTCGAGCCTCAACGCCCCTTGAAATACTCGCTCGACGGCATCCAACGGCCGTCCACCCAAAGACGCTCACCGGGCGCACCTGGGGCGTCCAAGTCGAGCGCAAGTTGCGTAATCGCATCGTCGAGGTTCGCGTTTGATCCCAGCCGGTAATGTCGCTTCTGCTCCTTCCTGTCAACGGCAACGACTTGAAGCGTAACGCCGTCGGGTGACCGCTTCCGCAAGTCACGCACCAACGCAACGACACGCCCCCAAAGCGAGTCAGCCGCTTTCTTGACAGCCCAGGACGCCGCTGCGCCTTCGAGCAGTTGCCACCCTGACGGTCCGTGTGAACGAATGAACGTCTCAAGGTCGATGATGAGCGGAAGCGGCCCGCCACCCTTTTGGGCGTAGTTGGTCCGAATGTCGACGACAAGCCCAAGGGCCGTAGCCGACTCGCGCACCAACGGTTCATGCCTACCTGTTGTCATCACCGGCAGCGTCACGTCGTTCGTCACGTCCGCTTCGGCGTTCGCCTCCGGCTGTCCAATATGCGAGGTAATATTTGCGAGCGGTATCCTATACATTGGCAGAGACCTTTCTTCTTATCGACTTCCGACGTGATGGCTTACGCTTTCGGGAACGAGGTTTCGCGACGGCCTCAAATATCGGGTTGCATGGACCGCCCGGTGAAGTATTGTCGCAAGCGCACTCGCGGCAATATCGCTCCCCAGCGCTAGACGGTGGGCGTCGCCATCGTGGCCGCAGTAACGACAAACCTTTCCCGGATTCGGAAGATTATCGGGGTGCAGCATTTCTTCACGACATCCTTGACGCGATGTAGTTCACAACTCTTCCGACCGAGGCGACATCGTTTCCGACATGGTCGATCTTGGTCTCCAGGTCGGCGATTGCCGCCGTAATGTTCTCGAACTCAACCGTCGCGACGGGCGCGGCACAGTTCGAACATTGGATCGCGTAATATCTAAACTCAGCGCCGCGAACGTTGACCTCTTGAAGTTCCCATGATGTGCCGGTGCAATGGGGGCATTTGGTCATCTTACTCATCCTTCGCATGCGTGCCGACCCGGCGGCACGGTTGTACTAGCCCTCAGACCATGGCATGGCGGGGTGCCAACGCCCTGGCATTCTGGAACGGACGATTCGGGAGTTTTTCGGGAGTTAGGCCGAACGAGGCCGCACAACCGGCGCACAACCCCGGACACCTCAACCGAGAGCGAAATCGCGTAACGGCGCGGAATTTCTTGATTTAGCCGCGCCTACGGCGAGGCCGGTACCGCCTTCGGGACGAACTTTGCAAGCAGGATGTCAGGGGTTCGAGTCCCCTCGTCTCCACAATATTCGCACGGCGTGCGCACCACGAGGCCGACCAAGGACCCCGCCCCGGGCGTCCTGAATGCACGTCGGTCGACGCGGGGGATTAGCTCAGTTGGTAGAGCACTTGCATGGCATGCAAGGGGTCAGGAGTTCGAGTCTCCTATCCTCCACAAGTTTCCAAAGCTCGCTGCGGCGAGCTTTTCGTTTTCTGGATGTCCGGCGGCCGCGGCAACCCCGACCCTCGTGCAGCGGGGTTGCCGACGGGCCGGCGCACGTCACATCTGATACAGACTCAGGACGAACGCGGCTCCGATGGCGCCGCCGCCTCCAATCGGGCCTCCCGCCCACCACCAGTCGACCGTGTAATCGCCGGGCGGCACCGAGCCCTTCGCTATGCCAACCGGTTGGAAAAAGTTGGAAGCGTACATGTCGACGTCGTTTTCAGCCTCCAGCATGACTGCCGGACCGTACTGATTGTAGGGCATGTCGTAATGCCCGATCATGTGCTGATGATTCACGGTACCCGCCGCGGTCAGCGTAACTTGGAAGAACGTTATGCTCGATACGTTGAAAAACAATCCATACGTTTTCTTGCTGCCGACGATAGCGCTCACGTGAGCGTTCAGGCACCCACCGCGCAGGCGAACTCGCGTGCTCAAAATCGGGACCTTGTCGAACCGTCCGGTCTCGCCTCCGCCGTTCGCGGGATTGGCCCAGTTGGCGGTCGTTATTTTCACGCCTTCGAACGCAACGTCCGTCTTTTGCAAGACGCGACCGCTGCACGAGTACGGAATCGTCGGATTGTGGGGCGATGCGGACATTTGCTTCGCTGCGGTGATCTCTGCCTTCGATCGCCCGAGAACCCCGCCGGAGAATTGGGAGTCGCCGGCTGCTCCCTGTGCGCTCACGACGCACGTCGTACCGGGCAGAATCAGGAACGCTATCAGACTGATGGACCAGACGACACCTCGATGGTGCTTCATGCGGATCTCTCCCGATTGACCTGTCGGGCGAAAGCTGCGCGCTCGGCGTAATTCGCTGAGGCGACGATCGCCTAGGCTTGCTTTGCCTACCAAGCAATGCAACCCCTCTTTTGAATAGCTACGTGCAACAGAGCAAGTAATCGCCGCCCATCTGCCCAGCCCGCACTCATCCGCTCGCCGGCTCGACGTCCGCGAACGCCCGCGTGTCCTCGGCGTCGAGGATGTCGAGGATCGACGTCAGGTCGGGCCGCTCGTGCAGCACGGGATGGCGTTCGATCAGCAGCGCGCGATCGTCCGGCGTCATGCGTTCCGTCGTGAACGACTCGAGCTTGCGATTCGTCTCTTCGACGCTGCTCGCGTCGATGCGCTCGCGCAGCCATGCGACGACCTCGTCTTCGTCGCGCGCGTCGCGAACGACGGCGCGCAGCTCGTCCATGTCGAGCCCGAGCCGGCGCACGACGTACGCGCTGAAGCCGCGGTCGTGGTTCAGGTACGGGCCCATCGTCCCGCCCGGCAACTCCGCGCGCAGCTTGTCGAGCGTGCGGGGAAGAAACATCGCGCCGAGCAGCTTCGCGCGAACCGCGCGCGGGGGCGCTTTCGTCAAGTCGAGCGGTTCCATATGCGGATGTTCTCGGCCGCTGCGCCCCTTGCATGCGCGTGCTTCTTCCGGTACGGTACTCATCGCGGAGGACGCCGGGTCGTCGCGGCGCGGAAGCGCCGAGGAACGTCCGGGCTCCATCGGGCAGGGTGCAGGATAACGTCCTGTCGGGGCAACTCGAAGGAAAGTGCCACAGAAACATACCGCGGGTTGCACGCGCGCAAGCGCGTGAAGCACGCAAGGGTGAAATCGTGCGGTAAAAGCGCACGGCGCTTCGCGGTGACGCGGGCGCGGGTAAACCCCACCTGGAGCAAGACCGCTCGATCACCAGAGGCAATGCTCAGTCATCTGAGCTTGTCGAAGGACCGCCGGCCCGGCGGAACGAGCAACGTCGCAACGAGGTACGCCGTGAGGCGTGCCCCAGAGAGATGACGACCACGGCCTCTTCGGAGGCTTGGACAGAATCCGGCGTACAGGCGTCCTCCGCACATCGCCGCGAACGATGCGCGTCGCGCCGTTCCGCAACCGGCGGGGTCGCTGCCCGGTCTCGTTGAATGATGGCGACCGTGGCCCACTTCACCAAAGACCTCACCGTCGAGCAAGCGTTCAAGACGCACGCCGGCGCGAAGCGCGTCTTCGCACGCTTTCATCTGGGCGGCTGCTCGCATTGTTCGATCAGCGAAACAGAGACGATCGAGCAGGTCAGCGAAGGCTACGGCATCCCGCTCAACCTGCTGATGGCCGACCTCGAAAAGCTCTTCGAACAACCTGCGCTCGACGTCGGCGACACCGTCAAACTGCCGGACGAGATCCGCGCGAAGATCCCGCAGCTCGCGACCGTGCCCGAGTTCGGCAAGGTCACCGATCTGGCGGCCGGCGCCTACACCGTGGTGTTCGGCGAGGTGCGCCTCCAAGGTCTGGCCGAGGACTTCATCAAGGTCGACCCCGCGCACGTGGACCCAGCGACGGTCCCAGCCTAGATGCGAAAGCCGCCCATCGGGCGGCTTTCTTGCATCAAAGGGGCTTTCTATCCACGAACGACTCGTCCGTGCCGTGCCAGTGGGTGAGCTCGGGCTCGCCGGCTTTCCAGCAAAGATACACGGGGCGGCCGTCGCGCATCGACGGAAAGTCGAGCAGGCCGACGTCGATGTTCTTCACGACGCAGCCGTGCGCTTCGATGCGGTTGATGAGCCGGACGATCTCGGCCTTGAGCTCCGTGAACGCCCGCGACCGGCGGCGGTCGCGCAGCACGTCAGGGCGGCCCATGCGCAGCGCGGGATCGGTCTCCAGCAGCCGGATCGCCAGGTCGCGCCGCTTCGACCAGAGCTCTTCGAGCAAGGGCTCGAGCACCGGGATGAGGGCGTTGGCTTTGTCGGCGGAAAAGAGCTTCATATGCGGCGTCTCGTCATCGTAACGGGGCTCTCCGGCGCGGGCAAGAGCCAGGCGATGAAATCGTTCGAGGACTTCGGCTTTGCGTGTCTCGACAACGCGCCGCCGGTGCTCGCGCGTCCCTTCGTCGTCCTCGCGAAGGAGTCGGGCAATGCGAACGCCGCGCTCGCGCTCGATGTGCGCACGCTCGGACCGTTCGGCGACGCGGTCGCGGCCGTCGACGAGCTCGCCGCCGCCGGCTTCGAACCCGAAGTGCTGTTCCTCGACGCCGAGGACGAGACGCTCATCCGCCGCTACAGCGAGACGCGCCGCCGCCACCCGTTCGGGCAGAACGGGCTCGGGCTCGCGGAAGCCATCGCTGCCGAGCGCGCGTCGCTCGCCGGGATGCGCGACCGCGCGGACGTGGTTTGGGACACGACGCGGCTGACGCTCGGCCAGCTCAAGGACCGCATCGGCACGTCGTTCGCGGGCTCCGACGCGCGGCGGCTGCGCGTGTCGGTCGTCGCGTTCGGGTTCAAGTACGGCGTGCCGCTCGACGCCGACCTCGTGTTCGACGTGCGCTTTCTGCCCAACCCCAACTACGTCGAAGGCTTGCGCGAGCTCACGGGCGCGGACGAGCCCGTGGCCGCGTATCTCGAAGCGCTGCCCGACACCGAAGCGTTTCTCGCGCACGTCTTCCCGCTGCTCGACTTCCTGGTGCCGCGCTACGAGGAGGAGGGGAAGTCGCAGCTCACGATCGCGATCGGCTGCACCGGCGGCCGGCACCGCAGCGTGTACCTCGGGCGCCGTATCCAGCATCACCTCGCCGACATGAAACCCGGCGCGGTCGCGACGTTCGACGCGCGGGACGTGAACCGATGAGCGGCCGCATGCGCCGCTCCATCGATCTCGCGCGGTGGCTGCAGCCCGGCCTCGGCGTGAAGCGCTGGCTGCTGCTCGCGGTGCTTGGCGCGACGCTGTTCGTGAACGGCGTGTCGCGCTATCTCACCGATGAAGGCGTGACGCTGCAGGTCAACGAGCTCGTCGACTCCGTGGTGTCGGAGTTCTTCCCGCCCGGGTACCTGTCGTGGATCTTCATCGTGATCGGCGCGCTGTTCGTCGCGCTCGGCATCTGGCGCTGGCTCAACGCGATCGTCACCGCGGTCGCGCCGCACGGCACCAGCAAAGTCATCGACGCGATTCGCGACAAGCGCCTCACGCGCGGTTACAAGATCGTCGTCGTGGGCGGCGGCACCGGGCTCTCGACAATGCTGCGCGGGCTCAAGAAGATCACCACAAACTTGACCGCGGTGGTTACGGTGAGCGACGACGGCGGTTCGTCGGGGCGCTTGCAGAAAGAGCTCGGCGTGCTGCCGCCGGGCGACATTCGCAACTGCTTGGTGGCGCTCGCCGACGACGAAGCGCTGGTGACCGAGCTGTTCCGCTACCGCTTCGCGGAAGGCGAAGGGCTCACCGGGCATTCGTTCGGCAATCTGTTCCTCGCCGCGATGACCGGGATCACCGGAAACTTCGACGAGGCGATCAAGGTGTCGAGCCGCGTGCTCAACGTCAAGGGCCGCGTGCTGCCCTCGACGCTCGCGGTTGCGCGGCTGTGCGCGCAGCTGACCGACGGGCGCGTCGTGGAAGGCGAGTCGCAGATCACGGGCGCGCACGGCACGATCGACCACGTGTACCTCGACCCGCCGTTCGCCGCACCGCTGGACGAAGTCATCGCCGCGCTGCGCGAAGCCGACGCGATCGTGCTGGGTCCCGGTTCGCTCTACACGTCGATCATGCCGAACCTGCTGATCGACCGCGTCGGCCGCGAGATCGAAGCGTCGAACGCGGTGAAGATCTATGTCTGCAACGTGATGACGCAGCCCGGCGAGACCGACGGCTACTCCGCGTCACGGCACGTGCGCGCGCTGCTGCGAGGCGCCGACGCGAACGTGTGCGAAGTGGCCGTCGTGAACGACGAGCTCCCGCGCAAATTGCTGGACGAGTACGCCGAGGAGGGACAGTTTCCGGTGCAGGTGGACGAAGACGAGCTGAGCACGCTGGGCGTGCGCGTCGTGCGCGCGAACGTGATCAGCGAAACGCAGACGGTGCGCCACGACAGCGACCGGCTTGCGGCCGTGGTGGTCGGGATCATCGACGAAGCGGTCGCGGAGCGCGCGACCTACCTGCGTCTGAACAAACCGGCGACGGGGCCGTCGACCGGACCGGCGACCGCATCGTGACGGCGCCGGCCACGCCCGACGCCGCGCTGCTGCGTTGGCTGCAGTCGATCCCGGCGGTGCGCTGCGTCGCGCCCGCGTTCCGGCCGTGGACGGGGGCCAAGGACGCCGCGGTCGTGCCGATCACGCCGGTGAGCGGCGAGCGGTTCGCGCGCGCCGGCTTCGCCGGCAACGTGCTCGCCGGGCTCACCGTCGCCGCCGGCGGCGCGACGGGCGATACGTACCGGCTCGGGCGCATTCCGTCCGCGCACGCGGTCGTGCTGCACGCCGGGAGCGAGGCGCAAGAGGACAGCTTCAGCGCGCTCGTCGGCGGTGCCGGTGCGCCGCCGCGCGCGGTCGCCGTGCTGCCGGCCGCGCCGCGGCTGAGCGGCGGAATCGGCTTGGGCAGCACGCGCGCCGCCGTCGAAACCGTCCTCGGCGCCGGACACGCGAAGACGCTGTGCGGGTTCGACGTCGTGCGCTATGAGCCGCGCCCGCCGGCCGCGTCGGAAGCGGAGATGTGGTTCTTCTACCGCGCCGGCGTGGTCGTCGCGGTCGCGAGGTACGAAGCCGTCTAGCGGAAGAGCAAACCCGCCACGCGCGCTGCGGCTGACCGCAAATTCGCTTCCGCGTCGCGCAGCGCTTCTTCCAGCGACGCCGGACCGGGCACGATCGGCACGCAGCGCACGCCGCGCGCGCGGAGCGCCGGCTCGACGGCCGGATCGACGCTGCCGCCGAATGCGATCACCGGGACGTTCGCGGCGCGCGCAAGCGCGGCGACGCCGTCGACCACCTTGCCGTGCAGTGTTTGTTCGTCGATGCGGCCTTCGCCGGTGAAGCACCAGTCGGCGCCGTCCAGCGCGCGCGCCAGGCCGCGCACCTCCGCGACGAGTGCCACGCCGCGTTCGAGCCGCGCGCCGCATGCGCTCGCGAGCGCCCAGCCCAAGCCGCCCGCGGCGCCCGCGCCCGCCAGCGCACGGAGATCGCGCCCGGTCGCGGCCGTCATCGCATCGGCGAGGCGCGCGAGCATGCCGTCGAGGTACGCGACGTCTTCCGGCGACGCGCCTTTCTGCGGGCCGTAGACCGCCGCCGCGCCCGACGCACCGAGCAGCGGGTTGTCGACGTCGCACGCGACCGCGAGATCCACCGACCGCAGCCGCGCGTCGAGCGCGCTGAGATCCACGCGCGCGACGCGCGCCAGCGCTTCGGGCAGCGGTTCGAGCTCGGCGCCGCAGGCGTCGAAAAAGCGCGCGCCCAGCGCGGCGAGCGCGCCCGCGCCGCCGTCGGTGGTCGCGCTGCCGCCGATGCCGAGCACGATGCGCGTCGCGCCGCGGTCGAGCGCGTCGCGCAGCAGCTCGCCGGTACCGCGCGTCGTTGCACGCCGCGCGTCCGCGTGTCCGCGCACGAGCACCAGACCCGACGCAGCCGCCATCTCGACGATCGCGGCGTCGCCGTCGCGCGCGTAAGTCGCATCGGCCGGCGCGCCCAGCGGTCCGGTCACGCGCACGGTGCGCGGCGCCGCACCGGTCGCGAGAAACGCGGCGACCGTGCCGTCGCCGCCGTCGGCCATCGGGACCAGATCGCACACCGCATCGGCGATGACGTCGCGCACGCCCGCGGCGAGCGCCGCCGCCGCACCGGCCGCGTCGATGCTGCCCTTGAACTTGTCGGGCGCGACGACGACGCGCATTCGCTTGCCCGCCGAGCTCGCGCGCGCGGTCAGGTGTGCGTGAGCGGTATGTCGATGACGGCCGTCTCACCCGACGCGACGCTGCCGTTGTACGTGGGCTGCGGCGGCGCCGTATAACCTTGCGGCGGCGAGACGATCAGCGTGTACGAGCCGATCGGAACGTTCGCGATGCGGTACGTCCCGTCGGCGCCGGTCGTGGTGGTGAGGATCGTCGACACCGTCACGCCGACGCCCGCGACCGGCTGGTTCGTCGCGCTATCGAATGCTCGGCCGCGGATGGTCGGATAGTTCTGCGACGGCGGAACCGCGGGGTTGCCGCACGACGCGAGCACGGCCAACGGCACGACGAGGAGGGCGAAGCGCGCGCGCGTCACGCCGGGACGACGCCTTCTTCGGCATCCTGCCGGTCCAGATTGGCGCCCTTCTCCTCGAGCAGCCAGCGGTTGGCCTCGTCGCGCCGGGCGTCAGGGACGCGCGCCCGAATCCAGGCGACGATCTCGTCGTCCGTCTGGCACGTGTCGAGCGCCGCGTCGAACATCCGCGAGGTGATCCCCCAGCGGTCGAAGATCGCGCGGTCCATCGGGCACGGATAGATGTAGTCGAAGATCGTCTCGTCGCGCGCCGCGCGCGCCTTGTCGAAGACGCGGGCCAGCCACAGATAGCCGTCCAGCTCGTCGCGGCCGCGACGCGGAAACTCACCGTGGCGAAAATCGGTGGCCATGTTCTCCCTCTTCACGAACGATCCGGGGCGTCCTAGCATTGTGTTGGACGCAGGCTGCCCCTCCGGAGTTGCGGAACGCGATCTGGTCATGGCCCTCACGCAACCGCATCCCCTGGCCGGGATGACGTACTACCAAAATGCCCTGGACGCCGTGGGTCATACCCCGTTGGTCAAGCTCAACCGCGTGATCGACGACGCACCCTGTCTGGTCCTCGCGAAGGTCGAGTACGTCAACCCCGGCGGGTCGGTTAAGGACCGGCCGGCCGTGGCGATGATCGAGGACGCCGAGGCGCGGGGCGTGCTCAAGGCAGGCGCGACGATCATCGAGGCTACGTCCGGAAACACCGGCACCGGGCTGGCCATGGCGGCCGCGATCCGCGGCTACCGCTGCATCCTCGTCATGCCCGACAAGATGTCCAAGGAAAAGATCGACCTGCTGAGAGCCTACGGCGCCGAGGTCGTCATCACGCCGACCAACGTGCCCAACGACTCGCCCGAGTCGTACTACGGCGTCGCGAACCGGCTGACGGCGGAGATCCCCGGCGCGATCCAGCCCGACCAGTGGCACAACGCGCAGAATCCGGGCGCGCACTACAAGACGACCGGCCCGGAGATCTGGGAGCAGACGGCGGGCAAGATCACGCACTTCGTCAGCGGGATGGGCACGGGCGGCACGATTTCGGGAACGGCCCGCTATCTCAAAGAGAAGAATCCGGACATCGTCGTGGTCGGCGCCGATCCCGAAGGCTCGATCTACAGCGGCGACACGCCCAAGTCGTACAAAGTCGAAGGCATCGGGATGAGCTATCTCCCGCAGACCGTCGACATGCGCGTGATCGATCAGATCATTCGCATCACCGACAAAGAGAGCTTCTTGATGGCGCGCCGCATCACGCGCGAGGAAGGCTTGCTGGTCGGCGGCTCGTCCGGCACCGCGGTGGCCGCGGCGGCGCGCGTCGCCAAAACGCTGCCGGCCGAAGCGATCCTCGTGGTGGTGATGCCGGACTCTGGGCGCGGCTACATGTCGAAGATCTTCAACGACGAGTGGATGCACGCCAACGGCTTCTTGGAAGACGACCGCCGCAAAGACACGGTCGGCGACGTGCTGCACACGAAGCGGCCGCTCCCGCCGCTCATCACCGTCACGGAAGAGCAGCCCGTGAAGGAAGCGCTCGACCTGCTGCGCCGGTACGAGATCTCGCAGCTCCCGGTGCTGCGCGGCAACGAGGTCGTGGGCGGCATCAACGACGTCGCGGTGATGCAAGCGGTGTTCGACCACGCCGACATCATGCACAAACCGGTGAGCGAGGTGATGGGCCGCGCGTTCCCGGCGCTCGAGCACGACGTGGAAGTGACCGTGGCATACAAGCTCCTGACGATGGCGAACTCCGCAATCGTCGTAACGCAAAACGGCGACCCGCTGGGCGTCGTGACGCGCCAGGACATCATCTCGTTTCTGTCCGCCCAAAGTGCCTGACATGGACTTCGCGACGCGCGCCATTCATGCCGGGCAGGAAGCCGACCCCGCCACCGGGGCGACGATCGTCCCGATCTACGCCACCTCCACGTACACGCAAGCAGCGGTCGGCGAGCACAAAGGCTATGACTACTCGCGCGTCGCGAACCCGACGCGCAATGCGCTCGAGACCCAGCTCGCCGCGCTGGAAGACGCGCGGCACTGCATCGCGTTCGCGTCGGGGCTCGGCGCCGAGAACGCCATCACCGGGCTGCTGAACGCCGGCGATCACGTGGTCGTGAGCGACGATACGTACGGCGGCACGTACCGGCTCTTCACGCGCGTGCTCGAACGGTTCGGGCTCCAATCGACCTTCGTCGACCTGACCGATCTCGCCGCGGTGCGCGCCGCGGTGCGGCCGAACACGAAGATGTTCTGGATCGAGACGCCCACCAACCCGATGCTGCGCATCGTCGACATCGCGGCGGTCGCCGCGCTCAAGACGGCGGGACAGCTCGTCGTCGTCGATAACACGTTCTGCACACCCTATTTTCAGTCACCGCTCGCGCTGGGCGCCGACGTCGTGATCCACTCCGCGACCAAGTACATCGGCGGCCACAGCGACGTGATCGGCGGCGCCGCGATGACCGACGACGACGCGATCGCCGAGAACGTGCGCTTCTTGCTCAAGACGCTCGGCGCGAACCTGAGCCCCTTCGATGCGTTCCTGATCTCGCGCGGTGCGAAGACATTGGCGGTGCGGATGCGCGAGCACGAACGCAACGCGCTCGCCGTCGCGCACTTCCTGGCCGAGCGCGACGACGTCGCGCAGGTGCTGTATCCCGGGTTGGCGTCGCATCCGCAGCACGAGCTCGCGCGCAAGCAGATGCGCGGCTTCAGCGGAATCATCTCGGTGACGCTGCGCGGCCCGGAGTCGCGCGCGCTCGAGGTGGCGAAGCGCACCAAGCTGTTCTCGCTCGCGGAGAGCTTGGGCGGCGTCGAGTCGCTGATCAACCACCCGGCGCGCATGACCCACGGCTCGATCCCCAAGGACGAGCGGGAACGCCGCGGCATCACGGACGGGCTGCTGCGGCTCTCGGTCGGCATCGAGAGCGCGCACGATCTCATCGCCGATCTGCGCCAGGCGCTCGACGCGACGCTCGCGCTCGCCGGCGTGTCCGCGCGCGGCGACGGCGGCGACGATCCGCCCAACCCCGACCGCATTCCGGCGACGCAGAACGACGGCGCACCGACCTCGTAAGGTCGCGGTGACGATTGCCTGGCGCGCGCTATGCCAGGCGCTCCAGCGCTTTTTCGACCTCCTAACGTTCCGACTGGGTCGGTTCGCGAACGAAGCGTGCCTTTCCGCGTTGCATGATCACGTCATCAAACCTGTCATCCCTTTTGATGATACGATTGCAGTCGGCTGAAGAAAACCGGGCTTGGAGGCAGGAGTAGAGGATGTCCGGCACTTCAAACATGCGCGCTCTCGCATGCCGGATATAGATTTCGTTTATGGCACGCACATAGTAGGACAGTGACCGAGGATACACAGGTCCACTTCTCGCCGCAACCGAGTCACTGCCAGCTGATTGCGCAATCGCGAAGCCATGTTCCCACCCCGTCATCGATGCCAGAATCGCAGACCGAACGGAGGCGGCGCGCGCGTCCGAACTCGCTTTTTGCCACCAAGCGTAATTCAACCGATACACGGAATCGGTGGGCGCTGGCTTCGCTGTACTGGGCCCGATCACCGACAACGCGATCGTCAAGCCGGCGGCCACTCGCAACTTTGTCGTCATGATTCGCACCCTCAGCTTTGACCCGGCCCTGCCTGAGGCGCTGCATATCCGTTGAACGGGTCCCAGTGAATGCCTCCCAATTTATCCTTTTGGAAATTATGCCACCAAATCATTCCATCACGCTGGCGCTGGCGCCACTGAAATTCGTCGTGATACAGAAGGTTCTCATTGCGAGCGTCAAATTCGCGGACGTCTAATGACAAGCCGTCAATTGCAATTCGGATAACAGCTAAACCGCCGACCTGGTTTCCACCGATCAAGGTTTGATCGGTCACTTTCAAGAGCATTGCGCCGTTTTTGGCAAAGAGTTCCTCGACGCCATACCCTTTATCGATTAAGGCCTCCGCGATCTTGACAGCGACGTTGGCCATGGTAAGCTGCGCAGGGTCTACTCCAAAGCTCGCCAGGCGATTGAAGACTTCGATGATTGTGTCTCCGATGTCGAGATGCATTTGCCCAGGAGCGCCGATGGCCTTCGCGATTGCGCCGCTTCCGACATGGATCGGGGCCAAGGCGTTGTCTCCGGCATCACCAACACCGTGGGACGCGTTCCACTCAGCATCGTACTTCTTGTCCCATTCCGGGACGAACCCGCTCGGATCGCTGTACGAGTATGGGTCGTTCCGGTTCCACATGTACGGCTTTTGCGACATCGGGTCCTGGACGTTTCCGCGATAGGCGTCCGGCGTGACCCAGACGCCAGCTTGCGAGTCGTAGGTCCGAGAGCCTTGGAACGTGTTGGTGCCGTCGCTTATTCCGTCCGTCTTAGCGCTCGTGACGAGCGCTCCGCGACCTACCATCGGCGGTGGAAATCCGCTTACGGTGAACGGCGTCGCGAGCGTGCAAGCTGGCGACGCCGGCTGAAACGTCGACGGGACGGTCGCGCTGCCCGAACCGACCGTATTGTGGCAACTAACGATCCGGCCATGACTTTCGCGGTCCCAAACCGTCAGGTGCGACTGCGCAGAGTTCGGCGTATAGTCCGCGATACCGCCGATTTTGATATCGTCGACCTGCCCAGCCGCATTCGTGGTGAATAGCAGCGTGTCATCGTCCCAGTACAGCGACGCGTACTGAAAATCAGTAGGCTGCGCGCTGCCCAGCGGAACCGCGCTGGTGGATCCCATCTGAAACGGATGTCCGAGCGGCCCCCAGTTGTAGCCGAGGGAATACCGATAATGCTGACGGCCGCTTGCGAACGTGCCGTCGCTGACCGCATCGACGAGCAGCTGATTGTCCGCATCGTATTGCCTCGTGTAGGTCGTCGCGTCACCGGTGGCGCTCGCTTGCCGCCCGACCGCATCGTACGCGTAATTCGTTGTGGAGTCGGCGGTCGTCGAGGAGACCGGCATACCCTGGAGCGCGTTCCATGAAAATGCTGCGAGCTGGTTTCCCAGTGGAATCCGGGTGCCGTTCGCCATCAGCGCCAGTTGCGCCGGACCGGTCGTGATCAAGTCTTTGGAGAGTTCGCCGCGCGCAGTGTAGACTGCTGCCAGGATCGGTCCAGGATAGAACGCGCCGTTGTTGAGCACGTACGAGTTGGCCCCGATTTGCAGGCCCTCTGCGTTGTATTGCATCTTGTTCTCGTACTAGCCCGGGGTCGTGAGCGCGCTCGTCCGCCCAGCAGCATCATACGCCATCGTATCCGCGCTTTGGCCGGTGCTGTCGGTCCGGCTTAATGGACGCCGGCCGCCCGTATAGCTGAAATCGAACCGCGACGATCCGATCGAGGTCAAGGTTTGCAGCGTCCCGTCACCCCGATACGAGAATCCCAGCGCGCCGGGAAACGATTGCTGCGACGTGCTGATCCCGACCGACCGCCGCTCGCCGCTCGCGTAGTAACCATACGAGATCGTAGCGGCCGACTGCGCGCCGACAGTCTGCGCACGTGTCGCCTTGCGGCCGTCGGCGTCGTAGATGTCTGTGACGGTTCCATTTGCGCTCGCGGCGCTGGCGAGACGCCCCACTTCGTCGTAGGCATAGGTTCGCGTCGGCGACACCACGGTCGAGAACGTCATTTGATGGATCGATCCGCGAGCGTCGTAGTCAAAATACTGGCACTCGCTCAGCGCGTTGCACGAGCTCGTCGCAAGCCCGAGGGTCGCCGGCGTCGCGTCGTAGTTGTTGGTCACGGGGAGCAGACCGCTGCCGGTGTTGCGATACAGCTGCGTCGGCCGACCGAGCGCATCGCTCCCCTCGCCAGCCGTATCATTCCAGCCCGCCCCGTCTTGACCGGTCGAGCCCGCTGAGCTCCACTGCGGTGTGACCGTCGAGGTCGGCAACAGCTCCTGCGTCTTATAGAGCCCGCCATATGCGCGGTACGACTGGCCGGCGATTATGACGTTGCGGCCGGAACTCAGATCGTACAAATACCGTGTCATCCACGCGAAATGATAAAAGTCGTTGGGATCCGCAGGTTGCTTCACCTCGACGAGCCGGTCCGCGCCGTCGTACCATTTTGTGGTCGTGCCGTCACCGCCCGTGAAGTGGTGGACCTCGGTCGTCACGTTGCCGTCCAGGTCGTACGTGAATTGCGTCGCAACCCCGGCGGCGGCTTGCGCGGGCGTCTGCTTTGTCGCCACGGAACCATCGCTGAAATACGTCGTGCGGCTGACGATTGTGGAGCCTGGCAAGCCCGGCGTCTTTGAGCACGCCGAACTGCTCAGCGACGCATCGTCGGGATCACCGGTCCCGATAACACGGTTTAAGGCGTCGTAGGTCAGGATGGTCGTCGTGTGCGGGTCGTTCGCGTCCGCTTTCGCGCACACGATGTTGCCGGATGCATCATAATAAATGGTCTGAGCAGACTGGCGCGTGGTGCCGTTCGCCTGACCGACCGGATCGCCTTGCAGATCGGTCGGTAGGCCGCGATCGGTTCCGCCTTGCTTGGCGGCGTCGTATCCGATGCGCCGGACATAGCCGAGCGGCGATGTGATGGCGACGAGCTGCCCGGCGGGCTCGTACGATGGTGCCCGCAATCCGTACGTGAAGATCGCGTGCGGCACGCTTGCTCCACGCGATGCACACTGCGCATCGATCGGGCCCGACACGGTTCCGGACCAATCCGCGCTGGCCGCATGGGTGGCCCGCTGGTCGCAGTATGCCGTGACGTTGTTGTTTGCGTCGTAATCGATCATCTGCGTCGGACGCATTGTCACGGTTCCGGCGGGCGTTTGCGCGCTCACGGCGGGCTGCGCGACGATCACGGTGTTGCCCATCGGGTCGTACACGTAGTCCGTCTCGTTCCCGCGCGGATCGACTTCGCTGACGAGATCGTTGTTCGCGTCCCAGTTCTCGTTGCTCACCAGCCAAGTTCCGATGCAGTTCCCGCCGCTGGTTGCTGTGCATTTTTGCGTCTGCATTGGGCGGCCAAGGCCGTCAACGACCCAGTTTGTCGCATGCCCATCGGTATCGCGGAACGTCGGCGTCGATACCCCCGTCGTGAAGTATTCATCATAGAACTCATACGGGGCAGTCGAATAGCCGCTCTGAAGTGCAGTCCCCGTCCCGTCCGCAATCGATGGGTTCACGTTCGCGACGTGCGCCAAGTAGCCGATCGTCGCTGAATGTGCGTCTGTGCCGTTGTAGCCGAGTGCGATGTAGCCTCCGTCCGATCCGTTCCAGCGCGGACTCGTCAGATACGCCATCACCGGACCCGTACCGAGCGTCGTATAGATGTACCCGACCATCGGGCGCGTGCCCGCCGCATTGTTCGGCGGGCGCGATACCCACAGCAGATTTCCGGCGGCGTCATAGAGGTACGTCACATACGTGGCGCCGTCCGGAAACCCGATCTCCTGCAGCAGACGGTGGCCCGAGACGTCGGCGAACCACAAGGTCGCCGTCATGCCCGACTCGGTCGTTGCGGAAATCGCCGCCACCTTATCGCCCGCGGTGTGGGTTCCGATGTCCCAGCTGTAGTTGAACGTAATGTACGTGTTGCGGTTACGGCCGATGATCTGATACAGCTTTCCAGCGTAGTAGCCGCCGTACGACGGCCCACACGGCCCGTTTGATGCTTGCCAGAAGTAGTACGACGTCCCGGTTTTCTTGGTCCACAGGTAGCCGCAACCGTGGTCCCAGGTCAGCGTGGCGTGCTGTCCCGTGGGCGGCGTCCATGTCACGCCGTCGTCTGCCAGCGTGTAATCGTAGTGCGCGCCGTCGATGTCCCACACTGTCGTGATGTTCGCCGCACTGCTGGAAAGATGGGCGTCGAAAGTATTGGTCCAGCCGTTCCCGTACATGCTCGGTGCGCTCCCGTCGCTGCCGTTCACGTCGTGCTGGCTCTGCGAGTTGTATGTGCGCCGGAATGCCAGCGCGATGCCGGCATGCGCGACGGCCATGTCGTCGTCTTGCAGCACCATGTTGCCGGTGCCGACGTTGACCATCACGCGGCCACCCCCCGGTACGGTTTCGGTCTGGTAGTGCCACCACGGATTGATCCCAATACCGCTCATCGTCGATAGCGTTCGCGTCGCGCGAACCGGCGCTCCCCCGCGGGCGCCTCCGCCGCGCACCCCGCCAGGCGCGACGCGCACGGGCGACTGCAGCGGCGGCGCATCGCCGTGATGTACGGACCGCTGTTTCGCGCGCGTGCGTGCTGTCTCGAGCACCCGGTCAATCTCAGTGGGCTTGAGCATGGGGGGACCGGGCACGTACGTGCCCGATGCGCGCCGCGCCCGGCTGACGATCGGGTGCAGCGGTGCCGGGCGCACCATCGGCGGTGGCGTGCGGCGCGGCGGTTCCGGCACGGCGACGCGCTGCGGCCGCATGTGGTGGAACGGGTCCGTGGCGTTCTTCGGGCTCGCCGCGGGTGTCGGCGCCATCGCCATGCCGGCGATCGCGAGCAACCGCGCCAGCGGCGGCACTTCGACGATTGCCGCCATCTCCGCACCGATTGCGCGACCGCGCGCGACGTCGTCGCCTGCAGGCGCGGCCGTCGCCGCACCCGACAACTGCGGCAATACCATCACAGCCGCGATCGCAAATGCGACGCAGCGACGGTGTCCAACGATCACGAAAACACCCTCACATCCTACCGGCAGGTGCCGGAGTAAGGCCGGCGGTTGTGAGTCCGCCGCCGGATTCCTCCTCGATTCGAACGGTTACGAACCGTTCGGCCGGATTCCACCTGCCGCGCGCACCGCAGCGATCCGTCCACTCCGGCACTCGAAGCTAGCTCCATCGCCGCCCTGCGGCATCCCGGCGGTGCATGAGAGACGGTGCATCGCGGGGCACGATTTCAAACACGTGGACCGCGAAGCGTATCCTGCAGGCGCGGTGGGCGGAATCTCATCATCCGCTCACCGCAGTCCCAGGTTTTCCTCGGAAGCCACCCCTAGGGTAGGGGTATGAAATTATCTCTACCGGTGCTCGCCCTCGTCGTGGCGACCGGGCTTCCCCTCGCCGCCTGCGCGCAACAGAGCAACGCGGCGGAGAGGCAAGCCCCGTCCCCCGAGATCCGAGCTCAGATGCAAGCGGCGCGTGACAGCGCCAAGACCGCGGCGTTCAACGACCTCAGCGCGGCAAGCCGTGCGAAGGTTCAGGCGATCATCGACCAGGTCAACAACGGTCAGCTCACCGACCTGCGCGCCGCGGCGCAGCAGATCGACGCCGCGCTCACGCCGGCTGAATCCAAAGCCGTGCTCGGCGAGCGCGACAAGATGATGCAGACGATGCGCGCCAACATGCCGCCGCGCCCCGACGGCGCGATGGCCGGTCCCAACGGCGCCGGACCGAACGGTCCCCCGCCCAACGGCGGGCCGAACAACGCCGATCATCCCCGCCGCATGGGCCGCATGAGCACTCCCGGCGGATTCTTGCTCTCGCTCGGCGTCAGCCGCGAGAAGATGCGCGAGCTGCGCCACATGCAGCAAAAGCCGGCAGGCCAGTAAAACTCCGCGTCCCTTGGCGGCCCGTTGATCCCGAAGTCCTCGATCGCTACGTGCGGTCGAGGACTTCTGCTAATGCCGGCAGCGAGATCTCGTAGCGGTAGCCCACGTTGCGGTGGTCGTCGTCGAACTCTTCGTGGCGAACGTCGAGGCCGAGGTCGCGGCAGCGTTCGGTGAAGACGCGCGCGCCGATATCCAGCCCGTACTCGTCCTTGCGGCCACAATCCAGATAGCGCAGGCGCAGCCGTTCCAGCGCCGCACGGCCCGAGGCGACGCGCTCGCACGGATCGAATGCGAGCCAGCGCGCGAAGACCTCGTCGCGGATCTCGCCGCTGCGCTCGTCCCACGGCAGGTCGATCGCCCAGCGCTCCTTCGCGCGCGGCGAGTACGCCGACGCGTAGCCGAGCATCTCGATCGTCTCGTAGAAATTCCCCGGGCGCTTCGGGCGCCGCTCGAACTCCGCGACGAACGCGGCGATCGTGCCGAACTCCTCGAGCACGCGCTGCGCCGCCGGAAAACCGCGCAGGCACGCGTAGCGGAAATACGTGTCGCCGCTGTGCGACGCGAACGCCGCGAACGTGCCGGGGTGCGCGAGCGTGAGGTGGAGCGAGCCGAATCCGCCGGACGACTTGCCGAACACCGCGCGCCCGCCTTCGCGCGCGATCGTGCGGTAGTTCGCGTCGACGTGACCGATGACGTCGCGCACCGTGTACGTCGCGTAGTCGCCGTTGTGGACGGAGTCGACGTACTGCGAGCCGCCCAAGCGCGTGTTGCCGTCGACGATCGCCAGGATCGCCGGCGGCATGCGGCCGCCGGCGACGAGCCGGTCCGTCCACTGCACGACGTTGGTCTCCCACGGCCGCGTCGAGACGAGGGCGCCGACGTCGCCCGTATAGCCGTGCAGGCAGTACAACACCGGATAGCGGAGCGAGCCCTCGGGGTCGTAACCGGGCGGCGTGTAGATCGCCAGCGGGCGCACGGAGGGATCGCCCAGCGCGTTGTCGTGCAGCGCCGGGCTGTCGATGAAGTCGATGCGCAGCGTGCCGCGCAGGCCCTGGAGTTGCGAGAGTTCGTTCATGCGGACGGCGAAAGGCGTTCGAATGATTCGAGGCGTGGGCCTGCGTTCGGCGGTCGCGATCAACGTCGCCACGATGGTCGGCGCCGGCCCGTTCATCACGCTGCCGCTTGTCGTCGTGGCGCTCAACGGCTCCGTGTCGTCGATCGCATGGCTCGGCGGTGCGCTCATCGCGTTGTGCGACGGGCTCGTCTGGGCCGAGCTGGCTTCGCGCTCGCCGCGCAGCGGCGGGACGTACGCGTACCTGCGCGAGGCGTTCGACCCGCGCCGCGCCGGCCGGTTCTTCGCATTCTTGTTCGTGTGGCAGTACATGTTCTGGGCGCCGCTCGTGATCGCGTCGGGGTACATCGGCTTCGCGCAGTACGCCGCGTATCTGGTGCCGGCGGTCGGCGGCTTCGTGCCGACGCATCTGCTCGCGGCGGCGGTCGGCGTCGTCACGCTCGCCGCGCTGTACCGCGCGATCCCGCAGATCGCGCGCACGGCGCTGGTGCTCGGCAGCGTCGCGATCGTCACGCTGATCGCGGTCGCATTCGCCGGGTTGACGCACCCGCACGCGCCGCTCGCGCAAACGCTGCCGCCCACCTTCTCGTTCGCCGTTGCGCTGCCGGCGCTCGGCGCGGCGCTCGTGATCACGCTTTACGACTACGGCGGGTACGCCGACGTGTGCGCGCTCGGCGACGAAGTGATCGCCGCGTCGCGCACGATCCCGCGCGCGATCGTCATCTCGGTGCTCGCGGTTGCCGCCGCGTACATTCTGCTCAACGTCGGCGTCGTATCAGCGCTTGCGCCGAAGGAAATCGCGGCGTCGACCACCGTCGCGTCGCTCGTCGCCGAACGCGCGTTCGGCGCGCCGTTCGCGATCGCCGTGACGATTGCCGTCCTGATCACGGCGTTCGGTTCCACGTACGGTTTGCTGCTCGCGGCGGCGCGCGTGCCCTACGCCGCGGCACGCGACGGCGACTTCCTCGCGCCGTTCGCGAAGCTGCACCCGCGCGGGCGGTTTCCGTCGGTGGGGCTCGTCGCGATCGGGTTGCTCGCGCTCCCCGCGTCGCTGCTCCCGCTCGACCAAGTGATCGCCGCGCTCACCGCCGGCATCGTGCTGGTGCAAGGCGTCGCGCAAGTCGTCGCGCTGTTCGTCACGCGGTTCACGCAGCCGCGCGCACCGTTTCGCGTGCCGCTGTTTCCGCTGCCGCCGCTGCTCGCGGTGGCGGGCTGGCTGTGGCTCTTCTTCAGCACGGGACGCGTAGCAATCGCATTCGGACTTGGGACGCTCGCAGTCGGCGCGATCGTGTTCCTGGTTCGTGCGCGCACGGTGCGAAGCTGGCCGTTCGCGGCACCGCAAATCGTCGCGCTCTTCGTGGGCGCGCTCGTCTTCGCGCCGCACGCGGCGGGCGCGCAAGCGCAGTCGCCGCCGGCTCCCGAGTTCGGACACACGGTCATCGTGCGCGACGCGCGCAACGAGCCCGTGCTGCAGGTCGACGGCAAGCCGTTCTTCTTCCTCGGCGGCGCGTTTTTCTACGAACGCATCCAGCGCTCGCAGTGGCGCGCGTCGATGGTCCAGATGCGCGAGCTCGGCGCGAACACGCTCGACCTCTACGTGCCGTGGAACTGGCACGAGCTTGCCGACGGCGACTTCGATTTCGACGGCCGCACGAGCCCGCGCCGCGATCTGCGCGAGGTGCTGCGGCTGGGCAAGGAGCTCGGCTTCTTCTTCATCGTGCGGCCCGGGCCGGTGATCCGCAACGAATGGCGCAACGGCGGCTATCCCGCGTGGCTGCTGCTGCGCCCGGAATATGCGATGGAGCCGCACGACGTGCTCGAAGGCCGCTATCCCGCGACCGCGACGCTGCAGAACCAGCACAGCGACGCCGCCGCCGCGGAATGGCTCAACAATCCGACGCACGTGCGGTACGCCGCGCGCTGGCTGCACCGCGCGCTCGAGGAGTTCCGGCCCGTCGCGGACCGCGTGATCGCGGTGCAGCTCGACGACGACCAAGGCGCGTACCTCGACAACGACACGTATCCCGCACCGCGCTTTCACGCCTATCTGCGATGGCTCGAAGCGCAGGTGCGCGAGGTCGTCGGGCCGCGCGTGCCCACGTACATCAACACGTACGAGGCGAAGGTGCCCTGGTCGCTGCCCGCGTGGGCGATGGGGAACTGGTACCAGAGCGACGCGAACCTGATCGGCGACCACGACCGCGCGGAGCTGGCGTTCGCGACGGCGACGCTGCGCACGCAGACGCGCGGCCCGCTCGCGTACAGCGAGTTTCAGGCGGGCTGGCTCGCGGGGCCCGGCGATCCGCAGCCGCGTCCGGCCGATCCCAGCAACACGGCGCTCGCGCTGGGCGAGCTGGCCGGTTGGGGAATGAAAGGGCTCATCGACTTCCCGTTGCAGGACACGCTCGCGCCGTTCGGTTGGGAAGCACCGTTCTCGAATGCGCTGTACGCCTGGGACGCGGCGTTCTCGCTGCAGCTCAACGAGCAGCCGCGCTTTCGCCAGACTGCGGAAATGTTTCGCGCGTTCGCACTGTACGGGCCCGCGCTCGCCGAGGCGCATCGCGTGGCGGACGCCGCCGTGCTGTACGACGGGCGCCGCGACGCGTTCCGCGCCGCCGGCTCGCTCAAGAGCGCGCTCGCGGCGTGTCGCGCGCGCGGCGTGGTGTGCGACGCGGTCGATCCCGCCGTCGTCACCAACGGGGCGCTGCGCGCGTTCCGCTACGTCGTCATCCCGCGCGGCACGTACCAGGCGATCGCAACGCGCGCGCAGCGGCTCGGCGTGCGCGTTGTGACGGCGGTCGACGCCCTGCCCGGCAACGCGCGCGCGCTCGGCACGACGGTGTTGCGCGGTCCGCACGGTACGTTCGTCGTCGTCGAGAACTGGGGCGACCACAACGTGCGCTACGACGCGCACGATCTGCCCGGCGTGGGCGTCGCAATCCCGCCGTTCGTCCTCGGTCCGCGCGATGCGCGCATCGTCGCGGTCGACGCGGACCTCGCGTTTCTCGCGCCGGGGTTCGCCGCAGGCGACCGCCTCACGTCGTCGTGCGGTTTCGCGGCGCCCGATGCCGGCGGCGGACCGCGGTTCAGCGGCGAGATCCATGTGGCGATGGGCGAAGGCGTCAGCGGCCAGAGCTGCGCCGTCGAAGCGACACTCGGCGGGCGGCGCGAGCACTGGAGCCTCGACGACACGCATCAGGTCGTGCTGCGAGCAGGCGCTGTCCCGAGCGATTTCCGCAGCTTCGACGAGACGTACACGCTGGCCGATAGTGCCATCCCCCTCGCACCGCAAGCACGCGCACTCGTTCCGTCCATCACGCGCGCGGCACCGGGCGTGCACGCGTACCGCACCGACGTGTTCGAAGACGGCGCGCAGGACGTCGTGCTGCAGAATTCCCGCGTAATCGCAGTTGCGGTCGCCGCCGGCGGTGCGCGCGTCGTCTCCTTCGGAACGTACGTGCACGACCCGCGCGACGCGAACCGCGTCCTGTACGAGAACGTTTTCGACGCGACGGGCGCGCTGCGCGACGACGTCACGGTGCAGCCGCCGCCCTCGACGACCGACCGCATCGCGAAATACACGCACCTCTTTCCCGCCGGCACATTCAACCGGCCCTACTCGGCATGCACGTTCGAAAACGCGCGCGGCGCGGGCGCGTACTTCGCGTACGACGCGCCCGACGTCGTGCCGAGCGGCGCGCTGTTCGAACGCGTCGTCGCTCTGGGCGCGAGCGCGGACCGCCTCGTCGTCGACGAGCGCTTTACGCCGCGCGGGGCGGACGCGGCGCAGCGGCTCGTATCGCTGTCGGCGATCGTGACCGGGCGCGGCCCCACGAGCGGCGAGGAGACGTTCGATCCCGCCGCCGGCGGGCTCACGATCGATCCGCCGCAGGAGGCGGGCAGCGGCGGGACGGGCCGCCGCGTCGTGTCCGTCGCCTGGCGGCCGGGCGACGTGGAAGCGGCGTCGTGGACGAACTCGCGCGGCAACCGCACCGTGCGCCTCGTGCTCGCTCCGAATGGCTGGCGGCGCGTGACCTACGCGTCCGCGTTCGTCGAAACGGACGCCGACGCGCAGCGGTTCTTCGGGGCGGAGCGCGCGTGGGTGGCCGCGAACCCACCCCCGGCGAGCGAAAGCGGGGAAGTGGCGAAACGGTATACGCAGTCGCCTCAAAAGCGACCGAGTGAGAGCTCATGTGGGTTCGAGTCCCACCTTCCCCAATGACCGGCGTGTCTGATTTTCAAGCCGAGTCGTACCGGATCGACGAGCAGATCTGGGCCTCGCTGGCGCTGCGCACCGGTGAGCGCGCGCTGTTCCTGGGCGTCGCCAACGACGGCGCATGGGTCGGGCGCGCGGTGGAGATCGGCGTCGACGTCACGGTGATCGTCACCAGCGACGCGGCAATCGCGCTCGCGGAGAAGCTCGGCGCGACCGCGATGCGCGGCAGCGCGACGATGATCCCCGCGACGGCGAACGCGTACGACGTCGCCGTCGCGATGCACTA
>Ga0066662_10000052_pt1 | contig 39759 bp, 33 predicted proteins | sample GraSoiAngelo_111_FD_133939 | JGI IMG/M metagenome (GOLD analysis project Ga0066662, IMG submission 133939) | Grasslands soil microbial communities from the Angelo Coastal Reserve, California, USA - 14_0903_12_40cm | ecosystem: Environmental > Terrestrial > Soil > Grasslands | place: USA...
ATGAAGAGTTGCACGACGCGTTTCGCCTTGGCCGCGGGGTGGTGGCGCGATGAAAAAGCTCGGACGCATCCTCACTGCGATGGTGACGCCGTTCGACGCGAACAACGCGCTGAACGTGCCTGAAGCAGCGCGCATCGCTCGGTTCCTGATCGAGCGCGGCAACGACGGCGTCGTGCTGGCGGGCTCGACTGGCGAAGGCAATGCGCTGGAGACCGCGGAGAAGCTCACGCTGTTCGCCGAGGTGAAGAAAGCGCTCGGATCGAGCGGCACCGTCATTGCGGGCACCGGCGGCAACAACACGCGCCAGTCGGTCGAGCTCACGAAGCAGGCCGAGCAGTGCGGCGTCGACGGCGTGCTGCTGACGGTTCCCGCGTACGTCAAGCCCACGCAGGAGGGGATGCTCGCGCATTTCGGCGCGATCCTCGACGCGACGCCGCTGCCGGCGATCATCTACAACATCCCGGGCCGTACCGCGGCGAACATGCTGCCCGCGACGTTCACCGAGCTGACGCGGCGCCACGCAAACGTCGCCGGCATCAAAGAGTCGACCGGCGACGTGAACCAGTTCACCGCCATTTTGCGCGACCGCGCGCGCGAGGACGTGACGTTCTGGGCGGGCGACGACTACATCTACTTGCCGTCGCTCGCGGTCGGCGGCTACGGGCTGATCTCGGTCGCGGGGCATCTGTGCGGGCGTGAGCTGCGCGCGATGGCCGACGCGTTCGACGCCGGCGACGTCGATACGGCGGCTCGCATCCATCGCGATCTGTCGCCGCTGATCGCCGCGCTGTTCATGACGTCGAACCCGATCCCGGTGAAGTGGGCGATGAGCACGTACGGCTTCGACGTGGGCCCCTGCCGCTCGCCGATGGGCCCGATGCCCGCGGAGCTCAAAGCGACGCTCGAGCCGCTCATCGCACCGTACCGCCCGTAGTCCTCGACACGCGACGATGACTCCAGAGAGCGCGGGGATGGCGGTGCCGGCGTTTCATGTGCTCGGCTGCCGGGTCGACGCGATCGGGCGCGACGCGGCGGTCGCGTGCATCGCGTCGCTCGCGAACGGCGATAAGCCTGGATTGGTCGTGACGCTCGGCGTCGAGATGGTCATGGCGGCGCAGCGCGACGCCGAGTTTCGCGCGACGATCGACCGCGCGGCGCTCGTCACGTGCGACTCGATCGGCCTGCTGCTGGCGTCGCGTTTGCGCGGCGGCCCGCTGCGCGAGCGCGTGACCGGCGTCGAACTGGTCGACGCCCTCGCGTCGCGTTCGGAATCGGTGGGCGACGTGCGGTTGTATCTGCTGGGCGGCGCCGGCGACACCGCGGCGCGCGCGGGCGACGCGCTGCGGCGCAAATATCCGGCCGCGGTCATAAGCGGCGCGCGCGACGGCTACTCGCGGACCGACGATAACCACGCGGTCGTCGCGGCGATCCGTGCGAGCGGCGCGAACGTGCTCCTCGCAGGACTCGGATTTCCGAAGCAAGAGTTTTGGATCGAACGGTACCTCGCGGCCACGGGCTGCGGCGCGGGGATCGGCATCGGCGGTTCGCTCGACGTGTACGCCGGCAACGTGGTGCGTGCGCCCGCGTTGTTCCGGCGTACGGGCCTGGAGTGGGCATATCGACTGGGCAAGGAGCCGCGCCGCTGGCGCCGCCAACTGGCGCTCCCGCGCTTCGCGCTCGCAGCAATGCGTGAGTCCTTCACCGCGAATAAAGCGCCGGACAAGCGCGCCTAAGGCAGAAGCCTCGAATTTCGATTTTACCGCGGCAATGCTCATTCAGACAACGACACGGTCGCCGCTCTCACCGCTCGACAGCATGGCGAATTTCGTTTGAATTAATTGGTTCAGACGTTGCTACGAACGCATGTTCGTGCTATAATTTTGTAGCGAGTTACTTCGCATTTATATGCTAAGCGGCCCGGCCGGTGTAAGAGCACCGACCGGGCCCGTCACCCGATGAGGTAAACATCGAATGACAGCCTGCGAGTTCGACGTATCAACGTCGAGCCCTCGGCGCGGCGTTTCCGCTGCCGACTACCGTCCGTCTCGTCATCGCGGCGAGGTGGCCGCGTGATGGCGCCGCTCACCGAGTTTCACGCCTCGATGGCGGACGTAACCAACGAACAGCACCAGAACATGGACGGTTTGGTGCAGCCCAACGATTTCAATGCCGATGTGGTCGTCCGCTTCCTGCGCGAGCATGGAATTGAGGCCTGCGTCGACGAGGCGACCGGCGGCTTTCGCTACATGGTCGCCGATCCAGCGCGCGCGTCGGACGTGATCTTCGCCTGTGTCTGCCTGCGCGCGTCGATAAGCTATTCGATCGAGGCCGCCTACCACTGTATGAAGGCGAAGCGATGATGGCCACGCGTTCGCCGTCGTCTTACCCGAAGCGGTGGAACGGACAACGCCGAGCACGACCAGTAGAACCACTGTCGGCGCGCGTCTTTCGCCTTCGCATCGCCCGTGGCTATAGCGTCTACGAGCTGGCAACGGCCGCCGGCATCTTCGCGGGCACGATCCATCGTCTCGAATCCGGCAAGCCCATCGACAAGCGCTTCCTGTCGGCGATCGCAGTTGCTCTCGAGGTGCCCCTTTGCCGACTCGTGTGTGGCGAGCATAGCTGTGTCCAACGAGCCTGCATGCCGGCGCGGTCGGCACTCGCACACCGGAAGCGGCGCTGACCGCGAGGACGCGCGCTGCCGCCGCCCAAGCTTCCCGAACCGGGTCATTCGGCATTCGAGTCGCGCTCTTCGGCATCTTCCGATGGGCGATGACCCGGGTCGGCGGCCCGGGTCATCGCACACGCTTCGGGAGGTCGAGCGAACTATGGGTCAGATCGTTATCATCGTGGCGACGGTAATCACGCTGCTTAGCGGCGGCGTCGTCGCCGGATCATCCGTCGCACCAGGCAGCAGCAGCCTCGCCCCGGCGGATGCGATCATGCCGTCCGGAGGTGGCTGAGCGGATCGTAGACCCGCGCCGAGAAACATCAAAACAATCCGCTGGCGGACGTTTCGGCGTCCGCCGCGCCTCTCCGGTGTGGAGGTTCGGAATGTCCGTCCGCAAGGACACAAGCAAGCGCGTTACGGTCTCTGCCGTGCGGGACGCATACGTCCTCGGTGACTTTCAATGCTGCATCGTTTTATGCGATGAATATCGCGCTCGTGACGGACGCGATTTGGAAGCCACTGCCGGGCCCTTTCCCGGGAGGACCGCCGGGACGCGGTCCGATTCGGCCTCCGATTATCGTCCGGCCTCCGATCGTGCCGTAATCTAAGATGTCAGAAAATGATGAAGGACGCCGCAATGACTTGAGCGAGATCGCTCGCGCTGTTGTACAAGGCGATATCGACCTCGTCCGAGAGCTGACGAGTAAGGGCCAAACCGTTATATGGGAGACCTTTCCGTTTGACGAGACAGCGCTTCACATGGCGGCGGAAAACGGCAATGCAGACATGATCGCAATTCTGCTCAACGCCGGAGGGGAAATATATTTAAACTCCGTCGGAGACGGAATGACGCCCCTCGGTATGGCGGTGAAAAAGCGCCACTACCAAGCTGTTAAGACGCTTCTGTCACGAGGCGCATCGGTCGATGCCAGAGACGAGCCGAATATTGGCGATCCACCGCTAAGTGACGCGGTAACCAATGGCGACGAAGAAATGGTTCGCCTGCTTCTGTCTGCTGGAGCCGATCACGATATCCCGGGTTGGATGACTTTGAGCCCAATCGATCACGCTCAACGTCGATTTGAGACGAACCAGGATGCCGTGAGCCGCCGAATTCTAGATGCAGTGCTTAAGGCCTCATCGAGAGGCTAGCCTGCAAAGCCTGTTAAGCTGGCGCGACGACAAAAGTTCGGGACCGCTCGCTTTGGCGACTTTCCAGCAAAGAGCCGCTTGACGGCGCGCCGATACTTAACCATATGAGCCAGAGCAGCATGATACCGCCGGCCATGCGCGCGCTGATCCTCGCCCACTACGAGCGCAGCGCGCCGTACCTCGTCGAGAGCTTTCCGTTGGCGCCCGTCGTTCCGACGTACTATCCTCTCGGTCTGGGTCAGCATGCGACGTACGGCGGGTCGTGGCATCACGCAATTCCGCACACGGTTCACTCCGTCGACGTCGGCGATCCGGCGGATCCGCGTCACTACATCGCGCTCTCGCCCAATGCGCTCTTGTGGCTCGTGCATCGTGACGCCGTTGGGTTCGAGTCATGGACGCCGAGCCCGCGCAATCCCGAGCGCGTCGGCTACGCGCGCATTTGCCTGAAGCCCCGCGGTCGGGCGACACAGGAGCAGCTCGCGCTGGCGATGGTGGTGTTGCGAGCCGTTTTGTTGGAGCGCGGCGTGGAAGCCATTCCGGCCCTGAATGGCGTGGACGGTGCGACGCTCTTCATCCCGTTCTGCGACGATCCTACGTACGAAGCCGTACGAACCTGGCTGCATGAGATTGCGGATGACGCCGTCGCGCGGAACGTCTTGCTATTGTCGACGGACGTTCACGATCATTCATCGCCTCGCATCCACGTCGACGTCAGCTCGAACGCGGTCGGTCATGAGAGCACGCTTCCCTACGCTTTGATCGGGACGGTCGAGCTCGCGATGGTGACGCCGATTCGCTGGGACGAGCTCGGGCACGTGCGCAACGGGCAGTTTCACGCTAGCAACAGCGCCGAGCGGCTCGCGCAAGGGACCATCTTTGCGCAGTCTGCCGCGCCGCTGGCGCAGCAGCGATTCTCTGACGTGCGCCGCGCCGGCTGATGCCCGTATGCGCCGTGGTGCCGCCGCACATGTTGCAGGCGCTGCGGAAGCATCCGGACGGCGCCGTGCGCGATGCCGTGAACAGCACGCTGGCCACCGGCGCCGTTGCGACCCGGAATGCCGCGCCGGCGAAACGCGCGACCGGTGAGAGGGCCGCAGGGCTCTATCGTCTCGTTCATGACTGCGGCGGTGGAAAGCAGCTTCCGGGGACCGTGCGGCGGCGGGAGAACGAGCCGCCGGCGCACGACGAGGACGTCGACCGGGTGTACGACGCGTGCGGTACGACGTACCGGTACTTTCAAGACATGTTCGGGCGTAACTCGCTAGACGGACACGGGATGCACCTCAGCAGCTCGGTGCACTACGGTCACCGTTTCGACAACGCCGTGTGGGACGGTGCCCGGCTGCTCTGCGGCGACGGTGACGGCGTCGTATTTCGATCGTTCACGACGTGTCTCGACGTCACGGCGCACGAGCTGACGCACGGCTTGATCCAATCCGAGGGAGGTCTGGAGTACGCCGGTGAATCCGGCGCGCTCAATGAGTCCCTTGCCGATGTGTTCGGGTTGCTGGTGAAGCAGTGGTCTTTGGGGGAACGCGCCGACGGCGCGGATTGGACCGTTGGTGCCGGTCAGTTCATCGGCTCTGTCCACGCTCGCGGTTTACGATCGCTATCCAAGCCCGGGTACGCCTACGACGATCCATTGCTCGGAAAGGACCCTCAGCCGTCGCACATGCGGCACTATGTTGCGCCGATGAGACACAGCGCGGACGTTCATATCAACAGCGGCATTCCGAATCACGCGTTCTATTTGCTGGCAGTGCACCTCGGTGGGTACGCTTGGGACGTGCCCGGCCGCATTTGGTACCACGCCCTTTGTTCCGGACTCAGCCTGCGCTGCGACTTCGGCACGTTTGCTCGTGCGACGCTTCGCGCTGCGCGCGCTTACGGGCGCAAGGCCGTGAACGCCGCGAGTATGCATGGAAGTCGGTTGGGATACCTTTGGGGGCCACGACGGGGAATGGGCATGACCGATGATCCAGCGGCGCGAGCAGACGACGGAAGTGAAGAGGTCTTCCTTTCGAGGCGGCCGGGATACGGCGTGCTCTTCTTGGCCGTAACGCAGATTTTGAGCGACGGGAAGCCACGCAGCGCGGCGCAGATCCGTGACGAAGCGGTAAAGGCGTCGCTGCTGAAGCCGACGATTACGCGGACACAAGTGTACAGCGACCTGTCGGCCTATATCCAGCACTCGATATCGAAGGGCCGCACGCCCGCGGTGCTTCTGGACGCCGTGACGCACGAGTTCCGGCTGAGCGGTCCGGTCGACTCTTGGCCGTCCGTCACGCTTGCGCAGCGTCCTCGGTACACCGATTCGCAAGCGCTTGAGGCCATCGCGCAGCGTTTGCGCGCGACTTCCGTCGGCGAAGAGCCCTCGGCTTTCGAGCAAGCTACGTGCGATGCGTTCGAGATGATGGGATTCGTCGCTTCGCACATCGGCGGCTTCGGACGGCCCGACGGAATCCTCGAGGCGCCCCTTGGGCCGTTGAGCTTTCGCGCTGTCGTCGAATGCAAGAGCGTGCCGTCGGGTGGGCGCGTGCGCATTCCGCAGGTCCAGGAACCGGCGAAGTTCCGCGATCTGGCGGGCGCGGACTTCGCCGTCCTCGTCGGGCCGTCGTTCAAAGACGAACTCAGCCTGCACGACGAGCTCAAGACGCACAAGGTCAGCCTGTGGACGGTAGACGACATCGTCAATGCCCTTCGAATCGATGTCGATGCCTTCGAGTGCCGCGAGCTCTTCGCGCCGGGGTTCGTCAACGAGCCGCTCGCCGCGCTCGAGTTCAAGCGGATTCACGGCGCCGAGAAGCGCGTGCTCTTCGTACGGCAGGTGTTGCGCCGAGAGGGTTTCGCGACGCAGCGGAGCCTCGTGGGACGCGTTGACTGGGCGCAGGCGCCGGTGTGGTCGCTCGACGCCGCGATGCTGCTCGTCGAGTCGGAGCTGCAGAAAGCCGGAATCACCGACATGGCGACGCGCGAGGAAATCAAAGCCGCCATGGACGACCTCGTTCGCGCTGAGGAGGCCGTCGCCGTGCCGGGGCGCGACGGGATCGTCATTCGCCGGGGTCTCAGTGCATCGCGAGAACCGGCGCAGACGCCGGACGCATAAAAAGGGGGTTTTTGACGCTCGCCTAGGTATATAGCCCAAGGGCAGCCCGTTGGGTTGTGGGAGGTATACCGGTGAGCCGTCTTTCAGGCCGTTGCGGCGCGTTTACGCTGGCCGCGATTCTCGTCATTCCGCCGTCTTCGATCGGCTCGCAAAGCACGGCTCTCAGCGCAGTGCGATCCGGCGCGCCGCGCCAGGTGCTCGCGGTCGTCACTGGACTCAAGCAGCCGGCGCGCATCGCGGTGCCGCAGCCCTCGCCGCGCGCGAAGATGCTGCTGCCACCGTTGGCGTCGTTACACGCCGCGATCAGCCATGACATCCACACGCCGCATGGCGCGCGGGTCCAGCCACCGCCGATGCTTCGACCGGATCAAATCGATCATGTCTTGGCGGCCTCGCGTCAGCGCGCGAGGCAGCCGCTCGCGCAGCGTCCCCCTGGTGTAAATCCGTCCCCGACGCGCGTAATCGCACCCGGGGTTACGCGGGCAGCTGGGCCGACGGCCAAGACCGGCACGCGGACGACGCAGAACATGCAACCCGGTTCCGGCACCGGCATCAATCCATGGTGGCGGTATCAAGAAGAGAGCGTGCCGGGCGGCGGTCACATCATGGTCAACATCGGAACCGGCAACTTCGTGCTGCAACAAGACGACATGAGCGTTCCGCACAAGGGCATCGCGATGGCTTTCCGCCGCACGTACAACTCGCAGAGCCAGCACGACGTCAACGGGAGCGATGGCGCGGCGCCGGGCATGAACGGCAATGGCTGGACCAGCACGTTTGATGCGCACCTATCCGGGAGCCCGACCGGAACGATCAGCGTTTGGGACATCGACGGCGCCCGTTACGATTACGGACTCGCTTCCGATGGCGTGACGTGGAATTCTCTGACGCCGGGTCAGCACGCCACGCTCGTCTTCGACGGCGGTTGCGGCTATTTGTGGACGAAGAAATCCGGGACGACGTACTACTTCTGGCAGCCGAGCGGTGCCTGCGCCAATTACCCGTATTTCGCTACGCTGCAAGCCGGCTATTACGGCCGGCTTTATCAGATCATCGGCCGCAACCGCAATACGACCATCACATTCAACTACAGCTGGGACAACGGCGATAGCAGTTCAACCGGCAAAGTCAGCACGATCTACGCGACGACCGAGTCCGGCTTGACGGCGACGTTGTCGTTCGCCGACGTATCGGGGCACCGGCTGTTGCAGCAGATCATGTTCCCCGTTGGCAGCACCACGGTGTCCTACGGGTACGACACGCTGGGCAATCTGACGTCGGTCTCGCGGCCGCCCAACAACGCGGCGGGCACGCGGCCGGTGCAGTCGTTCGGCTACTACTACCCGGGCAAGATGATGGGCTGGGTGGCGGGTCCGCGCTGGAATGCCTCGGGCGGCAGCGACGGGGCGATGTTCTATATCGGGTACGACGCGCCCGACGGGTCACCGGGCCCCTTGGGAACGCTGACCGCGATCGCGCACGTCGGTGTGGTGAATCCGACGATCGCCGATGGGAGCAATTCGACCACGCTTCAGCCGGGCGCTCCGAGCGGCGTGGTGGAGTACAATCACACCTGGTACGGCACTGGTGCGGGTGCGGCGACGCTCTACATTCATGACACCGATGGGCATGAGACGGTCTGGGTGGCCGATCAAACCGACCCCCGACGGGTGAGACAGACGCAGGGATGCACGGCGATGTCCGGCTGGAATTGCACGGGCAGCTGGCTGGTGACCAACGAGACGTGGGACGCCTCGAACAACCTCGTGAGCGAAGTCGATCCGCGTGGCGGTAAGACGGATTACGCGTACGACGTCGACGGAAACGCCGTTGCAGTCGCCGCGCCGGCGCCGTCTTCGGGCGCGTTTCGTCCCACGAGCTTGTACTCGTACGGACCGCACGACAACGTCGTCGCATTCTGCGACCCCAACGCCACGCACGCGATGCAAGCCGACTGGACGTCGCCGCCGGTCGCGCCCGTACCCGGTCAGGGCGGCCTGTGCCCGACGCAGAGCACCGCCGCCACCCGCTACCAGTGGTCGTATCCATCGGATGAACCGTTCGGACAACTGGCGTCCTCGATTGCGCCGGGGACACCGGCAGCGCCGAACGGTTATCAGCGCACGTATGCCTACGATCTGGGACCCCAAGGCGGTGCCGATTATGGTTTACCGACGTCCGTGACCGGCGCGGCGATCTCGCAGAACGACGCGACCACGCCGAGTCGTCAGCCGCAGCAGACGTTCTGGTACGACACGCACGGCAATCTGGTGTGTTCCGGAACAGGCAACGGGCAATGGTTGCTGGGATACGACGCGCTCGGGCGCGTTACCAGTACCGCCGATCCAGACGACGCGTCGAGCGGAACCGGCGTATGTGGGAAGACGGGGGCTCAGCCGAATTGGAACACGACCGCGAGGATGACGTATTTTCCCGATGGCTCGGTCGCCTCGAAGCAGACCGCGTCGCAAGCGGCGAACGGAATTGCCACGTCGTTCACGTACGACGTGGACGGCAACGTGAAGACCGAGACGCATCACTACGGATGCTTGACCGTGAGCTCGTGCACGGCGGGCGTGACGACGAAGTGGTATGATGGTGCCGACCGGCTCGTTGAAGTGCAAGCACCTTACGACGCCAACGACGTGCAGGCGTATCCGTGGTCGACTCGCTACATCTATGACCTCAGCGGTGGCAACGTCACGAGTTATCGCGGCGTCGGGCTGGCCGGATACGGCAATCTCGTCTCGACGCAAGAGCTTCTGTCGGGAACCGTGTGGGCACCGACCTTTTTGCAACGATACCCGATCACGACCGGCAGCTGGACGGACGTGCGAGCGACCTCATACGACGCTTTAGATCGCCCGGTGTCCAATTATGAAGCGGCGTTCGGTGACCAGCCGAAATCGACCAACGCCTACGATGCTGCGGGGTCTGAGGGGCTGTTGAGCTCGGTCAATCTGGCCACGAACGAGCGCAAGACGTTCGTGTACGACGGCGATGGACGCGAGACGGATGTCGTGTACCCCAATGACCCGACGGGAGCCGTAACTCCCGCGATTCACCAGACATTCGATGCCGACGGCCGTGTCACGACCCGGAATACGTCCGTGCTGGGGACGGAGAGGATCGGGTACAATGCGACCGGCGAAGTTGCGCTCATGACCGAGCCCGCCTCGCTCGGCGGCGGGTCGATCAGTTACTCGTACTTCGCCGACGGGTTGCGATCGAGCGCCGGCTACGCCGACACGAACGGAGCGTTTCCCAACGCGCTGCAATACACGTACCGCACGGACGGCCGGCGGGACCGGCTTTCGCTTGCCAACGGCACGGCATTCACCTGGACATATACCGCGGCAGGCCGCATGCTGACCCAGTCGGACCCGCTGACCGGCACGACGGTATCGCCGAGCGCAACCTATGATTCGATACACTTTGCCAAACCGTTTTACCCTAGCACCGTCACCTATGCGCCGTGGCGGGCGGCCTTCGACGGATTCGGCCGGCTGAATGCCGTGACGCTGCCGGTCAGCCTGTTTTCGTACACCGGGGCGCAATACGACCTCGAGGACGGCATCGCGCAGGTAACGGACTCGGGCTACAGCCCGCCGTCGTCGGGCTACGCGAGCACCGCCCTGACCTGCTTGGAGTCGTCGATCCGCAACGAGAAGACGCCGCTGGCCCGGGGCTACTTGGCATCGTCGCCCTGCACGATGTCGCCAAATCCGCCCGGCGAAATCAACGGAGCCCAAGTCGCGCCCGGCGACGGAAGCAGCGCCGGCTCCGTGTCGGCGCGCACCGATCCCTCCGGGAACAACGCTCAAAACTGGACCCTCGACGCACGCAGCGGTATGCTGCTTCATATTACGAGGCCGCTCGGATCGGACACGGTCGGCGCGTCGTATACCTACGACGCTTCAGGGCGGCTCACGCAAGACGTGGAAGCCGCTACTGTCTTTATCGGTAGCGCCGCGTCGCCGGCGAAGCAAATGTCTGCATGGTGCCCCGTGATCTATGCCGGTACTTCGGCGTATCCAAACGGCTTCACGTGTTATGAAAACGGCTCGCGCACGAAAACCTATGATGCGGAGAGCCGGCTGCGGACGGAAACCTTTAACTATATTCCTGAATATTCGGTAAACGGGCCGACGTACACCGGCACGTCCTACGGCTATGCGATGTACGGCGCTTACTGGGAAGACTCGACGGGGTACGGTGAGCCGGCGAATCTCCAGGCGGTCGACTACGGCGCCACGAGCCATCCGATGCGTTTCTCGCTATACCATCCGGACCGTGCGGGCAATGCAGCCTCGGAGTCGCGCATCTGGCTGTGGGATGGGAACGATCGTTTCCTCGAATGCGGCGCGGTCAACGGAACCTGTCAGGCCCCGTCGCTGTCGGTAGAAGGCCTCGCGGACTACGACCTCGTGCACGGCACCGTTACGCGCGTGAACGATCGCAATCACGCGGGCCAGGTCGTCATGAGCCGCAACGGCACGTCGTTTTCGCCCTGGTCGGATACCCGTTCGTGGACCAACGGGAAGACATTCTTTTCACCATGCAGCTTCGACAACGTCTACAATAGCGCAAACCCCACGATCTGCGACCCGCAGCACGACGGCAAGCTGACCCCCGACGGATGGGCTCTAGACATGGAAACGTGGCAAGGCGTGCGCACGTTCGATCCCGCGGTCGGCCAGTGGAACTCGCCTGACGCATACGCAGGCGACGTACACGACCCCATGAGCCAGAAGCCGTTCATGTGGAACCGGAACAATCCGTATGAGTACGGTGACCCGACCGGGTATGACGCCATTTACTACTATGCGAGATCCGCCCTTGATTCCAATTTCGCACATCTGTTTATTTCTGTGCACAAGGACGACGGTCGAATTATCCGTTATAGTTTCGGTCCTAAAGATGGATATGGAAGCCAGCTCGTCCGGCAGGATCAAGATTATGACCGTAGGTATGAGGTCGAACACGACGGTGATGCAGCGGAAGAAAGTTTTGGATCTGGCACACTTGCAACATGTAAAGGTACTTGCACTAAGAAAAATGGGGGATTCGACGAAGCTTCATTGGACAGAGGTAGCAGAGAAATCAATGGTGGAAAGTACCCTTATCTCTTTCCGGGACCGAACAGCAATACGGCCTTCCACACGCTGTGTGTGCTTGGGGGCGGAGGTTTTGCGTGCGATCATCCAAACACGGGTGGTCACCCGGCCCCAGGCTTAGGGCAGCCGCTCCCGAAGGCGAAATAGTGAGGGATTTTATGAAGCGCAATGCGATGCAGGGACTGCGGTGGTACCTAGCGCTCATTATATGGTGCTTTTTCTCGGCGTATATCGCTGAGATTTTGAGAGTTTGCTTCGATTGTGAGGGAACTCGCCTCCATATAGGCGATACCATTGTGTTGCTCTTATTGGGCACTAGCGCTTTGGAATACGGGCTACTCCTTTTCGCTGGATTGTCAATCGTCATACTAGTCCTTGAGCGATTTCGAAAACGCCGAGTTATGGGCTTCGGACTTTTTGCGCTGCCGCCGATCATTTGTGCCACCGTACTCTTGTCGTCTTTGGCATTCATCCCGCCGCGCGCTTACATTTGCATCCTACCTTAAGCCATTTCTTGGCGGCGATACGATGCCGCCGTCCTGACGTCGCGCCGGTGTCAGTGAAGCGCACTTGAGGCGCGGGCCCGGCGACCGAGTATGGTTATAGCTAGCGAGTTCCAACGCAGGCCAACAACGGTCATGAAACTCTTACGCCGACTGCTTTGCTGCAGCCTACTAAAGTGTGGTCACTTGAAGCTACATGCGCCGATGGTCCTTGCGCCAAAGCGGCGCAACCCTCAGGAAATGGCCCAGGGCGGCCTATCAAAGACCTTCACACGGACGCGGCGGGAAAGCTGCTCTATGATGCTGACGCGTACTTCCTGAATGCAGAACGCAATCTGTTAAGAAGCAGGGACTGGTGGTATGACCAACCTGACAGACTTTGGCGGCCGCCGCCCGGAGCGGGAGCCAAAGGGTGACGGACGTAGATCTTTTTCTTCGCTCGGGGTTAGCAAGTGACAGACCGCGCAGCCCTTGGCTTCGCAGAGGGAGTTGCACGCGAGTTTGCGTTCTTATCTGATTTTGGCTATTGCCTCGTCGAAAGTACTCCGACACTGGTACGCTTTGAGAATGGCGAACTCTACGTCCACGTCGCTCATGGGCTCGGGTCCTATGGTGTAAGCGTCGCGTTCGGCTCTCGGCACGTGCCGACATACGAGATCTCTCTGGAGGAGATATATCAGGCAACGGGCCAGGGTCCGAGACCTCACTGCATGGCATCGTCACCCGATGCGGTTCGACATTGTGTTCGTTTCATCGCTGACATCGTACGCTCTCAAAGCGCAGTCCTCACGGGGGCGCCTCCGTTGGACGAGGTCGACCAATTTCGTCAGCGCTTGACCGACTATCACGCACGCAAGTCAGCGAAGTGGCCGTGGCGTCGACGGTTACCTTAGGCCCCCACGCTTTCCGTTGAGATTTTTGCACAGCCGTAGCCGGCCGTGATCGCGCCCGCCGATTCTTGATCCAGCGCCGAGCGCGGCTGGGCGACTCATGTTGCCTGAGGTCACGGTGATGATTGACCGGTGCTCGAAGATGTGCAGCCCTCCCGAAATGGGGGAATAACCAGTCCTGATGCGTGCGATGATTCTCGCGGGCGGTATGAGCACGCGGCTCTACCCGCTCACCAAGCAAGTTCCCAAGCCCATCGTGCCGGTGGTGGGCGAACCCATCAGCGGGCACGTGATGCGGTGGCTGTCGTCGTTCGGCTACGACGAGGTGGCGATCAACGTGTTCTATCTCGCCGAGCTCGTGCAGCAAACGTTCGGTGACGGAAGCCGCTACGGGGCGAAGCTGCACTATCTGCGCGAGTGCGAGCTCACCGGCAGCGCGGGCGCGCTCAAGCAGATGGAAGGGTGGTTCGACGAGACGTTCGTGGTCGTCGGCTGCGACGACCTCACCGACGCCGACCTCGCTTCGCTCGTCCGCTTTCACAAAGAGCGCGGCGCGCTCGCGACGATCGGTTTGCTCGAGGTCGACGAAGTGGATCAGTACGGCGTCGTGATCCTCGACGAGCACGGCCGCATCACGGGGTTTCAGGAAAAACCCGCCAAAGGCACCGAGAAATCGAAGCTCGCAAACACCGGCATCTACGTGTTCGAGCCGGCGATCTTCGACCGCATCCCGGCGAACACGTTCTACGACTTCGGCAAACAAGTGTTCCCGGAGCTCGTCGCCGACGGGCTGCCGTTCTACGGCATGGAGCTCAAGGACGCGTACTGGCGCGACATCGGCACACCCGACGAATACCGCCGCGCGACCGACGACGTGCTGCTGGGCCGCGTCGAAGTGCGCGGCGCGCGCGCGACCGGCGTGCCGCCGGGTGTCGTCGTACCACCGAGCACGCGGATCGAGGGCGCGGTGCGCGTCGGCGACGGCGCGCAGATCGGCGAGCGCGTGCGCGTCATCGGGCCGAGCGTGATCGGCGACGGCGTGCGAATCGGCGACGGCGCAGTGCTGGAGCGCGCGATCGTGTGGAACGGTTCGAGCATCGGCGCGCGCGCGGTCGTCCGCGACACGATCGTCGGCGAGCGCTACGCCGTCGGCGAGGGTGTGGTCCTGGAAGGCGCGATCGTCGCGAACGAACCGAACCCGGCCTGACCTAGCGGCGCGGCGCACAGCGGTCTGGCGCGGCAAACGTCGTGGCGCGACGCTTCAAGCGCTCCTTCATTATCGTGGCAACGCTTCTCGCGGTCGTTGCCGCCGGCGTGATCGTCGCCGGCCGCGCACTCGGCGGATCTGCGGGCCACTAGCAAAATATGGTCACCTATGGTATGCTGGTCGCCGATGAATGAAGCGCTGAAGGAGTTTGGCAGGCGCCTTGCTGAGCGAGAGGGCATTCGGCCCCTGCTCCCTGGCCAGCGTCGTCCTGACGGTTATTTTAGCATGGACCACTATACCGGGAAACGGTTGGTCCCGCGCAATTCCGTCGTGGACATCGAATCAGAGGCGAGCCCAACGCTCGCCGCGGTCCGGCGCATACTCTATGGAGATCCGCCGCCGGCGCAAGACGGTTAGGGACGCGCGATCGGCCCTAGCCTGCCGCGTATTACGCGTGATCGACAGGTGTGCTTGATTTCGTTCGCACCTGGCTCTTTCCGCCGGCCTGCGCCGCTTGCGATCGACCCGGTCCGGCGCTGTGTGACGGCTGCGCGCCCACGCCGCGTGACGCCCTGACGTTTACGCTCGACGGAATGCCTGCGTTCGCGCTCGGCGCGTATGACGGGGCGTTGCGAACAGCCGTTGTCGCGATGAAGGCCGGTGAGCGCGATCCGCTCGACGCGTTTGCGAACTTCCTCGCGGCGCGCGCGCCGTTCGACGGCACGTTGGTGCCGCTGCCGACGTCGCGCGCGCGGCGCGCGGAGCGCGGATTCGACCAGAGCGTCGAGCTGGCTCGGCGGGTCGCGGCGCGCCGCGGCGTCGCGTGCGCCCACCTGCTCGAGAAGCACGGCCCCGCCCAGGAAAAACGCGGCCGGCACGAGCGGCTCGCGGCCACCGGGCGCTTTTCGCTGCGACCCGGCGTGTCGCCGCCCGTCGCCGTGACCTTGTTGGATGACGTGTGCACCACGGGCGCGACCGCGCGCGACGCCGCACGGCTCCTGCGCGCCGCGGGCGCCGGTGTCCGCGGAATCGTCTTCGTCGCGCGCAGCGGTCGCTGAGCGGAACCAACCTCGTCCGGCGCGGGTCAGTGATCTTCATGAAAGCAGTCTGGAACGGCGCCGTGCTCGCCGAGAGCGATCGTACCGAAGTCGTCGAGGGGAACCAGTATTTCCCGCCCGACGCCGTCGACAAGCAATATTTCACGCCGTCCGACACGCACACGGTCTGCCCGTGGAAAGGGACGGCGAGCTATTACACGGTCGAGGTGAACGGCCAGCGCAATGCCGACGCCGCGTGGTACTACCCGCAGGCGAAGGACGCGGCGAAGAACATCGAAGGGTACGTCGCGTTCTGGAAGGGCGTCGAGGTCACGCCGTAGACCGCGACCGCAGCTACCTCGCGCGCACGGTCGAAGTCGCGTCGCGCGCCGTCGCCGACGCCGCACCGAACCCGCCGGTGGGCTGTGTCGTCGTGCGCGACGGCATCACGCTCGGCGAAGGCCGGCACCATCGGGCCGGTGAGGCGCACGCCGAGGTGGAGGCGCTGCGCGACGCGCGCGCGCGCGGTCACGACGTTCGCGGCGCGACCGCGTACGTGTCGCTGGAACCGTGCAATCACCACGGGCGCACGCCGCCGTGCAGCGACGCCCTCGTGGAAGCCGGCGTTGCGCGCGTCGTGGTCGGCGCGCTCGATCCGAATCCGAAGACCGCGCAGGGCGGCGTGCGCCGGTTGCGCGACGCGGGGATCGCGGTCGACGTCGTGGACGACCCCGGCGCCCGCGCGGTGATCGAGCGCTTTCGGTGGACCATCGCGCACGAGCTCCCGTTCGTGACGCTGAAGATGGCGGCGTCGCTCGACGGTTACGTCGCGTCGCGGCCCGGTGAGCAGCAGTGGCTGACCGGCGCGATCGCGCGCGAGCGCGTGCGCGATCTGCGCATCGCGCACGACGCCGTGATGGTGGGCGCGGGGACCGTTCGCGTGGACGACCCGCTGCTGACCGTGCGCCCGCACGCCACGCGCCGCAAGCCCTACGCGCGCATCGTCGTGTGCGAGACCTCCGCGATCGCGCCGCAGAGCCGCGTGCTCGCGCCGCCCCCGGACGCGCCGCCGGATGCGTACCGCCGCACGATCGTGTCGGCGCCCGGCGGTGCACGGCCGGCCTTCGCGGCGCTCGAGCCGCTCGCGGACGTCGTCTACGCGGGCGAGGCCGGCGCGACGCAGCTCGACCTCGTTGCGGCGCTGCGCGCCCTGCGGGAGCGCGACATCACCACGGTCCTGTGCGAGGGCGGCCCGACGCTGGCGGGCCGGCTTCTCGCGGCGGGCGCCGTCCAGCGCGTGGTCTGGTTCGTCGCGCCGGCCTTCCTGCGAACGGACGCGGCGGTGCCCGCGCTGGCGGGCGCCGATCTGAGCGCGCGCAACGGGTGGCGCTTCGACCGCATCGAACGCGTCGGCGACGATATGCTGCTCTCCGCCGATCTCACCACGTGTTCTCCGGCCTGATCCTGCACAACGGCCGCGTCGCTTCCATCGAGGGCGATGCGTCGCGCGGCGTGACGCTGGTGGTGGAGGCCCCCGAGGCGGTCGCCGACGGCGTCGCGCTCGGCGACTCCGTCGCGGTCAACGGCGCGTGCCTCACCGTCGTCGCGTTCGACGCGCGCACGATGCGGTTCGACGTCGTCCCCGAAACCGTCGCGCGCACTGGCTTCGACCGGCTGCGCGCCGGGGACCGGCTCAACGTGGAGCTGTCGCTGCGCGTCGGCGACCGGATCGGCGGACATTTCGTGTACGGCCACGTCGACGGCACCGCGTCGATCCTCGCGAAAGAACCTGAGGGCCAATGCTTTCGCCTGCACGTCGTCCTTCCGGATGCGCTCGCGCCGTACATCGTCGAGAAGGGCTACGTCGCCGTCGACGGCGTGAGCCTCACCGTCGCATCGGTCGACCGCGAGCGCTTCACGATCGCGCTGATCCCGGAGACCGCGCGCCGCACGACGCTGGGCCCGAAAGGTCCGGGCGAGCGCGTCAACCTGGAGATCGATCCGGTCGCGCGCTACGCGCAAGGCGCCGCCGCCGCGTACACGCAGCAGCGCGACTCGGCGCCGACCGCCGACGAAGTCGCCTGGGCCTACGAGATCTGATCGTGCCGGAAGGCCCCGTCGCGCCCATTCGCGTGGGACCCGACGTGCGCGAGCGCGTGCGCTGGCGTGACGTCGACATCATGGGCGTCGTGCACTACGCGAACTATCTGCGCTTCATGGAAGCCGCCGAGAGCGAGTTCTTTCGCGCGCTCGGTTTTCCGTACGACGTGATCGCCGACGAGCTGGGCGTGTGGATCGCCCGCGTGCACCTCGAGTGCGACTACCGCGCGCCCGCGAAGCTGGACGACGAGATCACGTGCCGGGCCGAGCTGCGAAAGCTCGGCGGGTCGTCGATGACGTTCGCGTTCCCGGTGGACCGCGCGGACGGCGTGCGCCTCATCGACGGCACGCTCGTGCTCGCGGCGCTCGACCGCACGACGCTGCGCGCGGCGCGAATCCCGCCGCCGCTCGCGACCGCGCTGCGCGCACCGTAGACTAGGCGTCGTCCGACGCGAGGATCGTGTAGACGTCCTTGCGCGCTTTGTCTACGACCTCGCGGACTTTTTCGAGCGTCGCGTCGTCGGTGTGGCGCGCGTTCCAGACCGCGGCGACGAACTTCATCACCGACTCGCGCAGCTTGTGGCGCACGTCGGGCGCTTCGTCGGCATCTTCGTCGGCGTCGGGATCCCCGGCGCGATTGGCGAGCAGCGCGCGGCCGGCGTCGGTGATCGTGTAGACGCGCTTGCCGTCGATCTGCTCGGACGTGACGAAGCCGCCGTCTTCGAGCAGCTGCAGCGTGGGATACACCGATCCCGCGCTGGGGCGCACGCCCCGGCGCTCTTCGATCCCCTTGATGATGTCGTAGCCGTGCCGCGGCCCTTCGGCGAGCAGCTCGAGCACGAGATACTTCACGTCGCCGCGGCGAGCGCGCCCGGCCCAGCCGCCGGCCTTCCAACCGCCCCACTCCTTGCTGTAGCCGAGTCCCCAAATGCGGGGGCCGCCGTGCCCGCCGCCGTGCCGGTGCCGGAAGAACGCCCGGCCGATATCATGCATCATATCGCGATACTAAAAGATATATCGCGATAAGTCAACTAGCCGCGGGCGCGGGCCACGGCCGCCGCTTGCTGTATACTCATGGGCATGGAGAGCCACTGGGGCTTGGATCCGTGGAGCGTATTCCGGCAGCCGCGCTCATAGCGGGCGCGATCGCCGCCCTGACGTCGACTGCGCTCGCGTTTGATTCGCCGCGCCAGACGAAGGTCGAGCACAACAGCGAGCGCGTGATGCCGTTCAGCATGGACGCGACCATGCACCGGTTCGTGCCCACGCCCTCCGGCGGCGTGCAAACCGTGCTCGTGCACGACGGCGATCCGAAGCAGGTCGTGCTCGTGCGCTCGCACCTGCGCAAGGAAGCCGACGCGTTCGCACGCGGCGACTTCGCCGATCCGGCATCGATCCACGGCGGCGCCATGCCGGGTCTGCACGCGATGCAGGCGGGCGCGAAGCGCATCCGCGTGCGCTACGCCGACGTGCGCAACGGCGCCGCGATCACCTACGCGACGGCCGACCCGGCACTGGTCGCCGCGATCCACGCGTGGTTCCACGCGCAGGTGAGCGACCACGGCAAACACGCGACGATGACGATGTGACGCGAACGAGTCGTACGATGCGCACGCAGGCCGCCGCCATTGGAGCGGCTCTCGCGCTGACCGCAAGTGGCTTGAGCGGATGCGGTGGCGGGAGTTCGGTGGCCTACGATCCGTCGACCAACTCGTGGACCGTGGAATCGACGGCCGCGCCGCAGCGATACTCGTTCGCCGTCGCCGGGATCGGCAACGTCTTGTATCAGGTCGGCGGTAATTCGCTCTGCTGCGATGAGGCGTACGCCGTCCAGGCGTACGACACGTCGACGCACGCATGGTCGTCGAAACCGAACATGCGCGAGTCGCGGGCGGAGTTCGGTCTGGCGTCGATCAACAACCAGCTGTATGCGGTTGGGGGACGGCATTTCTACATCGACTTCCACACAGGAGTACCGGCCATAGACGTGACCGCCACCATGGAAGCGTACGACCCTGCGACGAACGCTTGGACGGTCAAAGCCCCGATGCCCTCGCCGCGTTATGCTCAAGCAACCGGGGTCGTCAACGGCATGCTGTACGTCGTGGGCGGTGTCGGGGGCAGCGCCAACGGCCCCGTGCTCAACACCGTCGAGGCGTACGATCCGTCGACGAACACGTGGACGGCGAAAGCTCCCATGCCGACGGCGCGCCGGAGCATGGCCGCCGGCGTCGTGAACAACGTTCTGTACGTCGTCGGCGGAGCTGACGCGAGCGGCAACGCGCTCAACACCGTCGAGGCCTACGATCCGGCGACGAACGCATGGAAAACGATGCCGTCCATGCCGACGCCGCGTGACTCGCTCGCGGTCGCGGTGAGCGGCAACGTGCTCTATGCGCTGGCCGGCCAGTCCAGTGACCAAGCGCTCGTCACGGTGGAAGCATTCACGCCGTGATGCCGTTCGCCGGCGCCGTCAGAATCTGATTCGAATCCTGCTGGCGCGCGCCGCGCGCTCGTTCTCGTACGGCGCGCTCGCCGTCGTTCTCGCGCAAGCGCTGGCGTCGCGCGGGTTGTCCCCGGTCGCGATCGGTGCGATCATCACGTCCGCATTGCTCACCGGTGCGGTGTCGTCGGCGTCGACCGGCGCGCTCGTCCGCCGATTCGGCGCGCGCGGTACGTTCGCGATCAGTGGGATCGCCATGATCGTGGCGGCCGCGCTCCTCGCGGGCAATACTGCGTGCGTCGTCGTCGCGTGCCTGCTCGGCGTCGTGAGCCCCGGAGGACAGGATGTCGGACCGTTCGCGGCGATCGAGCAAGTCGCGCTGGCCGACGACGAAACGCACGTGGCGCGCCGGCTGTCCTGGTACAACGTCGCCGGCGCGACGGCGCTCGCGTTCGGCGCGCTCGGTGCGGCAGTGCTGCCGTATCTCGGCGTGCTGACGTGCTACGCCGTGGCGGGCGCAATCGTCGTCGTGGTCGCGTGGAGCTTACCCCACGTGCGGGTGGCGGCGCCGCGGCAGCCTGAGGGAGCTCGCGTGGCGCGGTTCGGCGTCGTCGAGCAGCTCGCGTCGTTGTTCGCGCTCGACGCGTTCGCCGGCGGGTTCGTCGTGCAAGCGTTCGTCGCGTACTGGTTCACGCTGCGGTTCGGCGTCGGGGTCGAAACGGTCGGGCCGTTGTTGTTCGGGGCGAATTTGCTCGCGGCCGCGTCGTATCTGCTTGCCGGCCGCGTCGCGGCGCGCATCGGTTTGCTGCGCACGATGGTGTTCACCCATCTGCCGTCCAACGTGCTGCTGTGTATCCTGCCGTTCATGCCGACGTTCCCGCTGGCTGCGGCGGTGCTGCTCGCGCGGTTCGCGCTTTCGCAGATGGACGTGCCCACGCGCCAGGCCTACACGCTCTCGCTCGTTCCGGCGCACGATCGCGCGCGAGCGGCCGGCGTGACGGCTGCCGTTCGCCCCGCCGCGGCGTCCGTCGCGCCCCTCTTGACCGGCATCGCCTTTCAGTTCGCCGGGCTGGGGCTGCCGTTCGTGCTCGCGGGCGGCATCAAGATCGTCTACGACCTCCTGCTGCTTGCGACGTTCCGCAACGTGTCGATTGCGCGGGCTCCGAGCGACCGCTAGGATCGCGTTGCGCGGCGCGATGCATGGCTGGAGGAGCCGGAATGCGGTTTTGCGTGAACGAAGGCCCGTCGCGATGACTTCGACCGCAGCCGAGCGCCCCGCGACCACGACGGTGATTCCCGACACGATGCGCGCGCTGCGCAAGATCAGCGCCGCGCCGGGCTTCACGCTGCAGCAGATCCCCGTGCCGGCGATCGGCCCCAACGACGTGCTGATCCGCGTGAAGACCGTCGGGCTGTGCGGCACCGACCTGCACATCTACGGCTGGGACCACTGGGCGGAGCGGCGCGTGAAGCCGCCGTGCACGATCGGACACGAGTTCATGGGCCACGTCGCGGCGATCGGCGCGGCGGTGAAGGCCGTGCAGGTGGGCGACCGCGTGTCGGCCGAGGGCCACCTCGCGTGCGGGATCTGCACGCTGTGCCGCACCGGGCAAGCGCACATCTGCGAGCACGTGCAGATCATCGGCGTCGACACGGACGGCGCGTTCGCCGACTACATCCGCATGCCGGAGTCCAACGTCTGGAAGCTGGATCCCGCGATCCCGGACAGCTGGGCCGCGGTGTTCGACCCGCTCGGCAACGCGGTGCACACCGTCATGGCCGCGGGTGTTTCGACCAAGTCCGTCGCGATCACCGGCGTCGGATCGATCGGGCTGATGGCCATCCCGGTCGCCCGCGCCGCCGGCGCGGCGAAAGTGTTCGCGATCGACGTCAACCCGCAGAAGCTCGAGCTCGCCAAACGCGTCGGCGCGGACGCGACGTTCTCGGCGACGCAGCCCGATCTCGTGAACGACATCATCGCGCGCACGGGCGGCGACGGCGTCGACGTGCTGCTCGAGATGTCGGGCTCGGGGCAGGCGATCGACAACGGTCTCGCGATGGTGCGCAACGGCGGCGTCGCGGCGCTGCTCGGTATCCCGTCCGACGAGGTGGAGATCAACCTAGCCGAACGGATCATCTTCAAGGGGCTGACCGTCCTCGGCATCAACGGCCGCGAGATGTTCCGCACGTGGTACCAAACGCAGGCGCTCGTGACGAGCGGGCGCGTCGATCTCACGCCGATCATCACGCACGAACTGGGGTTCGAGGACTTCGACGCGGCGTTCGCGCTGATGAAATCAGGCGAAGCCGCGAAGATCGTCCTGCACCTCAGCTAGGCGGTTTTCGCCTCGACGCCGAGATACGCCGCGTCCGCCGGCGCCTGGAACGTGCCGCTTTCGACGCGCAGGCGCTGCCTCGCGCGCGCCTGCAAGACCGTCGTGCGCTCCACCAGCAGCGGTCGCTCGCGCGTGATCGCAACCTTGTCGCCTTCGACGTAACGCACCAAGCCGGCGAGGTCCGCGACGACGACCGCTTGCGACGGGAGCGCCGACCATGGGCGCACCGCCACCGGAAAACCCAGCTCGCGCGCGGCGCGGCGTGCTTCGCGAAACGACGTCGCGGCGCGCGTTTCGTCGAACGCCGGCTCGACCGTGCGCCCGCGTGCGGTCATGTCGGGCACGACGACGTCGTCGAGGAAGCGCGCGAGCTCCGTCGCGACGGATGCCGGATCGGAGAAGCGCACATACCGAACCTTCGCGAGGTCGTCGAGATCGCGCAGCAGCGTGGTCTTGATCTCGGCTTCGTCCCAGACGGCGAACAGCATCGGGATACGGCGTCCGCCATAGATGTTGTACGCCACCTCGAAGGCGCCGCTCTCGCTGAGGCCCGTGCGCACCACGAGCATCACGTCTGCTCGCGACAGCAAGGCCAGCCGCGTGTCGCGGAAGCGGCGCGGCGCGAACGCGCCGCCCGACTCGCTGCTGAACGCCTGGCGGAAGCTGTCGTTGTCGTGCGCCTTGGTTCCGGTGAGGAACTCGAGCGCGTAGCGGCCCTCTCCGACGAGGCCGCCGATCCCGTCGAGCGCGGCTTGCACGATGCGCGCTTCGCGTTCGGTCGTTTGTGTGAGGGGTTGCCGAACAAAAATCTTGATCGCCATGTCGTAGAACACCCGTTTCCGACAGTCACGATGCACACGGCGTCAAAGCGCCGCGTACGTTCCATACAAGCGCACCCGAGCAGCGAAGTCAAGAGGATGAACGGACTAAAGCCTCTCGAATGATCCGGCTCACGGTGAGCATCTGCGCCCACCGTACGCGAGCGCGTGTTACGGCGCGCTTACCTCGGATTACGGCCTGCTTACCGCGAACATTCAGCTTCGGCAAGCAAGCGCCCGCGATGCGAACCACCGACGGAGAGCCGATGAACACCGCCTTCGAAGCCCGCCTCAACGCCGATCTCGATGCCCTGCGCGCCGCGGGAACGTACAAACGGCTGCGTCACATCACCGGCCCGATGGCGCCCGAGGTCCACATGGAGGAGGCCGGCGACGTCATCGTGCTCTCCTCGAACAACTACCTCGGCCTCGCCGACCATCCCGACGTCGTCGCCGCCGGGATCGCTGGGCTGAAGAAGTACGGCGCCGGCACCGCGTCGGTGCGGTTCATCTGCGGCACGTTCGACGTCCATCGCGAGCTCGAAGACAAGATCGCGTCGGTGTTCGGGTTCGACGCGTCGCTCTCGTACGTATCGTGCTGGGCGGCGAACGAAGGCGTGATCCCCACGATCGCCACCGCGGGCAACACGATCATCAGCGACGAGCTCAACCATGCGTCGATCATCGACGGCTGCCGTTTGGCCGCGGCGAAGCGCGCGCGCTACAAGCACGGCGACATGGCGGATCTCGAGCAGAAGCTGCGCGACGCCGAGGGCACTGCGTTCATCGTCACCGACGGCGTGTTCTCGATGGAAGGGTCGATCGCGAAGCTGCCCGAGATCGTCGCGCTCGCGAAAAAGTACAATGCGGTGACGATCGTGGACGACTCGCACGGCACCGGCGTCATGGGCAAGACGGGCCGCGGCACGATCGAGCACTTCGGGCTCGAAGGTCAGATCGACATCCTCACCGGCACGCTGGGCAAAGCGCTCGGCGGCGGCGCCGGCGGTTTCGTCGCAGGCTCGAAGGCGCTCGTCGACACGCTCGTGCAGCGCTCGCGCACGCAGCTGTTCTCCAACGCGCTGCCGGCGACGATCGCCGCGAGCGCGCTCAAAGCGATCGAGCTGCTCGAAGCGGGCGACGGCCTCGTCGAAGCGCTGCGCGAGAACACGCGCTATTTTCGCGCGGGGCTGGAACGGCTCGGGTTCAAACCGCTGGCGGGTCCGAGCGCGATCATCCCGATCATCGTCGGCGAGACATCGTTCGCGATCGCGATGAGCGACCGGCTGCTGAAAGAAGGCGTGTTCGTGACCGGCTTCGGCTTCCCGGTGGTCCCCGAAGGCACCGCGCGCGTGCGCGTGCAGATGTCCAGCGCACTCAACCGCGACGAGCTCGACCGCGCGCTCGCGGCGTTCGAAAAAGTCGGCCACGAGCTCGGCGTGATCGGCGAGGCAGCGCACGCATAGCGTTTCGGTCCTTTAGGAGCCCGAGGCGCGGCCGACGAGGCGAGCGAGCGGCGGCGCGCGAAGCCGGAGCCGGCGGGCTCCAATGTGGGGATGAAAACGTGACTGCTTCGCGCTTTTTGACTTCCGTCGGTCTTTGCGTTCTCGTCTGCACTGCGTGCGCGAAGCAGCAGACGCAAACGACGGAACCATCGCCCGCGGCCACGGTCTCGGCCTCCGCCGAAGCGACGTCGGCGGTGTCGGCGACGCCGGCTTCGGACCTCGCGAGCGCGGCGTCGCCGAGCCCCGGCGAAGCGTCCGCCGCGCCGACGCCGTCACCGACGCCGGTGCCGAACCTGCTGACGCCGCAGAACGGAACCGTTCTGCGCGCCTATCCGCCGACAGTCGACAACCCCGAGTCCGTCGGGCAGTCCGGTTTTTCCGCCGACGCCAACGCTGCGGGGCCGTGGGTGTTCGTCTTCGAGCTGCCGGGGACCGCGACGCTCTCGAGCGTGAGCGCAGAGGTGCCGGCCAAGGACGACGCGGGGAAAGGTTCGAGCGCGACGTTCGCGGTTTCGACGACGAGCGCAACCGACGGGTTTTCCGATGTGGCGACGATCGAGTCCACGACCGCGGACGCCGAGCAGCGCGTCGCGCTGAACGGTCAACGAGCACGCTGGGTGCGCCTCACCGTGAATCGCTCAGGCGCGGGTGTTCCGGTGCATGCGATGGCGGCGTTCGGCACGATCGCGCTGCCGTCCGCAGTCCCCGTCGCCGGAACGTACGTGCAGTACGACAAGGTGTACGACAAAGGCGCGTTCGCATCCGCGCCGAGCAACACCGATCCGTGGTATTTGCAGGTCGTGACCGTCGGCGCGAACGGCATCAACGGCGAGCAGTGCTTCGACGGCCACCTCGGCGATGCGTATCCGGGCACGTTCGCCGGCCGGACCTGGCAATGGCAGCGCAGCGACGCAACGGGGACGTATACCGCCAACGACGAGGGCTCGATCCTAGTCGGAATCCACAACGGCAGTCCAACGTATTGGGTGCGCACGGCGAAGCACCCGAAATACTGCGTGCCACAAGTCGCCGGTTCGGGCCGCTCCGTCGTGCTGGTGCTCGACGGCGGCGGTTCGCCCGCGCAGTACCCCACCGCCGGCGACGCGGTGAAAGACGCGCCGGCATTCCGGTTTTCGCACCTCGGCGCCGGGATGGTGGACGCATCGCTGCTCGCGAGCGCATCGACCGTCATCCTCAACGGGCTGTGCAACGCCGACGACGTGCTGGCGCCGGCGCAGAACGACGCGATCGCGCGCTGGGTGGAGGACGGTCACAAGCTGCTGATCTACGACGCCGACATGTGCGGCAAGCCGACGCACTACTCGCTGCTCCCGTATCCGTTCAACAGCAATAATCCCGGCGCGCAGGGCGCAAAGGGCGACCGGCTCATCCTCGTCGAGGACGATTCGCTCGGCACCTCGGACAAAACCGACAAGGCGAATTTCTTCGACCCGCTCGTCTACGCGGCCGCCGGTAACCAGCTCGGCGACGCGAACACGGTCACGACGCACGACCAACACTGGTGCGGACACCTCTTCGGCACGAACGTCAACCACATCAACGGCTTCATGCAGATGTACGCGCCCTACGGAAAGGGCCTGATCATCTACGACGGCTTCGATCATGACGACAACAGCTTGCCGTCGAACCAGCGCGTGCGCCAGCTGGAGCTTGCGCAACCGGTGCCGCCCGATCTCCCGTGCACGCAGAAGGCGTCGCTGGCCTTCGTGATCCAGCCGAACCGCGACGCGAGCTTCGTGCCGGGCAAGGCCGCGACGCCAAAGTTCGCGATGGAGCTGCTCGCCAACCAGGGCTGGAAAGGCCACGTCACGATGACGACGAGCGGCGACTTCCGCGCCGCGGTGACGCCGAGCGCGTTCGACGTCAACGGGACGACCCAGGCGCTGAAGATCTCGGTGACGATCCCGGCGAGCGCGAAGCCCGGCAGCTACGCGATCATCGTCAACGGCGACGGCGGTAACGGCCAGACCGCGCAGGCGACGATCCAGCTGCACGCCGCGATGCCGCTGATCAAGCAGATCAAATCGCAACGGCGCATTCGCATCTACGGCATCCACTTCGACGTCGACAAAGCGACGATCAAGCCGCAGTCCGAACCGGTGATCGCGCAGATCGCGCAAGCGATGCAGCAAAACAAGGCTTGGCGCTTCCGCGTGGAGGGCCACACCGACTCCGACGGCGGCGAAGCGCACAACAAAGTCCTGTCGCAGCACCGCGCCGAGTCGGTCGTGAACGACCTGGTGAAGCGCTATCACATCGCCCGAGGCCGCCTGGTGCCTGTGGGTTACGGCTACTCGAAGCCGGTCGCGCCGAATACGACGTCGGCCGGCAAGGCCCTCAACCGCCGCGTCGAACTGTTCCTCCTCGGCGGAAAATAATGAAAGGACGTCTATGACGCGTACGTCTCTTGCTGTCATCCCGCTTGTCGCGCTGGCGATCACATCATGGGGCGCCGCTGCAACACCTGCGGCCCAGAGGGCAGTGCAGGGCGCGACCACACAGGTCGCCGTCGTGCGGAGCGCGACGGGTGCGCGCAGCATTTCGTATAGGCTTGGCCCCATGCGCTACCGGACGAAGATTCGTCCTCGCTGCGGCACGACCTTGCGGCCGTATGCGATCGAAGGGACGGCGACGATCACGGGTGCCTTCACGTTCGCCGGCGGCGTTCCAGCCTCGATCTACGTGACGCCGTGCCATGCGAAAGCCGGCGACTGGATGCGTGCGACGCTGACCGACGTCTACGGTCACATCATCTTCGTGCCGCCCAGTCCCGGCCACTTCACGATCAAGGACGCGGGCATCGACTCGCAGGCGACGCTGACGATCAAGGACATGACGACGGGCTATTCCGTCACGAGATCCGTCTGGTACGCATACTAGCGAACGAAACAGGCCCAGGAGGTTCGCACCTTCTGGACCTGTTTCGAGTGGTTGCGGGGACAGGATTTGAACCTGTGACCTTCGGGTTATGAGCCCGACGAGCTACCGGACTGCTCCACCCCGCGACGGGCGACGGTTACTATAGCACCGCTGTCGAACGATCGTCAAGATGCCGGCTCTCGATCTGCGCGCGCTCGCCAAAGTCCAGCTCCACTGCCACCTTGAAGGAACCGTTCGCGCCCACACCTTCCACGCGCTTGCGTCGAAGTACGGCATCGACCTGGGCGACCGAGCGCATCCCGAGCGCGCGTATGCGTTCGACACGTTCGGCGAGTTCTTGCTGCTGTTCGCCAAGGTGTCCGAGACGCTGCGCGAGCCCGCCGACTACGCGCGCATCGCGCGCGACTACGTCGTCGACGCCGCCGCCCAAGGCGTGGTGTACGCCGAGATCTTCATCTCGCCGTCGGTGTGGACGTTTTTTCACGACGAGCTCGACGTGCGCGAAACGGTCGAGGCCATCCGCGCGGCGCTCGACGAGGCGGGCGCGCCGCTGGGGATCGACGTGCGGCTCATCGCCGATCTCACGCGCAACTTCGGGGCCGAGCGCGCCGAGGAGATCGCGCGCATGGCGGTCGGGTTGCGCGACCTGGGCGTGATCGGGGTCGGCCTCGGCGGCGATGAGGCGCGGTTCCCGCCCGAGCTCTACGAGCGCGCGTACGCGATCGCGCGCGAGGGCGGGCTGCACGGCGTGGTCCATGCCGGAGAGGCCGCGGGAGCGCAGAGCGTCCGTGCAGCGGTTGAGGTCCTGGGCGCCGAACGCATCGGGCACGGGGTGAGGGCGATGGAAGATCCGGCGGTCGTGGCCCTTTTGGCCGACCGCCGGATCCCGCTCGAGATCTGCCCGACGTCGAACCGGCTGACCGGCGCCGCACCCGCCGGAGCGATTCACCCGCTGGGCGCGCTCGACGCCGCCGGCTGCATCGTCACGATCGACGCGGACGACCCCGCGCTGTTCGGCACGACGCTGCTGGACGAGTACGCCTACGTGGCGCAGACGTTCGGCGAGTCCGCCATCGAGCGCTTCGCGCGCAACGCGATCGACGCGTCCTTCGCCACTGATCAGGAGAAGGCGCGGCTGCACGAGATGTTCGAGCGGTCCCGGAACTCCGCCCCGGCGGGTCGAAGCCTCTAACGGTCATGCCCGGCCACACGCACTTCGACGAGTCGACCGAGGAGTATCTCGAAGCGGTCTATCGGCTCGAGCGCGAGGGCCCCGGCGTCACCACGTCCGGGCTGGCCGCCGACCTGGGCGTCTCGCCCGCGTCGGTGTCCGGGATGCTGAAAAAACTCGGATCCGACGGCTACCTCACCTACGAGGCGCGCGGCCAGGCGGCCCTCACCGAGAAGGGGCTGCGCGTGGCGGTGCGCGTGATCCGCCGCAACCGGCTGGCCGAGGTGTTTCTCCAAGACATCCTCGGGATGCCGTGGGACGAGGTGCACGCCGAGGCGTGCCGGCTGGAACACGCGATCTCCGAGCGCGTCGAGGAGCGGCTCGTCGCCGTCCTGGGCGACCCCAAGGTGTGCCCGCACGGGCTACCGATCCCGCCGGCGGACCTGAGCGCGCCGCCGCGGGTGGGGCAACGGCTCTCCGACGCCCATCCCGGCACCACGGTGCGCGTGGTCGAGGTGGTCGAGGACATCCCCGAGACGCTGCGCTACCTCGACCAGATCGGGCTGCGCCCCGGCGCGACCATCGACGTCATCGAGCGCGGGCCGCTGCAAGGGCCCATCACGGTGGAAGGCTCCAGCGGCCGCACGGCGATCTCGATCGAGCTCGCGCGGCTGATCGCGATCTCGACGGAGGCGAGCCCGGCGCTGACCGCGTGAAGATCACCCTGACCAACATTCTGGTCGCGGCGAACGTCGTCGCTTTCGTGTGGCAGACGACGACGCGCGGCGGCGTCGACTACGACCACGGCTATCTCAGCCCGCAGTCCGCGCTGCAATATGGCGAGTGGTGGCGCATCGTCACCGCGGCGTTCTTGCACGCGAGCATCCCGCATATCGCGCTGAACATGGTGGCGCTCTACTCCGTGGGGCGCGAGGTGGAAGCGGTGTTCGGGAAAGCGCGCTTCGCTCTGCTCTACGCGCTGTCGATCTTGGGCTCCGGACTCTCCATCATCTATTTCAGCGCATACACCATCCCGACGCTCGGCGCGAGCGGAGCGATCTTCGGATTGTTCGGCGCGCTCGTCGCCGTGGGCTTGCGGCTCGGAGCGCGCGGGCGCTCGCTGATCATGAGCCTGTTGCCGGTGCTCGTGATCAACCTGCTGTTCACGTTCTCGATCCCCGGTATCTCGGCGGCGGCGCACGTCGGCGGCCTCGTCACCGGGTTTCTCGCGGGCTTGGTCCTGTTCATGGGCTCGCGTCAGCGGCAGCTCGCCGCGGCGTACGCCCGCGCGGCGGCGGCGCCTGTCGCCGCGACACGTCCCGTCGTGACGATCGAGCAGACGCCGGAGATCGAAACGATCGAGCACCCGCCCGACGCCGGACCGCACGAAGAAGCGGACGCGCCGCCGCTGCACGTGCGGGACCCGCGCGAATGAGGCTCGTCGACGACGCGTTCGCGGCCGACGGCCCGATCGCGCAGACGCTGGCCGGGTTCGAGGCGCGCGCCGGGCAGCTGCAGATGGCGCGCCTGATCCAGCGCGGTTTCCTCGAGAACGTGCACACGATCGTCGAAGCGGGCACCGGCGTCGGGAAATCGCTGGCGTATCTGGTGCCCGCGCTGCGCGCCGGCGCGCGGGTGGTCGTCTCGACGGGGACGATCGCGCTGCAAGAGCAGCTCGTGCGCAAGGACATTCCCCTCGTCACCAAGGCGCTGGGCATCGAAGCGCGCGTCGTCCTGCTCAAAGGCCGCAACCATTATCTGTGCAAGGCGAAGTTCGAGAAGGAGAGCGGCGCGCGGCTGATCGCGCCCTCGCTGGCGCTCGAGCGCTTGTGGGCGTGGGCCGAACGCACCGAGACGGGCGACCGCGCGGAACTCGACTTCACGCCGCGCAGCGACGACTGGGAGACGCTCGACGCCGACGCCGACGACTGCGTGGGCGAGTACTGCCATCGCTTCGCCGACTGCCACTTCTTCGCGCGGCGCGACGCGGCGCGCTTCGCCGACGTCGTCGTCGTCAACCACGCGCTGTTCTTCCTCGACCTCGCCAGCGGCGGCGCGCTGCTGCCCGCGTACGACTTCGTGATCCTCGACGAAGCGCACCAAGCGGAGAAGTATGCGACGGCGGCGCTGACCGCGACGCTGTCGCCGGTGTCGGTGAACCGCATGATGCGCAAGCTGCACCGCACGTACGCGATCCCCGGTTCGTACGACGCGGAGCTCGACGAAGGAATGCGCCGCTTGCAGCAGACGCTCGCGCGCGTGCCCGGCGACAAGTACCCCGTCGCGGCCAACGAAGGCGTGTTCGACGTGCTGCCGGTGCTGCGCGAGTCGTTCTACGCCCTGGAGAACTGGCTGCACGGCAATTGGCAGAGCGCGCTGCGCAAGCCGACCGACAACGACTCCGAAAAGGAGCGGCGCCGCGACCTCGCGCTGCGCTCCGTCGCGGCGCACGTCGCGACGGTCGACCGCATCGAGCACGCGGCGCAGCAGGCCGCGCACGGCGCCGTGCCGGCCGACGAGATCGACGCCGTCGCGTGGGTGGAGCGCGGCGACGGCGACGCGCGCTACGAGATCAACGCGGCACCGTTCCAGGTCGCCGACTTCCTGCGCGCGTCGCTGTTCGCGCGCACGCGCAGCGTCGTCCTGACGAGCGCGACCATCTCCACCAACGGGTCGTTCGATTTTCTCAAGCAGTCGCTGGGCGTCGATGACGCGCAGCAGCTCGTCGCGCCGTCGCCGTTCGACTACGCGAAGCAGGCGCGGCTGTACGTCGCGCCGTCGCGATTGAATCCGAAAGCGATCGACTTCGCGCGCCGCGCGGCGCCGCTTATCGAGGAGATCCTCGACCGCAGCGGCGGGCGGGCGTTCGTGCTGTTCACGTCGTACGCGCGGCTGCGTGAGGTGTACGCGCTGCTGCGCGACCGCATCCCGTTCGCCGCCAAAGTGCAGGGCGATCTGCCGCGCACCGCGCTGCTGGACTGGTTCCGGTCGACGCCGAACGCGGTGCTGTTCGCGACGGGCACGTTCTGGGAAGGCATCGACGTCGTCGGCGACGCGCTCTCGTGCGTCGTCATCGACCGGCTGCCGTTCCCGTCGCCGTCGGAGCCGCTGGTGGCGGCGCGCATCGCCGCGCTCGAAGCCAAAGGCCGCTCCGGCTTCGAGCACTACATGATCCCGAGCGCCATCGTGCGGCTCAAACAGGGCTTCGGCCGGCTCATTCGCTCGACGACGGACCGCGGCGTCGTCGCGCTGCTCGACGGCCGTGCGACGTCGATGCGGTACGGCGCGACGATCGTCGGCGCGCTGCCGCCGGCCACCCGCATCGATGACCTCGCCGCGCTCGACGACCTGTTCCGGCCGCGGTAGCGGGACCGCTCCGGCGGCGCGCGAAGCGCCGCGAATGCTGTTTCGAACGCTGGTCGTGTCGTGCTGCGCCGCGCTGGCCGCCGCACCGGTCCCCGCCGCCGCCTGGGGTGCGCAGGGCCACCGCATCGTCAACGGCGCGGCGATCCGCGCGCTGCCGGACACGGTGCCGGCGTTTCTGCGCAGCCCGGCTGCGCACGACGAGATCGCGCTGCTGGGGCCGGAAGCCGACCGCGTGAAGGGCGCGGGCGACCCGCTCGACGATGACGACAATCCCGGACACTACCTCGACGCGCTCGACGACTACAGCATCGCCGGCGTCGTGAAGCTGAGCGCGCTGCCCAACGATCGCAGGGACTACGACATTGCGCTGCGCGCGGCGCGGCCGGCGACCGATCAGTACCGACAAGGCTATCTGCCCTATCAGATCGCCGACGGCTGGCAGCGCATCGTGCGCGATCTCGCGTACTGGCGCGTCGACGTCGTCGGCGAAACGAAGGCCGCGACGGCGGACGAGCGCGCGTTCTTCACCTTGGACCGCACGGTGCGCGAAGCGGTGACGCTGCGCGACATCGGCTACTGGGGGCATTTCGTGGGCGACGCGTCGCAGCCGCTGCACGTCAGCGTGCACTTCAACGGCTGGAACCAGTTCGATTTTCGTACCAAAGAGCCGCGCACGCACTATCCCAACCCGAACAATTTCTCGGACTCGACCACGATCCACGCGCGCTTCGAGACGACGCTCGTGCGCGCCGTCGCGACCGAAGATCTCGTCGCCGCGCGGGTCGCGCCGCTCGCCGCGTCGTCCGCGCCGATCCTCGCGCAAGTGGGCGCATATCTCGCGGCGACGGAAAGCCACGTGCCCGACGTGTACCGGCTCGAAGCGGCCGGCGGCATCGACATGCCGAGCCCCGCCGCGCGAGCGCTGGTGATGGAGCGGCTCGCGGCCGGCTCCGCGGAGATGCGCGATCTGATCGTCGATGCGTGGACCGCGAGCGGCGACGCGAAGGTGGGCTATCCCGGGGTGCCGGTGCGCGACTACGAGTCGGGCAAGACCGTGCCGTCGCACGCGAACGTCGGTTTGGGCGACTAGACGCCCGGTCGTTGCGTTTCGGCGTGGTCCTTCGCGGAGAAACGGAAGCGTTCGAACTCGTCGCAAGGGAACACGCCGTGAAGCATACCATCAACGCCCGCGCACTCTCCGCATTTGTCGCGATCGCCGGACTCGCAGCGGCGACACTGGCCGTGAGCGCTCAAACACCGCCGCCGAACGGGCCTGCGCCGGGATCCCGCATGGACCGTCCCGGTCCGCGCATCCCTGCCAGCGAAGCGGACTTCGTCCGCATGCTCGATGCGGCGAATACCGCGGAGCTCGACGCGGCGAAATACGTCGTGAACCGTACCAAAGACGCCACGGTGCACGGCTTCGCGCAGCACATGATCGACGACCACAGCAGCGCCGCGGTGTCGCTCGAAGCGGTGACGCGCGGCACGAACATGCGCCCGACGCCGCGCGAGAACGACACCAGGGGACCCGGCCGCGGCATGCTGTCGAGGCTGATGGGCGAGACGGGCACGGAACTCGACAACGACTACATGCGCAGCCAAGTCCCCGCGCACCGCCGCGCGCTCGCGCTGCTGCAATGGGAAACCGCAAACGGTCAGAACACCAACCTCAAAGAGCTCGCGGCGAAGCTCACGCCGACCGTCCAGCAGCACATGCAGCTCGCGCAAAACTACCTCGCCGCGCACAACCTCACGCCGCTCGCTCCACCCGAAACCCGTCCCGTCCCCGGGAACGTGAACCCCAACAATAGCGGCGCCGGCAACGGCCCGGGCACGCCGAACAATCCGGCCTCCTCGAGCAACGGCGGGTCTACCGCGGGCCAGAACAACGGCACGTCCCCAGGCGCGACGCCCGCGCCCGCCGCTCCGCCTTCGACATCGCCTTCTCCCTCGCCGTACCCGTAGCGGTGCGCGCATGACGTTCGTCACCCACTGCGGCTGACGAGCGTGTCTGGTCCCTCCGCGCCCTTCCTGCGACGATGGGCGCGGAGGACTTCATGCACGACACGCAGATTCCGGCCCGCCTCTCGCGGGTCACCAAGCGCTACGGTGCGATCACGGCGTTGAACGACGTCGACGTGGCGCTGCAGCCCGGCGAGACGCTCGCGCTCCTCGGCCCCAATGGCGCGGGCAAGACGACGGCGATCCGCACGCTGCTGGGCATCATCGCGCCGGATTCCGGCACCGCGACGTTGTTCGGCAAGACCCCGCGCCGGGCGGCGAACCGCACGCGCGTCGGCGCGATGCTGCAAGTGTCCGGCGTGCCCGCGACGCTCACCGTGCGCGAGCACGTCCGGCTGTTCTCATCGTATTATCCACGTCCGCTGCCGATCGCCGACACGCTCGCGATCGCGGGGCTGCGCGGTTTGGAGAACCGGCTGTACGGCCAGCTTTCGGGCGGCCAGAAGCAGCGTGTCGCGTTCGCGCTCGCGATCTGCGGCGACCCTGACGCCCTCGTCCTCGACGAGCCGACCACGGCGCTCGACGTCGAGTCGCGCCTGGCGCTGTGGGCGCAGATTCGCGGCTACGTGGCGCGCGGCCGCAGCGTGCTGCTCACCACGCACGATCTCGCCGAAGCCGACGCGCTCGCGAGCCGCATCATGGTGCTGTTCGGTGGCACGATCGTCGCCGAAGGCACCGCCGCGCAGATCAAGTCGCGCGCGGGCGGCTCGACCGTGCGCTGCACGAGCGGGCTCGACGACGAGCGCCTGTGCGCGCTCGCCGGTATCGAAACGGTCCAGCGCGCCGACGGCGTGATCCGCTTGACGACGCACGATGCGAACGCCGTCGTGCGCGCGCTGTACGCCGTCGACCCGACGTTCACGCTGCTCGACGTCGCGCAGACGCCGCTCGAAGAAGCGTTCCTCGCTCTTACCCGGACGCCCGCGTCCCAGGAGGTTCCGGCATGATCGCCCAGATCACCATGAACGAGACGCGCGCCGAGCTCACGAAGTTCGCGCGGCTGCCCGCGTACGTCATCCCGACGCTCGCCTTTCCGGTCGCGTTCTACGCGTTCTTCGGGTTGGCGATGAACGGCTCGCAGCACATCGGTCCCACGACCGTGGCGACGTACATGCTCGCGACGTTCGGCGCGTTCGGCGTCGTCGGTTGCGCGCTCTTCGCGTTCGGCGTGAGCGTCGCGATGGAGCGCGGCCAGGGCTGGCTGCTGGTGAAGCGCGCGAGCCCGATGCCGCCGGCCGCGTACTTCGTTGCGAAGGTGCTGACGATGATGGCGTTCGCCGCGGTGATCGTGGCGATGCTCTGCCTGCTCGCCGCGGAGTTCGGCGGCGTGCGGCTCGCGCCCGGCGCGTGGCTGGCGCTGATCGCCGCGCTCATCCTCGGCGCGATCCCGTTCGGCGCGATCGGTCTTGCGATCGGTTTCGTCGCCGGCCCGAACTCAGCGCCCGCGATCGTCAACGTGGTGTACCTGCCGATGTCGTTCCTAGCCGGGCTGTGGATCCCGGTCGAAGCGCTGCCGCCGTTCATCGCGCACGTCGCGCCGTTCTTGCCGACGTACCATCTGGGCCAGCTCGCGCTCGGCACCATCGGGCCCGGACACGGCTCGGCGCTGACGCACATCGTGGTGCTGGCGCTGTGGACCGTCGCCGGTGCGGCCGCGGCAGCATATGGGATGAAGCGCGACGAAGGCCGCACGTATGGCTGACGTCCGCCGCGCGCTGCCGATCTTCGAACAGGGCGTCATGCCGTTCGTGTGGTTGGTGTACGCCTGCGGTGTCCCGCTTTCGCTGGTTCTCAGTCACGCGCCGGCGCGGCTCGCGGCGTTCCAGCTCGCCGTGCTCGCCGCGTTTCTCGTGACGTACTTCGTCGGCTACGGCCGCGGGGGCCGTACGGCCCTCGCGTTCGCCGGCGTGCTGACGGTGTTCGGCGCGATCGCGTCGCCGAGCGAAGGGTACGCGACGACGTACTTCATCTATGCGGTGTCGTTCATCTCGTACGCCGTGCCGTCGCGGGACGCGTACCGGATCCTAGCGGTCTACGTCCCCTTCGTCGCGCTCGTCATGTGGCTGACCCACGTGAACGCTAGCTTCGCGATCTCCGGGTTGGTTTTCGCGGTGATCGTCGGCGTCGCGTGCATCAACGCCGCCCAGCAGAAAAACGACCATGCGCGCTTGAAGCAGGCCTACGATCAGATCGAAGGCCTGGCGAAGATCGCTGAGCGCGAGCGCATCGCACGCGATCTCCACGACGTGCTCGGCCACACGCTCTCGCTGATCGCGCTGAAATCACAGCTGGCGTCGAAGCTCGCCGACCGCGATCCGCAGCGCGCCGTCGCCGAGATCCGCGACGTCGAACAGATCGCGCGCACGTCGCTCGACGAGCTGCGCGAAGCGGTGGCGGGCTATCGCGGCACCGGCATCCCCGACGAGCTCGCGCACGCGCGCGACGTGCTCACCTCGGCGGGCGTCCGCGTGGACTGCGAAGCGGAAGAAGTCCGGCTCCCCGCCGCGCAAGAAAGCGTGCTGGCGCTCGCGATCCGCGAAGCGGTGACCAACATCGTGCGCCATGCGCGCGCGAGCGCCGTGAAGCTGCGCGTCGCGTCGGCCGGCGACGCGTGCCGCTTCGAGATCCAGGACGACGGCGTCGGCGGCTCGGCCAACGAAGGCCTCGGGCTGACGGGGATGCGCGAGCGCGTCGAGTCGCACGGCGGCTCGCTGGAGCGCACGATCGATCACGGCACACGGCTCGTCGTAACGCTGCCGCTGGCATCCGGAGCCGCGCACTGATCCGCGTCGTCATCGCCGAAGACCAGCAGCTCGTCGCCGGCGCGCTCGCCGCTTTGCTCGGACTGGAGCCGGATATCGAAGTCGTCGGCCACGCGCACGACGGACCAACGGCCCTGCGCCGCGTCGACGAGCTGAAACCGGACGTGCTGCTCGCCGACATCGAGATGCCGCTGCTGACGGGCCTCGATGTCGCGGCCGAATTACACCGCCGCGAGAGCAAGACGCGCGTGGTCATCGTGACGACGTTCGCGCGGCCGGGCTATCTCCGTCGCGCGATGGACGCGGGCGTCGCGGGCTATCTCCTGAAAGACCGCCCGGTCGAAGAGCTGGTCGCCGCGGTGCGCACGGTGCACGCGGGCGGCCGCGCGATCGACCCGGCGCTCGCGGTGCACGCCTGGACCGAACCGGACCCGCTCACGGACCGCGAACGAGCAGTGCTACGGCTAGCCGGTGACGGCCAAACCTCCGCAGCGATCGGCGACGCGCTCGGCCTGTCCGAAGGCACCGTCCGCAACTATCTGAGCGAAGCGATCGGCAAAGTCGGCGGCACGAACCGCACCGAAGCCGCGCGCATCGCGCGCGACCGCGGCTGGCTGTGACGGCTTCTGATAAGCCCTCGTAAAACCGGCCGGAACGGTTGCACGGCGCGCGTAATGCGATCGCATGCGTCTTCACCTCGCGTGCCGGCCGCGTTCCTGGCCGGTGCGTTTGCCGTTCTCGTCGCACCCGCGCTCGCCGAAACGCGCAGCGAGCACCAGAGCACCGCCAAACAGCAGCTTGCGAAGATGCATTGGGCCGCAGGCACGCAAAAGCTTGCGCAGTCACACGGGACGTTCGCCGTCCCGCGCGGCGGCACGATGGTGTCCGGAGCCGAGGCGGTGCGCGCGGACAATCTCATCAACGGCACCGACGACACGTCGACGGAAGGCTTCGCCGAGTTCAACCATCGCTCGTTGTACTTGAGCTACTCGAACGAGGGGTTCGTCACCGCCGACGACTGGAAGGACGTCAATGCCGACGACCTCCTGAAGAACATTCGCGAAGCCACCGAGCAATCCAACGAACAGCGGGCGAAACACGGGGTGGGCGCGCTTCACATCGACGGCTGGGTGCAGAAGCCCGCGTTCGACGCGGCGCGCAAGAGCGTTCGCTGGGTGACGCGCGCGCACGACGACCGCGGTAGCCTCGTCAACGCGGTCGCCCTGCAGCTCGGGCGCCATGGCTACGAGCGGTTCACGCTCGTCAGCAACGGCAGCGATCCCAAAGGCGACGCGGCGCAGCTCGCCGCCGCCGTCAACGCGTACCGGTTCGACAAAGGTTTTCGCTTCTCCGATTACGTGCCGGGCGACAAGCTCGCCGGGTACGGGATCGCGGCGCTCGTCGGCACCGCCGCGGGCGCGACCATCGCCAAGACGGTGGGCTTCGGCGCGCTCCTGCTGCTCATCAAGAAGTTCTTCTTGGTGCTGGTGGCGCTCGCGATCGGCGCGTTCCAGTATCTCAAGCGCATGTTCGTGCCAAAGCCGCTCGTGCCCATGAAAGAACCGGCGCCGCCCCCACCCACGGCCCCGCCGCCGTGACGCGCTAGTCTTCTTTCGACGCCTCCGCTTGCGCGCGTTGCTGCAGCTCTTGCACCACCGTTGAATCCGCCAGCGTCGTCGTGTCGCCGAGCATGCGGCCTTCCGCGATGTCGCGCAGCAGGCGGCGCATGATCTTGCCCGAGCGCGTCTTCGGCAGCTCTTGCGTGAACGTCAGGTACTTCGGGCGGCAGAACTTGCCGAGCTTCTCCGCGACGTGATCGCGCAGCGCGTCGGCGAGCTGCGGCGAGCCGTTCGCATGTGATTTCAGCGTCACGAACGCGCAGATCGCCTGGCCCGTGATGTCGTCGTTCTTGCCGGTGACCGCGGCTTCCGCGACGTCGGGGTGATCGACCAGCGCCGATTCCACTTCCGTGGTCGAGATGCGGTGGCCGCTGACGTTCATCACGTCGTCGATACGGCCCATGAACCAGTAGTCGCCCTCCTCGTCGCGCTTGCAGCCGTCGCCTGCGAGGTAGCGGTGCGGGAACTTCGACCAGTACGTCTGCACGTAGCGCTCGTCGTCGCCGTAGATGCCGCGCAGCATCGAGGGCCACGGCTTGGTGAGCACGACGTACCCGCCGCCGCCCAGCGGCACAGACTCGCCCTTGTCGTTGACGATGTCGGGGTACACGCCGGGGAACGGTTTGGTTGCGGAGCCCGGCTTGAGCGTGGTGATGCCGGGCAGCGGCGCGATCATGATCGCGCCCGTCTCCGTCTGCCACCACGTGTCCACCACGGGGCAGCGGCCGCCGCCGATGTGCTCGTGATACCACATCCACGCTTCGGGGTTGATCGGCTCGCCGACGCTCCCCAGCACGCGCAGCGACGACATGTCGTGCTTCTCGGGATACTCGGTGCCCCACTTCATGAACGTGCGGATCGCCGTCGGCGCGGTGTAGAGGATCGTCACCTTGTAGCGCTCGACGATCTCCCACAGCCGGTCCTTGTCGGGGAAATCCGGCGTGCCTTCGTAGATCACGCTCGTCGCGCCGTTGCACAGCGGGCCGTACACGATGTAGGAGTGGCCGGTGACCCAGCCGATGTCGGC
>Ga0066662_10000054_pt1 | contig 39238 bp, 27 predicted proteins | sample GraSoiAngelo_111_FD_133939 | JGI IMG/M metagenome (GOLD analysis project Ga0066662, IMG submission 133939) | Grasslands soil microbial communities from the Angelo Coastal Reserve, California, USA - 14_0903_12_40cm | ecosystem: Environmental > Terrestrial > Soil > Grasslands | place: USA...
CAATCGAGTAATCTCTATCGTGCCAAATGTCTTTGTCGCACCGTTGATCCATGGCCGTTCCATGCCTATGGCGCAGGACGGATGGCTCCACTGGCTCTGAAATTCCAAATGCGATTGCCCTGCTCCGATGGTACTTCGGGCGCATCTCTTGAGTAGCGATCTGGTATCTTTTTAGGACTCATGTCAACAGATTCTGAGAATCGCGAGCAGGGGCTGAAGCGGCAATTGAGTGCCGGACAGATCGCCATGGTGGCGGTGGGTGGCTCGATTGGCACGGGCCTGTTGCTCGGTTCAGGTGCGGCCATTCAAGTGGCGGGCCCGGCGATTGTCATTTCTTATCTCATCAGCGCTCTCATTGCCTGGACCGTGGCGATGGCCATGGGAGAGCTTTCTGCGGTGCATCCTGCGGCGGGTTCTTTCGGAGTCTATGCCGAAACCTATCTCAACGACTGGGCCGGATTCGTGGCCCGTTATGGCTACTGGTTCTCGGTGGTGATTGCGATTGGTTCTGAGCTGGTAGCAGCCGGCACCTACATGCGCATATGGTTTCCAAACGTTCCCATTGTTATCTGGATGGTCATCTTCGGGCTGTTGCTTTTGTTGATCAATTTTCGTCCGGTGCACGACTACGGCACACTAGAGTACTGGTTCGCCTTCATCAAGGTGGTCACGATCTTTCTTTTCATTGTGATGGGTGCAGCGCTTCTGCTGGGTGGCCGTGTTATTCCCCAATACACGACCCACGGTGGATTCGCCCCTAAGGGTTGGGGCGCGGCGCTGCTTGCGGCCTCCTTTGGCTTGTACAGCTTCCTGGGAATTGAAATGGTGGCTATCTCTTCCGGGGAGGCACGCTCCAGCACAGACATTTCACGCGCCACACGCATAGCCTTCGCTCTGCTGGGTTTTGTTTACCTGGGGGCCATGGTAGTGCTGGTGGGAGTGATGCCCTGGAGCAATGCCGGGGTGGCACAAAGTCCGTTTGTAACGGTCTTTCAGGTGGCAAAGATCCCGGCGGCTAAATTCATCATGAACGTGGTGGTGCTATCGGCAGCACTCTCCGGAGCGAATGCGACTTTGTATGTGGCTTCACGCATGCTGTTTTCACTCTCGCGCTATGGCTATGCGCCGCGCAAGCTGGGAGAGTTGAATGCACAAGGTGTTCCCATGGCTGCACTGCTGGTTTCCATGCTGGGAATCGTGGCGGCAATTGGAGTGCAGTTTGGCACACCGAACGCCTATCTTTACATCATCAATGCAGCGTTGATCGGCGGAATGCTGGCGTGGCTGGTCTCGCTTGCAGCCCACGTGCGTTTTCGCCAGACGCTCTCAGCTACGCAGTTGGCTTCCATGCAATTGCGTTCTCCCCTGGGCGCGTTTGGTTCAGTTCTTGGTTTTGCGGCCATTGTGGCCGCGATTGCAGCCACGGCGTGGGTAGACCAGTCACGGGCCGCAGCCTGGAGTGCTCCGGCTTATCCACTTTTGCTCACCGTGGCCTATTGGCTGGTAAAGAGGCGCGCGAAAGGCACAGCCGTTCAAATTGGGTAAATGGGTAAGTTGGTACTTTCCTTCTTATCCCGCTGCGTTCTCTCCGGTAATTGCAGTTACGCTGCCGTATCCGGTGGACGCCTGCGCCCGCGCAAAGAAGGCAGCAGCCGCAAACGCAATACCCGCTCCCGGCTTTGTTCCTCCATGAAGGTCTGTTCGCGCGCCTTGAGCAGATCCTGAAGGGCAACCATTCCCAGCAACTGATCTTGAGGGCCTTGCTGCACCACAGGCATGCGGGTATGCCCTGTAATTGCCATGCGGCTGGCCACAGTACGCAACCGCTCATCGGGATGAGCCACAATTGGCTCTCTGGGCACAAGCTGTGCAAGACGGACATTTTCACCCAGGTTGCCGTTCGCGTCTGCGGTGAAAGCCTGCAGGTCTTCACGCGTAAACACGCCTACGAGCTTATTGCCGTCACTGATGACGGGATACAGCCGTTGTCCGCGCCCGTTCTCATTGCGGCTTAGCAGACGGCGCAGTTCAACCAGCGTGGTCTCTGCGGGAAAAGCAGTGATGTTCGTGCGCATCACGTCTTTTACGGCCAGAGATTCCAGCGGGTCCACCTGGTATTCCCGGGTAAGGTGATGGCCGTGCCGGGCGATCTTCTCGGTAAGAATCGAGCGCTTGAGCGTAAGAACCGTGAACGCATGGGCGGCCATGCAGGCAATCAGCAGAGGCAGGATGGAGTGGTAATCGTTGGTCAACTCAAAAGCGAAGATTGCGCCGGTGAGCGGAGCACGCATGGTTCCACCGAGAATTGCGCCCATGCTGATCAGCGGCCAGAAGCCCAGCCCCTGGTGCGGCAGGAAGGTAGCCTCCAGCGCTCCCAGGGCGCCACCCATCATGAGCAACGGAGCCAGCACACCGCCTGAAGTGCCGGAGCCAAGAGATATGGCCCATATGACTGATTTCACCAGCAGCACACCCAGGATCAATCGAACGGGGGCATCGCCCTGCAGCACCTGGCCGATTACGTCATAGCCTACGCCCAAGGCCCGCGGATAGATCAAACCGCCAATGCCGATGGCAACACCACCAAGCGCGGGCCACCACATCCAATGAATTCGCTTGATATGAACAAAAGCATCTTCCACTGCATAGACCATTCCCGTGAGCGCGGCGGACAGTGCGCCTGCAAGAATTCCGGTAAACAGGCAGCCGAGAAGAATCGCCGGACTGAAAGCCACAGTATGGGCCGGCACCGGAAAGATTGGCCCGGCCCCGAGCAGATGGATGCGGGCCGCTTCCGCCGTCACGCTGGCAAACACAATGGGAATAAAGCTGCGGGGCTTCCACTCGAATAGAAGCAGTTCGATGGAGAGCAGCACGGCGGCAAAGGGCGCCGCGAAAGTGGCGGACATTCCAGCCGCAGCACCAGCCACCAGAAGCGTCTTACGCTCGGCACTGGTGAGATGAAAAAACTGGGCGAAGAGGGAACCGAATGCGCCGCCCGTCATAATGATGGGGCCTTCCGCGCCAAACGGTCCGCCGGAACCAATGGCAATGGCCGCCGAGATCGGCTTCAGCAACGCCACTTTCGGCTCAACCTTGGCGCCGCGCAGCAGGATGGCCTCGATCGCCTCAGGAATGCCATGGCCGCGGATGCGGTCTGAGCCGAAGCGGGCCATTAATCCCACGACGATCCCACCGATCACCGGGATCAACACTACCGCGTATCCAAGATGATGTCCCGCAGGGGAGACGAGATCGGTACGCAGACGTCCGTAAAAAAAGAGGTTGGTACAAAAACCAATAAGTCTCAGCAGAAGGACAGCGACATAGGCGCTGATAATCCCGATGACGATTGCAAGGGCGGATAAGGGAAGCACCCGCCAGGTAGTTGTGAAATCCCCAAGAGCCTCGATAGGCGGTACAGCACGATTATGATTGCTTATTCCGTTATTGTTCACTCGATTCCTGACTCGTTTTCTTCGCTTTTCCCAATCGCTGCCGTCCATTTTCAGCCCCCGATTTCGGCAGATGCAGTTCCTCTAAGAGAGATTGCAACGCCTCGGCCATGGATGGCCCAATAGTACGCAATTCCTGCCGCGCCCCATTGGCCAGCTTGCGCAGGATGGCATGCCCGTCAGCGGTAATCACCAGTTCCACCTGCCGGCGGTCAGCCCCGGAGCGCGCGCGGCGAATCAGCCCGCGTTCTTCGCAGCGGTCCACCAGCTCCACCATACTGTTGTGGTTGAGCTGCATGCGTTCTGCCAGCGTGCTGATCATCGGTCTGGCTCCCGAGGGCAGTCCCTCAATGGCCAGCAAAACCTGGTACTGCTGCGGGTTTTGCCCGAGTTCGCGCGCGTGCTCTTCCATGTGCCGCAGGAACTTGCGGATCTGGTAACGGAATTCCGCCAATGCTTTATATTCAGTTTCGGTCAACGGTTTGGGTTGCGCTTTTTCCTTTGACATTTTATCGCTCTGCGATACAATTTGGCTATCTGCTAGATTCGAGCCTGGGCTCTTTGGCGGAAACTTTTCACCCGCCAAAGGGCCTCCTGATTCAAGTGGGCTCTACATTATCCGGTGCCCGTCCTAATGCTGCAAGCGGGAAGGTAGCACACTTATCTTCCAGCATTTATCATCGGTGTTCCCTCTTGGGAACCGACAAAATATGATCCCCCGTTATACGCGCCCACAGATGGGCAGCATCTGGAGTGACGAAAATAAATACCGCTGCTGGCTGCAGGTAGAAACCGCCGCCAGCCTGACCCTGGCAGAGGCCGGAATCGTACCGCAGGAGGCCGCGCAGGCAATTGCCGAACGCGGCGATTTCGATCTGCAATGCATTCAGGACATTGAGGCTGAGGTGAAGCACGACGTGATTGCCTTCACTACGGCAGTGGCTGAAAAAATTGGCCCTCATGCCCGCTGGCTGCATTATGGCCTGACTTCCAATGATGTTGTGGATACGGCTCAGGCGTTGCAGGTTAAAGAAGCCTCCCAACTGATTTTGGAAGACTTAAAGCGGCTTCGGGATGTACTCAACCGCCGCGCTCACGAATTCAAGCACACGCCGATTATCGGACGCACCCACGGCATCCATGCCGAGCCGACCACTTTTGGGTTAAAGCTGGCAAACTGGTATGCCGAGATGGTGCGCAATATCACGCGCTTTGAACGTACCGCCGAAGAGATGCGCGTAGGCAAGCTCTCAGGCGCTGTAGGCACATTCGCCCATCTGGAACCCGATCTGGAAGAGAAAATCTGCCGGCGTCTGGGGCTGGAGCCCGCACCTATCTCGTCGCAGGTAATCCAGCGGGACCGCCACGCCTACTATGTGGCTACGCTCGCGGTCATCACTGCCACCCTGGACAAGATCGCCACCGAAATTCGACACTTACAGCGGACAGAAGTGCGTGAAGCGGAAGAGTATTTCAGTGAAAAGCAAAAGGGCTCATCGGCCATGCCGCACAAGCGTAACCCTGTGAACTGCGAGCAGATTTCCGGACTGGCGCGGGTGGTGCGCGCCAACTCCCAGGCTGCTTATGAGAATGTGCCGCTCTGGCACGAGCGCGATATCTCGCATTCATCGGTAGAACGCGTGATCCTGCCCGATTCCACGATTCTCACAGACTACCTCTTGAACCGCACCACCAACCTCATCGACACGCTGCTGGCGTATCCAAAGCGCATGATGAAGAACCTGGAGAGCACCGGAGGGCTGGTGTTCAGCGGACAGCTTCTGCTCGATCTGGCCGAGCACGGCATGTCACGTGAAGACGCTTATCGCCTGGTACAGAGCCACGCCATGCGCGCCTGGAAAGAAGAGCTGAATTTCCGTGAATTGGTGATGAACGACAAGGAGATCACCTCGCGTGTGCCACAAGAACAGATCGAGCGGGCCTTCAGCCTGGACCGGCAGTTGCGCAACGTAGACCAGATTTTCGAGCGGGTGTTTGGGAAGCAGCAGAATGGGTAAATGAGTAAGCTGGTAATTGGGTAAATTGGGCGAGTGAAGGGGTATGTGGTTGCCGACGATGTAAGTTTCATTTACTCATTTACCAAATTACTCATTTACCCATTCCGGTTACAAACGATTAATCATTGAGGCCACATATCCCGCCCCAAAGCCGTTATCGATGTTGACCACGCTGACGTTGGAGGCGCAGGAATTCAGCATGCCCAGCAGCGCGGCCAGTCCTTTAAAGGCTGCGCCGTAGCCGATGCTTGTAGGAACGGCGATCACAGGTACGCCCACGAGTCCACCGACAACGCTGGGCAGCGCACCTTCCATTCCGGCGCAAACGATTACGACCCGCGCGTTTTCAAGAACGCTTTTGTTCGCCAGCAGGCGATGAATTCCGGCCACACCGACATCATAAACATGGGCCACATCATTGCCCATCACATCGGCCGTAACCAGCGCTTCTTCCGCAACCGGGATGTCACTGGTTCCTGCCGAGACTACGGCAATCATTCCTTTGCCGTACTTCGTCGTGTCCTGCTTGAGGACGATGGCCTGGGCCAATTCGTGGTATTCAGCTTTGTTTAAAACCTTCTTGACAGCACGGAAATGAGCAGCGTCAGCCTTGGTGGCCAGCACGTTGCTGCCTTTGGCCGCCAGCTTCTTGAAAATTCCGGCAACCTGCTGGGGGCTCTTGCCCCGTGAAAAAATTACCTCCGGCATGCCGGTGCGCAGCCTGCGGTGGTGGTCCACCTTGGCAAAGCCGAGATCTTCAAAAGGAAGATGACGCAGGCGGGCCACCGCCTCATCGGGGCTGAGAGACCCCTTCTTCACATCCTGCATGAGTTTGCGTAGCGTGGCAGCGTCCATCTGTTCTTATGTGGATTCCAAGGGCGCGAGGAATCTCTTTAAAGATAGGGTGTTGCTGGCCGCAATTGCAAACAGGCGGTCGTTATTTGAGTTCTGTCCACCCATAAACAGGCACTGTATTCTTGAATTTTGTTTTCAGCTTCAGCGTGGCAAGATCGAAGAGATGTATTTTGAAAGTATATGTGTCAGGATTATCAATTTCATTCAGCAGCAGCCTGGCTGAATCCGGCGACCAGACAATAGGCGCAGCATGGTGAAATATTCTGTCACCTCCAAGAGTCACAAGGGTTTTGCCCCCGGAGCCATCAGGGTGGACCATCAATACACGATTGGGCCGGTCTTCAGGGTCGAGATAGGCGATCCATTCTCCTGATGGTGACCAGGCTGGCATCTGGCCCTCCGCAACTGTAGAAGTTCTGCCGGTCTCCACCTCCAGGATTTTGATTACAGGCCGATCAGGGGCTGCAAAAGGGGATTGACTCATGCCGAAGGCGATTCGGCTTCCGTCGGGCGACCAACTCATGCCAATAGACTCATGATGACCAATGACCGGACTAGCAGTTTCCCTTCCTGTCTTCAGGTCAATCACAAATATGCGCACACCGCCAGGAGCATCCGGTTTTGCTGTGGCGTAAGCCATTTTGGAGCCATCAGGTGAAATGGCCAAAAAGCCGAAATACTCCAATGTTGCATATTCTCGCCATTGCTTATCCGGCACCGAATATGTAGCCAGAGCCAGGGTAAAGATTGACCGGGAAATATCCCGACGCCACTGACTGGCTGCGATGATGCCGCCATCGCGCGACATACTGGGCAAGACGCTCTTCGAATTGTGGCCTTTCTGGAGAATCAACGTTGATGATGGAGTGGTGATTGCAAGATCATCGCCAGGATATCCCGTCAACAATTCAGCACCCGGCAAACGGGGGAAGTCTTCATGTTTTGCATGGGCGGAAAATTGAAACGATACAATCATGCCAACGGCAAGAAGCAGGAACGCGCAAAATCTCAGATTCATGAGCATGCTCCGCAATAGCGGCTGCAAAGAAGTTAGCAATGCTGAACCCGCTCGAACAAGCGACAAAGCACGGCAGGCCGAGGATTTCTTCGGAATTCTATTGTCAAATAAATTTTAGGGCCAAATTCTCTGCCGGCAGCAGGTGCTGTGAATGATGGGAGCCAGATGGAAGCCAGGACCTTGAGCCGGAAAAGCTGTTACTCGGGTGAATGCGTCGAGACGACTGTCCCTTATATACTGTCTTCAGATTTTGACCTTGTGCTTCTTCGGTTTTCCGGAGTCAAAGGTCGTGACGAGTGCATGCCAGAGCCTTCGCAAATCCTTACCATCGCCGCCACCGGCGCTAGCGGAGCGGCGTTTACCCGCGCCCTGTTGCTGGCGGCGGAGCGCGACCAGCGCATCAAGCACGTCAACTTCATCGTCTCTGATAATGCCTTGCGGGTCTTTGCCGAAGAACTTTCGATCAAAGGACGCAATAACCTGGTGCAGCAGATTCTGGGTGGCAAGGCGAAAAAGATTCAGCAGCAGAACAACGATGACATTGGCGCTAACATTGCGAGCGGATCGTACCCTGCAGGTGCCATGATCATCCTGCCGTGCAGCATGGGGACTTTGGCACGTATTGCTAATGGTTTGGCTTCAAACTTGCTCGATCGCGCTGCGGATGTTTGCCTGAAAGAAAAGCGTCCACTGGTGCTGTGTACGCGCGAGACGCCCCTGAACCGCATTCACATCCGCAACATGGATCTGGCGGCCTTGGCCGGAGCGACGATCTATCCGCTGATCCCCACGTTCTACAACCGTCCGGCAGGGTTGGATGAGATGGCCCACCAGTTTGCCTGCCGCGTGCTGGCGTTTATTGGATTGCCCCAGCCGGATGCGTATGAGTGGAAGGGATAAGAATCGGGAGATCGCGCGTGATCGGGGGATCGGGTGATCGGGTTCAGCCTTGAGACTTATCCAGATAAAACCCCTTCTTGATTACCTCAATGGCAATTTGTTCTAAATGGTACCGGCTCAGCTCTGCTTCAGAAGCCCATGCCACTTCGGATGCGTCGCCTCCTGCTTGTAACTCGCCTCCACGGCGGCAGCACAGGAAGTCGATCAGCACATAGTGATATTGGGGCGCACCAGTCTGGCCGGGAATGATCCGATCCAGAACTTCGAGCACCTCTCCGGCTTCAACCACTAATCCGGTTTCTTCCAGTGCTTCACGTTCAGCGGCGGCACGCAGCGTCTCTCCCAGTTCCACCACGCCTCCGGGCAAAGACCATTGACCTTGCAGCGGAGGCCTGCCCCGGCGAGCCAGCAACACCCGGCCATTTTCAACGATCACCGCGCCCACACCTACGATGGGCCGGTCAGGATATTCACGTTTCACGAATCAACTCGACTGCGAGAAGAAATTTCTGGGCTGCACGTCAGTAAACTTCCAGCCGTGGGGGCCATTTTCGGCGATGAAGCGGAGTTGCACGTATTTATGTTGCGGTGGAGCAAGATCGCTGTGCGGAGTTATATCCATCTCGGCATCCACTACCGTAACGTTGTCTGTGACTTCCAGCAGCTTGAAATGAACACGGATGGAATCAGTCTGATTGAAGAACGCGCTGATCTGGTCTTTGAATGCAACGCCGCCATTCATCCTGGTCAGATCGAAAGCGCTAAGCATCTTTTTCACTGTGCGGCCATTCAGGCCCTCTGCAACTTGATTGAGGAGCTTCGAGGCGGTTTGTTCGGTGAAGGAATTGTCTTTCGCCTGACTGTTTTGAGAGTTAGTGGTTGAAATTGCCAGCAGTAAAAAAATATTGATCAGTGCGAGAAATCGGGGAACACGACAGTACTCGCCGGTTTTCCGATGACCCGATGACCCGATCTCCAGATGCCCCGATTGGTTAAAACTCAATCTTCTTCCCCCACTCCTCGGCAAATATGGTGCGTGAGGTATCGAAGCGTCCGCCATAAGGTTTGTCCGGGCCTTTGCGGCGGCCAATCGCGAGCATGGCCACAACACGCACACGCTCAGGGATATGCAATAGCTGTTTTACCTGGTTTTCCATGAAGCCCTCCATAGGGGCCGTGTCATAGCCCAGGGCTTCGGCCATCCACATGATGGTGGTAAAGGCGATCATCACGTGACGGTTTACCCACAAGTCCCACGTTGGCTCGGTGCCGCCCGGTTTTCCCGGATTGCCGCCCAAAAAGTTCGTTACATTCTGCCGGATGGTGTTAAACAGGTTGTCATCGTTCATGCCATGCTCTTGGGCCAGCCGGATCATCTCTTCGAGGTCGCCGTCCTTCCAGCCTTTGGGATCGCCGCAAGCTACGACTACGGCGCTGGCTTCTTCTACCTTGGGCTGCCCAAATGCTGCCTGCCGCAACTTCTTCTTCTGCTCGCGTTCGCGCACTACGATAAAACGCCAGGGCTGCAGGTTGTAGCCGCTGGGAGCCTCCAGGCCAGCGCGAATGATTTTTTCCAGGTCAGCCGCATGTATGGGGACTTCTTCAAAATTGTTGGTAGCGCGGCGGTCTTTGATGACTTCACTGAAGGGCTTCTCACCGGCAACTTTCGCCATTTGGGGTCTCCTTTTTATGAAGGATCAATTGTAAATAAGCCTTTAGCCCTTGGCGATTGGCTTTTAGCTTTTGGCTCTTAGCTCTTAGCTAAACCAGAAATTTACGGGAATGCGTTCAAATTCTCGTCGTTCAAAAAATATGCACCCCAATTAAACCCACACACGCGGTGGAAGACTCACGGATTAGCTATTGAAGGTTCTCGTCGAACAACCAATCAGAAATCTCAAGAACCCGAAAGCCAAAGCCAAGAGCCGTCTTCCGGCATCTAAGTAGGTGTGGCACTGGAGCAATATAACCGCAAGCGGCATTTTGACCAGACGCCTGAACCGGCGGGCAAGGTGGAACGCGGCAACCGGCAGCGCTTTGTGGTGCAGAAGCACCGTGCTTCTCACCTGCACTACGATTTTCGCCTGGAAATGGACGGAGTTCTGAAATCGTGGGCGGTACCGAAAGGGCCGTCACTCGATCCGGCCAATAAACGGCTGGCCATGCAGGTGGAAGACCATCCGGTTTCCTATTTTCACTTCGAAGGCAATATTCCTGAAGGGAACTACGGTGCAGGCAATGTGATGGTTTGGGATACCGGAACATGGGAGCCGCTCGGCAATCCGTCAGAGATGCTGGAAAAGGGCGATTTGAAATTCCAGCTTAACGGCGAGAAACTCAAGGGCGAATTTGTGCTGGCGCGGATGCGCTCCCGCCGTCCGGGCTCGAAAGGCACAGAATGGCTGCTCATCAAGAAGAAGGATCACTCTGTCCAACCGGGCTATGATATTGACAAGTTTGATTACTCGGTACTGACCGGGCGCAGCCTCGATGAGATTGCGGGAGATGAAGGCTCGGCGGAATGGCAGAGCAATCGCAAAGCCGCAACACGCAAAGGCGCTGAATGGCTCAGTGAGACGCTGGCCAAAACCAAAAAGACTGCCGCAGCCAAAGCGAAGCCGGTGAAGAAATCTTCCACGGCGGGCAGGAAAGCAGCCGGTAAAAAAAAAGATCAGCAGCCAGGCGAGCTGGATAAAACAAAGGCCACGGCGATAGAAGGCGCATATCGCAGCGCCATGCCTTCAGTCATCCATCCCATGCTGGCTACTCTGGTGGACGGGCCCTTTAATGATGATCAGTGGCTCTATGAGATCAAGTGGGATGGATACCGCGCGGTCACCTTCCTCAAGAAAAGTGATGCCCGCATGGTCTCGCGCAACCAGAATGAGCTGACAGAAGAATTTCCGGAGATTGCCCGCGCCTTGGAAAAGCTGAAGGTGGAGAGCGCGATTCTGGATGGCGAGGTCGTCGCTCTTGATGAACATGGGCACTCTTCTTTCAGCCTGATGCAGCAGCGCACCGGGATGACCAATCCGGGCAAGTTCCGGTCACGGGACACCAGCGTTCCCATTGTTTATTACATCTTCGACCTGCTGTACCTGAACGGCTACAACCTGATGCGTGTGCCGCTGGAGCAGCGCAAGGAAATGCTGCGGCACATTGTGCCCTCCGGCACCGGATTGCTGCGCTACTCCGATCATCATCTTGCCCAGGGTACGGCCCTTTTTGAAGTAGCACGCGAAAGTGGGCTTGAAGGCATTGTAGGCAAATTGCGTTCAGGATTGTATCTGCAGAAGCGCTCACGCGAGTGGCTCAAGATTAAGATCACCCGCAGACAAGAATGCGTGATTGCCGGATACACCGATCCTCGTGGTTCACGGGAACATTTCGGATCACTGATTCTGGGCTTGTACGACAAGCAAGGAAAGCTCGTTCATGTTGGACAGGCAGGCAGCGGATTCAACCAGACATCGCACGCCACCATGTGGAAGAAGCTGCAGAAACTCAGGAGAAATGAGAATCCCTTCGGGCGAAAAATCGAGACTTCGCGCCGTCCTAACTGGGTGAAACTGGAACTGGTGGCGGAGATCAAATTCTCAGAATGGACTCACGAAGGCGAAAGCGGCGAGATCAAGATGCGGGCGCCCATCTTCCAGGGACTGCGCCTCGACAAGAAGCCGCGCGAGTGCGTGTTTGAATTTCCCAAGCCGACAGAACACGCGGTTCGCGAAGCTGAAGAAGAGAGCAGCGCGGCGTAAGTCCTGGTGCATTTACCACAGCGAAACCACAACCAAAACCTTTTAACCGCAGAGGACGCAAAGGACGCAGAGGTACAAAAGTAGTTGATGTGTATTGAATTTGGCGGTGTGTTGCTCCTTTGGACCGCACGCGCCCTTGGCTGCGCGGGAGAATTCGTCGCAAACAGAGAAGAATTCGAATGTTAGCAATGCAAAGAGCGCAACGCGGAGCCGCAACCAAAAGCAAAACTCAACCACAACGTGAAGGGCAGTTCAAGGCAAAGAAAGAAAATTCTGATTCATGGTTGCGCATGTCTTTGCCACACCAGGGGGCAAATCGGATGTGCTGTGACTGCTGCATTTAGAATTGTCAATTACGCATTTCAAAATATCAATGTGATTTGTGCTCCGCGTCCCCTATTCCGCCCGCTTGCTTAAGGCCCACATCCTGCTGGTGCTGATGACGTTTATCTGGGGGAGCACGTTTGTGCTGATCAAGGCCGCGCTGGTCTCGATCTCGCCTCTGCTGTTCAACGCTATTCGCATGACGCTGGCCGCTGTCATCATGGCCGTGCTCTACCGCAAGCAGGTGATTCAATGGACCCCGCAAGCCTGGCGGGCCGGAGTAATCGTAGGAGTTTTTCTCTTTCTTGGATATGAACTTCAGACTGCCGGCCTGCAGTTCACTACGCCTTCGAAATCCGCATTTCTCACCGGCGTTTCGACCGTACTGGTGCCTCTCTTTCTGATCCTGTTCTGGAGAGCACGCACGCACGTTTGGCGCACGCTGGGGATCACCTGCGCCTTTGTTGGCTTGTTTTCGATGACGGTGCCTGCCGGAAAGGAAGCCATGGCCGATTTTGCCAAAATAAACGCCGGCGATCTGCTTTGTCTGGGCTGTGCCGTTGCATTCGCCTTCCAGATCATCTTCCTGGGGCGCGCCACCCGCCACTTTCCCTTTGAGCAGATTGCGGTGCTGCAACTTTCCGTGGCCGCGGTGTTAATGCTGATTGCCGCGCCGGTTGTGGAGCATCCGCGCCTACGGCTTACGCCGACGGTCATGGCAGCAATCGTAATCACGGGCGTGCTGTGTACGGCGGTGGCTTTTACAGTGCAGGCGTGGGCACAGCAATTTACTCCGGCAAGCCATGCCGCACTCATCTTTACCCTGGAACCGGTCTTTGCTTGGCTTACCTCCCTGGTCTATTTGGGCGAGCGGCTGGGGACGCGGGCAGGGGTTGGGGCGCTGCTGATCGTGGCCGGGGTGCTTATCTCGGAGGTGTTAGATCCGGGCAGGACGGTTGAACCCGAAGAGGCCGGAGACCGGGATAACGAAAGTTCCCGCGCAAGCGTCTAATCTACCGGTGTGCTCTCCGTTTATGACTCTTTTAACTTCGTCAAACCATTCCATTTATAATTGTTGTTTGCGCAAAAGGCCGGAGGAAAGTCAGGTATGAACTCGCGCTTTGCCGCCCTGGTGGCACATATGAAAGCCCAGAGGGTGCTTTCCATTCTCGTTATCCTTCTTACCCTTACAGTAGGTATTCTGATTGGAACGGTGATCAGCAGAAATGGGGTGAGAGGCAGCTCCACGCCCGCTGCCGATGCAACCCTGCTACCCATGCAGTCACCGCAGCAGCTCAGCAATACCTTTCGGCAGGTAGCCAAGCAGCTTGAGCCCGCAGTCGTGAATATCAACTCGGAAAGCACGCCCAAGACGCCACGCCGCCGTATGCGTCGTCCCAACGACCGCAATAATCCGAATAATCCAAATAACCCGAATAATCCGAATAACCCTGATGACAATGGGCAGGATCCCTTCCAAGATTTCTTTGACCGCTTCTTTGGCGGGCAGGGGCCAGATGATGGTGAAGGTCCACAAGGTCCTGGCGGAGGGCGCGAGCGCTCCCTGGGTTCGGGCGTGATCATGAACGCCAACGGCTACATTGTGACCAACTTCCACGTGGTGGACGGTGCTGACCGCATTCGGGTAAAGCTCAAGGATGATCCGCCGGGCGTTCTGCATGACGCCAAGGTGATTGGCAGCGACCGCGAGACCGATCTTGCCGTCGTCAAAATCGAACCTCCGAAAGACCATGCGCTGACCCCAGCCCGGCTGGGCGATTCAGAAGGAATGGAAGTAGGCGACTGGGTATTGGCAATCGGCAGCCCCTTTGCCTTGGAGGAGACGGTTACCGCCGGCATTGTTTCGGCGAAGGGACGCAACATCAACCCGCAACGCAGCTTCCAGTCGTTCATCCAGACCGATGCAGCGATCAATCCCGGCAACTCCGGCGGCCCACTGGTGAATATGGCGGGCGAGGTCATCGGCATCAATACCGCGATTTACACGCAGTCTTACGGTTATCAGGGTGTTGGATTTGCGATGCCATCCAATACCGTACGTGACGTTTATAACCAGCTCACCGGTCCGAGCCACAAAGTTTCCCGTGGTTCTATCGGCGTGGAATTCAATGCAGCCCCCAATCCGGCGCTGGCCCGCGTCTATGGCGTAAAAAATGGCGTGACGATCTCCAATGTTCGTCCGGGAAGCCCTGCAGAACAAGCAGGATTGCAGACCGGCGACACCATTACCGCTATTAACGATAAACCGATTAAGAGCGGCGATGAGATGGTGAACGCGATCTCAGCCACCAAGCCAGGCAACAAGATCAACCTGACCTATACACGCAATGGCCAGCAAAAACAGGCCGCAGTCACCGTGGCAGATCGAGCCAAACTCTTCGGCGACCGCACTGACGACAGCGACGAGACTGCTGAAGACAATGAACCGGCGCCTTCGAAGCTTGGTATTACAGTGCGTTCTCTCTCACCCGAGCAGGCGCAACGGCTGGGCATTCCTGAAGGGAGGGGCGTACTGGTGGTGGATGTAAAGCCCAATTCCTTTGCCGAGGATATCGGCATGCAGTCCGGTTATGTGATTCTCCAGGTTAACCGCCAGCCCACCAATAACGAAGAAGACTACAAAAAAGCCACTTCCGCGCTTAAAAGTGGACAGGATGTAGCATTTTTGGTACGGACCGGGCCTGGACGGAACGGAGGTAATATTTTTCTGTCGGGTACCCTTCCGTAACTTTGCGGTAAAACATACAGCTAGCGCCGGAGCATCCAATTGTGAAAAGATGCTCCGGCATCACGCTCTAAGGTGAGGTGATAACTTTGCGTTTACTGATGAGACAACTCGTTCTGGGGAGCGCATTCCTGGTGCTGTTTGCGAGCTTGGGCCAGGCCAAGACGAAGCGTACCCAAACGCCGGCAAAGCACCACACTGTCTCATCATCGGGCAAAAGCCATAGACGCCATGGAGCCCGTGCCAGGAAAAGCTCATGGAAGCGGCATGGGCAGCAGAGCATAGCCCCGGATCGCATACGGGAAATTCAGCAGGCGTTGATTCGCGAAAAGTATCTTGATGGCGCTCCCAGCGGTAAATGGGACGCACCGACCCAGTCAGCCCTGGTCAAATACCAGGCAGCCAATGGCTGGCAGGCAAAAGTGATTCCTGATTCGCGCGCCCTGATCAAACTGGGGCTTGGACCGAATTATTCCCAGGAAACGCTCAACTTCGAAAAGCCCGCTACTGACGCCATAGCCTCCAACGGCGCCGCCGGAAGCAACAGCCCGAACAAATAGACCTTTCCGCGCAGCCGGGGAAGGCTGCGATCCATGAAAGTTTTGGCTGGTTGTGTGTTGCTGTGTTGCGCTATCAAGCGGCTTGCAATTGCGGCACATTCCGGGTCCTGGCAATGACTGACCGGAACCACGGCCGCCGTCCTCTGGGCAATTCCTTCACGAATTCTTCAATCAGCGCCTCTATGGTATTTGCCATTTTCCTGTCTGGCCAAGAACGATTCTTATACTTGAGCCTCCGTAAAGTCAGGTGCGCCAGCAGGCAGTTCACGCGTTCGCGGTTCTCCACGACGCGCTTGCGATCCAGATCAGGACGCCTTTTACGCCATTGCTTCGGATTGGGCAGATAGTCAGAAGCGGCGACATCATGCGGGAGGCGCTTCCGCGAAGGGAATTCCGGATAGAAAAAGTCATAGAGATTACGGTAATGGATGAGGAAGGATTCGAGCAGGGCATTGTTGAGCGTGCGTGGTCCTACGCCTTTGCCCTGCAGGGCGTCTGCGAGCTCCCGCAGCATCTTGATCTCATAACTGATGTGCCTGAGCGCCATCTCCCGAAGCCCATTTTCATCTTTCTGAAAACCTGCTGGAGGCGTCATCGGCAACGGAGTTGGACGGATGGTGGTGCTTACTTTTCGCAGCTTCCTGGAGTTGGAAACGGGTGCGGTCATTGGATTCCGCAAGGGCAAAGCCTGCTGCTTCATGGGCGCGGCCAGCGGCTTTACAGGAGCAGTTACGGTTTCTTGCGTGGTACCTGCATATCGTCCACGTGTCGAGACAGGTTTTGGCGCGGCAGGCATAGGTCGTGCAGCCTTGCCTTGCCGCCTGTGGGATATCTTTTGGGAATCCCTCTGTGGCGGTCCGGTTTCCGGAGTACGTTCATATCTGGTGTTAACCTTACGCGACAGCTTCTGACCCTCCGGAGTCTCCGGGAAAGTGATGGGCGCAGACGGCTCATTGCGGGTCCGATGTGTCCTTCTTCTCTGCATTCTTTAAATTGGATGCAGTTTAGAGGCAGAGTTTATCCGTCCGACTATTGATTGCTCATCTGGTCTCTGGCCAATTTATGGAAACTTCCTGAGTTCCAGCCATCGATGCCCTTGTGCCCGGTCACGGGGGAGTCTCCGAATCCTCAACCCGCGCTCCCGGCATTGCTCTTTGATCCAGCGGAAGCTATGTGCGATGGTACCCGCCGTTTCAGACTCGTGGCTGGTTCCCACCCAGGAATCGCCCTGGTAGTCCGGATATCTCCAATTCGCAGGTTGATAGGTCAGCAGAAATGCCGCACCGGGCCTGGTATCGCGGACAAAATTATCGAGCATCACCTGAATCTGCTTTTTGGGGGCGTGTGTCCAGATGGAGTAGGCAAGGAAGAAATCGAATCTTTCGTTAAACACCGAAGTGTCGAAATTGGCATTGCCGTCAAAGCGGGGACACTTGCATTGCAAAATCTCCGGTTCCAGGATCTTGTACATGCCGAGTGCCAGCCGCTCCTGATGAGGTTCAATACCGCAGTAGCGGCCGGGGTTGAGAAAGTGGATGAGCCAATAACCGGCGCGCAGCACTCCGCAGCCGATGTCGAGCACTCTAGAGTCAGGATTGAGTCCGGCCCGCAGCAGGTACATGAATTGCTCACAGCCGGAGAGCTCAAAGTTTTCAGCAGGAATGCCGTAAAAGCGGTACTGTGCCAGCGCCTCAAATTTCTTCTGCAGATTCATACAACGAGATAAAGTACCACTTTGCTCGTCTGCCCGCAGACCCAGACGCAGCGGGGATTTGGGACTAGCGAAGTTCCAGCGGGAGAAGGGCTCTCCACGCGTTCTGACGGGAACCGGCGAGTTTGACAGTCTGGCGATGTTCTATAAAATAGAGAGGCAAGCCTTCCTTCACAGCGCCGAGCGGTTTTCCGGCGCACCTTCAAGCCGAAGTGGCGGAATTGGCAGACGCGCATGGTTCAGGTCCATGTACCCGCAAGGGTGTGGGGGTTCGAGTCCCTTCTTCGGCACCAGAAATTTCCAGTTTTCCTTAAGACCCCACGAATTGTTCAGGCTGCTAAACAGTGCTCAGGTCGATGTGAATGCCAGCAGTGCGATGAAGAGCCATCCAAAGGGGCATTTGAAGACTGAGATAGAGGAAGCTTTTTCCCTGACGCAAAATCCTCACGGGCTGAGTTCTCATTCAAGTTATATTCGAGGAGTGAGAGCCCGCACAAGTTAACCCGCGGGTGAAACGTTGGTTTAACATTTGCCCCGGCCGCAATTCACAAAGTAGACAGAAAAAATGCGGAGCGTTCACTTCCTGTTTACTTCCGAGTTAATGCTAAAATCAGGAAAATTTTTCGTCCCCCAGGAGCCCTAATGCAGGCAGTCCTTGCGCTGGAAGATGGAAAGATCTTCCGCGGCGAAGGTTTCGGCGCCAAAGGTGAATGTTACGGAGAAGTGGTTTTCAACACGTCACTGACTGGATACCAGGAAATCTTCACTGACCCTTCTTACGCTGGACAAATTGTCGTCCTCACCAATCCCGAGATAGGAAATTATGGGACCAATTTCGAAGACAATGAAGCCAGCCATCCATATATTGAAGGACTGGTAGTCCGCGAGTTCTCACGCATCAGTTCGAACTGGCGCTCGCAGCAGGTCACGGACGAGTACCTGGACAGATTCAGAGTCCCGGTGATCTCTGAAATCGACACGCGCGCCCTGGTGCGCCACCTGCGCACCAAAGGAGTAATGCGCGGCGTAATTTCGTCAATGGATACGAGCGTGGAGATCCTGATTGCAAAGACCCGCTCTATTCCCAAAATGGATGGAACCGATCTGGCCAAAATCGTTACCACAAGACACCGTTACGACTGGACAGCGGGCTCGCAATTTCAACCAGTTCCGGTCATCGACGGCCAACCGGGCCGCCATGTTGTCGCCTATGATTTCGGGATCAAACAGAACATCCTGCGCATGCTGGTGGATGCAGGATGCCGCGTGACGGTCGTTCCAGCCATGACCAGTGCGGAAGATGTGCTGAGAATGGCCCCTGACGGAGTGTTCCTTTCAAATGGCCCCGGCGATCCTGAACCTTGCAATTACGCGCAGGAAAATATACGTGGGCTCATGGGAAGAGTGCCGGTCTTCGGCATTTGCCTGGGGCACCAGTTGATCGGCCTGGCCCTACATGGAAAGACTTATAAGCTCAAGTTTGGCCACCACGGCGGCAATCATCCGGTCAAACAGATGGAGAGCGGCAAGATCGAGATCACGGCCCACAACCACAATTTTGCTGTCGCCCCTGATTCTCTGAAGGACTCTGAAGTCATGAATACGCACATTGACCTGAATGACGGCACTCTGGAAGGGCTGCGCCATCGAAGCATGCCATTATTCAGCGTGCAATATCACCCGGAAGCCTCTCCAGGCCCGCACGACTCACATTATCTGTTTCACGATTTCATGAAGATGATGAAGGAATGGAAGAACTAAATGCCGCGCCGTAAAGACATTTCCAAAATATTGATCATTGGCTCCGGGCCTATTGTGATTGGCCAGTCTGCCGAATTTGACTACTCGGGTACACAGGCCTGCAAGGCCTTGAGAAATGAAGGATACGAGGTGGTGCTGTGTAATTCCAACCCGGCCACCATCATGACGGACCCGGAGATGGCGGACCGCACTTATATTGAGCCGCTTACGTCTGCCTACCTGGAGGAGATCATCCACAGAGAAGTGGAAATGATGGAGGTAAGGAGCCGAGGCAAGTTTGCGCTGCTGCCAACAGTAGGCGGGCAGACAGCGCTCAATCTTGCGGTGGAACTTTCCGACAGCGGTGTACTGGAAAAGTATAACGTGGAGTTGATCGGGGCGCAGCTTCCCGCCATTAAGATGGCAGAAGACCGCCTGCTCTTCAAGGATGCGATGCTCAAAATCGGCCTTGATGTTCCGCGTTCTGCTCTGGTCAACAATCTCAAAGATGGCCTGGAGTTTTCCGCGAAGATCGGATTTCCCGTAATTATTCGCCCTTCGTTCACGCTGGGTGGGACGGGCGGAGGCATTGCCTACAACCGCGAAGAGTTGCTGGAGATCGTGGCCCGCGGACTCGATCTCTCGCCGGTGCACGAAGTCCTGATCGAGGAATCCGTGCTGGGATGGAAGGAATACGAACTTGAGGTAATGCGTGACATAGCCGACAACGTCATCATTGTCTGCTCGATCGAGAACTTCGATCCCATGGGAGTGCATACGGGTGATTCCATCACTGTGGCGCCGGCACAGACCCTTTCAGACCGTGAATACCAGCACATGCGCGATGCCGCAATGCGGGTTATTCGCGAAATTGGGGTAGAAACGGGAGGGTCAAACATTCAGTTTGACGTAAACCCCGACACCGGACACATGGTAGTCATTGAGATGAACCCACGGGTATCGCGCTCTTCGGCCCTCGCCTCCAAAGCAACTGGATTTCCGATTGCGAAGATTGCGGCGATGCTGGCAGTAGGTTACCGCCTGGACGAAATTCAGAATGACATTACCCGCAAGACGCCGGCTTGTTTTGAGCCCACAATTGATTACGTGGTGGTCAAGATTCCAAAGTGGCAGTTTGAGAAGTTCCCCGGCGCTGATGAGACCCTGGGCCCGCAGATGAAGTCCGTGGGCGAAGCCATGGCCATCGGACGGACTTTCAGGAAGCTTTCATGAAGGGGTTGCGATCCCTGGAATCTGGAAAACGGAGAGGTGCGGAGAAGATTGAACCCTCTATCCTGACCCAGCGTCTGGTGACTCCTCATCCGGAACGTATTAATTATTTGCGCTATGCGCTGGCCCAAGGGATGTCACCGAGGGAATTAAATGAGATGACCGGCATCGATCCATGGTTCCTGTATCAACTGAAAGAAATTGCCGATTTGTCATCAGAACTGGCAGCGCATGATGCCGCATCTGTTCCACCGGAATTGCTGCGTAAAGCAAAACGTATGGGTGTCGCCGATGAGCGGCTCGGGCTGATCTTAAGTACGACCGATCAGGAAATCCTGCGGCTGCGGAACAGCCATGGACTGCATTCGGTTTACAAATTGGTGGACACCTGCGCGGCGGAGTTCGAAAGCTTCACACCGTATCTATATTCCACCTATGAAGATGAGGATGAAGCTCCGCCCACCAGCAAAAAGAAGATCATCATCCTGGGAAGCGGACCCAACCGCATTGGGCAGGGGATTGAGTTTGACTATTGCTGCTGTCACGCGGCATTTGCGCTGCGCGAAGACGGTTATGAAACCATCATGGTCAACTGCAATCCTGAAACTGTTTCGACCGATTACGACACCAGCGACCGCTTGTATTTTGAGCCGCTCACGTTCGAAGATGTGCTTGCCATCTACAAGCATGAAGCCGAGAGAGGGGCCTGCATGGGAGTCATCGTGCAGTTTGGCGGCCAGACGCCACTCACCCTGGCCCTGGCTCTCAAGGCCGCGGGTGTGCCTGTGATAGGCACTTCTCCCGAATCGATTGATCTGGCGGAAGACCGGAAGCGATTTGGCAAACTGCTGGAGGAATTAAGCATTCCGCAACCAGCAGGCGCGATTGCCACCAATGTAGAGGAAGCTGTTGCAGGTGCACGCACGGTGCGGTACCCGGTGCTGGTGCGGCCGTCGTACGTGCTCGGAGGCCGGGCCATGGTCATGGCTTACGAAGAGGCCAGCGTGGTCAGGTACATGAAAGAAGCGGTCGAATATTCGCAGGAGCGGCCTGTCTTAATCGACCATTTTCTGGAGAGCGCGATTGAGGTAGACGTGGATGCGCTCGCTGACGGCGAAGACGTGGTGATCGCGGGCATCATGCAACACATTGAGGAGGCAGGAATACACTCAGGTGATTCTTCATGTGTTTTGCCAGCGGTTGATCTTCCGGAAACGGTACTGAATACAATCCGCGATTACACCGTGCGGCTGGCACGGGCTTTGAATGTGATTGGATTAGTGAACATCCAGTTTGCCGTGCAGAACCATAAAGTGTTTGTGATTGAGGTGAATCCGCGCGCGTCACGCACAGTACCCTATGTGTCGAAAGCCACCGGCGTTCCCCTGGCAAAAATCGCAGCGCGTCTGATGAGCGGACGCAAGCTCCGCGAGTTCCTGCCGGAGAATATCGCGCAAGGTGCTGATCTTTCGACGGGCGCGGGATACTTTGTGAAATCGCCGGTATTTCCCTGGTCAAAGTTTCCCGGTGTAGATACGATCCTCGGCCCGGAGATGAAATCCACAGGCGAAGTAATGGGATCAGCGGAAACTTTCGGTGAGGCTTTTGCCAAAGCGCAACTGTCGGCCGGGCAAATCTTGCCACTGACCGGAACGGTCTTCGTCAGCGTAAATGACCGCGACAAGCGGGACGTGGTGGAACTCGCCCGCCGGTTCCTGGAGTTGGGATTCAGGATCGTGGCCACGCAGGGAACAGCAGCCTGCCTGGAGCGGGACGGTTTGCAGGTTAAGTGCATCTACAAAGTGCAGGAGGGCCGTCCTCATGTTGTGGACCTGATCAAAGGTGGACGCATCCAGCTTGTGGTCAATACACCTCAGGGCCAGGAGCCGTGGTTTGATGAAAAAGCGATTCGCCGGGCCACGATAACAAACCGGATTCCGGCCATTACAACCATGTCTGCGGCTTGGGCAGCGGCTGATGGCATTGCAGCGCTACAACTGCATGAAGTCAATGTGAGGTCGCTTCAGGAAATCCATGGTTCCGGCAAACCGGGTGGCTGCTGTGGCAGAAAAGCAACGTTCCACGCTATATTCATCGCATGATGGGGCCATCCTCCTCGCGGATCACGCTGACTTGGCAGAAAAGCTACTGAGCCGGTCGCGTATGCGCGGCACAATAGCGGAGGCAATCTGTTCCTGGGTGGCGATGCGGTCCTGGGCTTTTATATCGAAAGTGTTGGCCCACAGAATGAACCCGGTGGAAGCATTGGCCAGCCTGGCATTCACACGCAGCAGATTGCCTGAGCGTTGAATACTGCCTTCAAGAATTACTTCCACATTCAGACGCTTGCCGATATTTCGGATGTCTCTGAAACTCTGTTTGAAACTAAAGACTGAAGTCCTCACGATGACATCGAAGTTGCCTGCGAGCGTCAACGCGCTGATAAGGGTCTCAGTCACCGCATCAGCAAGAGTCTGGTCGGCGGCATCAGGATTACTGAGATCCAGAAATGGCAAAACCGCAATGCGGCACTTGTCTCCGCTGGCACAGACCTCATTGGCAGGCGTAATGCCGTTGGCGGGCAGATGCGAAATGACTGGAACATACGAGCCTTTAGGAACATCAATCCGCACTGCGTCATATTGTCCTTCAGTGCGGTAGTACTCCTGCAATTTAAGCCTTAGACGCCGCGCCTGGACACGGACAATCGTATCTATCCGGGGATCAAAGTTTTCTCTGCCAAAAACCTCCACGCCCAGAGAGTATTCCTTGATTTCATGCTCCTCTTCGCGCAGGACCTTGGTCACCAGCATCTTCAGAAAACGCCTGAGAAACTCCGATCCGGAAAAGGATTTGCTGGTAACTATCTTTTCTACATAATCCCAGACACGCTGTTGTGTACTATGAAGTGTAAAATTGTGGGTTGGAACGGTTGTTTCTTTTTCTCTAGCCAATAACACAGCCACTCCCTAAACTTTCATGGGCCGGCCGCTTCGACCTTCCCCTTATCTTAGATCTTCAGGGACACCCGCACACGAAGCGCAGCAGGTGTGCTTCTTAAGAAATCATTCAGAAAACTTAAAACTTATATCGACAACCAATCAACTTCGATGCAGGGATTAAAGAATTGGAAGGCCGAAATTCCCGAATTGGGAATTGAAATTCCTGAAAATGGAACAAAACGCGCCGCTTAAAGCAGGCATGCAGCAACAATCATGGAGTTTAACATTCCATTAACATTGTGCTCACCTAGATTAACTGTACAGGAACTATGCGAACGATGATGATTGCTACACACGATACACATCCCCCAGGAGCAGTAATGCACTTGTATCAGCAAGATCATGCATGGTTCGCCCTTCAGGTACGGCCCAGGCATGAAATAAAGGCAGCCAGCATGTTACGGAACAAAGGGTTTGAAGAATTTGTTCCTCTCTATGAAAGCCACCGTCAATGGTCTGACCGTAAGAAGACGGTGACCCTGCCACTCTTTACCGGGTACGTTTTCTGCCGCTTTGATCCTAATCAAAAAGTGCCAATCGTCACCACTTTCGGAGTGATCCGGGTAGTTGGTTCCAGCAAGGGATGCATACCCATTGCGGATCATGAGATCGAATCCATTCAAAAGATTACCGCTACCGGCAGGAGTGTTGAACCGCACCCGTATCTGAACTTGACTGTAGGTTCCAGGGTGAGGGTGCAGGAAGGACCATTGACTGGATGCGAAGGTATGCTTGTTGAACATAGAGCCAATCTTAAATTGATCCTTTCGATGGATTTGATTCAGAGATCGATGTCAGTGGAAATTGAAGGATACGCCGTAGTTCCCGTCAGAGATGACGGCCCTGTGGCCGTCGGCATGGCATAGGCAACCCTTTAAACAGCAAACTCCAGACAAATTCCCGTGAGCCGGCGTAACCGACCGGCTCCGGCATTCAGAAGTTTACTCAGTCACCTGCAAAATGCGAATGGGACTGAGAATGGCGCGAGCCTGCCTTGTTGTAGTATCCGGCTAAATTCCAGATAGTCATGCAGGTTTCAGTGACCGTAGCTGGAGCAACGGTCCATATCAACCATCGAGCAGATATTTCACTCACTCTGTTGCGCAATGACCATATCAACTAATTCCTATCCTCGAGGCCAGGTGTGAAACTTGTCATACAAATCAGCAGCAGCGGTGTAGAACACGAACCAGCACTGCGCCAGTTTGCCAAAGTTGTATCCCAGTTGGTATCAGAAGGCCACCGCATCACGATTGTATTCAGCAGAGGCAATGCTATTCTCAAAACCAAGTCCGCGCTACATGAGTGCTCTTATTGCACGCAGAAAAACCATTTGAATGGAAATGGCACTCAAGCTGCTGTCAATGGAGAGATGCACAATGCCACACTGCCGCTGCTCACCGAACGCGCCAGCGCGCCACTGGTCGCCATACTTTCCGGCGTAGGCGTGGCTGCCTTTGGGTTATGCGGCGCTGACGGACACATACTGCGCGTCCGCAAATTGAACGGCCATGCCGGACAGGCATGGGGAGCAGAAGTGGCAGCAGTCGATCCCTTCTGGCTCGATATCATTTCGAACAGCAAAGGTGTTCCCGTGGTCGAGAATGCGGGGCTGGGAGCTGATCAGAATTGCTACACTCTTGATCCTGACCAGATGGCGGGCGCGTTTGCCATCGGATGGAATGTTGACGCCCTGATATTTCTCACCACAGCCGAAGGGCTGACCAATGCCGACGGCTCGGTGGTGCGCTGGTTGGAGGCGGAAAGACTGATGGAGTTGACTAAGAGGTCGGCCATTGCCCAGGAGATGCTGTCAAAACTTCAGGCCTGCCGCCATGCGCTCAAGCATGGTGTGCGCCGGGCCAGGGTGCTTCCCGTCTCCCAGGTGGAGAGCCTGGCAATGTTTTACGTTTCCAGAATCGAGTGCGGGACTGAAGTGATCGAGGCAGCCGGAAAGACAGCATCCGCGTAGATTCATTGGTTCAATCATCAAGTGCGCCCGCTGGCGCGCGTATAGCTTCAAAAAGGAGATCGCTTTGAGTTTGCATAGCAGCAACACAGAAGAGAGCAGTACCTACAAAGTTGTGGTCAATGCTGAAGAACAGTATTCGATCTGGCCGGAGGGCCGCGCCAATGCTTTGGGCTGGCACGATGCGGGCAAATCCGGGCCGAAAGAGGAATGCCTTGCTCATATCCGCGAAGTATGGACGGACATGAGGCCGCTCAGCCTGCGCAAGAAAATGGAAGGAGCTGCGCCATTCAATGCCATGCCACGTGAGCAGGCGAGCGCTGCTGGGATCGTTCCTGCCGAAGATGACTTGCTGAAAAGATTGTCGCGTCCAGAGCAATCCGTAGAAGTGAGTCTCAGGCCGGAGAAGAGCGTCGAGGCGTTCCACAAGCGCATCCAGCAAGGCCATATTTATATCAAGTTCACCGGAACACGGGGCGGCACGGAGCTCGGAATCAAGCTGGATCAGGAATCAGTCCGGGTGGAAAAAGCAGATTTTGCGAAGGGCGTCGGCACTGTCCACCTGGAAGGCACTCTGAAGCTGAATTACAAAGATGTGCGGTGTATTGCCGATGTTGACCTGACCACGCTTTCAGGCCATGGGCATCTGCAGGTTATCGAGTCATAAAAGATGTTCCGCAAAACGGTAGATTTTAGGAGAAATAAGAATCATGAGCGAGATGGAATTGATTGAAGCAGTAAAGAGCGGCGACGTGGCGGGGATCAGGCAGGCCCTGTCCGCGGGTGCAGACATCCACCAGTTAGACAAACAAGGTTGGACGGCCCTGAACTGGGCTTCTGCCAAGGGAAACCTGGACACCGTAAAGCTGCTGGTGGAAAGCGGCGCTGACGTGTTTAAGACCGGGCGCGACCTGCGTACTCCCGCAATGATTGCACTGGCTGCGGGCCAGGCAGAAACGGCAAAGTTCCTGCGCGAAGCACAGGAGCTTGTTCCCGGTGAGAAGCCTGCGCAACCACAAAGAAAATATTGCATGGCCGTTCATCTGAAGGACCTGCGCCAGTTTCCTAACTGGAAAGAGAACACTGTAGCCGCGAACACGAACGAAAATGGAAGCGGCACGGAGCAGGCACTCAGCGACAGCTCAATCGTGTATTTGCATGAGAATTTTGTGGTCACAAAGTCCATCTGGCAGGAAGAGAACGTGATCTTCAACGATGTAACCCGAGAGTGGAAGCACTTCTGCACGGCCGTGTTGAAGTTTCGCGTACCGGATGATCTTGAGCTCATCGCACCGCCCAGGGCGAGAAGCAACGCCGCAAATTAGTTTTTCTTTTCAATTCAGCTACAGCTCATCCCGTAAAGCTGGCGCGGCAGTTCCATTCAACTCTAAAGCCCTATAGCCCTATTCATGGCGTGTAAGCTGCCGAAGGCCCGATCTTCCACCGATGCGCTAAAGCATGTCGATGAGATAGCTTTAGTTGCTGCTACGTAACCTGACCGGGCAACATTCGCGTGTTCTGATTTGGCATATATCTGTATGAATGCTCCTACTCTTAAAATCCGGCCTGCGGTAAGCCGCCAGATGGCAAGCAATCTGGTCGAGCTTCTCCGCGGCAGAGCGGCTGAACAGCCGGAGCGGAACATTTATACATTTCTTGCGGAAGATACAGACCCGGAAACGGACCTCAGTTTTGGTGAACTCGACCGCAGGGCGCGTGCTGTGGCTGCGTGGCTGCAAGAGGCGGGTGCTACAGACGGCCGGGTGCTGTTGCTGTTTACGGCAGGCTTGGATTACATTACCGCATTTTTCGGCTGCCTGTATGCACGGGTGGTGGCGGTACCTGCGTATCCTCCGCGGATGAATCGGGGCTTTGACCGTCTTGAAGCCATCATTCAAGACGCAACTCCGCTCACTGTGCTGACGACTTCTGCCATTCTGACGCAAATCGAGAGCCGAGCCGATCATCACATGCTCCTGGAAGGAAGGCGTTGGGGAGCGGTTGATACCATTGGCAACGAATTGGCTGAAGCATGGCGGGAGCCGGTGGTGAATGGCGAGACACTGGCGTTTCTGCAGTACACATCGGGTTCCACGGCAAAGCCAAAAGGCGTGATGGTGAGCCATGGAAATCTGCTGCACAATCAGAAGATGATTCAGGAGGCATTCGGGCAGAGTGCCGAGTCGATCATAGCCGGATGGCTCCCTTTGTTCCATGACATGGGGCTGATTGGCAACGTGCTGCAACCGCTGTATGTGGGCGCCCGCTGCATTCTTCTTTCGCCCATGGCATTCCTGCAGAGGCCGTTGAGCTGGCTTCAAACCATCAGCCAGTATCGGGCCACGACCAGTGGCGGACCTAACTTCGCTTACGATCTCTGTGTCCGCAAGATCCGCAGCGAAGAACGCGAAAAACTGGACCTGAGCAGTTGGGCAGTGGCCTTCAACGGAGCTGAACCGGTGCAGCCGGCAACACTTGAGCGTTTCGTTTCTGCGTTTGCCGCCTGTGGCTTCCGGCGCAGCGCCTTTTATCCCTGCTATGGGCTGGCGGAAGCCACACTCTTTGTTGCAGGCGGGACAAGGGAGAATGGGCCGGTAGTTACCGCATTCGAAAAAAATTCCCTCCAGTCCAATCATTCCATTGAGGCTTTGCCACAAAGTCAAAACGCAACCGAATTGGTCAGTTGCGGAAAGGAATGGCTGGATCAGCGCATTCGAATCGTAGATCCAAACATGATGATTGCCTGCAAGCCAGGCACGGTTGGCGAGATCTGGGTTGCAGGGCCGAGTGTGGCACAGGGCTACTGGAACCGGCCGGAGGAATCCAGCCATACATTTAAAAACTTTCTTTTGAAGAATGATGGTCCGTATCTGCGCACCGGAGATTTGGGATTGGTTGCGAAGGGGCAGCTCTTTATTACGGGCCGCTGGAAAGACCTGATCATCATTCGCGGTCGCAACCATTATCCTCAGGATATAGAGCGCACCGTGGAGCGCTGCCATCCATCCTTGCGGGCAGGTGAGGTGGCCGCATTTTCGGTGGATGTGGCCGGTGAAGAGAGACTGGTGATTGTGCAGGAAGTCGCGCGGAATCACCGCCAGCAGGACCTCAGGGCAGTCGCTGAAACAATCCGGCAGGCTGTTGCAGAAAAACACGAGCTGCAAGTGTACGCGCTAAGCCTGATTAAGCCGGGCAGCATATTGAAGACGTCCAGCGGAAAGATCCAGCGGCGCGCGATCCGCGAAGCATTCAACAACGCAGCTCTGCAGGTGGTTTTCCAGTCGCAGGCAGGAGAGACAGCCGAGGTTCACGAGCTTGCCACTCCTGAAACTCGCGAACAGGTAGCGGAGTGGATTGCGTCCCAACTGGCTGCACGACTCGGTCTCAAGGGTGCAGAAATTGATATGGGACAGCCAATCGTCCGCTATGGAGCAGACTCGCTGGCGGCACTGGAACTGGCGCACAACATTGAAGCTGCATTGGGAGTATCGCTTCCTGTTTCCACGCTGCTGGCGGACAGCAGCATTTCAGAGATTGCGGCGCAGGTGTTCGGGCTAACCAGAGCTCGCGGCAACGTGCCTGCTGACACTATCACGTCTAGCAGCAGCCAGAAACAATTTTCTCTTTCGCGGGGACAGGCAGCCCTGTGGTTCCTGCACAGGTTGGCCCCGGAAAGCGCGGCCTACAATGTAGCCGGCGCGGCGCGCGTTCACGGACCAATTGATGTTGAAGCACTGAAGCAGGCATTTCAAAAACTTACCGCCCGCCATTCTCAGTTGCGTGCCTGGTTTGAATCGGGTCAGGATGCTCTGGTGCAGGTCATAGAAGATGGCGCCGCTCTCGATTTCCAGCAGGCAGATGTCTCTGGATGGCCTGGAGAGAAGTTACAGCAGACGATTGAAGAAGAAGCGCAGAAGCCCTTCCGGTTGGAACAAGCCCCGCTTTTCCGGGTTCGCTGGTTTGCAGATGATTCAGGGCAGCAGGTGCTCCTGCTTGTGGCACACCACATCATTGTTGATTTGTGGTCGTTGGCAGTGCTTCTCAGGGAATTGGGTGAGATTTACCACGCAGAAGCAAGCGGCAGAAATGCTAAGTTGCCGAGGTTGAAGCTGAGCTATCGCGACTATGTAGCATGGCAAGCGCAGATGCTGGCGGGACGTGAAGGCGAACAGCTTTGGTCGTATTGGAAGCAGCAACTCTCCGGAGAACTGCCGGTCCTTGATCTGGCCACGGACCATCCCCGGCCCGCTGTGCAGAGTTATCATGGAGCATCTGAAAGCATGACGATCAGCCCGGAAGTTCTGGCTGGCCTGAAGAAGCTGGCGCACAATCACGGCGCTACGCTTTTCACGCTCATACTATCTGCGTACCAAGTGCTGTTGCAAAAGTACACAGGTCAGCCGGAGATTCTGACAGGGTATCCCACAATGGGACGCAGCCGCGCCGGCTTCGAATCGATTGCCGGATATTTTGTGAATACTGTGGTTGTTCGCAGCCGGATTCATCCTGGCCAGACATTTCATGGATTATTGTCAAATGTGCGGCAGACAGTATTGGGAGCGTTCGAACACCAAGACTACCCCTTTGAGATGCTGGTTGACCGCTTACAGCCTGAGCGCGATCCCGGCCGCACGCCTTTATTTCAGACCATGTTCGCTTTTGAGAGTGTGCCGAAATCCAGCCACGCATCTCTGGCGGCCTTTGCTCTCGGAGAACAGGGGACACCATGCGATCTCGACGGGCTGGTGCTGGAGCCGATCAAACTGCGCCAGCATGCGGCCCAGTTCGACCTTACTCTGGGCGCAGCGGAAATCAACAACACGCTGGCGATTTCGCTGAACTACAACACTGAGTTATTAGAAGCAGCAACCATTACCCGGATGCTGGAGCATTTCAAAGTCCTGGCTGAATCGATTGTTTATCATCCGGAAATGCAGATTTCTGATCTGCCAATTCTTACTCCAGCGGAACAGCGAGAGCTGCTCGGCGAATTCAATGCAACTGCGAAGGATTATCCGGCCGGAATTTGCCTGCACCAGTTGTTTGAGCGCCGGGCAGAAGAGACGCCGGATGCAATTGCAGTGCAATGCAGGAGCGAGCACCTCACATACGGGCAGCTAAACAGCCAGGCAGAAAATCTGGCACACGACTTAAGGCGTCTGGGAGTTGGCGCAGAGGTTCCGGTCGGAATCCTGCTGGAACGCGGAATTCCCATGATCGTGGGAATGCTGGGAATTCTCAAGACCGGAGGTGTATACGTACCTCTTGATCCTGCTTATCCCCAGGAACGGCTTGCATTCACCCTGGAAGATGCAAAAGTAAAAACCCTGATAACTGAGCCACAGCTGGGTGCGGTAGTACCGCAATATCAGGGAGCGAAAGTCTTTATCAATTCAGCAGACGAGACGTCACCCAGCCCGGCAATATTGGGCTGCCCGGTGGTCCACGAGCAAAATCTTGCGTATGTGATTTATACCTCCGGGTCTACGGGCAGGCCGAAGGGTGTAGCGATTGAGCACAGGAGCGCTGCCACGCTAGTGCATTGGGCCAAAGAGGTTTATGAGCGCCGTGAGCTGGACGTGGTGTTGTTTTCCACCTCGATCTGCTTCGACCTTTCAGTGTTTGAGCTGTTCGTGCCCTTGAGCTGCGGCGGTACGGTGTTTGTCGTGCAGGACGCATTGGAGCTGTTGCAATCACCGTATGCTGGTGCGCTCACACTGATCAATACTGTCCCGTCGGCGCTATGGGAGCTGGTGCGGAACAGCGCCATTCCTGGTTCAGTTACGACCATTAACCTCGCAGGCGAGCCGCTCCTGCGCGATCTCGTACAGGAAGCATACAAGAAGCCCAATATCCGCAGAGTCTTCAATCTTTACGGCCCATCAGAGGACACCACGTATTCAACTTATGCCCTGGTAGAGAAGGCCGGCGAGAACCAGCCGACGATTGGCCGTCCGATCGCTAACTCGGCTGTGTACATCGCGCGTGATGGCGGCCTGCTGCTTCCGGCAGGAATCGCAGGTGAATTGTGCATCGGCGGTGCAGGTCTGGCACGCGGCTACCTGCACCAGCCTGATCTGACCGCACAGAAATTTGTTCCCGATTCTGTCAGCGGGAATTCAGGGACGCGCCTCTATAAAACCGGTGATCTTGCCCGTCATCGTGCCAATGGAGAAATTGAATTTCTCGGCCGCCTGGACCATCAGGTGAAAGTAAGGGGATTCCGCATTGAGCTGGGTGAGATTGAAGCGGCGCTCAAGGACCATGATGGCATAAAAGAAGCTGTCGTGGTGGCCAGAGAAGACCGATCCGGAGACAAGCAGATTGTCGCTTATGTTGTTCCGAAACGGGCTGAAGAGTTCGACATCGCGGAGCTTCGCGAGAAATTGAAGCGCTTTCTGCCTCATTACATGCTGCCGCAGGCTTTCGTGCCGCTCATGTCCATGCCCTTGACCCGCAATGGAAAGATTGATCGCCGCGCTCTTCCGGCGCCGGATCAAAGCGCTGCAAAGAGTCAGGAATTTGTAAAACCGCGCACCGCGATGGAGCAGGCGGTCGCCGCTATCTGGATGGACGTTCTGAATGTGGAGCAGATCAGCGTAACTGATAACTTCTTCCACCTGGGTGGGCATTCATTGAAGACCACGCAGGTCGTCACCCGGATCGCAAGCCGGTTCGACGTAGAGCTGCCGCTGCGGGCGGTCTTTGAGTCGCCGACTGTTGAAGAACTTTCCCGGAAGGTGGAACAAGCCATTGCTCTGAGCTCCAGCACACCAATTCGGTGTATTGAGCGTGTTTCACGAGAGCAGGACCTCCCCTTGTCCTTCTCGCAACAGCGCCTATGGTTTTTGCACCAGATTGCACCGGAGAGTCCTGCATACAACATTGCCTATGCCGCACATTTCTGGGGACGGTTGAACATCGCCGCACTCGAACAAAGTATTTGGGGGATTGTGAGCAGGCATGAGGTACTGCGAACAACCTTTATCCAGGCTGAAGATCAGCCACGACAGGTAGTGCATCCTGAAATCTCTTTGTGCATTCGACACGTGGATCTGCGGCATTTAGCGGCGCAAGACCGGCAGACGCATGCACGAGAGCTGGCAAAAACGGAAGCGCAGCGCCCATTTGATCTGCAGGAAAGCCCACTGCTGCGCATAGCAGTGATGCAGAAAGATGAAGAGGAATATGCGCTGCTTGCGGTCATGCACCATATTGTTTCTGACGGATGGTCGCTGGGAATTTTCATGAGAGAGTTGGCTTCGAACTACGAGGCGTTTTCCTCAGGTACTCCAGCAAATGGACCTGAACTCAGCGTGCAGTATGCCGATATTGCCGTGTGGCAGCGCCAGTGGATAGAAGAAGCAGTCCAGGCGCAATTCGAATACTGGAAGAGACAATTGGGCAGCATGACCGGGTTGCTTGATCTGCCGCTGGACCGCCCGCGGCCTGCGGTGCAGAGCGGGCGGGGCGCATCGTTGGAGTTTTCTGTCCCGCGCAGCACGGCTGCATTGTTGAACGAACTTGCACAGCAGCAGGATGCCACCTTGTTCATGGTACTGGCCGGTGCTTTGAAGATACTTCTGGCCAGATACAGCGGTCAACCCGATATTGCTGTCGGGACGGTAATCGCTAACCGCAAGCGTGTAGAAGAGGAGCCATTGATTGGCTGTTTTGTGAATACTCTGGTGCTGCGCACACAGCTTTCAGGTGATCCCATATTCATCGAATTGCTGCAGAACGTCCGGAGCACGACGCTGGAGGCTTATGCGAACCAGGATGTGCCGTTCGAAAAAATAGCTGCAGAAACGGATGCCTCGCGTGATCTGGGCCGCAGTCCTTTGTTCCAGGTGATGCTGGTGCTGCAGAATGCGCCCCTTGGAAAGATGGAACTGCAGAAAGTGCGCCTTGAGTTGGAAGAAATTGAAACTCAAACCGCGAAATTTGACCTGACGGTGCAATTTACAGAGTGCGAACAGGGATTGCAGGGAAAACTCGAATACAGCACTGACCTGTTCAATCCGGGAACTGCGGAGCGCATGGCTGCGCACTTGCAATCCCTGCTTGGTTCTATTGCCAGCGATCCACAGCAGCGCATCTCCGAGATGCCGTTGCTCTGCGAAGCTGAGAAGCGGCAATTATTGAAGGAGTGGAACTGCACATCACGGCTTTATCCTGATCGAGAATGTGTTCATGATCTGTTTGCGCGCCAGGCGCAGCAGACGCCTGACGCGATCGCGGTTGCATACGGTAGCAATTACCTCACTTATAAAGAGCTGGATCGAAGAAGCAACCAATTGGCGCGCTATCTGCAGAAGCTGGGAACTGGTTCGGAGCAGTTGGTGGGCATCTGCATGGAACGCTGCCCGGAAATGCTTGTGGCGCTCGTGAGTGTGCTGAAAGCCGGGGCCGCATACCTTCCCATGGATGTCCGCTATCCTGGTGAACGGTTGACTTATGTCCTTAACGATGCAGGCGTGAAGGTGCTGCTCAGCGACAAGCGCTCTCTTGAGAGGCTGCCGGAGCACGCCGCAGAAATTATCTGTCTTGATACTCAATCCAGTGTGATCGATGGAGAGAGCACACACCCAATTGCATCAGGCGCGACCAGCGATAATCTGGCTTACGTGATCTATACCTCTGGCTCGCAGGGTCTGCCCAAAGGCGTGATGGTCAGCCACGGCAGTCTGGTGAATCTGGCTTCATGGCATAACGGCACATACGGAGTCACGCCGGAGGACAAGGCCAGCCAGTTTGCGGGGTTTGCATTTGATGCGGCGACCTGGGAAATCTGGCCTTACCTTTTCGCGGGCGCATCGTTGCATCTGCCATCCACACAGATAGAAGAAGCTCCAGCGGAGTGGCTTAAGATGCATGAGATCTCGATTTGTTTTCTGCCAACGCCGCTGGCTGAAGCGACTATCAGTGACCTGAAAACGGAGTTGCCGTTGCGGTACCTGCTCACCGGTGGCGACCGCCTGCACCGGACAGAAAAAACCTTCAATTTCACCCTGGTGAATCACTATGGACCTACCGAAGCTACGGTAGTCGCCAGCGCCGCACCAGTGGATACCGGATTCCCTGGAGATCCTCCGATCGGACGCCCCATCGCGAACACCGAACTTTATATTCTCGACAAATTTCTGGAGCCTAACCCGGTGGGAGTTGCAGGAGAACTCTTGATCGGGGGCGATGGCGTGGGGCGCGGATATTGGCAGCGTCCGGAACTGACCGCCGACCGCTTCATTCCTGATCCGTACTCCGGACGCGCTGGAGCGCGTATGTACCGCAGCGGAGATCTTTGCCGGTATCTCGCAGATGGCATGATCGAATACAAAGGCCGGATCGATCATCAGGTGAAGATCAGAGGTTTTCGCATCGAACTGGGTGAGATCGAGTCTGTGCTGCAACAACATGAATGCGTTCGTGAAGCGGTAGTTCTAGCGCATGAATCGCCGGGAGCAAGTAAACGCCTGATCGCCTATGTAGTTCCGGATAAGGACTCGCCTTCTGCCGGCGAACTGGCTGCGTACTTGAGAGACCGTGTGCCTGAGTACATGGTGCCGTCGGCCTTTGTCACACTTCAGCAACTGCCGCTTACGCCGAATGGAAAAGTCGATCGCAAGGCCCTTCCGGAGCCTCCGCAGCAGTTCAGCGGACCGGATTACGAAGCTCCGCGCACCTCTCATGAGACGGCCCTTGCTGAAATCTGGAAACAGGTCTTGAAGCGCGAGCCGGTGGGAAGGCACCACAATTTCTTCGAACTGGGCGGCGATTCCATCCTGAGCATACAGATTGTTTCCCGCGCACTGCGTGTCGGGTTGAAGCTCTCTGCACTGCAGGTATTTCAGCATCAGACGCTCGCAGCGTTGGCTGCGGTCGCTGAAGATATTCAAATTCCAGCGGAAGCCGCTGTGGTGGCTTCCAGAACTGCAGGGCAGAAAAAGCGCGCGCCCGAGGATTTCCCCCACATCAGGATCAGTCAGAGAGAGCTCGAATTGGTGATTGCCGGGCGCGAAGAAGACATTGACGAGATTTATCCTCTCACCGCGCTGCAGCAGGGAATGCTCTTCCATGTGCTGGATGCCCCGGGAGCCGGGATGTACCTGAACCAGCAGGTCTATACATTCCACGGCGACCTGGATGCAGCCACTTTGCTCCAGGCATTCCAGCGAGTGGTTGATCGTCACCAGATTTTGCGCAGCGCTTTTGTGCTGACCTCGCAGGGTGAGGCATTTCAGATCGTCTTCAGAAATGTGATCCTGCCCTGGCAGCAGCATGAATGGTCGGCGCAGACGCCTGAGGAGCAGGAAGAAAATCTCGATTGGCTGCTCACATCTGACCGCCACCGGGGCTTTCAAATTTCTCAATCGCCATTGGTGCGGCTGACTCTGATCAATGTGGGAAGAAATAAATACCACCTGGTCTGGAGCTGCCACCTTATTCTGCTCGATGGCTGGTCAATACCCCTTATCTTCAGCGAAGCATTGAGCTGCTATGAAGGACTGCGCAGCAATACGCGAGTGGAACTGCCGCCGCCGGTCTCGCCGGCGGGCTATCTCCAGTGGCTGCAGCGCCAGGACGAAAGCAGAGCGAGAGCTTACTGGCAGGGAGCGCTGCAAGGTTTTTCCAGGGCAACTCCTCTTGGAGATGATCGTGCCTCGATAGGATTGGCGGAACTCGAAGCCCAGTATCGTGAAGAGACCCTGCTGTTCAGCGAAGCCGAGACAGATACTTTGAAGAGCTTTGCGGCGAGTAATCAGCTCACGCCGAATTCACTGGTGCAGGGAGCATGGGCGCTGCACCTGGCACGCAGGAGCGGCTCGGAAGATGTGGTTTTCGGTGCTGTAGCTTCAGGGCGTCCGCCGGGATTGCCAGGTGTGGAAGCTATGGTCGGCCTGTTCCTCAACACGCTGCCAGTTCGGGTCCGCATTGCCCCTGAGGCTTCAGTCTTAGGTTGGCTGAAAGAGCTGCAGGCGCAACAAGCTGAGGCCCGCGAGTTTGAATTCAGCCCGCTGGTTCACATTCAGGGATGGAGCCCGGTGCCCAGAAGCCAGCCGCTCTTCGAGAGCGTTGTCGTCTTCCAGAATGTACCGATCGATCCGGAACTGCTTGCACCTGGCCGGGGAATCCAACTGGAAGCCATGAGGAACATCGAGCGCAATAATTACGTGCTCACGATCCTGGTCGTACCCGGAAAAGAATGGCTTCTCAAAGTGGTCTATAACGAACGCAGGTTCCTGCGCTCCACCATCAAGCGGATGGCCGGGCAACTTCACCGCCTGTTATTGGAAATGGCCTCGGCACCGGAACAGCCGTTGTCCTCACTTTCGGCAAGCACCCAGCAGGAGCGCGGCGATCTGATCGCCGCATTTAATGAGGGGCTGGAAGTCTACTGACTCAAACGAACCAATAGCAATACAGGAGAGAGAAACAGATGTGTGGTCTCGCGGGATGCATTGATCTGCGCAACCAGCGCCGGATCGAAAAAGACATCCTGGAAAAAATGGCGGACGCAATCATTCACCGGGGACCCGATTCCAGCGGATACTTCATGAATGACAACGCCGGGCTGGCGTTCCGCAGGCTCAGCATTATTGACCTGCACACCGGGAATCAGCCTATTTTCAATGAAGACCAATCGCTCGTCCTGGTTTGTAACGGCGAGATCTACAACTACCCTGAATTGAAAGAAAAATTGCTGGCGCGCGGACACACCTTCCGCAGCCGCACAGATGTTGAGGTGCTTGTTCATCTCTATGAAGACCATGGCACGGAATTCCTGAACCAGATCAACGGCCAGTTTGCCTTTGCGATTTTCGATCTGAAGGCCCAAATGGCTTTTCTTGCGAGAGACCAGTTTGGAATTTGTCCGCTGTATTACACCATTGCAGGCGGCATGCTGATTTTCGCTTCAGAGATCAAGGCCATCCTGCAGCATCCGCTGGCGCCGCGTGAGGTGGATCTCACCGGGCTGGACCAGGTTTTAACTCTTCCAGGAGCTATCAGTCCGCGGACCGTATTCAAAGGAATCCAGAGCCTGCCACCGGGCCACCACATCACCGTAAAAAATGGTGACGTAAAAGTCGCCGAATACTGGGACCTTGAATACCCGAAAGAATCTGAGGCTAGTGATGGCCGCCCTGAAAAGTACCATGCGGACACATTGAAAGAGTTGTTCTCACGGTCAGTGCGTTACCGCCTTCAGGCGGACGTGCCGGTGGGATTTTTCTTGAGCGGCGGGCTTGATTCGTCGATGATCGCGTCAATGATCCGGCAGGTTTCGCCAAATATTCAACGGCATTCATTTTCAATCAGCTTTTCAGACCGGCGAATTTGCGAGGCGAAGTACCAGCAGTTGATGTCGAGGGCGGTGGACTCCATTCATCATGAGATTCCATTTAAGGAGACCGATATTGCCGCCCGCCTCAGTGATGTGATTTATCATGCTGAGTCTCCGCTGAAAGAGACCTACAACACCGCATCATTGGCCCTCTCGCAACAGACGCGGGAAAGCGGCATCACGGTGGTGCTGAATGGTGAAGGATCAGATGAGCTGTTCGCCGGCTATGTCGGTTACCGATTCGATAAGCGACGGGCGGCAGAGCCGCGCAAGACTGACCTGGATACGGTGTTTGGTGATGAAGTTCGCGAGAAGCTATGGGGCGATCCAGACCTGCGTTATGAGAAAGATGAGTATGCCTTTCGCGAGACTAAATCCATGCTCTACTCCGAACAGGTAAGCGAATGCATGGATGAGTTCGAGTGCTCGAATTTTCCGGTGGTGAATAAAGAGAGGCTGGAAGGCAGGCATCCACTGCATAAGCGCTCTTATCTTGATTTTAAACTCAGGCTGGCAGGCCACCTGATTGCGGATCACGGTGATCGGATGGCGATGGCAAACTCCATTGAGGCCCGCTATCCATTTCTAGACATCGACCTGGTCGGGTTTTGCCGCCAGATTCCTCCTGATCTGAAGCTCAATGGGTTCGTGGAGAAAGCCATACTGAAAAAGGTCGCACAGGATCTGGTCCCGAAAGAGATCATTGAGCGGGAGAAGTTTGGATTTGTTGCTCCTGGCACGCCCTCGCTTCTGCAGCAGAAGATTGCATGGGTTTATGACCAGCTTTCCTATGACCGAATCAAGAGACAGGGGTATTTCAATCCCGATACAGTTGAGTTCCTGAAGTCGAAATACTCACAGCCTGGGTTCACCATTAATCAGGCACTGGAAGACGACCTGCTGATCGTCGTGCTTACCTTCGGCCTGCTCACAGACTTGTTCCATTTACCTTCCCTGAACTGAGAGCCTGAAACCAGCGCCAGCCTTTAATCTTTGGAGTTTTTTATTCGTGTTTGAGAGTGTTCATCAATTATTCAGCCGCACAGCCAGCAGGCTTGCCGGCTCCACTGCTGTGGATGCGGGCCGCAGAAGCATCACTTATGGCGAGCTTGATGCGCGGAGTGACAGAATCGGGCGCGCGCTTCGCGGAGCGGGTGTTTCAAAAGGCGTCATTGTAGGCATTCTGGCCGGTGAACCAATCGAGGTCATTATGGCCATTATTGGGACGCTCAAAGCTGGAGCAGTCTTCTGCCCGCTGGATCCAACCTTCCCGCTGAAACGTCTGCAAGTCATGGTGGAAGGAGTGCAGCCACAGTTCTTCATCGGCGATTCGCGGTTGGTTGAAAAACTGGTGGAGATCACTTCAGGAATAATCACTACAGGAAAAGTGATTGTGCTTGATGGTGGCCCGGTCCCATCTGGTAGCAGTTTCGAAATCGTGCGCGTGAGTGAGCCAGCATGGAGCAGTGCAGAAGCATTGGCTACCGAGAGCCAGCCGGATGATCCGTGCTCGATCTACTTCACCTCCGGTTCCACGGGCAAGCCCAAAGCCATACTGGGGCGGCTGAAAGGGATGGATCATTTTGCCCGCTGGGAAGCCGAAGCCCTG
>Ga0066662_10000055_pt1 | contig 38903 bp, 34 predicted proteins | sample GraSoiAngelo_111_FD_133939 | JGI IMG/M metagenome (GOLD analysis project Ga0066662, IMG submission 133939) | Grasslands soil microbial communities from the Angelo Coastal Reserve, California, USA - 14_0903_12_40cm | ecosystem: Environmental > Terrestrial > Soil > Grasslands | place: USA...
CAGCAGCGCGCGCGGCGCGATGCGCAAGCGCGCATACGCGTCGACGCGCGTGAACGGCTGCGCGCTGCCGAACGGGTCGGCGTTGAGCCCGACGGAGTGGGCGACGATCCCCGCCGCCGCGAGCAGCGCAGCCGGCGCACCGGCGTACGCCAGCTCGACGTTCGACACGATCACCGGGCGCCGCGGCAAGCGCTGCTCGCCCGCCGTGAGGTCCTGCGCGCGAAACACGTCGGTCAGGTTGACGCGCGCCGTGACGCCGTGCAGCGGGCGCGTGCGAAGATCGAGCGTCAGCCCGCCGATCACGGCCTTCTGCACGTTGAGCGGACCCGACGACGTCACGACGATCAGGTCGTTGCCGGCGGTCACGAAGTAGCCGATGCTCGCGCCGCCGAGCACGCGCGCGGCCTCGAGCGTGACGTCGAGGCTCTTGGTGCGCTCGGGATGCAGATTGGGATTCGAGAAGCCTGGATAGTACAAGTCGAGCGCGGTCGGCGCGCGAAAGGCGGTCGACGCGTTCGCGCGCACGGCGAGCCCGTCGCCGAAGCTCCACGTGCCGCCCAGCGACGGCGCGAGCGCGCCGCCTTGCGCGCCGTCGCGCTCCGCGCGCAGCCCGGCGTACGCGCGCAACGAGTTCGACAGGCGGAACTGGTCCTGCGCGTAGACCGCGCTCTGCGCGAAGCCGTGCGTCGGCGGGTTGCCGTCGCCCGCGTCGATGCGGTCGCTGCCGCGCGCGAGGTCGATGCCGTACACGAGCGCGCCGCCGGCGTTCTGCACGACGTTGCGCAGCGACGCCTGCACCCGCGCTTCCACGTTGAGGAACGAAAACGGCGACCCGGTGAAGCTCTCCGCCGCGATCGGATCGCGGTAGACGATCGACTCGCGCGTGCCGGTGAGATCCAGCGTCGCGACGGCGTGCGCGCTGGTGCGCGAAAGCGACGCGCGCGCGTCGGCGTCGACGTCGTCCTGGCGCGCGCCGGGTGTGGTGAACGCTGCCGGCCCCGGCACGCCGAGATGGCGCGCGACGATCCCGGCGTCGAGCGCGAGTCCGAACGCGCCCAGCCGCGTCGTGGTGCGCCCGCGCAAAGCGGTGGATGCGAGATCGACGTCGCTTCGGACGCCCGGCGGATCGGCGCCGAACGCGGGATAGGCGAAGTCGTTGCGCGCGATGCGGCGCTCGAACGTGACGTTCGGCGCGTCGATCAGAAACGCGCGCTCGCCGAACGTCGCGGTCGACAGCGTGGCGATCGTGTCGCGGCGGTTGCGCGGCGCGGTGACGATGTTGATCACGCCGCCGATCGCGCCGGTACCGTACAGCGTCGCGCCGCCGCCTTCGACGACCTCGATGCGTTCGACGCCCGCCGTCGGCAGCGCGCCGAGGTCGAGCGCGCCGAGCTGCGCGCCGGCGAGCGGGCGCCCGTCGAGCAGCACGAGCGTTTGGTTCGAGCCGGTGCCGCGAATCGCGACGCTCGCGGAAGAGCCCACGGGGCCGGTGCGGGTGAGCGCCACACCGGGGACGCCTTCGAGCGCCGCGGCGACCGTGGTGAAGCCGCGCCGGACGATGTCGGCTTTGGTCACGACGTACGTCGTCTTGCTGGTCGCGCCGGCGGGCTCGTCGCGGCGGTCGCTGGTGCTGACGCGGCCGATCTCGTCGAGTGGCGCGGGTGAGGCGGAGGGTTGCGCTTGCGGTTGCGGGACCGTCTGCGCGAGCGCGGGCGCGGCGTAAAGCGCAATGCCGGCTGCGCAAAGCACGGTGAAGGCGGCGCGGATCGTCATAAACATCCTTCCCTTGACGCGAGGGGTGAGGGGCGGGCCCGAGGCCCGAACATCCGCGTGACGGTATCCTGACTCTGCGGATCAACACCGATTGCCCGCGGCCTTCCAGTCCTTGCGAACCGTGACCGTGGCGGCTCCCCGCTGACAGTGGCGCGACCGTGCCGGATTCTCACCAGCTTCCCGCGCACGCGAACTCGACGACTGCTGTTCGGGCGACTGCCCGCCCCGCTCCTGGCAGGACGCTCGAAACCGTGCGGCAATGACTCCGCGAACGGATTTCACGGAGGAGTGCACGGCGGGGATGTCTTCAGGAAAACGAGAGCGGGTTGTTCCGCCCCCCGCGCCGGCGCTCACTGACGCACGTTCGAGTTGGTCGCGCGGCGATTTCGACGGCTGTCTGGCGCTGCTCGACGCCATCGGCACCCTTCCGGCCGCAAGCGAAGCCTGGGTCGAAGGCACGCTGCTGCGGGCGCGTTCGCTCTACCGGCTGAAACGGTACGCCGAGGTCGTCGCACTGCTCGAACCCACCCACTCGGCGTTTGCGCCGGGTGACGAGTCGTGTACCGCTCGCATGCTGCTGGGTTCGTCGATCACGCGGTCGGGCGAAGTCGATCGCGGGCTCGCGATGCTCGAGGCGACCGCCGTGCACGCCGAAGCGCCGGGGGTGCACGCCGCCGTTCGAACCGAGATCACGCACGCGCGCGCGCTGGCGCACTGGACGCGGCGGGAGCTCGACGCGGCGGAACGTCTCGCCCGGCAAGCGGAGGCCGCCGGCGCCGACATCATCTCCGCGCGCGCGACGCAGTTGCGCGGCTACGTCGCGATGGCCCAGCATCGGTTTCCCGACGCCCTGGCGTTGTTCCATGCGACGCTCGATGCGTATTGGCTGTGTCGCGAACGTGATTCCGATCTGGTGGAAACGGCGATCCTCGCGATTTCCTCGATCGAGCTGATGCTTCGCTCGCGCTCCGTGCCGGGCACGCACGGCATACCGGAGCGCCGCCGCGTTCGCGAGCCGTGGGATGCCACGCCGGCGGTCGCATCGGTGGCGGCGATGCAGATTTGCGCCGGCGACGCGTGGCAGTTCGCGCACGACGGCGACCGCGACACCGCGTTTCGCAAGATGCGCCGAGCCGAAGAGATGGCGTCTGTGCCGGCTTGGCGCGTGTGGGCGCTCAGCGCGCGAGCCTTGCTCGCGGAGGCGTTCGGCGAGCGCGGCAGCGCGCGCGAGCACGCGGCGCTGGCTAGTGAAATCTCGCAAGGCGTCGACTGGAGCGCGACGACGGGTGAAGAGCGGATCGCACTGCTGTTGCTCGCCGAGATCGCGACGGTGACCGATCCGCCAGCCGCGCGCGCGGCGCTGGAAACCTACGACGCGCTGCCCGCGCCGATCGACCCGGGGAACGTCATCAGCACCGACCCGCGGCTCGGCGCGCTCGAGGAGTACGTGCGCGGCCTCGTCCTGCGCAGCGAGGGTGCGACGACCGCCGCGGGGACGTGCTTGAGATCCGCGGCGGCGCGCTTCGCCGAGTGCGGGCACCTCTGGCGGTCGGTGCTTGCGCTCATCGCGCTCGATGCGGTTTCCGCGGATTCCGCCGGCATGGATGCGGCGCGGGCGATCGTGAGCGAGCATTTTCCGAAGTCGTTCCTCGCGCGCCGCGTCGGGTTGGGCGCGCTGTCCGATCCGATCGTCGGAGGGTTGACGCCGGCGCAGCGCGACGTGCTCGCGCTGCTGCTGCAAGGGCTCAACGCGCGTGAGATCGCCACGCGCACCGGGCGCGCGTACAACACCGTGCGCGTGCACATCGACCGGCTCCGCGAGGCGTTCAAGACGTCGTCGATCCACGCGCTGGTGGTCGATTGCCACCGGCGCGGGATCGTGCTGCCGGTGCGCGTGCCGCCGGCGCACAAACGCGAGGCCGTCCGCAACTGCGGCTGACGGCGTGGCGTTCGAGCCTGATTCGTGCCGCCGCGCTCGCCGCGTTCGGCACCCTCGCTGCGTGCGCGCACGCCGGCGTGCACGCCGCCGGCCATGCCGAAGGACCGCCGGAGCCCCGCCGCATCGTGTCGCTCGTGCCGTCGATGACCGAGGATCTCTTCGCGGTCGGCGCGGGCGACCGCGTCGTCGGCGTGTCGTCGTACACCGACTATCCGCCGCAGGCGAAGAGGCTGCCGGTCGTCGCGACGTTCGCGTCGATCGCAACGGAGCGGATCGTCGAGCTGCACGCGGACCTCGCGATCGGCATCGATGCGCAAGACCGCCTCGCGGGCGATCTGCGCCGCGCGAACGTCCCCGTCGTGCTGCTGCACGACGACCGCTACGAGGACATCTTTCGCAACCTGCTGACGATCGGCACGACGACGGGCCATCACGCCGACGCGGTCGCGCTGGTAGAACGGCTGCGCGCGCGCACGAGCGCGCTGGTGCGCGGCGTGAAGCCGCGCGCGCGCAAGCCGGCGGTTTTCGTCGTGCTCGGCGTCGCGCCGGTGTTCACCGTTGGCAAGGGCTCGTACATCGCGACGCTCATCGACATGGCGGGCGGCCGCAACGCCGCGGCCGACGTGAACGCGCCGTACGCGCGCTACAGCGCCGAAGCGCTCGTCGCGCGCCAGCCGGATCTGCTCGTGGTCGACCCGTCGGTGCGGCTGAACGACGTGCTCGCGCAGCCGCCGTGGAACGCGCTGCGCGCGGTGAAGCAGCACCACGTCTACACGCTGCCCGATGCCGCGATCCTGGAACGCCCGGGCCCGCGCTACAACGATGGCTTGGCGTGGCTGATCGACGCGATCGGCCGCGCGGAGCACTGATCCGATTTCAGGCGTCGGAATCCGGGTGGAAGCAAATCAAACGGTAACCGGTTTCGGGATCGGCGTCGATGTAGAGACCGGCGTCGCGAAGAGCCGCAATGTCACGACGAAACGAGCTCAGCGCGACGCCGAACCGGTTCTGATACTCCTGGACGCTAACAGATTCGCGGCGCACGAGCCGCGTCGTGAGCCAGACGATGCGGACGATTTGCCGGGCTCCGTGCTCCACGGTCCGAGGATAGGATGCGGCAACACGCCGCGGGGTGGTCGACGCGGGCGCGTCGAACTGCGCGATTGTCATTCGGTGGAAACTCCCATCGGGTGACGGACCCGGTCGGCGTTCGCGCGCCGGCCGGGTCGCTATGTTTGATTTCGCGATATTTCGCGTACGTTGATTCTACCACGTCACAGTTGTTGCGACAAGCTAATTCGCGATCTCTCGTGCGCTTTAAGCTCGGCAGAATTTGATTGTACACGCGCCTCGCTGTGTGATGGGCTCAACGAAAAGCCTTAAGCACCGGCCATGACAGTTGGCCGTCTATGCAGTGAGCCCTCGAAAGCGAGCAACAATTCCGATTTGCTCCGAACTTTCGGCAGAACATCCTTTACCCCGATTTATGGACTTGTGGCTGTGTCATCCCCCGCGGATACGCCGGCGTAAGCGCTCGCGCAACGCCCCTGCAAAGCCGTTGGCCGCAAGATCGTGGTCATACGCCTTGAGCAGGGCTGCTGCGTACCTCACTCCATAATCGGCCCCGACCGTCGCGCGAAACTCGTACATCGTCTTTGGCGTCGGGTTGTTGACGAATTCTGCGGCGGCCTCGTAGTGCTGTTTCATGTGAGCAAGGTATTCATCCAAAGCCGCTTTGAGTCGTGTCGAAGCCGTCGGGCATCTTTCCCCGAAGATGAAGACCCATTTCCGCGCCGGAAGCGGCTTGCGTAGCGGTCCCATATACAGCCGACAGATTTCCAGCGCGCGCCTGTTCCACGATGTCGCGCGCTGCGATCGCGTCGAGCTGGATTAACAGGGCGATATCCTTGGCGTATGCACTGACAGACGGCGCCCTCGCTTCCGCATCGCGCGCGCGAGCTGTCGCAGCTTCGCGTTTAATTCGTGCCTCTTCGGTGACTTTTGCCCGTTGAGCCTCGCGCTCGCGCTCCTGATCGACGACTTGCCCTATCGTGAATGCGCCCACGCGCTGATGCACATTCCCAATATGCTGGAGGCCGCGATGGTAGAGATGCTTGTCAGCGTCTGAAAATCCACCGACCCTAGCCGATGCGGTCCCTTCGTTTGCGAGCGCTTTGCCCGACCAGCCCGCGCCGCTAGCGCAGGCCACAAGAGCGGCGACAAGCGGGATCGCAAGCAGCCGCGCAGAGGTGGTGGTCACCGCGACCTGTGGATAGCCGGACCCCAGTCCGCTATCGCTCAATGTCACCCTGCCCCCTTTAGGGATGGTCGGCCTCGTCGCGCTCGCAGCTCCGCGGTTCATCTGTGGGCCTTCAACGGGGAGCGCCCGGTCATCCTATGGCAGACCTGTGCCAAAGGAATGCAGGGCCGGTCAAACCAGGTGAGCGCGGACGTTCCGGCTCGCCCGGCGTCGTTTGACGAATGATGCCGTCGCTGCATCGTGAAGATCACTGCAGTGCTGGCGCATACCGATCGAGACGGCGGACATCGGTCTTGGCGATGCTCTCGATTCGGTCCAGCACGACGTGCATATAACACGGACGTTTGCCCACAGCATCGCGGGAAGTCGTCGCGAACCTCGCGCGGGCCAGCACGTGATTTTTCGCGCTTATGCGGGCATTTTATCATACGCGTTGAGCACGTATGTTTTGTCGTGCACGCCCCACAATGCGGCCGGTGTTGGAAGCACCGATCTTTTTGTCACCGCGACGTATCAGCTCAATGGCACGTCCAAAAAGTGTTCTCCGCCAGAACAAGCACGCTCGCCTCGAAGGTGAACCCGTCTCGAAACCCAAGGTTGCCCGAGGCACGGATGGGCACCGCGACCATCGCAGAGGTGACGGGACGAACGGTTTATCACGTCGTTTGGGAATAGGAGCTTCGGAACGACGAAGCGCTTCGAGCCTATAAGTATCCGCTTTATTTTGCGGGACGAGCGGTGAGGGAGAATTGTCCGGCGAAATCGTTCCTGACGCTATGACGATACGCCCGACGTGAACCAAGACCGGAAGCTCTATCCCACCAATGCTGGACCACAGCGCGCGCTCGTCGTCGCGGTTGATCTGCACGATCCCGAGCGGCCGCTGGGCCCCGAGCTCGAGGAGTTCAAAGCGCTCGCAAAGGCGGCGGACGTCGACGTCGTCGGCGAGATCGTGCAAAAGCTCGCGCACGTCGATCCCGCGACGCTGATCGGCAGCGGCAAGGCGCGCGAGGTCGCCGAGCGCGCCGAGGAGCTCAAAGCCGACGTGCTCTTCGTGTTCAACGATTTACGGCCGCGTCAGCGCACGAACCTCGAGAAGGTCATCCCGCTGCCGATCGTCGACCGCACGATGCTCATCCTCGACATCTTCGCGGCGCACGCGCGGTCGCGCGAGGGCCAGCTGCAAGTCGAGCTCGCGCAGCTGCGCTACCGGCAGTCCAATCTCATCGGCGCCGGCGCGGCCCTTTCGCGTCTGGGCGGCGGCGTCGGCACGCGCGGCCCCGGCGAGACCAAGTTGGAAGTCGACCGCCGCAAGATCCAGCAGCGCGTCTCGCTGCTGCAGCGCCAGCTCGACGAAGTTCGTAAACAGCGCGAGACGCGCCGCAGCGGGCGCGGCGGCGATCCGTTCGTCGCGCTCGTGGGCTACACCAACGTGGGCAAGTCGTCGCTGCTCAACCGGCTCGCGGGTTCGGGCCAAGGCGAAGGCGCCTTCGTCGCGGATCAGCCGTTCGCGACGCTCGACCCGACGCTGCGCCGCGCCTACATCGCGACCGGCCTCAACGTGCGTCTCGCCGACACCGTCGGGTTTATCACGGCGCTCCCGCAAGAGCTGGTCAACGCATTTCGCGCCACGCTCGAAGAACTCGACGCGGCCGATCTGCTGCTGCACGTCAGCGACGCGTCCAACCCCGACTGGCCGCGCCAAAAAGCGTCGGTCGAAACGATCCTGCGCGAGCTCAAGCTGGACGAGAAGCCGACGCTGTCCGTATTCAACAAAGTCGACCGGCTCGATGCGGCGGCGCGCGAAGCCCTGCCGTCCGACGCGTTGGAGGTGAGCGCAAAAAGCGGGGACGGCGTGATCGCGTTGCGCGAAGCGGTTGCAGCGCGCCTACGGTGAGGGCCTGCAACCGCATGCATCATCTATTCTGCCTCGGTCGAATCCTCGGTCTCGGTGATCTCCGTCTCGCCTTCTTCCTCGTCGGCAGCGGTCTCGTCGCTCGTTTCGTCGTCCATCGTGCTCATGCGTGATCTCCCTGGTGATGGTTGCGGCCCTTCGAGGGTGCCGGTTTCGGCGCGTACCCGAGCATCGGCCCGGATAAATGGAGCGTTGCGCTCGGCCGCGCGGACTGCTGGCGACCGAGCTGCACTGCTTGTCGTCGCGCTCGGGGCGCTCGCTGCCGTCGCAACGGGCTGCGCTCGCGGCGGCGGCTCGACGGCCGCCGGCGCGAACGATCGCTACGTGACGGCGTACCGGCAACTGCATCCGGCGGTGGTGCTGCTCACCATGAAGATACCGGCCGACGACCCCAAACGCAAAGGCGAATGGGACGACGCGTACGGCAGCGGCGTCGTGGTCGAGAGCGGTTCGTGGGGCTCGCGCATCCTCACCGATGCGCACGTCGTCGACGGCGCGAAGGACCTCGTGGCGACGATCGGTGACGGTGCGCACGGACCGGCGCACGTCGTCGCGCGCACGGGCGAAGCGGACGATCTTGCGATCGTCGACGTCGCGCTGCGCAACCAACCCGTCGCGAAGCTCGGCGACGTGGCGCACCTCGAAGCCGGAACGGCGATCGGCGTCATCGGCTATCCGATCCCCGACGCATTCGCCGACGAGCATCTCGGCCGCACCGCATCGCTCTACACCGGCCGCATCGCAAGCGTTCGCAAAGGCGCGCTGGAGATCGACGTCCCGATCATCCCGGGCGAAAGCGGCGGCCCGGTGTTCGACGCATCGAACGGCGACGTCATCGGCATCGCGGAGTCGCGCTTCGACGAAGAACGCGCGATCGGCTTCGCCACGCCGATCGACGCGGCAACGCGGTTTCTAGCCGCGCACCCACGAACCGAAGCGGCGAGACGTTAAGGCTCGTTTTTCCTACGATCTCATAAGGTAATCGCGGCCCTTGACGAGAAGTGGCCATCAACTTGTCGCCGTCGAGGACGTCATGGAACGTCGAGGGCTGGAAACGAACGCGATTCTGCAGATCACGGGCCTTACGCTCCCGTCTTATCTGCCGCGGTGTTTGTGTGGCGCGCGCACGATAGACGTCTATGGATACACGGACCATGATAATCTTCGGGCGCAATGCACGGCATGCGGTATTTGGCGTAAAGATTGGATCGCGCATGCCGTGCTCGGGCAGAAGCGCGACCGGCGTGCGAGCCGATTTCAGCTCTCGCCATCGACTACATTCAGCGTGTTCCGGCGCGACAAATTTTGCTGCGTGCACTGCGGAAGACCGGCGCCGCGCGCGGGCGACGCATTCGGGAAAATCCGCGAGCTACTCGCGGCCGCCGGTTCGGAACGATCGCTCGGTATCGCGCGCGATGCTCATGCATCGTCCTGCCTTCAGTGCGGTCAATTGCTCCCTGGGATCCTTCAGTCGATTCCCTTCGAAGTCTACCGAGAGCTTTCGCCTAGTGTCGTCGAGCAGCTTTGGCGCATCCTCGAACGTGGTCGCCTTACCATCGACCATATCCTACCGTACACACTCCTCGAGATCGACGGCGTGGTTGTCGGAAGCGTCGAGAGCGGGCTCGTCCAGGAAACGTTGCTCGTGACGGCGTGCAAAGAATGCAATTGGGGCCGGCGAGATACGCTCGAACGCTGGGACGAAATCGAGCAGCTGCTGACCCACCGCGTGCTGCCCGGCCGCCGCGACGCTGCGGAGATTCGCGGGTATGCTCAACAAATCTACTTCCGAGCCCGGCTGGCGCAACAGCGCCGCGCGGGTTAGGATACGACCGTCAGCCGTGTGCGCGCCGCACCGTCGCAGTCACCTAATGGCAGCGCGGACGTCATCGCGTTCGGTCTGTGTTTGATGAGCGCGACGATGTGGTCGACGTTGAGCGTGACTTCGTGAGGCGGTTCACCGTCGCTTGCAATGTCGATGCTCACGGTCACAAAGCGCTCGTTCTCCCGAATCGCATGAAAAACGGCTTCGGCGTTCGCGGCGTCGATGAAGCCGGCCCGGCTTCCGAACTGAATGCTATACATCACTCGTGACCATCCCGGTATCACTATTGCACGGATTCAGGCAATCGTCCGTGGCGAGAAGGGTCCTTTCACCCACAGATTCGGGCCTGGGTTGTGGATTGGCGGTGGTTCGCTGTGGATGGACGTGGAGTTGCGAGCTTGACCTGTGCGAATGCCAGCGGGGTGGCACTGTCGACGCGGGTAAGGAAAGGGAGGAATGATGCGCGTCCATACAATCGGCTTTACGCGGAAGAGCGCCGAACAGTTCTTCGAGCTGATCCGGACGGCTGGGGCGCGCTCGGTGACCGACGTGCGGCGGCGGCCCGATACCCAGCTCTCCGGCTTCGCGCAGGCGCGCGATCTGCGGTATTTCGTACCGAAGCTCGCGGGCATCACCTATCGCCACGAGCTGCTGCTCGCGCCGTCGACGGAGTTGCTCAACGACTATCGCCGGCACGGCCTGGCCTGGGACGACTACGTTCCGCGATATATCGCGGAGCTGCGCGAACGGCGCGTCGAAACGGTGCTGAAGCCGTCCGACCTCGACGAGACCATTCTGCTCTGCAGCGAGCCGACGACGGAGCGCTGCCACCGCCGGCTGTGTCTCGAATATCTCGGCGAGCATTGGGGCACGATCACGCGGATCGATCTCTGAGCCTCCCCACGCGCCGCCCTATCGAAAGGCTACCTCGTGCACAACGCCATGCGTCCGTCTTTGCCGAAGTTCGTCGCCCGCGCAGTTGCGGTCGCAATCGTCGCCGGCGCGGTCTGCGCCACGATGGCCGATGCTGCGACGATGGCCGAGATCAAGGGTTGGCTCGCGACCACGACGAGCGTCGTTCGCACGTCGCCGCCGCCCGGCGTGCGCCCGGATCGCCAAACGGTCTACGTGAGCGTCGTCGGGGCCAACGTCGAAGGCTCGATCGATCCCGCCGAGGCGCTCAAGGGCTACCTGAAAAACAACCAGCAGGTCATGATCGCGCCGATCGAGTCCGGCGGATCAGGCGCCGTCTTTGACGCGCTGCTGTTCACCCGTTTCGGCGGGCGCACGCGGTTCGTCGGCATCATCCCGTCACCAAACGGACATCTCGACGTTGCGTTTGCCAACGGAGCGATCGTCGTGCGTACCCCGATCTACAAAGCGGGCGATGCGAACTGCTGCCCGTCAGCCTTCCACTGGGAGCGCGACACGCTGCGCGGCGTGAAGCTGATCAAGCTCAAGGAATACGATACGAGGCATTAGGGGCAGGTGCGAGCGCGCTGCGGCGTCGGTATCGTTCGACCTTCGGCCGCAGGTTTTCACAGGACGTCGACCAGTTCGACAAGATAGTCGGGAGGTTTTCTCGCCTTCCGAGTTCGACCGCGTTCGCGGCTCAAAACAAACTTGTAACCGGGGTATCCAGAGTTGTCCAAGACGACTAGCCGATCGACGAGTGGGGCCACGACCTGAAGCTCGACGAGACTGCGCGTGAATCGTCGCCGAACGTCTCGTTCCGGTACGCCGTGCCCGCCATGTGCGACACGGCGACGCACGCGATCCATTGCGATCTCGGCGCTCGATAAAGCGATGTAGTACAAGGTGACACGATATCCAAGGGATCGCGCAACGGCGACCCATTTTCGCGGCAGCTTGCCCGACAACGTCGTTTCGACGGCAAAACTTTTGCCTCGATCAAATTGTGCGCGAACCTCTTCGAGCGCACCACGGCCGATCGCGACGGGACTCGACTGGCCGCGGAGCGGCCGATCGGGATCGATCACCGGAACCCGATCCGCCATGATGCCGCGCGCGTAGGTGCTCTTACCTGCGCCGTTCGGCCCGGCAACGACCACGAATTGACGACTAATCAGGAGGGTGTGGCGCCGTGCGCGATGGCCCGAGCTGCCTTTGAACCCTCTTGCAATGCCAACCACCAAAGCATCGAGGCCGCCGACTTGTCGGTTCCCGGCTGGACTTCGATGACGATGTTCGTGCCGCCGGCGCGAGAACGAACAACTTCGGCCGTTTCGTCGTCGTCCTCTGCGGCGGTGATCTCGATTCCGCGAAAGACCTCCGGCGCAAGCGCTTTCGCCAAGGAGTCTTGAACCGCGGCCTTCGATGAGGCTTCGACGAGAATCCGGTGCGCACCCGATTCCTCGCGATACAGAACGTACGGGTACTCGAGTGTTTCCAGCGCGGACACGACCTCGACCAGCTTCGACGCCATCTGGGTCATGCTGCTGAAGGTTCCCGAATCCGCCCGAATTGTCCCGGCGCGAATGGATTCAGAAGTTGCTGAAGTCGCGCACGAGCTGCGTGCTGGAACAAGCCGCTCAGCGACGCGCGGCGCGGTCAGAGGCCGGTCTGAGAGGTCAGGCCGATCGGCTGGGGGATCGCCGTGACCTCACCCTTGCGCACGACCACCGATGCCGAGTACGCCGTGTAGCCGGGCGAGCTGATCGCGATCGTCTGGGTTCCGGTCGGGACGTCGTTGAGCGTGAACTTCCCGCCGTCGCTGGGCGAAATCCGGGTGACCTGCGTGCCGATCTGGATGGTCGCCGTGGCGATCGGCTGGGTGGGATGCGCCGCGTCCACCAGCGTCCCGGTGACGCCGCCGCGGTCGGTCACGCCCTGCGGATTGGGGTTGTCGCAGCCCTTGGCGCCCATGAGGCCGAGGGCCGCGATCAGACCGAGGACGGAGGCGCGCGTCAAGGATTTCGTGTATATCTTCAGGTCGATGTCTCCCTACGGTCCGGTCGCTATCTATCTCGCCGTCGCGTTCCTGGCATCCCTTGCGTTCTGCCTCTTGCCGGGGCTGCTCGGGAAGAAGAAGCCCAACGCGGTGAAGTCCCAAGCGTACGAGTGCGGCGTTGAGCCGACCTCCGACGTGTCCGGGCGCTTCCCGGTGCGGTTCTACCTCGTCGCGATGCTCTTCGTCATCTTCGACGTCGAAGCCGCGTCGTTCTATCCCTGGGCGGTCCAGATGCACCAGCTCCGGGTGTTCGGGCTGCTCGAGATGCTGATGTTCGTCGTCGTGCTGGCGATCGGGTATGCGTACGTGTGGAAGCGAGGCGGATTTCAATGGCGCTAGGTTCGGGCGGCGACTTTCTCCTGACCACGGTCGACTCGGTCGCCCGCTGGGCGCAGGCGTCGAGCGTTTGGCCGCTCACGATGGGCCTCGCGTGCTGCGCGATCGAGATGATGACCGCGACCGCGCCGGAGTACGACATCGCGCGGCTGGGCTCCGAGGTGTTCCGCGCGTCGCCGCGCCAGGCCGATCTGATGATCGTGTCCGGCCGCGTGGCGCGCAAGATGGGCCCGATCGTGAAGCGCCTCTACGACCAGATGGCCGACCCGAAGTGGGTGATCGCGATGGGGGCGTGCGCGTCGAGCGGCGGCGTGTTCGACAACTACGCGGTCGTGCAAGGCGTCGACACGATCATCCCGGTCGACGTGTACGTGCCCGGATGCCCGCCCACTCCCGACGGGCTGCTCTACGCCGTGACCCTCATCCAGCAGCAGATCAAACAAGGCGGGCGCGGCGGGATCCTCGCCCGCGCCTGATCGCACATGCCGTCATCACAAGCGCCGCCGGCCGGGGCGACCGCCCTCGACCCCACCGCCGTACGTCCCGACATCGCGGACGCGCGCATCATCCGCATCACGCCCGCCGAGGTGCGCGCAACGCTTTCGGGCTTGCGTGACGACGGCTTCACGATGCTGCTCGACGTCGGCGGCGCCGATTATCCCGGCCGCGAGCCCGCGCGCTTCGACGTGGTGTACCATCTGCTGCGCATGCCCGTGAAGATCGCGACCGTCGCGGAAGTCGGCGCGCCCGAACGCGTGCGCGTGCTGTGCGGCGTCCCGGAGAACGATCCCGTGGTGCCGACGGTATCGGATCTGTGGCCCAGCGCCGACTGGGCGGAGCGCGAGATCTTCGACCTGTTCGGCGTGCGTTTCGACGGCCACCCCGACATGCGCCGCATCCAGATGCCCGACGACTGGGAAGGCTATCCGCTGCGCAAGGACTACCCGCTGCGCGGCGTCGCGCGCGAGCGCACGCCGCGGCCGTCGTTCGCGCTGAAGTCCAACGTCGCCGCCGGTACGCCCGCGTCGGGGAAAACCGCCGCCGCATTGCAGAAGCAGATCGCGCAAGCGCGCGGCCGCGACGAGTTCCACGGCGCTGACGATCCCGCAAAAACCGCGCAGAGCGGCAGGCACCCGGGCGGCGCCAGCACCGCCGGCACGGCGGCGCCCGAGCAGCTCGCACAGCAGCCCGTTCATCTGAAGAAGGACACGCCGCAGTGACCACCGCGACCACGCCCGGCATCGCGCCGGAGAGCGGCGGCTACACCGTCGACGTCGTCGAGCGCACCGACAACCGCATGGTGCTTTCGATGGGGCCGCAGCATCCGTCGACGCACGGTGTGCTGCAAGTCGTCACCGAGATCCAAGGCGAGAACATTACCAAAGCGTCGCCCGAGATCGGCTACCTGCACACCGGCATCGAGAAGAGCGCCGAAAACCTCTTCTGGAACCAGGCGTCCACCGTGATCGAGCGGATGGACTACCTCTCGCCGCTCACGAACGCGCTGTGCTACTACCTGGCGGTCGAAAAGCTCCTGGGGATCGAAGACCAGATTCCGGCGCGCGCGAACCAGGTGCGCGTCTTGTTCAGCGAGCTGTCGCGCATCGCGTCGCACTGCGTGTGGCTGGGCACCGGCGGCATCGACATCGGCGCGCTCACGCCGTTCTTTTATTGCTTCGACCTGCGCGAGCGCATCCTGGACTTGTTCGAGATGGCGGGCGGCGCGCGCATGCACCCCAACTACATCCGCGTCGGCGGCTTGCGCGAGGACTTGCCGGACGGTTTTCTGCGCAAGCTCGACGAGCTGATCGCGATGTTCGCGCCGCGCATGCGCGACCTGCGCGGTCTGCTGCAGAAGAACCCGATCTTTCAGGACCGTACGATCGACATCGGCATCATCTCCGCCGAAGACGCGGTCGCGTGGAGCCTCACCGGCCCGGTGCTCCGCGCGAGCGGGATCGCGTACGACGTGCGCAAGGCGTTTCCGTACTCGGGCTACGGCGAGTACGAGTTCGACGTGCCGGTGCGCACCGAAGGTGACGCGTACGCGCGCTTCTTGGTGCGCCTCGACGAGATGGACGAGGCGATGCGCATCGTCCGCCAAGTGCGCAAGAAGCTCGACGAAAAGGGCCCGTTCCAAATTGCGGACACGAAGTTCGCGCCGCCTCCCAAGGAGACGATCGCGCTGTCGATGGAGGCGCTGATCCACCACTTCAAGCTGGTGTCGGAGTCGTTCCGGGTGCCGCCCGGCGACGTGTACCAGGCCGTCGAAGGGCCGCGCGGCGAGCTCGGCTACTACGTGGTGTCCAACGGCGACAACCGCCCGTGGCGCGTGCGCACGCGCCCGCCGTCGATGTACAACCTCCAGGTGCTCAAGAAGCTCGCGATCGGCGAGCTGATCGCCGACATGGTCGTGATGATCGGTTCGCTCGACCCCGTGTTCGGCGAGGTGGACCGCTAGCACCGCGATGCCGCGCGCGCACGCGCTCGGGTACACGCCGCGGCAGCAGGCGGAGTTTCTGGAGCGGCTCATCGACAGCAGCGCCGACTGCATCAAGGTCCTCGACCTCGAGGCGCGGTTGATCTCGATGAGTCCGAACGGTCAAGCGCTGCTGCGCATTATGGACTTCTCCACGGTCGAAGGCGCGTACTGGATCGATTTTTGGAAAGGCGAGGACCGCGTGGCCGCGCTCGCCGCCGTCGAGACGGCGCTCGCCGGCGGAACGGGACGGTTTACGGGCTACTTCCCCGTCGAGAGCGAACCGCGCTGGTTCGACGTCACCGTGACGCCGATCATGGACGCGAACGCGCAGCCGGAGCTCCTGCTCTCGGTGTCGCGCGACGTCACGTCGCAGCGGCTCACCGACGAGGATCGCAGCCGCATCGACCAGGGGATGCGGCTGCTCGCGAGAACCGGCGCCCCGACGCTCGACTCGCTGGACTCGCGCGCCACCCTGCGCGGCCTCGTGCGCGCGGCAATCGAAGAGTTCGCAAGCCTGTGCGTGGTGGACGTGCTGGATGCCGCGGGCCGCTGGGAGCGCGTGGCGCTGGCGCACCGCGATGCCGAGCGCGAGGCGATCTTGGAATCGACGCGCGCCATGTCGCAGCCGGTGCCGGAGCATCCGATATCGCGCGCGCTGCGCGAGGGCGTGTCGTCGGTGGTGACCGTGGGCGACGGCTGGGCGCAGCGCGTCGAGCGCACCGCCGACCGCATCGGCGCGCTGAACGCGCTCCAGGTTCGCTCGATCATCTCCGTCCCCGTGGTCACGCCCACGGGTGCGATCATCGGCGCGATGACCTGCGCGCGCGACGCCGCCGATCCGCATGGCGACTACCGCGACGACGACTTGCGGTTCGTCGAAGAGGTCGGCCGCCGCGCGGGCGCCGCGATCGCGAACGCGCAGCTCTACGAGCGCGAGCGCCGCATCGCCGTGGAGCTGCAGGCGGCGTCGCTGCCGCAGTCGCTGCCGCATGTCGCCGGGCTCGAGCTCGACGCGGAGTACCGCCCCGGCAGCGACGAGGCGACGATCGGCGGCGACTGGTACGACGCGTTCGTGCTCGACGACGGCCGCGTCGCGATCACGGTCGGCGACGTGCTGGGCCACGGCCTGCACGCGGCGGTAACGATGACGAAGCTGCGCCAAGCGATGCAGGCGGCCGCGATGGTCGACCCGGATCCGAACGTGATGCTGGACGTCGCCGACAAAACGCTGCGGCTGCTCGATCCCGACGGATACGCCACGGCGCCGGCCGTGCTGTACGACGCGCCCGCGCGCACGCTCACGTTTGCGTCGGCCGGCCACGCCGGGCCGGCGGTGCGCACGCCGGACGGACGCGTCGACGATTTCACCAGCCCGGGGCAGATGCTCGGCCTGCGCCCGGGCGGCGAGCGCGCGACGAAGACGCTACCGGCCCCGCCGGGCACGGTGTTGGTGTTCTACACCGACGGGCTCACCGAAGCGACGCGCGACACCGACGAGGGGCAGCGCCGGCTGCACGAGGTGATGGCCCGCGACGACGTCGTGCACGGCGCGCGCCCCGCGCGCGCGATCGTGCAGCAGGTGCTGCGTGCGACCGAAGCATCCGACGACATCGCCGTGCTCGTCGTGCGCGTTGGATGAGCGCAGGCCGCGCAAGCGCGGCGGCACGCGTTCGTGCTACAACAAGAACGGCGCACCAAAAGCCGCGTTCGCTACGAAGAAGCTAGCAGAACGCGCCGTTCCGCCGACGACGCGCGGCTTGCGGCCGTATCCGTGCGAGAAGCACGGCTGGCATCTGGGGCATCATCGATCGTGAAGCGCGACACCAGCTTTTCGAGCGCCTCGGCTTGGGCGCGCACGTGACGCGCGGTCAGCGCGATCTCGTTCGTTTGCGCGGCCAGCTCGGCGACTGACGCCGACACTTCTTCGGCCGCGGCCGACTGCTGCTCCGCAGCGGCCGCCACCGGGCCTACGGCCTGGGTGACGGCGCCGGTCGTCGCCTGCATCTGCCCGGCCGCGGCCGCGTTCTGCTCGACGACCGCCGACACGCCCGCGACGTTGTCCGCGACCTGCGTGCTCGCCGCGCGCATCGCCGCCGTTCCGCCGGCGACGCGCTCCGCCGTGCGGGTCGCTTCGCCCACCGCGTGCTCGACGTTCGCGAGCGACGACGTGGCGCGGCTCGCGAGCCCCAGCCCGTTTTCGACGGCTTCGGCCGACGCGAGCATCGCCTTGGCCGCTCCGACCGTCTCCGTGCGGATCTCGGTGAGGATCGCCGCGATCTCGCGCGTCGACGCCGCCGACGTCTCCGCGAGCGTGCGGATCTCTTCGGCGACGACGGAGAAGCCGCGGCCGTAGTCGCCGGCGCGCGCCGCCTCGATGGCGGCGTTGAGCGCGAGCAGGTTCGTTTGGTCGGCGATCGCGTCGATGCGGTCGACGATGCCGCGCACCGCGTCGGAGCGCTGCTCGAGCGACGTCATCGCGACGCGCGCGCTGATGGTCTGCTCCTGGATGCGCACCATCGCCGCGCTCGCGTCGTCGACCGCCGACCGTCCGGCGACCGCTTCGGCGCTGGCATGGCGCGCCGCGCCGGCCAGCGTCTCGCCGAGATCGGCGACGGCGCGAATCTGCTCGTCGAGCTGCACCACGCCGCCGCCGATGCGCTGCACGGCGCCGGCCTGGTCGGCGGCGCCGTTCGCGATCTGCGCGCTCGTGCGCGCGACCTCGTCGGCCGACACGCGCACCGCGCCGACGCCGGCGGATTGCTCCCGCGCCGCGACCGCGACGCCGTGCATCGCCTGCGAGATCTGCTCGACCGCGATGTTGGATTGCTCCGACGCCGTCGACACCTGCACGCTCGCGCTCACGAGCTCCGCCGACGAGGCCGCGACGCCGCGCATCACGGTGCGCAGCCCGGCCGTCGTGTCGGCGAACTTGCGGGCGCTTTGCGCCAGGCCCGCCGCGAGCGCGTTGTAGCTGGCCGCCAGCGTCGCGATCTCGTCGCCGCCGCGCTCGTCGAGCCGCTTCTCCTCCGCCGTGAACGTGGTCGTGAGGTTGCCGCACTCGAGCTCGTCGAACGCGTGCAGCAATCGGCCGAAGCCGCGCTCGACGATCTCGCGCAGGCCGTCGCTCGCCGCGTTGAGCCGCCGCGCGATGCGCCGGCCCAGCAGCGTGGCGGCGCACGCGGAGACGAGCAGCGCGACGACGGTCGCCGCGATCATCGTGCGCAGCGCGAGCACCCGAACCTGCGTGAAGCGCGCCGCCGCGTCCGCGACGACGAGCGCGGTCGCGGCGGGAAGCGCCTGCGCCGCCTTGCGGTACCTGCCGAAGGTCTTTTTACCGCTGACGAGCCCGTCGGCGGCCTGCGCGCGCTTGCCTGCCGCGACGAGCGCGACTTCGCCCGCGAAGAACGCATCGATGTGCTTGACGGTCGGCGCGAGGCCGTCGATGGTGCGCGTGAGCTGGGGGTAGTCGTCGTCGTTCGCGGCGATGTACTGCAGATCGCGCGGCAGCGTCGCGCGGCCTTCGCGGTAGCGGTCGAGGAACAGCGGCTTGCCCGTCGCGACGTAGCCGCGCACCGCGGTCTCTTCGTTGAGCAGCTGGGTGAGGATGTCGCGCGCGGCCGCGTCCAGCGGGCCGGCCGCTTCGATGCGCGACGTCTCGCGCTGCATCGCGTTCATCTGCAGCACCGCAACGCCCGCGACGGCGGAGAACAAGAAAAGAACGAGGGCGAACCCGGCGCCGATCTGGCGGCCGATCGTGAGCTTCATGATTGTTGTCTTTCTCCGGTGATGGGCGACCACGCGATGCGGTCGCGCCAGAAAACGAGGGAGTCGGCCGGCATCGGGCGCGCGATGGCGTGGCCTTGCACGGCGTCGCAGCCGATGTCGGTCAGCCACTCCCATTGCAGCGGCGACTCGACGCCTTCGGCGACGACGTGCATCCCGAGCTCGTGCGCGAGGCGCACCATCGCGGCGATGACGCGGCGCGAGCGCTCGTCGGCGACGAGCGAGCGCACGAAGCGGCGGTCGATCTTCATGATGTCGGCGCCGACACGGTGAAGTAATTCGAAGGTCGCGCTGCCGCAGCCGAAGTCGTCGATCGCGACGCGCAGCCCCGCCGCGCGATAGTGTTCGACGGCGGCAGCGATCGCGGCGATGTCCTCGACGGGCGCGGTCTCGGTGATCTCGATGGTGACGCGCTTGGGGTCGATTTTTTCATCCGCGAGCCAGCGAAGCACCGCGGCGGGGTCGCGGTCGATCGTCGTCGTCGAGACGTTCAGGCTGATCGAAGGGAAAAAGTCGATCGCCGCCCACTCCGCGACGCTCGCGCCGACGCGGCGCACGGTTTGGCGGTCGAGCCGCAGCAGCCGCTCGTGCGAGCAGCGCGCATCGGCGAACAGCGCGCCCGCCGACACGACACGGCCGTTCGGCGTGTACGCCCGTGCCAAGGCTTCAGCGCTGATGGGGCGGCCCGACGCGGCCGCGACGATGGGCTGGTACCACACGATGTGGTCGATCTCGGCCACGAAACCGTGGCGATCGTTATAGGACAACAGGGTCGGCTCCTCAGCACGGCGATTGGGGACCGGTGCAGCGTAGCGGGCGCGAATCGCCACGGTGTCACGCGCGGCCGGCGACGTTTCTCGCAGGCGCAACCTGGCTGTCGCCCAAACGTCACCGTCCCGTCACCGAACGGTCACCGCGCGTCATCGGGAGGACGCCGTGAAGCCTCGTCCCTCGCCGGATCTGCCCAGACGCCGTTTGCTCGCGCGATGCTTGGAAGCGCATGCGCGGATGGTGCGGCTCTTCGCGCGTCCCGGCTGGGGCAAGACGACGTTCGCGCGGCAGATCGCGGCGGCGTACGGCGAGTTCGCCGTGGCGGACTGCCACGACGTGACGTCGGCGGCGGAGCTCGACGCGCGTTTCGCGCACGCGCTCGAGCACGGTCGTGAATGCGTCGTGGTCGACTCCGCAGAGTGTCTCGCCGCTGTGCCGGGCGGGCTCGAACGGCTGCGGCGCCTGCTCGACGAGCACGGCGCGCACCGGCGTTTCGTGGTCGCGTCGCGCGTCGAGATGCCCGTGGGCGCGGGGCGCGGCGTCGCGCCCCACGACGTCCTGACGCTGCGCGCCGGCGATCTGGCGTTCACCGCCGCGGAGATACGCGAGGTCCTTGCGGGTTCGGCGGTCGACGAGGCGCTGCTGCAACGCGTCGTCGCGGTGTCGCTCGGGTGGCCGATCGCCGTGTTCTTGTTGGCGCGGCTCGCGCGCGAAGGACGGTTAGCGGAGGCGCTCGCTGATTTCTCGCTGCCCTTGTTCGACGAGCTGTTCGAGTACATGCAGCGCGAAACGCTGGCGACGTGGACCGCCGACGAGCGCGCGGGGATCGCGGCGGCGGTTGCGATTCCGCACGCGACCGTCCGCGAGATCGCGGATGCCGTGGGTGAAGGACCGGCGAGCGCGGTCGAAGCGTTCGCGTCGCGCAACGGGCTGTCGGTAAGCGTCGACGGCCGTTTCGCGGTACCGGAGATCGCGGCAGCCGCCGTGCGCCGATTCCTGCGGCCTGAGCTCGAGCGCGCGCGCGATGCGGCGCTGCGAGGTGCCGTCGCCTCCGGTGCGCGTCTGCGGGCGGCGCAGATACGCTTCGCGGACGGCGACTACGACGGTGCCGTGGCCGAGATGGAGGCGCTCGGCGTGCCCCCGGCCGACCCCGCGCCGTCGCCGAGCTACACCGCGCTCGCGAAGGCGCTGCCGCCGGCGGCGCTGCTGCGGTCGCGCAACGTGCTCGTCAGCGTGCTCGCCGACCGCGAGACGCAAGCCAACCCGTATCCGCTCTGGCTGGTCGTCGAGCGGTTCAGCCCCACGCTGCAGCGGGACAGCGATCCCGAGCTGGTGGCGGGCAACCGCGCGGCGTACGCGGTGCTGCTGCGCATGCTCGAACGGCCGCGCGAAGCGCGCGTCGTGCTGGAGAAAGCGCTCGCGCTCGGCGACCCCAGCCCGGAGCGGACCGCGTACCTGACGGCGAACCTCGCCGCGGTCGTCGCGATCGCGGGCGACGTCGATGCGGCCGACGCGCTGCTCGCGCGCGCCGGCGTCCCGCTCGAGGGGCCGACGCGGTTCCCCGTCGAGCGATTCGAAGTCGAGGTGATGCGCAACCGGCTTCGCGGCGATGCGGCGCAGCGGCGCGCGGCGTTCGAGCGCAACGTCGACGAGGCGCGTTTCGCGGGGCCGGGCGCACACGGGAACGCGCTGCGCTTTCTCGCGGGGGGCGCATGGCTCGACGGCGACGACGCGGCGGCGCTCGCCGCGATCGAAAGCCGCAACCGCGTCGTCGAAGCGCAGCCGTGGGAACGCCGGCGCACCGGCGCGGCGCCGCCTCCGCTCGACGCGCCGATCGCATATTACGATCGCGGCCTGTGCCTGTGGTACACGAGCGTCGCGCTGACCGAAGACGATCCCGACACCGCGCGGCGCTTCGTGCAGGTGGCGCTCGACGGGTTCGCCCAGATCGGCGTGCCGTATCTCGACGCGATCGCGGCGCTGGTCGCCGCGGCGTTGCCCGGCGAAGACGCGCCGGCGCTCAGCGCGCGCGCTCGCGCGGATGCGGCGACCATCGGCGAGCCCGCGTTCACCGCCGCCGTCGACGCGATCGCGGAGGAACGCTTCGCGGACGCGGGGATGCTGCTGCCGCTCGCGCGGCGGATCGCATCGAGCCGCGCGCTCCGAACCTCGAACACGCGCGTGTGCATCCTCGAAGGGCTCGTGATGAGCGGGCCGGAGGCGCTGCCGCTGCGCGAGCGCGAGCTCGAGCTCGTCGTCGCGCTGGCGCTGGAACGGCGGGCGCTGACGCGCGAGGCGCTCGTGGGCCGGCTGTGGCCCGACGTCGCCGCTGACGAAGCGAACGCGGCGTTGCGCACCGCGGTGTACCGCCTGCGCAAGCAGTTGCGCGATCCGGGCGCCGTCGTGTCGACGGCCGCCGGATACCGGCTGGCCGCAACGATCCCGGTCGATCTGCTGGAAGCCGAACAGTTCGTCGTGGGCGCGGCGCGCTTGGGCGCGCTGAGCGACCGCGAGCGCGCGCGGCTCACGTCGATGCTCGACCGCCTTTCCGATGGTTTGCCGACGGTGTACGCGCGATGGGAGTGGTTCGCGCCGTACGAGCAGCGCACGCGTGACCTGCTTCACGATGCCGGCGTCGCGCTCGCCGAAGACGATCTGCGCCGCGGCGATACCGCGGCCGCGCTCGCGCGCGCCGAGACGCTGCTGCGCGCCGACGCCCTGGACGAACCCGCGAACGAGATCGCGATCCGCGCTCACGTGGCAGCGGGCCGCAAAAGCGAGGCGCTGCGCCGCTTCCGCCGGTACCGCGACGCGCTGCAGCGCGAATACGGCGTCGCGCCGGACGCGGAGTTGAGCAGCTTGCTCGAAGCGCGCTGACGGCCGGCAGTGAACGATCGCGTCGTGCTCGTCGCGGCGGCAGTTCTCGTCGCCGTGCTCATCAGCTTGGGCGCGCTGGCGGCCCTGCGTGATTACGCGCGGCCCGTGTTCGTGAACGGCGCCGACACCGCGAAGCGCATCGACAACGAAGTCGGCGACCTGGTGGCGGCGCGCTTCCCCGACGCCGACGTCGGCACGGCACGATGCCCACCGGTGCTCGACCTCACCGGCGACCGGTCGGGACAATGCACGCTTCCCGTCGCGGGCGGCGAGTTGGGTATCGTGGTCGCCAAAAACCCCTATCCCGGTTTCCCCCCGGCGCTGAACACCACCGATGCGCTGTTCGTCAAAAGCGATGCGGAGCGCGACGTCGGTGCCGACCTGGCCAAGCGGTACGGCGAGGAGTTCTCGGTGCGCTGTCCGGGTCCGGCGGCTCAGGTGGTCGCTCGCAAAACGGCGGTGATCTGCTCCGTCGAAGCGCCGGACCTGCTGCGCCGCGGCATCGAGGTTCGCGTGTCCGGCTACAGCGATTTCTACGTTCTCGCGCCGCTCAGCGGCATCGCCACGCGCGCGGAGCGCGTGTTCGGTCGCGACGTCGCCTCGCGAACGGAAGGCGGCGTCGACGTCGCAGGCTCCGCGATGGAAGAGTACGTGCGCCGGAGCGCCGCCGCCGAAGCGCACGGCGAGGTCGGCCGGCGCCGGCTCGTGCGATACGCGCGCTGTCCGGTGCGGATCGTGCTGCGCGAAGGCGGCCGCACCACGTGCACCGTGGGGATCGGCGGCCTGCCGTTTCGGTACGACGTGCACTTCGAGAAAGGCTTCGGCCTGTACGCGGCGAGCGAGAAGAACGTCGTCGTGATCGCCGTGCTGCGCGAGATCGCTGCGCGCTATTTCGAGCGGCCGGCGTTCACCGGCGGGATGCCGCTCGCGGCGCACGTGGATTGCGGCAAGGCGGCGGTCGCGTTCGTCGAGCCGGGCACGTCCGTGCCGTGCACCGCGAGCGTCGGCGACCGGAGATATTCGTTCAGCTTCGAGATCGACGACGCCAACGGCGCGTTCAGCATCGTCGAAGACTGACGGCGGCGCGCCGGTCGCGTGGGCGAGGAACCGTTCGGCGCGAGCGCGTAGACCGGCCGATGCGCACGCTTTCGCTGGCCGCCGCCTTGCTCGCCGTCGCACTGCCGTGGGCGGTTGCCGCCGCAACGTTCACGCCCGACGACGAGGCGCGCATCGTCGGCCTGTCGTCGCCGGTGTTCGCGCCTGACGGAGCGCGCGTCGCGCTGGTGCGCACGGTGCAAGATACGAAAGCGGACAAATCGCACACGGCGCTCGTGGCGGTCGATGTCGCGACCGGCGCGCTGCGCACGCTGACCGCGAAGGTCGAGGGCATCGCGCAGCCGGCGTACTCGCCCGACGGCAAGCAGCTCGCGTTCTTGGCGTTCGACAAGAAGCACCAGCGCCAGATCGAGCTGATGCCGGCGGGCGGCGGCGCGGCGCGCGCGATCACGAAGGCGAAGTTCGGCGTGCAGCAGTTCGCGTGGCGGCCGGACGGGCGCGCGTTCGCGTACATCACCCAGGACGACCCCCCGGCACGCATCGCCGCGCACCGCGACTTCATCGAGATCACCGACGACGACTACCTCAACCGCAGCAACGACCCGCCGTCGCACCTGTGGCTGGTGAACGCGGACGGTTCGGGCGCGCGGCGCCTGACGTCGGGCGCGTGGAGCGCGGCGACGTCGTACCCGCCCTCGCCGCCGGCGTCGCCGCTGTCGTGGACGCCGGACGGCAAGAGCCTCACCTTCGCGCGCGTGCCGAACACGCATTCCGGCGACTCCTACCTCAGCGAGATCGACGTGCTCGATGTCGCCAGCGGCTCGCTGCGGCCGCTGACCGACCGGCACAAGTTCGAGTCGTTCGCCGCCGTGTCGCCGGACGGGCGGCGCGTCGCGTACCTCGTGAGCCGCGGCGACGACCCGAACAACGCGAACGCGTTGTTCCTCACCGGCTTGGCCGGCGGTCGCGGAGCCGACATCTCCGCGACGCTCGACCGCAGCCTCTGGCGCGCGATCTGGGTGGACGACCGCACGCTGCTGGTCGGTTCCAACGACGGCCCGCATCAGTCGATGTGGCTGCTGCACGACGACGGCTCGTCGCAGCGCGTCGACGCCGGCGGAGCGGAAGTGAACCAAGGCTATTGGCTCCAGGTCGCCGTCGCGAAGAACGGCGCGCTTGCGTTCGTCGGCACGTCGTCGCTGCGGCCCTCGGAGCTATACTACGCGCCGAACGCCGCGACGGCGGCGCGCCGCCTGACGCGCCTGAACGACGCGATCGCGTCGATGAAGCTTGGCCGCAGCGAAGAGATCGCGTGGAACGGCCCCGACGGCTGGAAGCAGAACGGCATCCTGACGTATCCGCCCGACTTCACGCCCGGCAAGAAGTACCCGCTGGCGCTGCTGATCCACGGCGGGCCGACGGCGGCGTCAACGCTGAGCTTCAGTGGCCTCGCGCAGTCGATGGCGGCGCGCGGCATCATCGTGTTCCAGCCGAACTATCGCGGCAGCGACAACGGCGGCAACGCGTACCAGCGCGCGATCTACATGGACGCGGGCGACGGACCGGGCCGCGACGTGATGGCCGGCGTCGCCGCCGTGCTGCGGACGGGCAACATCGACGAAGCGCGCATCGGCGTGAGCGGCTGGAGCTACGGCGGCTACATGACGTCGTGGCTGATGACGCACTACCACGTGTGGAAGAACGCGTTCAGCGGCGCCGCCGTGAACGACTTGGTGGACGAGTACGACCTCAGCGACGGCAACGTGCAGACCGCCTTCAGCTTCAAAGGCTCGCCGCACGTGGGCAGCAACATGGCGGACTACCGCGCCCAGTCGCCGATCTCGTACGCGCTCGACGTGACGTGCCCGGTGACGATCATGAGCGACATCGGGGACGCGCGCGTCCCTGTGACGCAGTCGTTCCGGATGTACCGGATCCTCAAAGACAACAACCGCCCCGTGCGCTTCATCGGCATCCCGGTGGACGGCCACAACCCGGGCGACATCGTGCGCCGCATCGAGCGCGAACGCGTTTGGACGGACTGGGCAGCGCAAGGCCTCTGACGTTCGGGTGCTCGTCACCGTCCCAGAGCGTCTGTTGTAAGCGGCTGGTAAGTCCGGTGTGAGACGCTAGCCCTTACCCCTTGATGCAGGGCGAGGGGTAGGGGGCATGACTTGCCGCAGCCGGCGTCTTCGAACCTGAGCGTTCTCACTCGAGGGAATGCCGCGTTCTCACCGTTCGTCGGCAACGCCGCGTTGGTCGGCGTCCTCACCCATGCCGCGCGCGGGGCGGCGCTCGTCGTCGGTGAGGCCGGCGCCGGCAAATCGCGCCTCTTGGCGGAGGCGGCCCGGCGCCGGGCCGCGGCCGGCACCGACGTCGTCGCCGTCGCCTGTCTGCCCGCCGCGGCGCAGATCGCATTCGACCCGCTCATCGCGCTGACCAAAAGCCTGTGCGCGCGGGGACGCCTGTCGCCGCGCGCACAACGCGCCGTAGCGGCGACGAGCGAGCCGCACCGTATGCAGCACGTGTGCGAGGCGTTCGAACGCGCCGCGTCCGCCGCACCGCTGGCCCTGCAGATCGACGATTTGCATTGGGCCGACCCCCACACGCTTCAGGCGATGCACTACTGCATCGACCGGCTGCGCGATCTGCCGCTCGTGTGGACGGTCGCTGCGCGACCGGGGCATGCGGGCAGCGACGAGCTGGGCGCCGTCTTGGCGCGCGCGCACCAGGCGGACGTCATCGAGCTCGACGGGTTGAGCATCGACGACGTGGGTGCGTTCGTCCGCGCGCTCGCACCGGACCTCGCGCTGGACGACGCAACGATTGAACGGCTGCACGAGCGCAGCGGCGGCAACCCGCTCTACCTCGAGTTGCTGCTGCACGATCGTGACGACGAGACCGTGCCCGCGCTTCGGCGCGCTCTCGACGAACGCGTCCGTGCGTTCTCGCCGGATGCGCTCGACGTCGCCGGGACGATCGCCGAGCAGGACGTTCCGCTGAACGCCGCCGCGCTCGCCGCGCGCGCTCGTCTGCCGGGTGCGCGAATCACGGCGGCGCTCGCAGCGCTGGTCGGCGACCGCGTGCTGCGCCGGATCCCGGGCGGCTATGCGTTCCGTCATGGCCTGCTCCGCGACGCGTGCCGCGCGGCGCGGGGCGACGCGTGCCCCGCGCACGAGGCCGATCTGGTGCCAAAAGACGGCCGGTCGGCAACGGAACCGCCGTGGGCGGACGCGCCATGGTCCGACGCTGCGCTGACGTCGCTGGAGCGCGCCGTCGCGGGGTCGCCGGCCGACGCGTCCGGAGAGCTGGCGCAGCAGCTCTACGTGCTGGGCACGGCATACGACGAGCGTGACGAACTGCAGCGCGCGCGCGACGCGCTCGACCGCGGCATCGCCTGCTGCGACGGGGAACGAGACGAGGCGCTCATGATTCGGCTGCGCGCGCGGCGCGCCGCCGTCAAAGGGCGGCTGGGCAATCCGCAAGAGGGCATCGCGGTGCTCGAGGGTGTGACGGAACGCGCAGCGGCGAGTGGGTTGCACGACGATGTCGCACGGTGCTGCGTCGAGCTGTGCGCATTGTCGGAGATGATCGCCGACCCCGCGCGGTACGAACGCTGGTGCCGCTTCGGGTTGGCCGCGGCGGGTTCGCGCGCGGGCGCGGCGCGCACGGCGCTGCTCGTCAGCGTCGCGCAGGTCGCGCTCGGCAAAGGACAACTGCGCGAGGCGCTCGCGCTGGCCGGCGCCGCGTCAGCCGCGGCGGAGGCCGGCGCCAATCCGGTGCAACGCTGCCGGGCGCTGTGCATGCAAGCGCACGTGAGCGCGATGCTCGGCGAGTTCGACGCCGCGACGCAGTTCTTGGCCGAGGCGGCCGCTCTCGCGCCGCACCCGCGCGCGCAGTCGACGGTCGCGCTCGCGTCCGCCGTCGTGGCCGAGCTGCACGGCGACATGAACACGGCGCTCGGAGCATACTCGAGCGCGGCGGGCGACGGTCGCCACGGGCACCGCGACGTCGGCGAGCTTGTTGCGCTGGCGGGGATCGTTCGCTGCGCGTGCGCGCTCGGGATGCGCCTTGCGGCGCAAGATGCGGTCGAGCAGCTCCGCGCGACGAGCCGGTTGGGGTGGACCGTGGCGCGCCGCTTGGCGCACGAGGCGGACGGATGCATCGCGCTGCTCGACGGTGACGCGGCGCGCGGCTGCGCGGAGCTCGTGCGTGCGACGGAGCTCGGCCAGGAGCCGTTCTGGCGCGCGCGGTCGTTGCTGCGAGTCGCCGACGCGCGCAAGGACCGCAAGCTGTTCCTCGGCGTGATCGAGAGCTTCGACGCGATGGACGCCGCGCATGCGGCCGACGCCGCGCGGACGGCGGCGCGCGCGCACGGGCTGAGGCCGGGGCGCAAGCGCGAGTCGCAGAACGCGCTCAGCGCGCGCGAAGGCTCCGTCGCGCTGCTCGTCGCCAGCGGGATGACCAACAGCGAGATCGGCGAGCTGCTGCACATCACGTCTCGCACCGCCGAATACCACGTCGGCAACATCCTCACGAAGTGGGGCTTGCGCTCGCGCGTCGAGGTGGCGGCGCGCGTCGCGTCGGGACGGGCGCGCGCTGGCGATTAGGGCTTCGGAGGCCGCAACTCCGGAGGGCCGGTCGGCGACACGATGCGCTGCTCGGTCTCGATGCCCGTCTCGCGCCGCCGCCGCTGCGCGTAGTCGCGCAAGCGCGCGAGTCCTTCGAGCTGGTCTTTGGTCGGCTCCGCGCTGAGCTCGAGACGGAGCACGTGCGTGCCGGGCGCGAAATGCAGGCTCGAGGCGAAGCGGTCGACCAACGGCGCGAAGCCGCGTTCGAGCCCGGTTGCGGAACGGTTCGGTTCGAGGGCTAGGTCGACGAGAGCGACGCCGACGACGCGCTCGCGCGTTTTCCGGAGTTCGATGACGTCGAGAGACGGCTCGGCGGTCGACAGCAAGAGATCGTACGCACCGGGGTCGACGAAGCGCTCCTGCGCGTCGGCTTGCACGCCGATGTCCGCGAACCGGTGCGCGGACGACGGCGTCGTGGCGGTGAAGCTCGGCGCCGCGCCCGCGGTCGGGCTCGGCTGACGGCGGCGCGCGCGGTGCGCGAACGGACGAATCATGCCCGCGCTCTTAGTCGTCACCGGCGTAAGCGCGGCGCGGGTTGATCGCGCCGAAACCGATGCGCAGACCGCCGCTCCAATTGAACGGGCCGCTGCCGGGGTTCGCGATGTTGCTCCCTTGCTCGGTCGACAACCACGGCTCGAGGCCGAACGCGTAATCGCCCCAGTAGTGCTGCCAGCCGATGCCGGCGTTGATGCCGAACGAGAACGGTGTCGCCGGTCCCGGCTGGCCCGCGTACGCGGCGAAGCCGACGTTCGGACCGCCGGTCGCTTCGAAATTGATGACGTCGTTCTTCCCCGCGTTGAACGCGTAGTTGAAGCCGACGAACGGATTGACGAAGCCGCCGACGGTCACGTCGTTCACCGCGCCCCAGCGCGAGATGCCGGCGCCGCCGACGATGTCGAAACCCCATTTGTCCTTGCGCGCCCACGAGTGCGAGAGCATCGCGTTGAACGTCGGGTTGAAGCTCCAGCCCGGTGGAGGTGACGTCTGGTCGGGCTCGGATCCCCAGACCTGGGAGAGCGTGAACCACGCGCCGGTTCCGGAGTGGATCGCGTCGTCGCTGGGCGCCTCCGGACCGACGTGGTACGTGAGCCCGAGGGCGCCGCTGCCCGTCGCGGCGTAGGGGCTCCTGAACGGCACTTTGCCGCCGAACGATCCGAAGACGCCGAACTCGCTGTTCGGTCCGAGGCGGTCGCGTACGGCGGCTTGGAAGGACGGGCGCCACGTGCCTCCTTCGCCCGGTTTCGTCTCCGACCAGAACGGCGAAAGCAGCGTGAATTCCGTCGTGAGCGTGTAGAGCGGGTTGAATGCCATCCACGCCGCGTTCGTGATCCCGACGTTCGGAATCGCGGCCTGCGGTTCGTCCGGCTCGGCGTCCGGCGCCGGCGCGACCGGTGTCGCGCCGAGCCCGAGGCTCCCAAAGTTGTAGCTGAACGGCGGGCGCAAGAAGCTCGGCGCCGGCGAGCCGAAGTAGCGCAACTGCGGCACCAACGTGCTGCCCGGCGCCGCGAGAGGCCTGAAACGAAGCGGTGAGTCGTACATAGCGAGTCCTCCGTCAGATCCAGCCGGCGATTTCGGTTTCGACGAGCGGCCGCTCGAGCTTGGCGAACTCCGTGCGCGCGGCGTCGAGCAGGTGATGCATGCGCACGGGTTCGCCGGCGTCGGCGGCGAGGAACGCCGCGTGCAGCGCGATGTTGCGGATCTCGCCGCCCGCGACGTTCAAACGCGCGAGCTTGTCGGCGTCGAGACCGTCGACCGGCGTTTGCGGTGGGAAGATCCGGCGCCAGATCTGCGCGCGTTCCGCCGGGCCCGGCGAGGGGAAGTGCACGATGAAACGGATGCGCCGCAGGAATGCCGCGTCGAGCGCGGTCTTCATGTTGGTCGTCAGGATCGCCAGCCCGCGGTACGAATCCATGCGCTGCAGCAGGTAGCTGATCTCGATGTTTGCGTAACGGTCGTGACTGTCGCGCACCTCGCTGCGCTTTCCGAAGAGCGCGTCAGCCTCATCGAACAGCAGCACGGCGCCGCCTGCTTCGGCCGCGTCGAAGATCCGCCCGAGGTTTTTCTCCGTCTCGCCGATGTACTTGTTCACGACTTGGCTCAAGTCGATGCGGTAGAGGTCGAGCCGCGCCGCCGCGGCGAGGATCTCCGCCGCCATCGTCTTCCCGGTACCGGATCGGCCTTCGAACAGCACGCTGATCCCCAGGCCGCGGCCCAGGCGCGCGAAGCCCCACGTGTCGTACACGACCGAACGCCGTCGCCCGTGCACTGCGATCTGCGCGAGCAGCGCGCGCTGCGCGTCCGGCAGCACGAGATCATCCCAGCTCGCGGCCGGCTCGATGCGCTGCGCGAGCCGTTCGAGTCGCGGGCGGGCCTGGGCGCGGCACGCTTCCCACAGCCGGTCGTCGAGACAAGGGTCTGCGGCCTCCGCCTCCACGAGCGCTTGCGAACTCGCCGCGCGGATCGCCGCAACGTCGAGATCGAACTGCGAGACGAGCTGCTCGACGTTCGCGTCCGCGCTCCCGAGCGCCACCTGCCACAGCTCGCGCTGCTCTTGCGTCGTCGGCCGGCCGATCTGCAGCACCAGCGACGCGCGCTCGGTGTCGTGGCGCGACGATCCGGCGAGGAACACCGCGCCGCGCATACGCTCGAGGATCAGACCGAGCGACGCTTGCTGTGCGGCCTCCGGCGGCTGCGCGTCGCCGCAATCGACGAGCAGCGCGAGGCCGCTCATGATCGCTTCGCGTTCCCAGAGCCGGATCAGCGTGTCGGTGTCCGCCGCGCTGCTCGGAACGCGCGCGGCGTCCATCACGTGCAACTCGAGCCCGGCGAGCGCCGCCGCGGCTGCTGCGACCCGGCGCGCGGACGCGCGGTCGCCGCACAGCTGCACGAGCGGAAACCACGGCGCGTGCGGCGCGTGCGACCACGCGGCGACGATGCGCTCGGCGTCGCGCCGCTGCGACGGCGGCAGCTCGGTGCTCGCGCGCGCGGGTTCGGTGACGCCCCGCAGGCGCTCGTCGAGATAGCGCATGCCGGTCAGGTAGTGCAGCACGCGCTCGTCGACGTGCAGCGGCGAGATCGTCGGCGCGTCCGGATTCGCGAGCTCGATCAAGCGCCAGCCGCGCAGCGGCGCGACCGGCGCGAGCGCGCTCCATTGCGCGTGCGGGTGGGCGGCGAGCGCCATCCCGAACGTCGGGCGCGTGCGCTGCGCGTCGCCGTGCGCCGCCGCGCAGACGCCGCCGAAGCCGCCGTCCAGCTCGATCCCCGCGCACATGAGCAGCACGTCGCGCTCGAACGGTGACAGGCCGAGCCCGGCGACCAGCCGCTGCAGCGCGGACGGCGCGGGCAACGCGGCTTCCGCTGCGGCGAGCGCGCGTTCGGCGCGTTCGACGCTCTCGCGCCCGTGCTGCGCGCCGCTCGCGCACGCGGCGTGCGACTCGAGTAGCGCGCGCACGACGCCCAGCGCCGCGGTCAGATAACGCTGGTTCGCGGCCATCCAAGGGACGGCGGCACGCGCCGCGTCGAGCTTGTCGTTCACGGCATGCGAACCACGGGGCTCACGAACGTGTCTTCGCGATCGAGCAGCACGACCCCGGCCTGATATGCCACGGACAGCGCGTACGGCGCCTGGAAGAACGACGACCACAGCTTCGACAGATCGTCCAGCGTGAGCGCGATCGGCGTGAGCCGCACGGGATCCTCTTGCAGCGCGAGGTTCGACGACATCGCGGACTGCCCGTTCAAGAATCGTGCTTTCTCCTCGGCTTGCAGGATGCGCTGCGGGGTGAGCACCGGCTCGTCGTGGAGGCGGGCGAGCACGCTCCCGAGCAGCAGCTCCGGTTCCAGGCGGGTCCGATCGCCGTGGAACGTCAACAGGTAGTGCAGGTCGACGGCGGCTTGCTCGCGGCGGTCGGTCGCGCGCCACGCCGCGTGCGGTGAGATCTGATACAAGACGACGTTCACGTGCGGTGTGGCGACCTCGTCGTCCTTGTGCGGATGGTCCGTCGCGACGCGCGCGCCGCTGACGACGCCGGCCGCTTCGGCGAGGATGAGTTGCAGCGTCGCGGTGACGGTCGCGATCGCGAGGTAGTTGGTCATGGCGGTGCGTTGTCCGTGATGAAGGGTGCGGCCGGCGGGCCGAGGATCGTCATGATACCGGGCGGGCTCGGGATGTTGTCGCCCACGCGCACGAGCGCGTTGCCGCCGACCGTGACGCCGGTGCTCGCGAGCGGTCCGATCACCGCCGGATACGGGAAGCCCCACACCGAGTTGATCATCAGGCAAATCGACGTGCTGGTCGCGAGCGGCATGCCGCTTGCGGTGACGACGGGCGGGAGCACGGCGATGATCGTCCCGTTGTCGGGCGGCCCGGACGCGCCGGGCGTGAGGATGACCGAACAGCCGATCGTGACGGGTGGACCCGGCATCGCGGCGCTACATTCCGAACGACGTGACGCCGCTGACCGACACCGTCGCTCCTTGAATCTTCGCGCTCACGCCGCCGTCGACCGTGGCGCCCGTCGTCGCCTTCAGGCTGAGCTGCGTCTTCGCTTCGACGTCGACCGACGTCATCGCGCTCAGCTTGACGCTCTTGCCTTCGAGCGACAAGTCGCCGTCGGCTTTGAGCGACATCGCGCCCGCCGCTTCCACCGCGATGTCGCCGTCCTGGTTCATCGTGATCGTCGTGCGGCCCGCGACGACGGTGACGGTGCCGCCGCTGTCCTGCGACTGGTCGAGCTTCATCTCCGTCTTGCCCGCGGTCGCGCGCACCGTGCCGTCCGTGATGCGCACGGTGATCTTCGGCGGCATCTCGACGATGATCTCGCGCGGCGGCGAGTCCGTCTTGTGGTTGCGGATCGCGGCTTTGACCGCCTCGTCGTCGGACGCGTGCAGCGGGAGGTGGAAGATCACTTCGTCCGCGTCGCTCACCGGCGGCCGGTCGCCGTCGGTGTAGAGCCGGCCGACGATGAAGGCTTGGTTGACGTCGCCCTTGTCGAACGCCAGCAGCACGAGATCGCCTTTGTTCGGGATGGCGACCGTGCCGATGTGGCCGCTGACGACCGGCACGCCTTTGATCAGCAGGCCGCTGTTCTTGAGGCGCACGTCGCAGGCGTAGTTGTTGTTGTCGTCGGCGGAGCGGTGCGGCGCGATCTCTTCGACCACCGCGAGCTCGGACACGCGCACGCTGCGCAACTCGTGCCGAACGATCTGCTGGATGGTGGAGAAGATGGTCGAAGACGACATCAGACCGCGATCGCCCGGAAGCCGATCAGCGTGGTGAAGCCGTCGGTCTTGTGCATGCGGTGGCGCACGCTGCGCACTTGGAAGCTGGTGTTGAGCGCGTTGTCGGACAGCCCGCGCAGCGCGATCGCATCGCCCAGCTTGACCTCGGGCCGGCCGACGGACAGCAGCCGGCCGCGCAGCGTGCGCCGTTTGATCTCCAGCTCGGCCGCCGCCGCCGCCGTTTTCGCGGCGGCCGACGTGCGCAAAGACGGACGTTCGAGCAGCAGCACGGGCTTGGCCGAACCGGACGTGCCTTTCGAGCCGCTGAAATCTTTGGTGAGCCACGGCCACGCGTCGTCGCCCTTGCTGCCGGTCGGGCTCTCGCCCCACGCGACGACGCTGCCCGCGACCGGCTGCGAGCGCAGGATGTCCAGGCTCAAGATATGCTTGGCATTCTCGAACACGTGCACCGCGTGGCCACCGACGAACTTCTCGAACACGAGCTTGCCGTCGGAGTTCAGGTACAGGTCGAACCCGCACAGCGCGGCCAGCTCGCGCATGTGCGCGTAGACGCTGCGCTGGCCGTCGACGACGTAGCCGGGGAACGTGATGCCCGGCTCGGCGGTCGCGACCGCGACTTGGCCTTCGTTCGCGAGGTCGCGCACGATTGCGCCCGCGGTCTTGCTCTGGTACGAACGGTCGACGAGCGTGCGCAGCAGCGTGTTCGCGGCGGTGTACGCGGTGACGCGGTTGGTGAGCGTCGCGTCGTCGAGGCCGACGACGGCGGCCGTGATGACGTTCACGAGCCCCGTCTTTTCGTCGGCGTAGCCGAGCGCGACGGTCACCGCGTCGTCGACGGCCGGTTTCAAGCTGCCGACGTTGCCGAGCGTGACGACGGCCGTGTCGGTCGGTGTGTCCAGATCGAGCTCGACGACGATGTCCACGGCCGTGCTCGCCTGCGCCTCCTTGGTGGTGTCGAAGCTTTTCTTTCCGATCGTGACCTTGTACGCCGGCGTCAGCATCAGCGTTGCAGCACCGATCCGTTGCGCACGAAGAGAAAGCTCGTCGACCCGTTGTTCACTTGCAGCCGCAGCGGCATGCTGTGCTCGTGGAGCGAGCTGAAATCGAGGCACTGCAGCGTCAGCGTCACCTCGGCGGGGGTGCCGGTCACCGTGAGGCTCCACGTGTCGGGGGACTTGGTGGGGCCTTTGTCGGCGGGGTTTGCGTTATTGGTGTGGCTGGTCGTCGGCGCGGAAGCGCCGGTTTGCCCCGTGACCTTGAACATCGCGTTGACGTCGATCTTCTGGTCGTAGTCGACGCGGATGTACACGACGGTGATCGCGATGACGGTGCCCGCGGTGAAGGTCGTCGCGGGTGCGGGCGGTTTCACGGTGATCGTCACGGTGTCGCCGGGCGTGGCGCCGCTCGGGCCGTTGATGTGGTTGGCGGGATCCGTCATGTTCAGGTTGGTAATGCGCGTCGCGCCTTTGGACCAGAACGCCTCGAACGGATCGGGCGTGGCGACGACGGCGGTGCCGCTCGCAGCCGTGTCGTCGAACCGCATGATCGTCGAGCCGGGGCCGATTGTCTTGAGCGTACTCGCATTCCAATCGGCGATCGTGTCGCCTTTGGCGCCGTCGTGACAGAGGACGATCCACGCGGTCTTCGACACCTTGAGCGAGACCGCGGTCTTCCACGCCTCCAGCAGCGTCGCGCCTTTGGAGAGGCGATCGATGAAGATCGCGGCGATGTCGACGGAGCCATGCTCGAGCGGGCAGGTCTCGCGGAAGCCGACCACGCCGCGCAACGGCGTCGGCCCCGACATGACCGTCAGCCAGTCCTGGTGCGTGGGCGCGTCGAGTGTGCCGCAGTTGGAGAGCACGAGCCAGCCGGGTCCGTTGAAGTTTGCGCCGCTGCTCGCGACGATGCCGAGCTGGAAGAGCCAGGATCCCGCGTCGAACAGACCGTTGCCGAACATCTCGCCCGAATGGAGACCGTGTGAGCTGAGATACACGAGGTCGGCGACGGCGCCGGTCCCCGCGTCGTTGAGCGCGGAGGTGGCGGCGTCGGCGCTGGGGCGCAGGATGAACGTGTGCATGAAGTCGTCGGACGCGGTGATGTCGGCCGCCGTGTAGCCCGCGTCCTTGCCGCTGCCATCCACGTTCTCGGGCATCACACAGGTGTCCGCGAACGTTGCGCCGCCGTGCGTCCGGCCCAGGCGTTTGATCGGCAGCTTCGGATGCGCGCTGTCGACGCGGCGCTGCGCGTCGGCGGGATCCGCCTTCAGCTCCAGCGCGAGGTTGCGCCAGCCGAAAAACGCGTTCCACATGTGCCCGAATGCGACCGTATCGAGGCTCTGCGTCACGTCGACGCCGACGTAGCGGCGGATGGTCTGGTCCGCGCGCAGCTTCACCGATTTCTCGGCCACGCTAGCTGCTCTCGCGATTCATTTCGGCCCGACGCCTTGGAGATCGCTGGGCCCGAGCGGGCTCTCGTCGACCGGAAACGCCGGCACGATGGGATCGCCGCCGTCGTGCACGGTCGTGAGCTTGTCGCGCGTCGGTTGGTCGGCGACGCCCGTGGTGTCCAGACCTTGCGCGGCTTGGAAGGCGCGAACCGCCACCGTGATGTCGTCTTCCGCGGGATAGCCGAGGTTTTCGAGCCGTCGCTTGACGCCTTCGTCGGTCGCGACGTCCTGCACGTCGATGAAGAACGTCTCCGCGACCGCGGTGCCGCTCGGCAGCGTGTACTGGATGTTCGCCGTCGCGAAGACGTCGGTCATGTCGGCGACGAACTTGCCCTCGTCGTTCGTCGTAGCCGTCGCTTTCGAGCCGTCTTCGAACGTGACGGTGACCGGCGTCTGCTTGAGCGGCGCGCCGAAGGCGTCGAACAGCGTCGCGCGCAGCTTCTTGCGCGGATCGCCCTTCTCGGCGGCCGCAACGATCGCGTCGAACGGCTTCGAACCGTCCATGTGCATGCACACGGAGTTGCCTTTTTCCGAACCGGGCGGATCCGAGGCGAGGCGCACGACGAACGCGCCGATGACGGTGAGGATGTAGATGCCGACGCCTTTGACCTTCGTGAACGCAAACTTGCCGTTGGCGTCGGTGCGGCCCGGGACGGGCCGGCCGGTGTTCGAGTCTTCGCCGGTCATGTACTCGCCGTCGGGTGCGGTGAGGATGAACTTCGTGTCCTTGAGCGCGGTGCCGTCGGCGAACTCGATCGAGCCGCGCACGGTGACGGCGCCGGGTTCCGCCGGTGTCACCTGCCACTTGCCGTCGGCGCCGTCGTTCGCCGACATGAAGCAGCAGCGCGCGTTGTCCGCGCCGCCGCCCAGACACCACGCCGGTCCCGCGCCGTCCGGCGGCGGCAAGTGGAACGTGACGGGCTCTTTCACCTCGCACGGCGGTTTCTCGGCCGCGATGAAGAGCAGTTCCGTGCGGCGGTTCGGGCGCCACGCGTCGCGCGTGTTGCGGACGGGGTGCTGCACGCCGCAGCCCAGCCATTTGAGGATGCCGCCGTCGCAGCCGCCGTCGTTCGCGTTCTTCAAGAACTGCGTCTCCGGAACGGCGGCCGGGCCGGTGCGCAAATAGGCTTCGATCAGCGCCGACCACGTCGCATCGTCGACAGACCCGGTCGACGGCAGTCCGTGCTCGGTTTGAAACGCGCGCACGCCCGCGCCGGTCACCGGGCCGTGGATCTCGTCGACGTTGCCGTTGTAGAAGTCGAGGTCTTGCAGCATGAACTGGTACTCGCGCGTCGCCCATGCGTCGTGGATCATCGGCAGCGCGCTGTGCGCATGGCGCAGCTCTGTCCACTCCTTGATCGCGCCGGGAGCGTCGCGATGAAAGGTCAGCATCGCGAAGACGCTGCGCGCGCGGCGCTCGGAGAGCGATTGGTTGTAGTCATCGCCGCCGGTGAGATCGGTATGGCCGACGATGACCAGCTTTTCGTCGGGATGCGCGGCAGCATAGGTGGAGACTTGCGCGGCGACGTCGCGCAGGCACGGCTCGATGAACGCCTTGTCGAACCAGAAATGGATGATGAAGGCCTTCGCGATCGCCGCGCTCGGCGCGAGCGTGATCGTGACGCGGGTGGTCTGGCCCTCGGGAACCTTCGCGTCGGCCTTTCCGGACATCGGCGGCTTCGCAACCTTCGCCTTCGCGACGTAGGTGCCGGGCGGCATCTGCTCTTCGGTCCAGACGTTGTCCTTGCGCTGGGTGAGCACGCGCGAGAAGTCCGTCCCGTCGTCCTGCTTGCCCGTCACCTCGACGGTGACGGTACTGAAATCGAACGCCGGCTGTCCCTTGACGATCACCTCGACGATGAGCGTCGTCGTCTTCACCGGGTCGGGCGGAATCGGCGGCGGCGGTTCTTGCTTGGGCGGTGGCGCGGAGATGAACTCGCGCAAGGTCAGCGCGTACTCGACGCGCTGCGACGTACCCGCGATCTCGCGGATGCCGATGTCTTCGATCAGCACTTGGTCCACCTTGGTCGCCGTCGCGATGTCGCTGACGAACGGGACCGCCTTCGCGCTGCGAAACTTTTCGCGCAACGTCTTGAGGCTGTCGGCCGCGGTGGGGCCGAGCATCACGCCGTTGAGCGAGATGCGGACGGCCCGCCGGCCCAGGTCTTGCAGAAAGTCGCCTTCGAGCGCGGGGATGGCGTGCGTCTCGACGCTCTCCGCGTCGTCGCTCTCGACCTTCTGAACCTGCTCCAGCTCGACGCCGTCGAGCATCGGCCGCGCCATCGCCGGTTACGAGTTGATGGCTTTGAGCAGCGCGATGATGGCGTCGATGAGATCCTCGATGTCTTTCTTGAGCGTGTTGAACGACGGCAGGTCGGACACGACGTTGATTGCTGCGAGCACCTTGTCGATCGAATCCTTCTCGTTCGGCAGCAGGCTTTCGGCAGTGGTGAGCACCGTCGTCGCGTTTTTGGTGAGCGACGAAACCGTGTCCAGCACGGTTCCTGCGATCGACGTCACGTCGAGCTTGTCGATCTCGGATCGCAGCTTCACCATGAGATCGACGAGATCGCTCAGCAGCGTCCCGACGCGCGTGA
>Ga0066662_10000056_pt1 | contig 38665 bp, 36 predicted proteins | sample GraSoiAngelo_111_FD_133939 | JGI IMG/M metagenome (GOLD analysis project Ga0066662, IMG submission 133939) | Grasslands soil microbial communities from the Angelo Coastal Reserve, California, USA - 14_0903_12_40cm | ecosystem: Environmental > Terrestrial > Soil > Grasslands | place: USA...
GCGCGGCGGTAGAGCCTCGACGGGCTGCACCAGTACAACACCGACTACGCGATCATCGCCAATGCCTTCATCGCGTCGCTCAACGCTGCGTACAACCTCGGCATCCCCCAGGTCAACGTCAGCGACGTGTACTTCGGTAATAACGGCTACCCGGGCGATCCCTTTGCGCCGGGGAACGGCGTGTCCGGGTTCGCCGTTCAGCGGCTAGCACGATGAAGACACGAATGGCCTCCGGCTTTGCCCTAACGCTCGGCGCCGCTCTGCTCGGCGGTGTCGCGGCTTCGGCTGCGACGCCCTCGGGTGCGGCCGCGGCGTTCCTCGAAGCGTGGGCGAAAGTGCCGAGCTATACGTGCAACATCAAGGTGCACGAGAGCAAAGGCACCGACACTCGGGACCGCACGTTCCACTACGCCTACCTCAAGCCGCACTTTGCCAAGATCGACATCACCGGCGGACCGGGCCGCGGCGGCGGCGCGGTATGGAAAGGCGGCGACACCGTCACGGGCCATCGCGGCGGTATGGTCAGCTTCGTCCGGTTGACCAAGTCGATCAACGATCCGGAAGCGACCGGTCTGCGCGGCGGCACGATCGCCGAAGCGTCGTTCGAGAACATGGCAGAGGCCGTCAAGGCCGCTGCAACGGCGACCAACGGCGAAGAGACGGTGAACGGCACCGCGTACGACACCGTGACGATGCCGTTCACGGACTCGAGCGGCGCGACCAAGCGCATCCTGTTCCTGTCGCGTTCGACGCATCTGCCTGCGCGGCGCGTGACGTATGCTGGGAACACGGTCGTCGCGACCGAGGATTTCACCGACGTGAACACGGCGGCGAACCTCAAAGAGAGCGACTTCTAAAGGCCGATGACGCTGACCATCGACGGCCGCCGGATCGGGTACGACGACTCCGGCGGCGCCGGTGTGCCCGCCGTGCTGCTGCACGGTTTTCCGCTCGACCGCACCGTGTGGGACGAGCAGATCACGGCACTGACCGCCGCGGGGGCGCGCGTGATCCGCATCGACCTGCGCGGCTGCGGCGAGTCCGAACCCAGCGACGGGCCGGCGCTGATGGAAGCGCTGGCCGGCGACGTCGCGGGCGTGCTCGACGCCCTGCACGTCGAGCGTGCCGCCGTCGTGGGCCATTCGATCGGCGGCTACGTCGCGCTGGCGTTCTTCCGGATGTACGAAGAGCGCGTCGCCGGGCTCGCTCTCGTTGCAAGCCACGTCGCCGAGGACGCGTCGCGCAACGCGAACGCCGATCCCGCGCAGCGCGAGCTCGCGGCAAGCCGCGACGAGCTCGCGGCGCGGATCGAGCGCGACGGCACGATGGATGCGGCAATCGAGAGCTATCTGCCGCGCTACTTCGCTCCGTCCGTATACCGCGAGCACCCGGAGCTGGCCGAACGCGCGCGCGCGATCATGCAGCGGCAGAATCCGCGCGGCTGCGCGCAGCTCGTGCGCGGCATGAAGGAGCGCCTCGACTCGCACGACCTGCTCGAAGACGTGCGCGTGCCGGCGCTGGTGATCGCGGGCGCGCACGATGCGTATCTTCGCGCGGAGACGCTGCGCGAGACCGCCACAGCGATCGCCGGCGCGGAGTTCGTGCAGCTCGACGGCGTCGGCCATCTGCCGATGTTCGAAGCACCAGCCGAAACCGCGAACGCGCTGGCGGTCTTCGCGCAGCGCGTTCGCGTGATCGCGTATCGAGGTCTACGTTAGAAGGACACGGTTCCGATGAATCCCGGTTGGCAGTTCGAGTTCGGTGCGTTCAAGAATACGTTGTACGTTCCGGACGGAAGCCCGGCGGGGAGGTTGGCCTGGTAGAAAAAGTCGTTGGGGTACGGGTGCGGGCCGGAGTTGTCCGGAACGAGGCTTAGCGTCGACGTGACGGTGGAGCTGTTGTTCAGAAAGAGGTCGAACGCGCCCGGATTTCCATGCAGATCGTCGGTGCTCGAGCTGGACACGATCTCGATCGTGTTCCCGTTCGAGGGAAATCCGAAAGTGGGACGCGCGACGGTGATCGAGCCGGCATTCGAATCGCAAAGCTGGCCATTCCCGGAGTTGGGGAGCGAGTTGCTGCTTCCGCCGCTGCACCCAGCGACGGCGATGACGGATATGGCGATGAGTGCGCGGGCGAGGCGCACGGGATGAGAACGGAAGATGCGCACGGACGACCTCCTGGCAGGCGCGCGGAAATGAAGTGCTCGTTGCTGTACCCCGATACGCGCGGACGCGCTCAGTGATCGCGCAACGAACTTCGTACGCGAAAATGTGCTGAGAGTTCGCTGAGAACGCTCGACCGCTCGCCGGCCTTGAAGGCTAGCGACGTAGTGTCAGGCGGGTGCGACGACCGCGCGTTCCGGTGCGACCTCGAAGCGTTCGTGCTTTGCGGCGTACGTGCCCAAACCGGCGGTCGCCGTGCGCAGCTCCGTTGCGTAGCGGCCGAGCTCCGCTTGCGGAACGAGGGCGGAGATGCGGTCCCACCCTTGCTTGTCGGCGCCCTCGAAGCCGAGGATCTGCCCGCGTTTGGCGGTCAGCTGCGACACCGCCGCGGAGAGCGACGCCGACGGCACCGTCGTCTCGACGCGCATCAGCGGCTCGAGCACCACGGTGCCGAGCTTGTGCAGCGCGTCGCGCACGCCCATGCCCGACGCGGTCTTGAACGACGCTTCGCTCGAGTCGACGTCGTGGAACGCGCCGTCGAACAAGGTGACGTGGATGTCGGTGACCGGGAAGCCGTGCGGGCCGCCGGTCGCAAGCGCTTCGCGGACACCTTTTTCGACGGCGGGGAAGAATTGCCGCGGCACGACGCCGCCGACGATCTTTTCCGCGAACGTCACGCCCGCACCGCGTTCGCGCGGCTCGAAGCGCAGCTTCACGTCGGCGAACTGCCCATGCCCGCCGGTCTGGTGCTTGTAGCGCGAGTGGATCTCCGTCGAGCTCTGGATCGTCTCGCGGTAGGCGATCGACGGCGCGTGCGTCTTCACGTCGACGTTGAACTTGCGCCCCAGCCGCTCGCAGGCGGTGGACACGTGCGTCTCGCCGCTGCCGAGCAACTGCAGCTCGTTGGTGAACTCGGCGCGCGCGACGCGCAGCGCCGGGTCTTCGTCGATCAAACGCCCGAGCGCTTGCGAGAGCTTCGCCTCGTCGAGGCGCTGCGCGGGCGCGATCGCAACCGCGAAGAGCGGTTCCGACAGCGGCACCGTGGGGAGCAATACCTTCGCGTTCGGCGAGCTCAGCGTGTCACCGGTGCCCACCCCCTCCAGCCGCGCGAGCGCGACGATCGAGCCGGGGCCGGCCGACGTGACGGGCTCTTGTTTCTTTCCGAACAGCCGCGCGATGCCGGACAAACGCACCGTGGCGTTGTTGCGCGACGCGTTCACCAGCGGCGTCGCACCGGACAGCGTGCCCGTGAACACGCGCACGACGGACAGCTTGCCCTGTTGCGGATGCACGATCGTCTTGCAGACTTGCGCGACGACGGGGCCGTCGGAGCGCGGCACGATGGGCTTGCCGTCCGCGTCTTGGCGCGGTTCGGTGGCAGGCGATGGGAAGAGGCGCGCGATCGCGTCGATCAGCGGCGCGACGCCGATGTTCTCCTGTGCGCTGCCAACCAGCACCGGGATGATCTGGTCGTGCGCGCAGTCGTCGCACAGGTCGCGGTCGATCTCTTCTTGATCGGGATCCTTGCCGTCGAGCAGCTCTTCCATGAGCGTGTCGTCGAAGTCGGCGAGCGCTTCGAGCAAAATCGTGCGCTGCGCTTCGACGCCGTCGCGCATCGCGACCGGGATGTCGATCTCTTTTTCACCGCCGTCGCCGTTCAAGCACGCTTTGCGGTGGGCCAGGTCGACGTAGCCGCTGAATTTCTCACCGAGGCCCAGCGGAAGGTGCGTCGCGACCACGTGCGGTCCGTATGCGGCGCGCAGCGCAGCGAGCGTTGCCTCGTAGTTCGCGCCCGGCCGGTCGAGCTTGTTGACGAAAAAGAGATGCGGTGTCTTGCGCATCTCCAGATGTTCCACGATCCCCGCCGTTTGGGGGACGCGATCGGGCTCGGCGTCGATCACGATGACCGCCGCGTCGACCGCCATCAGCACGGTTTTCGTCTCTTCGAAGAAATCGATGAAGCCGGGCGTGTCGACGAGCGTGATGTCGACCGGCCCGCACGCGGTGTGCGCGAAGCCGACGCACACCGACTGGAGATGGCCGATCGCTTCGGGCTCGCAGTCGGTGACGGTGGTCCCGTCGCGAACGGAGCCTCGCCTCGGGATCGCGCCGCAGTGCGCGAGCAGCGCTTCGACGAGCGTCGTCTTGCCCGCATGGTGCGGTCCGACGACGGCGATATTCCTAAGGCGCGCGATGTCGTCCATCGGCAGTTCCCCCGCCTGGTCACGAGAAGGTCCGCGGGGCTACCCCCCGGAGGCGGGAGGTTCCTCCCGAGGCTCGACCACAACACCCGCGTATGCAGACCATGCCGCTCACCACGCTCGGCCACCACGTCGGCGGCGCCCCGGTCGAGGGCCGGTCCGGCCGGTCGGGCGACGTGTTCGATCCCGCGACCGGCGCCGTTGCTCGGCGCGTCGCCTTTGCGGCGGCTGCGGACGTCGACGCCGCCGTGCAGGCGGCCCGCCGGGCCTTCCCGGCATGGTCCGAGACGCCGCCGCTTCGGCGCGCGAACGTGCTGTTCGCGTTTCGCGAGCTGCTGCTGCGCGACGCGGACCGCATCGCCGCGCTGATCACCGCCGAGCACGGCAAGACGCTTGCCGATGCGCGCGGCGAGGTGCAGCGCGGGCTCGAGGTCGTGGAGTTCGCCTGCGGGATCCCGCATCTGCTCAAAGGCGACGTCACGGAGAACGTCGCGCGCGAGGTCGACAGCACCGCGATCCGCCAGCCGCTAGGCGTGTGCGCCGGGATCACGCCGTTCAACTTCCCCGCGATGGTGCCGATGTGGATGTTCCCCGTCGCGCTGGCGTGCGGGAACACGTTCGTGCTCAAGCCCAGCGAGAAGGACCCGTCGCCCGCGCTCGAGCTCGCGCTGTTGTTGAAAGAAGCCGGGTTGCCCGACGGCGTGTTCAACGTGGTCAACGGCGACCGTGAAGCCGTGCAGGCGCTGCTGGAGCATCCGGGCGTCGCGGCGATCAGCTTCGTCGGCTCCACGCCCGTCGCCGAGCACGTCCACCGCACCGGGACCCTGCACGGCAAGCGCGTTCAGGCGCTGGGCGGCGCGAAGAACCATCTGGTCGTGATGCCGGACGCCGACCTCGACATGGCGGCCGACGCGCTGATGGGCGCGGCCTTCGGTTCCGCCGGCGAGCGCTGCATGGCGATCTCCGTCGCGGTCGCCGTGGGCGACGCGACTGCCGATGCGGTGATCGAACGGCTGCGCGAGCGCGTGCGCGAGCTGCGCGTGGGCCCGGGCACGGCGCCCGGTGTCGAGATGGGGCCGCTCGTCACCGGCGAGCACCACGCGAAGGTGCGGTCGTACGTGGACCTCGGCGTGGAAGAGGGCGCGCAGCTCGTCGTCGACGGGCGCGCGGTGCGTGACGACAGCTGGGGCGACGGGTTCTTCCTGGGCGGCTCGGTGTTCGACCGCGTCACGCCGCAGATGAAGATCTATCACGACGAGATCTTCGGGCCCGTGCTCGGGATCGTGCGCGTCGATACCGTCGACGAGGCGCTGCGGCTGTGCAACGAGCACCCGTTCGGCAACGGCGTCGCGATCTTCACCCGTGACGGCGGCACCGCGCGCACGTTCGCGCACCGCGTCAACGTGGGCATGGTCGGAATCAACGTGCCGATCCCGGTGCCGATGGCCTTCCACTCGTTCGGCGGCTGGAAGCGCTCGCTGTTCGGCGACCACGCGATCCACGGGGCCGAAGGCGTGCGGTTCTACACGCGCCTCAAGACGATCACGACCCGCTGGCCGGAGACCCGCTCGGGCGCGGAGTTCACCTTCCCGACGACGACGTAAGGACGCCGTCCGCCCGGCCGAACCGATGCAACGCGACCCCTGCTTTCCGTGTTCTTCCGGCAGCTCGAGAGAGATGCCCGGAGGAACCCATGCTGCTCATCATCGTGATGGCGACCGTCATCGCCGTCGGACTCGCCGCCATCGCCCTGGCGGAGCCTCGCCGCCCGCGCCACGAAGTCGTCGTGTGGAACGACCAGGCGGAACGGCGGCTGTTGTATGACCGAGAGCTGCACGCCGGCTGGTGGTGAGATGGCGGCGGTCGCCTGCGCGTCCGTCCCGGACGATGCGGACGCGCTTCTCGCCGTCGCGCTCGCGGGCGACGTCGAGCGCTCGTTCGAGCATCTCGTGATCGCGTACCGCGCGCGCATCGTGAACTTCGTCGCGCGGATGCTGCACGACGACGCGCGCGCGGAAGACGTCGCGCAAGACGTGTTCGTGCGCGCGTACCGCGCGCTGAAGACGTATCCCGCCGAGCGCCGCGCGGCGCTGCGGCTGCGTTCATGGCTGTACGCGATCGCGCACAACCTCACGCGCAACGCGTTTCGCGACGCGCCGCCGCCGAGCGACTCGCTCGAGTACGAGGACGGTGCGCCTCGTGCGGCCCTGATCGACGACGAGCCCGGTCCCGAGCACCTCGTGCTGCGGGCCGAAGCATGGGAGTCGATCGGGGATGCGATCGCGCGCCTGTCGGCGGCGTTGCGGCCGGCGTTCGTGATGCGCTACGTCGACGATCTCTCGTACGAGGAGATCGCGGAGTCGCTCGACCAGCCGATCGGGACCGTCAAAGCCTCGGCCCACCGCGGGCTGCTCGCCGTGCGGGCACACTTGGAGAAGAACGATGATTGAGGTTTCGCCGGACTTCACGGCCAAGGTGTTCGCGGGCTGCGGGCTCGACCGGTACACCACGGCGTCGAGCGCGCTGGGCGAGATGTTCGTGGCGTGGAGCGACTGCGGCGTATCCGCAGTGCGCATCGTGAGCGACGAGCAGGGCTTCGAAGCGTGGTACCGCGAGCGCTTCGAGCGCGGGTGCGTGCCCGCCGTCGAGATCGACCCGATCGCGACTGCGGCGCGCGCGCGACTGCAAGGCGAGGACGTCGAGGTGCCCGTCGATTTGCGCGACTGCTCGCCGTTCGAGGAGCGCGTGCTGCGCAAGGCGGCCGAGATCGCGCGAGGCAACGCGCGCCCGTACCGTTGGGTCGCGCGCGAGCTGGGAGCCCCGGCTGCGATGCGCGCCGTCGGCAACGCGCTGGGCCGCAATCCCGTGCCGCTGCTGATCCCGTGTCATCGCATCATCCGCACGGACTTGACGGCCGGGGGCTACGTTTTCGGCACCGACGCCAAGCGCAAGCTCCTCGAAACGGAAGGCGTCGATTTTGGAGCGATCGAGACGGTGACGCGCCGCGGCTTTCGCTACGTCGGCTGCGAGCGCGGATGGTTCTGCCTGCCGACGTGCGGCACCGTCGCGCGGCGGATCGACGACCCCGGCTACATGGGGTTGCGCAACGCCGAAGAAGCGCACGAGCACGGCTTGGTGCCGTGCCACCTCTGCCGCCCGATCGCGGCGTAGCGGTCGCACCCGACGACCGAAGGCGCGCCTCTTAGACGAACGCGGGCCTCTTCCCCGACGCGTTCTTGCAAAACGTCATGTGCGCGGCATGCGGGATGTACCAGGCGTGAATGTCATAGTGAGGCGTCGCATAGCCGGGATGCCCGTTCGTTTCGTACCAGATGTCGACGTGATCGATGCGGTACCCCGGGAGCGGCTTGAGCGCATCGTCGAGATTCATGCCGGCATCGAACGCTTTCTTCGACGGCATGATCTCGGTGAAGACCGGCTTGCCGTTGTAGTAACCGTAGATGGGCCCGGCGGGCCAGTTCTTTGCACCGACGTAGTGGTATCCCATCGCGGGGATGCAGCCGCCGACCGGGTTCACGCCGCTGGGCAGGCCTTGCGGATGGCCTTTGAGCGGCGTGTTCATCATCTGCATGATCGTCGGCGTCATGCCGGGCGGCATCGCGGGCTGTTTCTCCGCGGCACCGCCGGCCATCGCGCCGGCTCCAATGACCGCGAGCGCCAATACGCTCGCGTGGGCTGTCCTCAATCGCATCATTCGATCTCCGGTCCATCGCGCGCTACCCGAACCGGCAAGGACGAGCTGTAGGTCGCTGCTTAAACCAAGCGGTATGCGTGTACGCCGGGCGGCGCACCTGCGCCTGCGGGTATCATGCGGCGCGTGCGATGCGCCGGTCGACGACGTAGTACGTCGCCGCGGCCAGCAGCGGCACGAACGACACCAGCCTGAGCGCCGCGTCGGGGCCGGAACGCGTGACGACGAACCCGACGAGCGCGACGCCGAGCGATCCTAGTCCGAACCCGACGCGGTTCATCAAGCCGAGCGCCGTGCCGAGGTTGCGCGGCATCAGCGCTTGCGCGAGCACGACACCGGGCGCGTTCTGCACGGATAGCAGCACGCTGCCGACGAGGAGCGCGGCGACCGCGAACGCGCCGTGACCGCTCAGCGCGAGCAGCAGCGGCGGCACCGACGCGACGAGCCCGGCGATCGCGACGCGCGCGTGACCGAACCGATCCGCGGTGGCGCCGCCGGCGTACAGTCCGAGCGCGGCGGCCATCAGGTACGCCGTGACGATCGCACCGGTCGCCGTGAGCGACAGCCCACGCGCAGTGAGCAAGTTCGGCAAGTAGTACGCGAACGCTCCGCCGACGAGATTGCGCAGCGCGGTGCTCGCGACGAGAAGGCCGACGCCGATGCGGTCGATCTGCGCGTCCCCGGCATCGCGCGGTGTATCGCGCGGCGTCATGCGGTCGGCGCTGCGCGCGAACGACGGCATCACCGCCGCCACGGCGAGCGCGGCGACGATCCCCGGGACGCTCATCGCGATCAGCGAGCCCGTTCCACCACGCGCGAGCAAGGCGCCGGCGACGAGCGGCCCGATGCCGTAGCCGATCTGTCCGCCGATCTGGTAGATCGAGATCGCCGATGCGCGGCGCGAACCGCCGAGCACGCTCGAGTAGCGGCCCGCTTCAGGATGCATCACGGCGGAGCCGAGGCCGCCGACCATGATGCAGGCGAACAAGGCGCCGAGCGACAGCCCCAGTGACGGCAGCGCCGCAGCGGCCGGCGCGAGCGACACCGCGACCGCCGTCAGCGCGACCGACGCCGGCAAGAACCACCACCGCCCGCGCCGGTCGCTGTACGCACCGACGAGCGGCTGCGCAATCGAGCTGGTGAGATACCAGCCGAACGCGAGCGCGCCTTGGCACCACGCGGGCAGCCCGGCGCGCGTGACGTCGAAGAAGATGACCAGCGGAACGATTCCGGAGTACAGATCGCTCGCACCGTGCGCGAACGCCATCAAGGAAACGCCGCGCAGGTTCCATTGCACGGGGCGCGTGGGCGAGACGGTGGTCACCGGGCTCCCTTCGTCACCGCGGGCTGCGACGCTTGCGAACGAAGCAGCCCGCGATGCGCGACATAGTCGTCCGCCGCGCATGCGACGACGAAAGCGACGACCTCTACGCGTGGGAGAGGAGTTGACGCGTACGCCGGTGAGAATCCAATCGGAATCGCGCTCGCTGTCACCTGCCTCGTTTGGAAAGGAGCTTCGTGTACGGCCGGATTGGGCTCGTGCTCGTTGCGCTGGTCGCCGCGCTCGTTTGGTTCCTCCCGTCGTATTATACCGGGCTGCTGACCCAGATCGGGTTGTACGCGCTCGTCACCATCGGGCTCAACCTGTTCATGGGATATGCGGGCCAAGTCTCGCTGGGGCACGCGGCGTTCTTCGGGATCGGCGCGTACACGTCGGCCGCGCTCGCCGTCAAGGCGCACGTCACGCCGTGGGCGGGGATGATCGCCGGAGCGATCGTCGCCGCGCTGATCGCGTACGCGCTGAGCTTCGTCGCGCTGCGGCTGCGCGAGAACCTGCTCGCGCTCGCGACGCTCGCGCTCGGCATCGTGATCAACGTCGTGTTCAACCAGTGGGAGTTCATCGGCGGATCGTCCGGGTTCAAAGACATCCCGCCGTTCGCGATCGGCGCGTTCGCGTTCGACCAGCGGGCCGATGCGATTCTCGCGTGGGTGCTCGTCGCCGGCGGGATCTGGTTCGCCGGCAACCTCGTGCGCTCGACGTTCGGGCGCGCGCTGATCGCCATCTCAGCCGGCGAGCTCGGCGCGCAGGCGCTCGCGGTGGACGCCGAGCGGTTGAAGCGGCAGACGTTCGTGCTCAGCGCGGTGTTCGCCGGGGTGGCGGGCTCGGTGTACGCGTCGCAGCAGTCGTACATCGATCCCGGCTCGTTCAGCTTCTTGCTGTCGGTGAACTTCGTGCTGATGTCGGTAATCGGCGGGCTGCGCAGCTTGTGGGGTGCGGTGATCGGTGCGGCGATCGTCGTGGTACTGGGGCAGCTGCTGCAGGCGTACGTGCCCGTCGTTCTGCCGAGCGCGCGCGGTGATTTTCAGCAGTTCTTCTTGGGCGTGATCCTCATCGCCATCCTGATCTTGCTGCCGCGCGGCCTCACCAGCCGCTTGCGCGAGGCGCGCAGCGCATGATGGCGTCGCTGTGGCAGTACGTGCTCGCCGGCGTCGTCGTCGGCGCGATCTACGCGCTCATCGCGGCGGGCTTCGTGCTGATCTACCAAGTCACGGGCCTGATCAACTTCGCGCAAGGCGAGTTCGCGATGATCGGCGCGATGACGGCCGCGGCGCTCGCGACCAACGGCATGCGTCCGCTGGAAGCCGCCGCCATCGCAGTCGCCGTCGCCGCGCTGACGGGCGCCGTGTGTTATCTGCTCGCAATTCGTCCGGCGCGCGCGGCCACCGGCGTGACGCTGATCTTCATCACGCTCGGTCTCGACGTCGCGCTGCGCGGGTTGGGCTTGTTCGTGTGGGGCACCAATCCGTTGAGCCTCAACGCCTTCAGCTCCGGGGCGGCGATCACGGTGTTCGGCGGCGTGCTGCCGCCGCAAGCGCTGTGGGTGCTGCTCACCGACGCGATCGTCTTCGGCGCGTTGTATGTGTTCTTCCGGCACACGTACGCCGGCACCGCGGTGCGCGCGGCGGTCGCGAACCCGCCGATCGCGTCGACGTTCGGCATCCCGCTGCGCACGTTCGCGTTCTGGAGCTTCGTCGCGGCGGCGGCGATCGGCGGCCTCGGCGGCGTCGTCGTCGCGCCGATCACCAGCGCGACGTACGACATGGGCCTCACGCTCGGACTCGCGGGTTTCGTCGCCGCGGTGCTCGGCGGACTCGACAGCTTACCCGGCGCGCTCGTCGGCGGTTTCGTGCTCGGCATCGTGGAGAAAGTCGCGGGCGGCGTGCTCTCGACCGGTTGGGAAGAGGGCGTCGGCTTCCTCATCCTCGTGCTCGTGCTCGTGCTGCGCCCGCAAGGGCTGCTCGGGCGCTCGGTGCGCCGCGCGTGACGGCGTCTGCGGCGGCGACGCCCGCGACGCCGACGCTCGACGTGCGCGGCGTGACCGTGCGCTTCGGCGGCGTGCTCGCGGTCGACGACGTGACGTTCACCGCGCGCACGGGCGAAGTGCTCGGCGTGATGGGCCCCAACGGCGCCGGGAAGACGACGCTGTTCAACGTGATGAGCGGCGTGCAGCGGCCCACCGCCGGCGAGGTCGCCCTTGGCGGCATGCGCCTGAGCGGGCGCGACGTCGAGGACGTCGCCGCGCTCGGCGTGACGCGCACGTTTCAAACGCCGGTGATGTTCTGGGGCCTCACCGTGCGCGAAAGCATCGAGGTGGCGCTCAGCGCGCGCGCGCTCGCGTCGACGTATCCGCCGTCGCCGGTGCGCGAGCTGCTGGCGTGCGGGCTCGGGTTGCCGGGACGCCGCCGTGAAGCGGCCGCGGTGCGCGAGCGTGCCGACGCATTGCTCGCGCGCGCGGGGATCGTGGCAATGGCCGACCGCGCAACCGAGTCGCTCGCGTTCGGCGAAGAACGCCTGCTCGAGCTCGCGCGCGCGCTCGCAGCGGCGCCGACGGTGCTGCTGCTCGACGAGCCGCTGTCCGGCCTCAATCCCGACGAGGTCCACGCGGTGCTGGCATCGATTCGCACGGCACGCGCGGACGGCGTCGCGGTGCTGCTGGTGGAGCACGCCGTCGGCGAGCTCCTCGCGGTCGCCGACCGCGTCGTCGTGCTGGACCACGGCCGCAAGATCGCGGAAGGCACGCCGCAAGCCGTCGCGGCCGACCCGCTCGTGATCGACGCGTACATCGGAGACGAGCTCGAATGACCGCCGATACACCTGCGCTCGAAGTGGAGAGCGTGTCGACGATTCGCGGGCGCGTGCAGGTGCTGTGGGATGTCAGCCTCACCGTGCGGCGCGGCGAGACCGTCGCGATCGTCGGGCCCAACGGCGCGGGCAAGTCGACGCTGGTCGGCTCGATCACCGGGCTCGTGCCGCCGAGATCCGGCCGCGTGCGCGTCGGTGGCGTCGACGTCACCGGCAACCCGCCGGAACGTCTCGCGAGCCGCGGCGTCGCGCTGGTGCCCGAGCGGCGCGGCGTGTTCGCACCGCTCACCGTGCGCGAGAATCTTCTGATGGGCGCATACGCCCGGCGCGCGAAGCCGGCCGCGCTCGCGGGCGACCTCGACGACGTGCTCGCGCTGTTCCCCGCGCTGGTACGCTACCGCGACGCGATCGCGGGCTCGCTGTCGGGCGGCGAGCAGCAGATGGTCGCGGTCGGCCGCGCGCTGATGGCCAAGCCCGATCTGCTGCTGCTCGACGAGCCGAGCCTCGGCCTCGCGCCCAAGGTGCGCGCGGAGATCTTCGGCGCGCTCGCGCGGCTGGCCGAGCGCGGCGTGACGATCTTGCTGGTCGAGCAGAACTTGCGGCTGGCGGCGCGAATCTGCCAGCGCGCGTATCTCATGCAGCGCGGCCGGATCGTCGGTACCGAGACGTCGGCCGAGCTGGCGCAGTCCGCGCGCCACGTCTATCTGGAGTCGCACGGGTGAGCCGGGGCCCCCGCAGAAACTCACCCAGCACTCGTTTGAAGGAGGTCATCGCCATGCGTTCCACGGCTCTGCGGCTCGGCGCGTTCGCGCTCGCGTCGTTCCTGATCGTCTCGACCGCGCCGTCGCGTCCCGTCCGCGCCGCCGCCGAGCCGATCCTCATCGGTGCGACGGTGTCAGAAAGCGGTCCCGGCGCGACGCTCGGACGGCCCGAAGCCGACAGCATCCAGATGGCCGTCGACGAGATCAACAAAGCCGGCGGCGTCAACGGCCGCCCGCTGCAGGCGACGATCCTCGACGACGAGTCCAACGCGACCACCGCCGTGAACAACACGCGCAAGCTGCTCGACCAGCACGTCGTCGCGATCATCGGCTCGTCGCTCACGCAGACGTCGCTGGCGATGATCCCGCTCGTCACCGCGGCCAAGGTCCCGCTGATCTCGCTCGCGTCGAGCTCGCAGGTGATCCAGCCCGTCGCGGAGCGCCAGTGGATCTTCAAGATGCCGATCACCGACTTCCACGTCGCGCAAGTCATGCAAGAGTACATGCGCAAGCACAAGCAGACGAAGGTGTCGGTGATCTACCGCGACGACGACTACGGCAAGACGGGGCTGTCGCACTTCAACGACGCGGGCAAGCGTTTCGGATTCGAGGTGACCAACGCCGAAGCGATCAACGCGCGCGCCAGCGACGCGACGACGCAGCTCACGCACGTCAAGGCGGCGGGCCCGCAAGCGATCGTCGCCTGGACGACGCTGCCGTCCGCGGGCGTCATCATCAAGGCATACAAAGAGCTGGGGCTGAGCTATCCGATCTACTATTCGGACGGCGCGGCGACCGGGGTGTTTCCGCAGCAAGCCGGCGCGGCGCTCAACGGCGCGTACATCGCCAGCACGAAGATCAACGTCGCCGACGCGCTGCCGAACAACGACCCGCAGAAGAAGATCCTGATGCACTACATCGACGCGTTCGTGAAGGGCTACCCGAAGGACGCGCCGGTCAGCATCTTCGGCGGCTTCGGCTACGACAGCGTGTACGTGCTCAAGCAGGCGATCCAGCGCGCGAAAGGCACGGACGGCGAGAAGCTGCGCCAAGCGCTCGAGCACACCGACTATCTCGGCGTCACGGGCCAGTTCCGCATGTCGGGCGGCGACCACAACGGTTTGTCCGTGTTCTCGCTCGTCTTGACGCAGGTGGAAAACGGCAAGTTCGTCGTCGCAAAATGACGGCCGCTGAGCGGGAGAGAGCGTACCGGGCGCTCTCCCTCGCGCGGGCGCTCGACGACCGGATGTGGCGGCTCGCTCGCGCCGGACGCGCGCACTTTGCCGTGCCGTGCAGCGGGCACGAGGCGATCGGCGTTGGGTACGCGCTCGCGATGCGGCCGGGCGTGGACTGGCTCGCGCCGCACTACCGCGATCTCGCCGCGCTGCTCGTGCTGGGCATGTCGCCGCGCGACGTGATGCTGTGTTTCTTCTCGCGGCCGTCCGATCCGAACGCGCACGGGCGGCAGCCGTACGCACACTTCGGCTCGCGCGCGCTGCACGTGCTCTCGCAGCAAGGGCCGCAGCCGAACCATTGCTCGCACGGGGTCGGCTGCGCGTGGGGTTCGCAGCTGCTCGACGACGGCAGCGTGACGGTGATCGCGTTCGGCGACGGCGGCGCGCAGAAAGGCGAGGTGCACGAGTCGATGAACGTCGCGGCCATCCACCGGCTGCCGTGCGTGTTCGTGGTGCACCGGAACGGCTGGACGCAGTCCGTGAAACGCGAAGACCAGTACGCGACGCAAACGCTCGTCGCGCGCGCCGCGGGCTACGGCATGCCGGGGATCGCCGTCGACGGCATGGACGTCGAGGCGATGCACACCGCGGCGAGCGAGGCGATCGAACGCGCGCGCGCGGGCGGCGGGCCGACGCTGATCGACGCGGCGTGCGTGCGCTTCATGCCGAACACGTCCAACGACGACGACTCTCGTTACCGCGATCGAACCGAGGTCGACGCGCTGCGCGCCGATGGCGATCCGCTGCTGCGCGCTCGTGCGCTCGTCGAACCGGAGTTCGCGACCGCGGTCGATGCAGAGAATGCCGCGCTCGCCGACGACGCGGCGGCGTGGGCGGAGGCGCAGCCGCTCGGCGATCCCGCGACGGTGGCGGACCACGCGTATGCCTGAACCGACGGTCGAGCGCGAGCTGACCGTGATCGAAGCCGTGCGCGAAGCGCTCGGCGACGAGATGGCGCGCGACGAGCGCGTGATCGTGCTCGGCGAGGACGTCGGGAAGCTCGGCGGCGTGTTCCGCGCGACCGAAGGGCTGTACGACCGCTTCGGCCCCAAGCGCGTGATCGACATGCCGATGGCCGAGACGGTGATCGCGGGCGTGACGGTGGGGCTCGCGATGCGCGGGCTGCGGCCCGTGGCCGAGATCCAGTTCGCCGATTTCATTCACGCGGCGATGGATCATCTCGTCGGCGAGGCTGCGAAGGTTCGCTGGCGCACCGGCGGGGACTGGTCGTGCCCGATGGTGCTGCGCACGGCGTACGGCGGCGGCTTCCGCGGCGGGCCGTATCATTCGCAATCCGTCGAAGCGTTCTACGCGCACGCGCCCGGCCTCAAGGTCGTCGCGCCGTCGACGCCGGCGGATGCGAAAGGTCTGCTGATCGCCGCGATTCGCGATCCCGATCCCGTGCTGGTGCTCGAGCACAAGCGCACGTACCGCGCGATCCGCGACCACGTCCCCAAAGGCGACTACGTCGTGCCGATCGGGCGCGCGGCGGTCGCGCGCGAAGGCCGCGACGCGACGGTGCTCGCGTACGGCATGATGCTGCACGAGTCGCTCGCCGCCGCCGAAACGCTTGCGGCGGACGGGATCGACGTCGAGGTGATCGACCTGCGCACGCTCGCGCCGCTCGACCGCGAAATGATCCTCACGTCGCTGGCAAAGACGCGGCGGCTTTGTGTCGTGCACGAAGACACGATCACGATGGGGCTCGGCGCGGAGCTGTGCGCGCTCGCCGCCGAGGCGGGCGTGCTCGACGTGCCGCCGGTGCGCGTTGCGATGCCCGACATCCCCGGCATCCCGGTCGACGACGTGCTGGAAGACGCGGTGCTGCCGAACCGCGCGACCATTCGCGACGCGCTGGTGCGGCTCGTGGAGCACGAGCGTTCGCGCTCGCTCAACGGTTCGCAATCGCACGGCATGGTGCACGGGCAGGCATACGATGCCGCGATACCGCAGGCGTCGAGCATCGTGGAGGTCGCGCTGCCGGAGGAGCACACGCGCGTCGCGGTCGATGCGCTCGTGCACGCAGCCCGCGCGTTTCCGCGCTGCAACGCGACGTTCGCATGGACGGGGATCGTGGAGCACGACGACGTCGTGGTCGATCTGGATCTCGGCCCGGCCGCTCCGTCGCGCGGGCTCGGGACGATCACCCTGGTCGATTACGGCCCGGGCGGCAGCGATCTGGCGATCCCGTTCGTGCGCCCCGGACAAACGGCCGCGGTGCGCATCGGTGCGGTCCGCCACGATCGCGCGTACGTCGCGTGCGCGGTGGATCACCGCGCGGTGGACGGTGCCGACGTGGGGCGATTCCTCGCCGCGTTCAAAAGTGCCGTCGAGGGCGTCCATGCAGGTTGAGTTTCCCAAGCTCGCCGATACGCTCGTCGACGGCGTCGTGTCCGCGTGGTACAAGCGGCCCGGCGATACCGTGCGCAAGGGCGAGCCATTGTTCGCCGTCGAGACCGACAAGGTGAACACCGACGTCGAGTCGCCGTACGACGGCGTGCTCGCGGAGATCCTCGTGCCCGAAGGTGAGCGCGCCGACGTCGGTCAGGTGCTCGCGCGTTTCGCAGGTGATGGCGAAGCGGCATCCGAGGCCGGCGTTCACACCGCGGTCTCCCGCCCGGTCCACGCCCCCGCTTCGGTTTCGAACAGCGGTCTCACCGCGATGCGGCGCCGCATCGCGGAGCGCATGACCGAAGCGCGCGCGACGATCGCGCAAGGCTCGTGCGCGCGGCTGGTGGACGTGAGCGGCATCGAACGGCGCGGCGCGTCGTGGACCGCGTACTTCGTGAAGGCGTTCGCGCAGGCGCTCGAAGCGGATCGCATCGGCGTCGCCGTCGAGGTGGCCGGTGGGCTCGTCGTGCCGGTGATCCCCGATGCGCGCGACGCCTCGCTGCACGACATCTCGGTGCGCATCGGCGAGCTCGCGGAACGCGCGCGCACCAACGCGCTGACGGCGAACGACGTCGGCGGTGCCGCGGCGACGGTCACCAACGTCGGCGTCACCGGTACGCTGCTGGCGTTCCCGCTCGTCGCGCCCGGCGAGCCCGCGATCCTCGCACCCGGCGCGATCGCCGACGGCCGCTGCTGGCTCGCGCTCTGCTACGACCGCGCACGCTACGACGAGTACGCCGCGGACGCGCTGTTGGCACACGTGGTGCAGCGCCTGAACGCGTTTGCGACGGCGTGAGCTCCGCCGGCGCGCACGCGATACGTGCATTTGGCGCACCGCGCTTTGGGCGGGAGCCGCTGACGGCCTCGCGAACGCCGCCTGCACGGCAGCATCGCCGGGTTCGCCGCGCTTCGACAGGGGTTTGACGATGGCGCTCCTCACACGGTTCGACCCGCCCGCGTTCTTCACGGATTTCGACCACATCCCCGGTCAGCGCGAAGCGTGGCATGAGTTCATGTCGCGCGTGTTCGATGCGGCGATCGCCGTCGAACGGAAGGTGCTCGAGCCCGCGGAAACGGTGCAGTTCTTCAACCCGGCCAAACAGGATCACGGCGCCGCGGTCGATCTGGCGATCACGTGGAACGCGTTTCCCAAGGAGCTGCTGCGGCAATACGGGCGTCCGCGCGCGCTCGTCGAGGCCGATCGCGATCGTTTGGTGCTCACGGAGTACTGCGAGTGGCACGTCGAGCGCGATCCGCAGACCAATGCGATCGTGCGCGTCACGTTCACGTCCGAGCCGCCCGAGTACTGGGAGGCAATGTACGGCGGCCAGGTGACGTACGAGCACTTCGGCACGAAGAAGTTCACGTTCCCGGGCTCGCCCGACACCGTTCTGCGGCGATACCGGGAGCTCGTGAGCCCGCACGTGGAACCGCACGACCTGGTCGCGAACGGCGCGTACGACAAGCTCAACAAGTGGAACTCTACGCACGGCATCATGCACCTCACGGCGCCGCCCAATACGCTCGCCGCCGAGGTCCAGCTCGGAGCCGATGCGACGGTCACGTACCGCAACGCGCGCGGCGACGTGCTCGTCGAGCCGGAAGCGCTGATTTGTTGCGCCGGATACGGCGGACCCGACCGCAACAGCGATCCGACGATCGGCGCGACGGTGAACGCGCTCGCGCGGCTCGGTGCGATGATCACGCTTGCGAATCCGGTCGGCCTCTACATGGATCACATCGATTTGAGCGGCTGGTCCGCACCGAAGGGCGTCGACGTCGAGGAGTGCGTCCGCATCGTGCGCGGCGACGTGTCCCGGCGCATGATCGAGCGGCTCGTGGTGGAGGTGCCGCGTGCGAGCGGGTACACGGTCAGCGATCTCAGCATCGGCGAGGTGCCGATCGCGTTCGGCGGTCACATCGCGGAATGCATCACCGTGAAGCTGATCGGGTCTGCGGCCGCGCTCGGAACGGTGCGCAACGGCCCGATCGCGTGCGGCAACCGCTGCTGCGTCGATCCCGCATACTTCGTCGCGCTCGGGGACCCCGTTCCCAATGGCGAAGCGGCACCGCCCGGAACGGTCGTCGCGTTCGGGCTCGAGGGCGGTGCGCCCGCCGCGCATGCCCAGCTCGCACACGCCGCCGCGCCGCGACGTGGTCACCGGCTCGCGTCACGGGAGCACATCGCATGAGACGACAGGCTGCGACGGCGAGCGCGCCGCCGGTGGAACCCGTGCTCGAGCTCGACGACATTCAGGGCATCGCCGTGCCGGGTTTCTTCAAACCGCACCAGACGCTGCTCGGCCTGCGGGTGCCCGACCGCGCCGGCGCGGACGCCGATTTCAAAGCGCTCGTGCGCGCGCTGGCCGTGGACGTGACGGATGGACGGCGCACGCTGGACGACCGGCGCAGCTACCGCGCCGAGCGGCACAAGACGCAGACGCGTCATCGCACCGGGAACGACGTGGTGCTCGTGGCGCTCGCCTTTTCGCAACGCGGTTTGCTGCGGCTCACACCCGGTGCGGCCGCGCTCGACAGCGATGCGTTCCGGCTCGGAATGGCAGCGCGCGCGAAGCTCCTGGGCGATCCGGCCGATCCGCACGCGGAAGGGCACCCCTCGCGGTGGGTGGTCGGCGGCACCGGTGCGGAGCTCGACGCGCTCGTCGTGCTCGCCGGCGATCATCGCGACACGGTGACGGCTCGCGCCGACGTCGTGGCGAACGCCGTCAACGCGCAGCGCATCGAGCTCGCCTATCGCGAGGACGGTGACGTGCGCGAAGACCCGGAGCGCGGTCACGAGCATTTCGGCTTCGACGACGGCGTATCGCAGCCGGGGATTCGCGGGCGCGCATCGGACGCGCCCGACGATTTCATCACCAGCCGGCGCCTAGCACCGAGCGAGGTACCGGCATCGTGGCTGTACGGGTATCCCGGCCAGGACCTCGTGTGGCCGGGCGAGTTCGTGCTCGGGTACCCGGCGACGAGCCCCGATCCGCTGCTGCCCGGACCCCCGCGCAGCATGGTGCCGACGTGGACGCGCAACGGTTCGTTCCTGGTGTACCGCAGGCTGCGCCAAGACGTCGGGCTGTTCTGGCGCTCGATGCGCGAGCTGGCGGCGTCGCTCGCCGAGCGGCCCGGATTCGACGGCATGACCGCCGACACGCTTGCCGCGCGGCTCGTCGGGCGCTGGCACAGCGGCGCGCCGGTCAACCGCACCCCCGGCGGCGACGTTCCGGCGCTCGGCAACGACCGCCATGCGAACAACTATTTCACGTTCGACTACGACACGCCGCCCGTCGTCCACGCCGACGGCAAGCCCGACCCCTTCCCGGAACTCATGGCGAAAGCCGATCCGGCCGGGATCACCTGTCCGTGGGCCGCGCACATTCGCAAAGTCAACACGCGCGATGCGGGTTCGGACATGGGCGGGCGCAACGCGACTTACGACCGCCGGCTGCTTCGTGTGGGCGTGTCGTTCGGCAAGTCGCTCGCGGACCGATTCGCGCACCCGAAGGACGATCCGGAACACGGTAACCGCGGGTTGATGTTCCTGGCGATCCAGTCGTCGATCGAGGACCAGTTCGAGTTTCTCAGCGCGCGCTGGATCAACGACGATGCGCGCCCGAAGGCGGGCGGCAATGACATGCTGGTCGGCCAGAACGCGGCGGCGCCGGGGGGCATCCGGCGCTGCACGCTGTTCGGGTCGGGGCTTCAGGAAGAGACGGTCGCCGCCGACCGCCAGTGGGTGATCCCGACGGGCGGCGGCTACTTCTTCGTTCCGTCGCTCGGCGCTCTGCGCGATGTGCTAAGCCGCTAGCTCATTTCGGCGGCTGCTGGGCCGTGTCGCCCGTATCAGGCGTCGTGTCCGCCGTGACGTTCGCGGTTGACGGCGTTTCCGGCTTTCCGGCGAGGGGCGACGGCATCAGCAGCGCGCTGTTCGTCGTGTTCGCGATGAGCGGCTTGTTCGCGCCGCTTCCGGCGGCGTCGACGGACAGCCGGTCGAGGACGTCGGGCACGAGCCGCTCCGCGAAACCCGCGATGAACGACCACACGAGCAGTTTCCCCCAGTCCGCGATCGACTCCGGCGTGCCGTTTCGCAAGAAGTCCACGATCGTCACGGCGGTGCCCTTCGCCGGCGTGAAGTCCACGAAGTTCGGGAAGAAGCCGCCTTTCAACAGGCCGGCGATGAACAAGAAGTACATCAACACCGCGAAGAAGCTGCCGACGATCGGTGCTACGACCACGATGCTGAACCAGCCCGAGCTCAGCTGCAGCTCGCGAAACAGCGGGTCGCCGCCGTCGAGCTTCTGCAGGCGATGTTGAACGCTCAGGAAACCGCCCATTTGACCCGCGAAGAACACGACCCAAAACGTCGGGATCGTGGCACCTTCCTTGGCGTGAACGTAGACGTAGACGATCGCGCCGACGAGCGCCGCGACGAGCGTCCAGAGGCCTGCCGACGTCGCGAGCCGATTCCGCGTCGACTCACGCGGCGGGATGAACGTGTAGAGATAACGGAGGCGTTCCGCAAGCGTCATGAGCTCCGCGCGCAGTTGCGGCACGCTCATCGTCGTGACGTCGGCCGGCACGGTCTTGGCGTATTCTGCGTAGGCGTCGGCGCCCGCGACGTCGCCGTAGCGGCTGCGAAAGAGCAGCACCTCGGGCTGTAGGCGGTCGTCAGGGATCGCGAACAGGTACGCGGTCTCTAGCGTGAACACGTCGCCCCACGAGATGTTGGTCGGCTCAGCGGCGTGCCGCGCGATCAGCGCGACGATCGTCGGCGGCGGCGCCACCGTATGCCCGGGCGCGCCGCTCGTCGCGGCGGTATTGTCGAGCATCAGCAGATATTGCTGACGGAGCTGCTCGAAATAGTCGTGCGCGTACTTCGGAAAAAGCGCGTCGCGCCGCCGCGGCGCCGAGCGTGACGGCGTGTAAGATTCGGTCTGCATCAGGCCACCCCCAAGTCGTGCCTCGTTGATGCGTGTTTTCGCGCGGCCGGCGGCATCCCTTTGCTTGGGTTGCTCGCGGGACCCCGCCGGTGCGCGCCGAAACGCGGCCGACGACATGATCGGCGAAGCCCCTTCGAAGATCCGCGCGCACGAAGCGGCCGAGCACGACTTCATCGAGCGCGCATTGCGGGCCGTCGGCCTCACCGAGTCCGACGCGAACGACGTCGCGAACGTCTTGGTCGCCGCGGACCTGCGCGGCGTCGAGTCGCACGGCATCGCGCGGCTCGACACGTTCTACGTGCGTAGGATCGAAGCGGGCGTCGTCAACGCGCGCCCGTCGTACACGGCGCTGTGCGACGGGCCGACGCAGTTCGCGCTGGACGCGGGTAACGGACTCGGTCATCCGGCCGGCATCTACGCGATGCGCAAGGCGATCGAGAAGGCGCGCGAGAGCGGCCTGGCGTTCGCGACGGTGCGCAACTCGAACCACTACGGCATCGCCGCGTACTACGCGATGATGGCGCTCGAGCACGGACTCATCGGGTTGTCGATGACCAACTCCACGCACCTCGCGGTGCCGACGTTCGGGCGGCAGAAGACGCAAGGCACCAACCCGATCGCCGTCGCGATCCCGGCAAACGGGCACGCGCCGTACGTGCTCGACATGGCGACGACCGGCGTGACGTTCGGACGGCTTGAAGTCAGCGAACGCAAGGGCAAAGCGCTCAAGCCGGGCTGGGCCGTCGACGCTGAGGGCCGCGAGACGCTCGATCCTACCACCGCGATGACGAAGGGCGCGCTGCTCCCGCTCGGCGGCTACGGCACCGACAACGGAGGCCACAAAGGGTACGGCCTCGGAGCGCTCGTGGAGATTCTGTGCGGCGTGCTGTCCGGCGGGATGTTCGGCACCGCGCTGCGCTTGGACGAGCGCGGTTTGCACGGCGGCAGCGTCGGGCACTTCTTCGGCGCGTTCCGCATCGAAGCGTTGCGCGACGCGGACGCGTTCCAGCGCGATCTCGCGCGCGAGCTGGCCGACTTCGAGCGCAGCGCTCCGGCACCCGGCGCCGAACGCGTGCTGACGGCGGGCGAGCCCGAACGCGAGAACACCGAGCGCTACCGCCGCGAAGGCGTTCCGATCGACCCCAAAGTGTGGGACGGCATCGACGCGATGGCCGAACGCTTGGGCATCGCGAAGCTCGAACGGTTCACCGTTGGCTGACACGGTGCGCGTGCATGATTACGCGCTCGCCGCGTTCGTCGAGCGCGCGCTGACGACGGTCGGCGTCGATGCGGCGCAGGCGCACATCGTGGGCGACGTGCTCGTCGCGGCGGATCGCCGGGGGATCGAGTCGCACGGGGTCGCGCGCCTGCGCTGGTTCTACGTGGACCGTATCCGCACCGGGCGCATCGTGGCGAATCCGCACTACGACGTCGTGCGCGAGACGCCGGCGTCGCTGCTGCTCGACGCGGGCAACGGGCTCGGCCATCCGGCGTCGCACCACGCGATGCAGCGCGCGATCGAGAAGGCGCGCGAGAACGGCGTCGCGTTCGCTGCCGTCCGCAACTCCAACCACTACGGCATCGCGGGCTACTACGCGATGATGGCGCTGCCGCACGACATGATCGGCATCTGCACGACCGACTCCGCGCACTTCGCGGTACCGACGTTCGGGCGCGACAAGATGCAGGGCACCAACCCGTTCGCGTTCGCGATTCCGGCCGGCGAAGAGCCGGCCTTCGTCCTCGACTTCGCGACGACGACGGTGACGTACGGCAAGCTCGAAGTGTACGAGCGCAAGGGGCTGCGGCTCAAGCCGGGCTGGGCCGTCGACGCAGATGGTACTCCGACGGACGATCCCGCTGTGCGCCATTCCGGATCGCTGCTGCCGCTCGGCGGCTTCGGCACGGACAACGGCGGCCACAAGGGCTACGGAATGGGCGCGCTCGCCGAGATCCTCACCGGTGTGCTCGCGGGCGGGTGGTTCGGCACGATGCTCTCGACCGGCGAGAGCGACACGTCGCCGTCCGGGATCACGTCGCATTTCTTCGGCGCGATCCGGATCGACGCGCTGCGCGACCTCGCGGAGTTCAAGCGCGACATAGACCACGAGCTGCGCGCGTTCAAAGCGAGCGCGCCCGTGCCGGGGCACGACCGCATCTACGTCGCGGGCGAGATCGAACACGAGAACGAGATCGCGTTTCGGCGTGACGGCATCCCGCTGATCGGTCCGGTCATCGACGACCTCGACGCGCTCGCCGACGAGCTGGGGATCGGTCGGGTCAGGCGGATCGCGGGGTAGCGATCTCCGGCGTGCGCACGTGCTCGGGCCGGAAGCCGACGCCGACGACGCGCGCCGGGATGCGCCGCAGGAACGGGAACTTGCCGACGACCCGCAGCAGCAGCGGAACCTTCGTGGGCGCGGTGCTGCGCAGCACGCCGATGATGATCCGGTTCTAGGCGAACACTTGCAGCGCTTGCGTGATCCGCGTCGGAAGCATACGCCGCCGCTGAACCGCGGCGAGATGGCGCGCGTTCAGCGTGCCGGAGCGCAGCGGTTCGGCGAGGATGTTGGCGGCGGCGACGGCGTCCTGCACCGCAAGGTTGATGCCGACGCCGCCGACCGGCGACATCGCGTGCGCCGCGTCGCCGATGCACAGCAAGCCGGGCCGGTACCACTCGCGCAGCCGGTCGACCCTGACGGTCAGCAGCTTCACGTCGTCCCAGCTCTGCAGCGCACCCACGCGGTCCGCCAGGTCCGGCGCGGCCGCCGCGACGTCGTCGCGCAATGCCTGCAAACCGCGCGCGCGCAGCGCGTCGTACCCGCCCTTGGGGATGACGGATGCGCATTGCCAGTAGTCGCCACGGTCGAGCGTGACGAGAATGCGGCCGGCGTCGAACCGCCCGAGCGCCGCGCCGCCGATATCGCCGGAATGTTTGGGCAAGCGCATCCACAGCACGTCGATCGGCGCGCCGAGATCGTGCACCGCGAGCCCGGCACGAGCGCGCACGGTCGAATGACGGCCGTCCGCACCCACGACGAGGTCGGCGCGAATCTCTACGGGGCCGTCCGGCGTGGTCGCCTGCACGCCGGCGATGCGATCGCCGGCGTCGATCAATCCGGTGACCTCCGACTCCATCAGCACGCGAAGCGTGGGATAGCGCCGGCCCTGCTCGGCGAGAAAGTTCAGGAAATCCCACTGCGGCATCAGCGCGATGAACTTGCAGTGCGTCGGCACGTGCGAGAAGTCCGCGATGGGCACCCGCGTACCGCCGACGATGCCGATCAGCACGCCGACCTCCTGGTGCGGCCGCTGCAAGAACTCCTGGAGCAACCCCAGCTCGTACATGAGCTCCAGCGTCGACGGGTGCACGGTGTCACCGCGAAAGTCGCGCAGAAAATCGGCATGCTTCTCGAGGACGACGACGTCGACGCCGGCCCGCGCCAGCAAAAACCCGAGCATCATCCCGGCCGGCCCGCCGCCCGCAATACAGCAGCGCGCGCGTATGGTTTGAGTCATACGCGCGTATCTCGCTGCCCATTTGCGGCTTGCTCAAAAGCGCAGGAAATTTCCATTTGGTCCATCCGACAGGCACTGCCTGACACGTGAGTGATGCTCGATCCAGGACGGAAGATCCGGCGATAGCATCGCGGCGACTTCGAGCAGCCCGCCATAGATCTCAGATGGTCGTCGACAGTAAATCGGTTCATGGTGGGCAATGCGGTTTCTGAATGCCGGGAGTGGTTCGAGGGACTTCATGACGCTCTTGCGGTGGGTGTACCGGACGAAGGCGCCACGTAGACGTGGCCACAGTGTCCGGTTGTGGGCCGGGCGAAGCAGCGACACCCAAAAGCTGATCCCGAGCTCTGCGACGATCCGGCCGGTCGTCACCGGACGCGGCGGTCGGGCGCGCCCGATATAGGCCTTCGCCGCCGCGACGCGGCTCGCGAAACTAGCGTCAAGCCGCAAGAAAGCCTCGTCGTCGTGCCATGGTGTTGCGAACGAAGCGGCGAGCGCGTCATTCAGGGCATTCCGCAAGGCTACTTCGACCGCACCGAGCGGTGCTAAAAACGCAGCGGACAAGGAAGCATTCCAAACGTAGAGCTTGAGCGCGTCGCCAACATCGCCTGTTCCGTCCGTGACATATGGAGCGAACCGTTCGGCGCCCAACAAGTCCGAAACATGCCGTTGATGCGTCGCATCGTAGCGGAAGTAACTTGACACACTGGCATATTCTCGCTACACTGTTGTCGGTCCCGTAAGCCTCTGCCGAAAGGTACGCGTGCGGGGCTTCGTCTTGCCCGGTTCAATGGACAGGCGCCGCTTCCGCTCGGGAGTAACTGTTCGAGTTGGTATGGCTGAAGCTGTTATCGTCGATGCGCTGCGCACGCCCATGGGGCGGTACGGTGGCGCCCTTGCTCCTGTTCGGCCTGACGACCTCGGGTCGTATGCGATTCGTGCGCTCGTCGAGCGCACCGGCGTCGATCCAGCGATCATCGACGACGTGTTCTGGGGCGCCGCCAATCAGGCCGGCGAGGATTGCCGCAACGTCGGCCGGATGGCGACGCTCCTCGCGGGGTTGCCCACGAGCGTTTCCGGGACGACGCTCAACCGGTTGTGCGGGAGCGGATTGCAAGCGCTCAACTCCGCGTTCCACGCGATCAAGGCCGACGTGATCGACGTCGCCATCGCGGGCGGTGCGGAGTCGATGACGCGCGCACCCTTCGTGATCCTCAAATCGGAGAAGGCGTACGACCGCGCGCCCGACATTCACGACACGACGCTGGGCAACCGGATGGTGAACGCGCGGCTCGCTGCGATGTACCCGCCGATCTCGCTCGGCGAGACGGCGGAGAAGGTCGCCGAGCAGTTCGGCGTGACGCGCGACGACCAAGACAAGTTCGCGTTCGACAGCCAGACGAAGTGCAAGGCCGCCGTAGCCGCGGGCCGCTTCGACGCGGAGCTGATCTCCGTGCACGTCGAGCAGGGGAAGAAGAGTTACGACGTCACGCAAGACGAGCCGCCGCGCCCCGACACCACGCTGGAATCGCTCGGGAACCTCAAGCCCGCGTTCAAAGCAAACGGTACGGTCACCGCGGGCAACGCGTCGCCGCTCAACGACGGCGCGGCCGCGCTGCTGATCTGCAGCGCCGATGCGGCGGCGAAGCACGGGTGGCAGCCGCTCACGCGCGTGGTCACGTCGGCGACGTTCGGCGTCGATCCGAGCGTGATGGGGATCGGGCCGATCGGCGCGACGCGCAAGGCGCTCGACCGCGCCGGTTTGCGCGTCGAAGACCTCGACCTCGTCGAGCTGAACGAAGCGTTCGCGGCGCAGGCGGTCGCGTGCGTCAAGGAGCTCGGCATCGATCCGGCGATCGTCAACGTGAACGGCGGCGCGATCGCGCTCGGGCATCCGCTGGGTTGCAGCGGCGCGCGCATCGCGACGACGCTGCTGCACGAGCTCAAGCGCCGCGGCAAACGCTACGGCCTCGCGACGATGTGCATCGGCATGGGCCAGGGTATCGCGACGGTTTTCGAGCGCATATGATGCGGCGTTCGGTCGCGCTTTTGTCGATGCTGGCCGTGCTCGGCGCGCCGGCCGGGGCGGCGCCGCCGCCCGCGCCGCGCATCGTCGTGCAGTTCGACCGCAGCGTCGGCGAGCTGCACGGGCGCCTGCTCGTGTTTCTCCAGCGGCTCGTGCCGTCGGTCGCCATGCACGGCCCGCTCGAACCGGGCTTCTCCGATCCGCACGCGGTCGAGATCGTCGGCACGGAGGTCGAGAGCATGCCGGCCGGTTCGGCCGTCGAGGTACCGGCGGACGCGGACGCGTACCCGACCACGCTTCGCGCGCTCTCGCCGGGATGGTACGTCGCGCGCGCGGAGCTCGACGTGCACCACCGCTACACCTACGACGGCGGTCAGCCCGGCGATCCGACGAGCGCGAACGTCGCGGTGCACATCGTGCCCGGCGCGGTGACGACGATCGTCGTGAGCGGACGCCGCCCCGCCAAAGGCGCTCCGCGCACCGCGTCGCCGAGCGCCGGCCGCATGGAAACGTTCGTCAGCCCGTCGCTGAGCGCGTTCTTCGGGCGGCCGATCACGATGCGTGCGTATGTCGAGCCGCCGCGCGACTACGCGACATCGGGCCGCCGCTATGCGACGGTGTACGTTGTCGGCGGCTACGGCGAAACCGGCGACGATCTGCCACGCGCCGCAGCAGGGCGCACGGGCACGCTCGCGCGCGCCGGCGGGACGCAGTTGATCTACGTTCACCTCGACCCGCACGTGCCGCTGGGTCACAGCGTGTTCGCGGACTCGGTGAACAACGGCCCGTGGGGCCGCGCGCTCACCACCGAGCTCATCCCGTATCTCGAGTCGCGCTGGCGCATGACCGCGACCGAGCGCACGCGCTTTCTCACCGGCCACTCGTCAGGCGGCTGGACGACGATGTGGCTGCAAGTGACGTATCCGTCGGTGTTCGGCGGCACGTGGTCGACGTCGCCCGACCCGCTGGATTTCCAGGACTTCACTGGCCCGAATCTCGTCGATGACCCTGCGGGCAACATCTATCACACGCGCTCCGGGCGGCCGTACATGCTGGTGCGCATCAAAGGCAAAGACGTCGTGCCGCTGCGCGACTACATCTTGCAAGAGCGCGCGCTCGGGCCGTACGGCGGACAGTTCCGCTCGTTCGACGCGGTGTTCTCACCGCGCGGCGAGGACGGCCGGCCGAAGCAGCTGTTCGACCGCGCGACGGGCCGCATCGATCCCAGCGTCGCGCGCTACTGGGAAGCGCACTACGACATCGTGCGAACGCTCCGCGACCACTGGGCGACGCTCGGTCCGACGCTGCATGGCAAGCTGCACGTCGCCGTCGGAAGCTGGGACACGTTCCAGCTCGAACGCGGCGTGATGCGGCTGCGCGACGCGCTCGCGAAGCTGCCGGGCAGCGACGCCCAGATCGAGATCGTGCCGGAGCGCACGCACATGGACCTCTATCGCGGCCCCAACGGCGGCCTGTACGCCCGCATCGACCGCGAGATGACGGCGGCCGCCGCGGCGCCGTGATGAGCGTGTCGCAGCACGAAGCGGAAGAAATTTTGGCTGAGCTCGGCGTCCGGCCGGGGACGCTGGCCGGCGACGAACGCGCCGCGCTCGACCGCGACGGATACGTCGTCCTGAACGGCGTGCTCGACGAAGCGAGCGTTGCCGCGATGCGCACCGCGGTCGCCGAGCTGCTCGAAACCGCGCGGCGCGATCTCACCAAGAAGCACGGCGGCACGCTGCATCTCGACGACATTCTGAACGCGGGGCCGGCGTTCGATCCGGCGTGGTCGTCGCCGCGCGTCCTCGCCGCCGTCGCGCGCGTGCTCGGTGCCGACTTCCACGTGTCCGCGGGAGGGTTTCGCGGACCGCGCCCGGGCTACGGCGCGCAGGCCTTGCACGCGGACGACGTTCCCATCGGCGCGAACGATCCGTATCGCGTCGCGACGGCGATCGTGCCGCTGGTCGACTTCACGGAGCGCAACGGCGCGACGCGCGTCGTGCCCGGTTCGCACCGCGAACCGCTGCTCGACGCGTCCACCGAAGCCGGCGTACCGCATCCGCGCGAGCGCGTCGTCGCCGCGCGCGCAGGCGACGCGATCGTGTTCAACGGACACCTGTGGCATTCGGGCACGAGAAACGAATCGGACGAGCGGCGCGACGCGCTGCAGATCGTCTATCGCCGCCGCGGCGGCCGCGGCTCGGGCCCGGCGGTCGCGAACGCGACGCTCGACCGGCTCGGAACCGCGGGCTTGCTGCTGATCTGACGCTGGGGCTTCAGGGCCGGTAGCCGTTCCCTTCGCGCACCGGCGTTGCTGCGGCGCGTTCGGTCGGGAACGTGCGGGCGCGCACGTCGTCGGCGTACGCGCGCAGCGCGGTCGTCGCGCTCGCACCCAACGTCGCGTACCGCTTCGCGAACGACGGCGCGTCCGGATACAAGCCGAGCACGTCGTGCAGCACGAGCACCTGGCCGTCGCAGCGCGGGCCGCTGCCGATGCCGATCGTCGGGATCGCGATGCGCTGCGTGATGTCCGCCGCCAGCGCGTCTTCGACCATCTCCAGCACCACGGCGAACGCGCCTGCTTCGGCGACCGCGTCGGCATCGCGCAGCAGCTGATCCCGTTCGCGCTTGAGCCGGAAGCCGCTGTCGAGCGAAGCCGTCTGCGGCAGCACGCCGATGTGCGCGCAGACGGGGATGCCCGCGGCCACGATCGCGCGGATGCGCGGCGCGGCGCGCGCGCCGCCTTCGAGCTTCACCGAGGATGCGCCGCCGTGCTTCACCAGCGCGGCCGCGCTCGCGACGGCGAGCTCGTCGGACGCTTCGTACGTGCCGAACGGCAGGTCGACGATCACGTGCGCGCGCTCAGCGCCGCGCGCCGCCGCGGCGCCGTGCCGGATCATGTCGGCGAGCTCGACGCTCGTCGTGGAGTCGAAGCCCAGCACCACCATGCCGAGCGAGTCGCCGACGAGGATCACGTCGATACCGGCCGCTTCCGCGCAGCGCGCGAACGGCGCGTCGTACGCTGTGATCACCGGAAAGCCGGCGCCCTTGCGCGCCGCGATCTCGGCTGCGGCGATGCGCCGGCTCATCAGGCCGCTCCGTGCACCGGCGCCGAGCCGAAGCGTGCGCGTGCGCGCACGAGCCGCAGCACCGTCTCCGTGACCGGCACGGCGATCCCGTGCGTGCGGGCGCGGCGCACGATCGCGCCGGAGGTCGCGTCGATCTCCGTGGGCCGGCCGGCGTCGAGGTCTTGCAGCATCGAGTTGCGGTTCGCCGCGGTCGCCCGCGCCGCCGCTTCGACCGCCGCCCAGGCATCCCCGGGGTCGACGCCCTCGGCCAGCGCGACGGCCGCGGCTTCGGCGGCGAGCGCCCGCGCGAGCGGCGCCAGGTCCGGATCGGTCGCGAGGGTGCCGTTGGCGCTGCCCGTCAGCGCGCCCAGCGGGTTGATCGCCGCGACGATCACGAGCTTGCGCCACAGCAGCAGGTTCACGTCATCTACGACGCGCGCGTCGAGCCCCGCGCTCGCGAACGCCGCCGCGAGCGCATCGCTCCCCGGCGCGGCGGAGTCGTCGCGCGCGAACGTCGTGATCCCGCGGTTCACCGTGCGCACGCGACCGTCGCCGAGCAAGACCGCGCCCTGCGTGGTCGAGCCCGCGATGATGCGCGCGCCCGGCAGCGCCGCGCGCGCGTCATCGGCGTTGTCGATGCCGTTCTGCACCGTCGCGACGAGCGCGTGTGCGGGCAGCACGCCGCGCAACGGTGCCAGTGCGTCCGTCGTCGCGTACGCCTTCACGGCGACGATCACGGCGTCGCGGTCGGCGAACGACCTCGGATCCGCGGTCGCTCGCACCGCGACGTGCGTGACGCCGCCGTCGCCCGCTTCGACGCAGACACCGTCGCGTGCGATCGTCTCGGCAACGACGCCGCGCCGCGCGAGCAACACGACGTCGTGCGCGCGCGCGAGCCCCGCGGCAAACGCCAGCCCGATCGCACCGGTACCGACGATGCCGATCTTCACCGCTCGCGTGCTACCGTGCGACGCGGTTCGTCAGGCGCCGCGAAAACCGGGCTCGCGCTTCGCGCGAAACGCGGCGACGCCCTCGGTGAAGTCAGCGCTCTCCGCGGCCGCCGCTTGCAGCTGCAGCTCAAAGTCCAGCGCCGCGCGCACGTCGCCGCCGCCGTTGCGCAACAGCTCGCGCTTGATGTAACCGACCGAACGCGGCCCGCGCGCGAACCGCCCCGCCAGCGTTTGCGCGTCGGCGACGACCTGGTCCGCGGGGACCACCTTCGTGCACAAACCGAGCGCGTCGGCGCGCCGCGCGTCGACTTTGTCGGAGAGCAGGCACAGCTCCAGCGCGCGGCCGTAGCCGATCAAACGCGGCAGCGTGAACGACAGCCCGCTGTCGGGCACCAGGCCGATCTTCACGAACGCCGTGGTGAACGACGCGGTCTCCGCAACGATACGAAAATCGCACGCGCACGCGATCCCCATCCCCGCGCCCGCCGCCACGCCGTTGACCGCGGCGACGAACGGTTTCTCCGACGTCAGGATCGCGGTGATCAGCGGGTCGTAGCCGCGCTCGATCGCGTCGAACAGCGCATGGGAGCCGTCGGACGGGAGCGTCTTCTCGTCGTCGAGCGCCTGTCCCGCGCAGAACGCTTTGCCCGCCCCCGTCAGCACGACGGCGCGCACGGACGCATCGCGTTCGAGCGACTTCAAGCTGCCGAGGAGCGATTGGATCAAGTCCACGGTGAACGCATTGTACGCCTGCGGGCGGTCGAACGTGATCGTCGCGACGCCGTCCGCGATCTCGACGCGGTGGTCGACCGGCGCGCTCATCGTCCCTGCCATGTGGGTTTGCGTTTGTTCAGGAACGCGTCGACGCCTTCGCGCGCGTCCTCGGTTTGCAGCAGGCCGTAGAACGCGCGGCGCTCGTCGAGCAGCCCCGCGTGCAGCGACTGCTCGAACGCCTGCGCGATCGCGCGCTTCGCCACGCGCACCGCATGCGGCGCCTGCTTCGCGAGCGCGCGCCCGAGCTGCAGCGCGACCGGCAGCACGCGTTCGGCCGGGACCGAGCGGTTCGCGAGGCCGTGCAGCTCGGCTTCGCGCCCGCTGAGCTGGCGGCCGAGCAGCACCATCTCCGTCGCGAGCGTCTTGCCGACCGCGCGCGTCAGCCGCTGCGTGCCGCCGGCGCCCGGCATCACGCCGAGGTTGATCTCGGGCTGGCCCAGCCGCGCGTCGTCGGCGACGACCATCAAGTCGCACGACATCGCCAGCTCCAGCCCGCCGCCCAGCGCGAGCCCGCGCACGGCGGCGATCACCGGCACCCCGATCGCCCACAGCCGGTCCCACTCCTCGAGCCGCGGGCCGTCGGCGGCGAACTCCGCGATGTCGGCGCCGGCCGCGAAGGCGCGGTCGTCGCCGGTGAGCACGACGGCGCGGGTGACGCCGTCGGCGTCGAGCCGCTCGAACGTCTCGGCGAGCCGCGCCGCAACCGCGTTCGAGAGCGCGTTGAGCACCTTGGGACGGTTCAGCCGCACCAGCGCGACGTGTTCGTGGATGCGCTCGGTGACGACGACGTCAGCCTGTCCCGAAGGGTCGCTCATACGCTTCTCCGGTCGATGACGCGCTTGGCCTTCCCTGCCTCGATCCGTTCGATGGTTCCCGGCGCGACGACCCGCGTGTCGAGCGACACCAGCAGCGTCTCCGACAGCCGCCGGGTCACCGTGCGCGCGAGCGCGCGGGCGTCGCCGACGGCTGCGCTAGGATGGTGTTCCACCTCGACCAGCAGCGTGTCGAGGCCGTTGGGCGGGCGGTCGACGAAGATGCGGTAGTTCGGCGACAGTTCCGGAAAGCGCAGCAGCACCTCCTCGATCGCCGACGGAAACACGTTCACGCCGCGGATGACGAGCATGTCGTCGACGCGCCCGGTGAACCAGTCGATGCGCGCCGTCGTCCGGCCGCAGCCGCACTTCTCGCGCACCAGCGAGGTGAGGTCGCGCGTGCGGTAGCGCAGCACCGGCATCGCCTCGCGCGTGAGCGTCGTGATGACCAGCTCGCCGCGCTCACCATCCGGGAGCGGCCTGCCGGTGTCGGGGTCGATGATCTCGACGAGAAAATGGTCTTCCTGAACGTGCAGGCCTTGTTTCTCCAAACATTCCTGCGCTACGCCGGGCCCGATGATCTCCGTCAGCCCGTAAATGTTCGTCGCGACGACGCCGAACAGCTCTTCGAGCTCGGCGCGCATTTCGCGCGTCCACGACTCCGCGCCGCAGATCGCGTACTTCAGCGCCTTCGGCCGGCGGTTCTCGGCGCGCAGCCGTTCGGCGAGCACGAGCGCGTACGACGGCGTGCACCCGATGCCGATCACGGGCAGATCGCACAGGAGCTGGAGCTGGCGCGCGGTGTTCCCGCTCGACGCCGGGATCGCGCACGCGCCCAGCGTCTCGCAGCCGCCGTGCCCGCCGAGGCCGCCGGTGAACAAGCCGTAGCCCCACGCCACCTGGAACATGTCGCCGGGCGCGATGCCGCCCGCCGCGAAGCTGCGCGCGACCACCTCGCCGAACACGCGCACGTCCTCTTTCGTGTACGCGCCGATCGTCGGGTTTCCGGTGGTGCCCGACGACGCGTGGATGCGCGCGAGCGACTGCTCCGGAACCGCCAGCAGCCCCAGCGGGTAGGCGTCGCGCATGTCGGCTTTCGTGCTGAACGGGAGCGCCGCGAGCTCGTCGAGCGACCGCGGCGTGGCGACGCCGCGCAGGCGCGTGCGGTAGACGTCGTTCGCGTCCCGCAGCCGTTCGGTGAGCGCGCGCACCCGTTCGAGCTGCAGCGCTTCGAGCGCGTGCCGTTCCAGGGTCTCGAACTCGGGTTGGAAGATCATGCCGGGGAACTACGCCCAGCGACCGAAACGGTCCCCGCGACGCCGCGTTCGCGCCGGAAAGCCCACCGGGCTGGCGCAGCACGGTGCGAGAGATTTATCGCGTTCGGCGCCGTAGGCGAGCATGAACCGGTCCGCGAAGTGACGTCGTCCGGCGCGCGCGGCGAGACGCTCACGCGCGGCTGACGACACGCCGGAATACGCTGTGTCGCGTGACACTTGGGCGCGTCTCCGTTTTGACGTAGCGTAGGTTCATTCCGAAGAGGGGGTATTTCGAATGAAACGTTCCTTGACCATTGGTCTAGCGGCGCTTTTTCTTGCCGGTTGCGGTGGCGGCGGCAGCATGAGCGTCCCGGCCGGCACGGGTGTCACGCCGTCCCAAACGAAATCCGCGGTCCGCGCGGTGCGCACGCTGAACAAGACGTTCAACTACACGCTCACCGCGCGAAACGCACCGCCGGGCTTCAACCCGCCGTGCCCGGAGGTCAATCTCCAAACGTACGCGCAGGTAGACTCGTCGTACTTCCATCCCGATCCGTTCTCGTTCGCAGGCGGGATCGGCGAGAACATCGAGGTGACGCCGTGCAACGCCGCGACGGGCGACTCGATGCACGCGCTGCTCGAGATCAGCTACGGGAACATGCGGTTCATCTCGACGGGCACCGGCGACTTCAAGCTGGACTCCGTCGACGACTCGGGCGCGCTGCTCACCATCACCGACAACACGACGGGAACGTCCGTCAACACGCTGGTCTACATCTCGTACTGACGCATAGGGTGTAGGCGATCGCCGCTCGCCCGGACGATGCTCCGGGCGGCGGCGATTTTTTTTCGGGCGCGCGCTCAGCGCGCCAACACGCCTTTGATCGAGCGGAAGATGTTGCCAGGGCGCATCGAGTCTGCGGCGGCCGTTGCTTCGAAGCCCGAGTGCACCATGCAGTCTTCGCACTTCGGGTTGCCGCTCGCGTGGCCGTACTTGTCCCACTCGGTGTCTTCGAGCAGCTCCTTGTACGATGTCGCGTAGCCTTCGCCCAGGAGATAGCACGGCTTCTGCCAGCCGAAGAGGCTGTAGCTGGGCATGCCCCACGGCGTGCAGTCGTACTCTTTCTCGCCCGTCAGGAAGTCGAGGAAGAACGGGCTCGCGTTGAACTGCCAGCGGTTCTTGCGCGCCTTGTACGGGGCGAGGATCGCGCGAAACAGCTGGCGCGTCTGCTCCTTGGCGAGGAAGTGATCCTGATCGGGCGCCTTCTCGTAGCGGTAGCCGGGCGAGATCATCATGCCGTCGACCTTCAAGTCGTCGGTGAGGTAGTCGAAGAAGTCCTGGAACGTCGCGGGGTCCGCGCCGTCGAAGATCGTGGTGTTCGTCGTGACGCGGAAGCCGCGCGCTTTCGCCGCTTTGATCGCCGCGACGGCGACGTCGAAGATGCCGCCGCGCGCGACGGCGTGGTCGTGCACGTCGCGCGGGCCGTCGAGATGCACGCTGAACGAGAAATACTCCGACGGCGTGAACTTGTCGAGGCTTGCCTCCAAGCGAATCGCGTTGGTGCACAGGTAGACGAATTTCTTGCGGTCCACGAGCCCGCGCACGATCTCTTCGATCTGCGGGTGCAGCAGCGGCTCGCCGCCCGGGATGGACACGACGGGGGCGCCGCACTCGTCGACGGCCGCGAAGCACTGCTCCGGCGTGAGATGACGGCGCAGCACCTCGACCGGGTGCTGGATCTTGCCGCAGCCGCCGCACGCGAGGTTGCAGCGGAACAGCGGCTCCAGCATCAGCACCAGCGGGTAGCGCTTGCGGCGCGCCATCCGCTGCCGGACGACGTATCCGCCGACCGCTACGGCTTGCTTGAGAGAGATCGCCATCCGTCCTCCGCCGGCCGTGCGCCGGGTGCGGCGTAGCCGTGTCGTTGAAACCAGGTGACCGCGTCCGCCAGCGCATCGTTCACGGAGCTCTGCGGAAGACCCAGCTCGCGGACTGCCTTCTCCGCGGTGTAGAACATTCGCTGCTTGGCCATGCGCACGCCGTCCAGGGCGACGTCGGGCCGGACGCCGAGCGGGGCGAGCACGTATTCGCCGAGCGCCGCATATGCCAGCGGGATGACACGCGGCAGCCGGACGCGCGGCACGGCCCGTCCGGTGATCGCGGCGAGCCGCGCCAGCAGCGCGCGCAGCGTGAGGTTCTCGTTGCCCAGGATGTAGCGCTCGCCGGTCACGCCACGCTCGTACGCGAGGACGTGCCCGGCGGCCACGTCGCGCACGTCCACGACGTTGAGCCCGGTGTCGACGTAGGCCGGCATCCGCCCCGTCAGAAATCGTACGATGATGTCGCCGGTCGGCGTCGGTTTCGCATCCCACGGGCCCACCGGCGTCGTCGGGTTCACGATCACCACGTCCTGACCGCTCTCGACGGCCCGCCGCACCTCGAGCTCGGCGAGGTACTTCGAGCGCTTGTAGACGCCGATCAACCGGTCCGGCGGGCTCTGGAAGGTCTCGTCGGCGGCGTCGCCGCCATCACGCGTGCCGATCGCCGCGACGGAGCTCGTGTGCACGGTGCGCCGGACGCCGGCGGCGCGCGCCGCGGCGAGCGCGCTGCGGGTGCCGTCGACGTTGGCGCGCAGCACCGCTTCCCGGTCGCGGCGCCACAGGCTGTACGTCGCGGCCGCGTGGAACAGCCCGTCGCAGCCGCGCATCGCATCGCTCAGCCCGGGCGCGAACAGATCGCCGTGCACGCGCTCGATGTCGAGCCCGTCCAGCGAGGGCGCCTCGCCGCGAACCAGCGCACGCACCCGCCAACCGCGTTCGAGCAGCGCGCGTGCGAGGTTCGCGCCGACGAAGCCGGACGCGCCGGTGACGAACGCGGTCGGCACGTGCAGGTCAGCCGGGGAACGTGAAGGGGCGCTTGCGCACGCGGTCGACGAGCCAGCGCAGCGTGCGGTTCGTCAGCGTCGAGGTGGAGCCGGCGACGACCAGCGCGCGCACCTCGGCGCGTGCGATCTTCACCGCGCCGCCGGACACGAGCATCGCCTCGGAGCGCTCGAGCTCGCGCATCGTGGCGATCGCGAACAGCACGGGGAGCACGCAGAACAGCCGGATGCGCATCGCCGCCGTCGGCAGGGCCTCGATATAACGCAGAGAGCGCTCGATGTCCTCGTGCGCGAGCCGCATGAGCGGTGCGAGCGCGTCGCGGTTCGCGGCGCGCCGCTCGTCGCGCAGGATCGCGTCGTGCCCGCTGCCGGCTGCGATCAGCAGGTCGGACGGGATGTAGATCGCGTTCTCGCGCTCGGCGTCCCAAGCGATGTCCTTGAGGATGTTGACCGTCTGCAGCGCTTCGCCGAACGCCTCGCAGTCCAAGAGCAGCCGTGAATACGTCGCTTTGCCGACGAACGCGGAGTGCTCGTACCACAGCTCGGTCAGCAGATGGCCGACCGTACCCGCGACGAAGTAGCAGTACTCGCGGAACTCGTCGAGGCTCGCGATGCGGATGCCGTCGGGGTGGTCCAGCACGAAGCGCCGCATCCCGCCCACCATCTCGGTGACCCAGCGGCGCAAGATGTCTTGCGTGGGTCCATCGAGGCTTCGGAACGTTCGGAACACATGGCCGGTCTGCGCGACCAGCGCGAGGTAGTCGTCGTTCGCGCTGAGCTCCGCGATGCACGCGCCGAAGTCGTCGGCGGCCGCGGCGCTGTCGAAGCACGCGAGGAACGCGTCCAGCAGCTGGGCCTTGCGCGCAGGCGCCGCCGCGAGGTCGTCTTCGATCGTGTCGGCGATCCGGCACAGCAGGTAGCCGGCGCGCACGGGCGGCTCGAGCTTGGGCGGCAGCAGCTTGATCCCGAGCGCGAACGTGCGCGACACGCGCGGCAAGAGAAGCCGCGATAAACGTTCGGCTTCGCTCAGCGTCGGTTCCGGAGCTGTCACTCTCAGACGTGCAGCCTGCACGGGGTGAGACTTCCGTCGGCGGGTCTTCCAAGCCCTCCCTTGGGCAGGAGGCGCCTTGCCGCGGCGTCGCATAGCGGGCGACATGCGAGTCGGGACACCGGAGCACCGGGATCTGTTCTGCCGGACCTTCATCGAGACGCACGTCGACTTCGAGCCCGAGCAGCTGCCGTGGCCGGAGCTCGACGAGGTCAACCTGCGCCGGCTGCGGGCGTTCCCGTTCTGGCGCTATGCCCGCTCGATCGAGCAGCGCGCGGGCCGCATGGTCACCGCGTACGCGAACATCGTCGACGATCCCGTGATCCGTGAGGCAGTTGCACTACAAGGCACCGAGGAAACCCGCCACGGCCGCCTGATGGCGCACGCGATCGAACGCTACGGCATCGATGCGCCGCCGCTCGACATCGCGGACGCCCCCGTGTCCGACGAAGAGTTCGCGATCTTCGGCTTCGGCGAGTGCACCGACTCGTTCGTCGGCTTCGGGGCCATCGCGCTCGCGCGCGAGAAAAAGATCCTTCCGAGCGCGCTGCTCGAGGTGTTCGACGGCGTGATGTACGAGGAAGCGCGCCACATCGTATTCTTCATCAACTGGTGGCGCTACGAACAAGCGCGCGCCGGACGTGGCGGGCTCGGTTCGCACGTCCTCAAAGCGCTCGGTTATCACTTCCGCGCGGCGATGGGTACGGTGTCGGGCGCGACCGATCTGCCCCCGATGCCGGCACTCGACGATCCCGAGCTGTCGGCGATCGTCAAA